>Ga0209172_10000824_pt1 | contig 78275 bp, 61 predicted proteins | sample LarsenN4metaG_FD_184113 | JGI IMG/M metagenome (GOLD analysis project Ga0209172, IMG submission 184113) | Hot spring sediment bacterial and archeal communities from British Columbia, Canada, to study Microbial Dark Matter (Phase II) - Larsen... ... | reverse complement strand
GCATGGTGATCGTCCTCCTGTATGGGTTGATTAAGGGTCTTTCCTTACAGGTAAGACGATCACTATCTTTATGTCAAATCTAAATCAATGCATCCACATCGCCCCTCATTTGGGCGAAATTTAGGTAGTTGAGATGCATATTCATATGGCGCAGCCGGTCGGCCATGACCCGCATGACCTGGAGCGAAAAGAAAGGGATTTGGTGGACAAAGATTTTAAAGCGTTCTTCGTCCAGCGGCACAAGCTGGCAGGCTGTTTTGGCAATGGCCGTAGCGCTGCGGGCGCTGTGGTCAATCAGGGCCATTTCGCCGACCACGCCGCCCGGCCCCACCGTTTCGATGTGCTGGCCGTGAATAAAAATATCCACTTCGCCTTCTTTGACCACATACATCAAATCACCCGGCTGCCCCTCTTGAAAAATGACGTGGCCTGCCGGAAATTCCTCGAAATTTTGATAATTTTTAAAGATATTCACTGTTGCCATTGAGCTGCTCCCATTTTGCTCCTGCTACTCTAGCCCTGGGATCGCTATTCTATAGACGTTATCCCGGCGCAGACAGTTACAATTTACCCGGCCTTTGTCTTTGAATCGTTACGGAAAACGTTACGAATAAAGTGAGGTAGGGCAAACTGTCAGTTTGCCCCTGTGGACAAGCTAACAGCTTGTCCTACCAGGGGTTTTACTCTGGCGAGGGTTGAGTTATAATAGGTGCGTTGCTGCTATCCAATCAATTTACTTTTTAAGCAGGTAGAAAATGACCTATTCTTTTCTTCAAAAACTGGATGCCCGGCCCCTGCTGTGCGATGGGGCGATGGGCACCATGATTTACAGCAAAGGTATCCCCTTTGAACAATGTTTTGACGCCCTCAATCTGACCAACCCGGCCCTCATTGCCGACATCCATCGCGGTTACATTGACGCCGGGGCCAATGTCATCGAAACCAACACCTTTGGGGCCAACCGGCTCAAACTGAGCGAATACGGCCTGGCCGAGCAAATGGCCGATATCAACCGAGCCGGGGTTCACCTGGCCCGGCGGGTGGTGGACGCTTCGTTCAAAGAGGTTTTTATCGCCGGTTCGGTGGGACCGTTGGGACCGCGCCTGGCTCCGCTGGGCCGCCTGAGTGCCGCCGAAGCCCGCGCCGCCTTTGAGGCCCAAATTGCCGCCCTGGTCGAAGCCGGAGTCGACCTGATTGTGTTTGATACCTTCACCGACCTGTTTGAGCTGGTCGAAGCGGTCCAGGCGGCCCGCACGGTGTCGGCGGACATTCCGCTGGTGGCTCAACTCACCTTCACCGACGATGGCCGCACCCCGCTGGGCCACACCCCGCAGAAGGTCGCCGCGACCCTGGCCGGTCTGCCGCTCGACGTGATCGGGGTGAACTGTTCGGTTGGGCCGGCGGGGGTGCTGCGGGTGCTGCAAGGGTTGGCCAGAGCTTTGCCGGCGGGCATGCGCCTGTCGGCCCAGCCCAACGCCGGCTGGCCGGAACGAGTCGGCGGGCGGATTATGTACTCGTCGCCGCCGGAATATTTTGGCGATTACGCCCTGGCCTTTGTCGAGGCCGGGGCCAGGTTGGTCGGCGGCTGCTGCGGAACCACGCCGGAACACATTACCCACATGCGCGCCGCCCTGGATGACCCGGCCCGCCTGGCGCCCTCCTTGCTTCGCCTGCCCGGCGATGAGCCTCAAGCCGTTCATCCGGCCGATACCCTGCCCCCCACCCGGCTGGCCCGCCGCCTGGCCGAAGGCCAATTTGTGGTCAGCGTGGAGATGAGTCCGCCCAAAGGCTTCTCGGCGGAACGGGTTCTGGCCGGAGCCGCTACCCTGCAAGCCGCCGGGGCCACCGTCATCAATGTGGCCGACAGCCCCCGCTCACGCATGCGGATGAGTCCCTGGGCCGTCTGTCACCTGATCCAAACTCAACTTGATATGGAGACCGTGCTGCACTTTCCCACCCGCGGGCGCAACATTTTGCGGGTGCAGGGCGACCTGCTGGCGGCCCATGCCCTCGATGTGCGTAACATTTTTGTGGTCATGGGCGATCCGACCACCCTGGGCGAATATCCGCAGGCCCTCGACAGCTATGATGTGGTCCCGACCGGCCTGATCAAACTGCTCAAGCAGGGCTTCAACCAGGGCCTGGATTACGGCGGCGAAGCCATCGCCCAGCCGACCCATTTTGTGATTGGCTGCGCCGTCAATCTCAACCCCCCCGACCCCGCTCGTGAGATTAAAGTGCTGCGTCAAAAAATCGAAAATGGGGCCGATTTTGCCCTGACCCAGCCCATCTACGATGCCGCCAACCTGGAGACATTTCTGGCCCGCTACGAGGCCGAACACGGCCCGCTGACCTTGCCCCTGCTGGCCGGGGTGCTGCCGCTCTACAATGCCCGTCACGCCGACTTTTTGCACAACGAAGTCCCCGGCATCAACATCCCCGCCGGCATCCGCCAGCGCATGCGCGACGCCGGCGAAAAAGGGGCGCAGACCGGCCTGGCCATGGCCCGCGATTTGATCCGCCAACTGCGCCCGCAGGTGCAAGGGATTTACCTCATGCCCCCCTTTGATCGCTACGACCTGGCCGCCGAGGTCATCGAGGGGATTGAAGGGTGAGGATGGAAGAAGATAGAAGATGGAAGATAGAAGATAGAAGATGGAAGATAGAAGATGGCAACTATCTACTATTATCCTCTATTTACTATCTACCATCCACTATCCTCTTTTGACGCTCTTTTTGATTTGGATTACTATTTGAATTGCTTCTACTCTAATCGGGTGAGGAGTGAACAGTAATTGGTAATCTAACCATCCGACTTTAGATCACGAATGGCACAAATGGACGAATGACACCAATTTTGAGATAAAATTTCAGCAAAACTGTAGTCGTCAAGACGATGTTGAACGAAACAGGCCGTAAAATATCACGCGAAGACGCCAAGAACGCCAAGAAAATAAAAAAATCTTTGCGACTTTGCGGCTTTGCGTGAGATATTTGAGTCTAATATCTTGTTGACCACTACAAAATTTCAGCAAAACATTCGCGATATTCGTGTTATTCGTGATGGAGCAATTCAGCTTTTTGTCCCAAACTGATCGCTAATCAACGACCACGATTCTATTTTCGATGGAGAACTATGAATCCCAAATTAGCCAAATTTGCCGCCGATATTCGCCAGGGGCGAGCCAGTCACGCCAGCTTGTTCTGGCTGCGCGTGTTTGCGCAGTATGCCCGCCAGGGGTCGCTGCGCTCCGATGAGTGGGTCGAGCTAGGGCTGCGCGAGGCGGCGCTCATTGCGGGGCTGAACGCGGCTGACCTGGCCCCACGTATGGCTCTGTTGGCGGATTATGATTTGTTTCAAGCGGTCCGGTTGAAAGACCAGCAGCTTTTTATCGGCTCGGAGCTGGCCGACCTGGATTGGAGCCGCAAGTATGAGCTGTCGCTCCAGGCCGATGTGAGCGACGACGGCGCAGCGGGTGAGTGGGACTGTACCGAGGTGGCCGACTGTGTCGAACAGTTGTGGCGGGAAGTTGGGCCGCTCTCGCCGCAGGATGTAGCCCTGGAAAAGCTGCTCAGCGAAGGGTCGCCGCTGTGGGGCAGTAACGGCACAGGACGTTCGGTGCTGCTGGAAGTGCTGCACGAAGCCCAGGCCCTTTTCGGCGGCTGGCTGCCCCGCCACGTCGTCACCCGGATCAGCCGGGCGCTGCATGTGCCCCTGTCCGACGTGTACGGCGTAACCGAATTTTACACCATGTTTTACACCCAGCCGGTCGGCAAAAAAATCATTCGTCTGTGCGAGGATGGGCCGTGCGCCATTCACGGCGCGGAAAAGGTCAAAACAGCCTTGTGCCAGCACTTGCAAATCCAGCCCGGCCAAACCACCCCCGACGGCGAATATACCCTCGAAGCCGTGCGCTGCCTGGGCCTGTGCGACCACGCCCCGGCGGCGCTGGTCAATACGACCCGCCATTTTCATGTGACCCCCAACCGGATTCACGCTCTGCTCAACAATGCGCCCCGGCACGGCCAGCAGGAAACTAATATCGGCGGGCTGGTCAAAATTGCCATGGCCAATGTGAAGGTGGTGGACCCGACCAGCCTGAGCGAATATCGCGCCCAGGGCGGCCTGGCGGCGCTGCGGCGGGTGCTGCAAGAAATGACCCCAACCGAGGTCATCGAAGCCATCAAAGCCAGCAAACTGGTCGGGCGCGGCGGCGCGGCCTTTCCCGCCGGAACCAAGTGGCAGTTTGCGGCCAACAACCCGCCCGGCCCGCGCTACGTCATCTGCAACGCCGACGAGAGCGAGGTTGGCGCGTTCAAAGACCGGGCCATGATGGATTTTGACCCGTTCCGGGTGGTCGAAGGATTGATGATTGCCTGTTACGCCATCGGCGCGGCCCAGGGCTATATTTATGTCCGGGGCGAGCACCGCCTGGGCTACGAACGATTTGCCCACGCCGTAGTCGAGCTGGAGCGGGCCGGCTGGCTGGGCGACAATATCCAGGGCAGCGGCTTTGCCTGCCACATTGCCGTGCGCCGGGGCGCGGGCGCTTACATCTGCGGCGAAGAGACAGCCCTGATTGAGTCTATCGAGGGCAAACGCGGCTTTCCCCGGCTGCGCCCGCCCTTCCCGGCCAATGTTGGCCTGTGGGGCCGGCCCACAGTCATCAACAATGTCGAGACGCTGGCCAAAGTCCCTTCGATTATTGTCCACGGCGGCAACTGGTACAACCTGCTGGGTACGCAGGACTCGGCCGGAACCAAGCTTTTTGCGGTCAGCGGCTCGGTGGTGCGGCCCGGCGTGTACGAAGTGCCGTTTGGCGTGCCGCTGCGCCACCTGATTTACGACCTGGCCGGCGGCCTGCCCGAGGGCCGGACCTTGCAGGGTATTCTGACCGGCGGGGCGGCGGGGACTTTTTTGAAGCCGGAGCATCTCGACACGCCGGTGACGTTTGAAGATTTCAAACAGGTCGGCGGGACCATCGGCGCGGGGACGATGATGGTTTTTGACGACACGGTTGACCTGCCCGACGTGCTGACCCGCGTGGCCGAGTTTTTTGCCCACGAAAGCTGCGGCAAATGCTATCCCTGCCAGATGGGCACGCAGCGCCAGGCCGAAATTCTACACCGCCTCCAGCACGGCCACGGCCAGCCCGGCGACGTCGCTACCCTGCTGGAACTGGGCCGGGTGATGACCGACACCAGCATTTGCGGTCTGGGCCAATCGGCCAACTGGGCCGTAGCGGATGCGCTGAAACGCTGGCCGGGGTTGTTTGGGGTGAAGGTGGAGGGGTGAGGGAGCTATAATGCTGTAATTTGTTGCCGTAGGAGGTTTATTATCCGGCTATAGCCATCCAAGTTACAGCCGGCGAGACCATCGCTGACCCCACCGCTGCTTCACCTTTGGCCTCAGTCAAGTATGTATTGACACTGTATATACAATCAACTATACTCTAAATGGACGCCAGTTATACCTTTCAGGGTCTTGATTTTGAATGGGATACGCGCAAAGCCTCAACTAATCTACGCAAACATCGCATTTCCTTTGAAATCGCTTGTGAAGTCTTTCTTGACCCTTTTGTCTGTGTGGTAGAAGCGGGCGTCATTGAAGGAGAACCGCGTGAAGCCGCAATTGGAATGACAGAAGATTGGCGTCTTATATTGTCTATACTTTGCGCGAGGAAATTCTACGAATTATTTCGGCCCGCTCAGCAACCAATTTGGAGCGAAAATTATATGAAAGTCAGTAAATTAAAAGAGCGTTTGCGCCCTCAGCGACCCATGACTACTATTAGCATACGGATACCGGAGGATGTGCTGAATGATTTAAAGATGATTGCCCCGCAGCTTGGTTTTTCAGGCTATCAGCCCTTAATCCGGGCCTACATTGGGCAAGGGTTAAGAGCAGATTTAGCGCACCTGGAAGCTAAACCAGAGATAGGCCATTTAATCGAGAGTTTACGTAAGCACGGGGTAGAGGATGAGATCATTGCCTCGGCTATGGCTGAGATTAAAGAGATGGCGAAGGCCGCTTAAACTTTAACCACAGATTACACAGAACGGTGGAAGCAGAAGATTTATGAGTCTACAACAAATTGTCGGCAAACAAACCTATACCACCTGGGTTGAGATGCTTCGACAGCTTGTACCCGATGGACGAACCCATCGTCTGGCTCCCCTCATCGCCGGCATGCTGCAATATGCTTCAACCCTTGCTTATGAAAAGTATGGGGATAATCCCGAAGAAGGCTCGGTCGCTCATTCTTTGTTGAGGGCCGCAGAAGCCTACGAGCCTGCCGAAGCTGAAGAGTTGCTGGGGGAGGTGCTCGAACAGTTATTTAGTGAGGCCAAAGTAAAGTATCAGCGGATGAGTTCACGAGGGGATGATTACAGCATCATAGAAAGTGCCCTTTATGAATTTATCCATTGGTATGATATGCCGTGGGAAGCATAAAGTTATATTGAATCAGGAGAACATTAAATGACCGATACGGTGACTCTGACCATTGACGGCCAGACGGTGACGGCCCCCAAAGGCACAACCCTTTTGAACGCGGCAGCGGCAGCGGGCATCACCATCCCCACCATCTGCTACCATCCGACGCTGACGCCGCCGGCGGTTTGCCGTCTCTGCACCGTCGAGGTGGAGAAGCAGCGGGTGCTGCAGCCGGCCTGCATAGTCCAGGCCGCTGAGGGCATGGTCGTCCAGACCGACAGCGAGCGGGTGCGGACGGGGCGCAAAGTGATTTTAGAACTGTTGGCCTCGACGGTGGACCTGCACGACGCGCCCGAAATTCAGGGCTATATTCAACGGTATCGGGCCAATACGGACCGCTTTGCCGGGGGCGTGTCGCGACAAGAGCAGTTTGAAGTTTACAATGATAATCCTTTCTACATTCGCGATTACTCGCAGTGTGTCATGTGCTGGCGCTGCATCCAGGTCTGCGCCGACGACGTACAGCACACCTATGCCTTAACCTGGGGGCAGCGCGGCATCAACAGCCACGTCGCCACCTTTTTTAATGAAGATATGCCCGACACCACCTGCGTTTTTTGCGGCAACTGTGTTGGAGTGTGTCCCACCGGCGCGCTCAAAGGCGTTGTCGAGTGGAAAATGGAGCAGCAGTAAAAACCTGGGAACTCATTAGGAACTATAGGAACTCAACCCACAAGTTCCCTTGAGTTCCCACGAGTTATTTACGAGGAGTACAACTTGGCTGACATTGCAGCTATTATCTCTGATTTAAAGTACGGCCGGACCAAACTTTTGCAGGCCATCGAAGGGTTGTCGCGGCGCGAGCTGACCGAACTGCCTATTTATGAAGGCTGGACAATCAAAGATGTGCTGGCCCATGTGTTGGGCTGGGATCACCGGGTTCTCAAAACCTTGCCCCTGATGTTGCAAAATCGGGCCAGCGAGGTAGCCAGCGTCGAGGTAGACGAGTACAACCAGGAGTCACTTAAAACCTGGCGGCACAAATCGTTTGCCGAGATTCTGGCCGAGGTCCAATCAACCCACCGTCAAATTTTAGAGATTATCTCCCGGCTCGACCACAAGGAGATTGACACCCGCCGCGAGCGGCACGGGCGTATCATCACCATCCGCAGCTACGTGATTGATGTGATGATCGAGCACGACCGGGAACACGCCGCCGAAATCGAGCTGTGGCGCAAAAACGTGGAGCAAAGTATTGACCCGGCTGAGATCAAAGCGCGGCTAGCGCAACGCCGGGCCGACTTTTCGGCGGCGCTGGCCGGTTTGAGCGAGGCCGACCTGCTGGACAAAAGAGCCGCCGGAGAGTGGTCGGTGCAAGATATTGTCGGCCACCTGGCCGATTGGGAACGGCTCATGCTGAACGCCGCCCGCCATATTCACGATCCGTCGCTGCCGGTCATACGGCCGGTATCAGACGAGGAGAATGAGGCGATGGCGACTCGGCATGCCGGCGAGTCCTGGGATGAAACGTTGGCCGGTCTCACCGCCGTCCAGCAAGCCGTGGATGACTTTGTTGCTCGGCTCAAAATGGGTGATTGGACCCTGCGCGGTCCCTATCCCTGGCCCGACGATGGCGGTACGCTGGCCGAACTGCTGGATCACATCATTCTCCATTACGATGACCATATTCCCGATGTGCAGAATTGGCGCAATCAAGTGATGAATAAACCGTGATGTGTGATGATTTTTGGCTAAAATCCATGTCATTTCGAGCGACGAAGGAGCGAGAAATCCCTCCAAACTTGTCTTGCAAGCATAACTCTTAGAGATTTCTCGGCCTCTGGCCTCGAAATGACATGGAAGTGCCTATTCAGATTGAGGTGTCTTTATGTTTAAAATCAGAGTGTTGACCCCCGCCTATCTCTTAACCGGCGAGGTTGAAGAAAACAATGCCTTTTTGGGCTGGCTCAACAACAAGGACAAAAACACGTTAGATTTGCACAACGTCGAAGGGCTGCTGCTCGACCCGCAGGCTTCCATGCCGGCGACCGCCGCTAACATGGTCACGCTGGCCAAAAGCCAGGTGGTGGCGCTGGATATGGTGGATCCGCGCGGGCAGCGCACCATCAACCTGTCGAACCGGACCCAACTAGCCGTGCTTTATACCGGCCGTTTTATTGTCCAGGCCAATCTGCACCCAACCGGGGATATGCCTATTAGCAACATCCCCAACGTGGTCAAGAGTGATTTTGTGCCGGTCACGAGAGCCAAGCTGCACCCCCTACTGCCGACCCGCCAACTCCCTGCCCTTGAGTCAGCTTTGATGATTTTTAACTGGCGCTATATTGACTTTTATCACGAACTTCCGGCCCGCTAAAAAAGCCTGATTGCAGTCCAATAGTGGCATCCCTATGCCGCCCGCTGACGCATAGGGATGCGCCAGCTACGGTGAAAAATTGGATCTACTGAGTCTTGCAGGCCAGCAGCCTCGTTTGACCCATTCCCCCAGTTATCCTATAATCAGCCTCGCTGCGACGATTGTTTAAAACTCGCAGAACTGCCCGGTTAAACTCACAAGGAAGAGGTAACCATGATAGATTCCTCCACGAGGACTCGACTGGATCAACACGTTATTGCGGCCCAGGCTCGACTTTACCGCGCCGTTGCGGGCGGTTCCTTTGAAATCACCTCGCATTGGGCGCGTGGTTTTAGTGGATTGCAAATCCCCACCTTTAATATCTTTCTGCCGCTCAGCCATGAGGGTCTCAGCGACGAAACCCTGGCCGATACGGCCGCCTTCTTTTTCTCCCGTGAAACCGTTTACGCCATCGAACTGGTCCACGACCGTTTTCCCCACGGCCCCGATTATCTCAATGAGCGGCGTTATCAACCGCTGCCGCCTCAACCGGCCATGTTCATTGCCGCCCCGCCCCAGGATGCGCGGCTTAACCCGGCGGTAACGGTCGAGCGGGTGAGCACGGTGCCGGGGTTGACCGCTCTGTGCGCGCTGCTGCATGCCGTGTTTGATTTTCCCCTGGGGGACTTGATCAAACTTTATTCAGCCGCCCACTTGCGCGACGATCTCAAAAACATCATTCGCCATTACCTGGCCTTTATTGATGACAAGCCCATCGGCGTGGGCACTATCATCTGTATCAATGGGGCGGCCAGCATCTGGAATGTTTGCACGCTTGACGAGTATCGGCGGCAGGGTGTCGCCACCACCCTGATCCAACGCATGCTCCAGGATGGGGCCGCCAGTGATTGCGCTTTGACCATGCTTTACGCCACGCCGCTGGCTTATCACCTGTTCAACAAAATGGGCTTCGACCTCTTTGCGCAGCGCCAATGGTTTTTGCCGCCTGAACTTAACTATGAAGAAGAGTAAAAACCGATGAAACCGATCTACCTGTGTGTGCCTTACTGGATGGGCGAGTTTAATCCCGCCCGCGCCGCCGTAGCCCGCCACACCTGGCGGCTGGTAACGCCGGCCCTGGCGGAAGGCTCTCCAACAGAACGAATGGGCATGCTCAACGCGACGCTGGCCGCCGAAGTGGCCGCCACTCGTGCCGCCGGCAATCTACCCATCGTTATCGCCGGCGATTGTACGGCCAGCATTGGCGTACTGGCCGGCTTGCAGCAGGAAACCCCGGATTTGACCCTGGTCTGGTACGATGCGCACGGCGATTTTAACACCCACGAAACCACACCCAGCGGCTTTATCGGTGGGATGCCGCTGGCCATGCTGTGCGGCCGGGGCGAGCAGACGATTGTGGCCGGAGCCGGAGCCAAAGTTCATCCCGAAAGCCAGGTTATTCTGACCGATGCCCGCGATCTCGACCCCGGCGAAAAAGAAGCCGTGGCCGCTTCGGCTCTTATCCACCTGCCCGATGTAGCCGGTTTGCTCGATGTCCCCCTGCCCGATAAACCCATCTACATCCACTTTGACAGCGATGTGCTACGCCTGAGCGACATGGCCGCCGTTAACTACCCGGCCCAGGGCGGCTCTGATTTGGCTACGATTGAAGCCTCGTTGACCCGGCTGGCCCAAACAGGCCGCGTCGCCGCCGTTTCAGTCACTCTCTGGAACCCGGAATTGGATGAAGAAGGCAGCGCCGAGCAAACAGTCATGGGCGTTATCGAGCGGCTGGTAGAACAGTTGTAGCCAAAACTAAGGCAATCGCATCCTTCGATATGCTCTTCGTTTCACTCAGGGCTACTCAGGATGCGATTTAGCTAGATTCGTCGCCAAATCGCATCCTGAGTAGCGCGGAACTCGCCCTGAGCTTGTCGAAGGGCGAGTGAAGCGCGTATCGAAGGGTGCGGTTACTCTCTACCAGGAAGCTCAGCTATCAGGTTCATAGATACTCCCACCGAGCAAACTACTGCCGTTACCGATGTTATCCTCGCGCTGCTGGCATTGGGCTGTGTCTTCCACATGTTACAAATCGGCCAGGCTGATCCCTGGAAGGCAGGGCTGTGGGCCTGGGCCTTTGGCCTGTTGGCCCTGGCCGCCGCTCTGGGCGCAATTGCTCACGGCTTCAAAATGTCTCCGGCGGCAAACCTCCGTTTTTGGCAGCCGCTCAATTTGGCTTTGGGCTTGGTGGTGGCCTTGTTCGTTGTCGGTGTTGTTTATGACTTGTGGGGGCTGGCGGCGGCTCAAACAGTTCTGCCGGTGATGCTGGCGATGGGCGTGGCCTTTTTTGGGGTGACGTTTGTTTTCCCCGGCATCTTTTTAATTTTTATCTTCTATGAAGCCGCAGCGATGCTGTTTGCCCTGGGCGCTTACGGTTGGTTAGCCGTCAATGGTCACTTATCCGGTGCAGGTTGGATGGCCGCCGGGGTGCTGGTCACCCTGATTGCCGCCGGGGTTCAAGCCCTGTGGAAGGGCCAGACCCGGCCTTTAACTTTTATCTGGCAGTTCGACCAAAACGGCCTGTATCATCTTATCCAGATGGTGGGGGTGGTGCTGCTTTTGGTTGGGCTACGTTTTGGATTATTGAGCTAAAATGACCGGAGACCGCCCCCACCCTAACCCTCCCCCTAAAAGGGGGAGGGCAGGGAGGGGGTGGTCTCCCGTCCCCTGTCCCCGATCTATTTACGAAGGAGGCATTTTGGAATACAAATTCTTGGGTAATACCGGCGTACAGGTTTCTGCACTCTGTTTCGGCACCATGTCTTTCGGCGGCGACGCGGATGAGGAAACTTCGGCGGCTATGTTTCACCGCTGCCGTGAGGCGGGCATCAACTTTTTTGATTGCGCTAATGTTTACCAGCAGGGCCGAGCCGAGGAAATCCTGGGCCGATTGATGGCCGGCTGCCGTGATGAACTAATTATCACCAGCAAAGTCTACTTCCCTATGGGCGAGGAGCGCAACGCCAGGGGCGCGTCGCGGCGGCACATGATGCAAGCGGTCGAGGCCAGCCTGCGCCGGCTCAACACCGACCGGCTTGACCTTTATTTCATCCATCACTTTGACGATAACACGCCACTAGAAGAAACCCTCCGCGCCCTGGATGACCTGGTGCGGCAAGGCAAAATTCTCTATCCGGCGGCCAGCAACTTTGCCGCCTGGCAGGTCGCCAAAGCGCTGGGTATCTCAGCGAAAGAAGGCTGGGCGCGCTTCGAGTGTCTACAGCCCATGTACAACCTGGTCAAACGCCAGGCCGAAGTGGAACTTTTGCCGCTAGCCCAGTCCGAAAAGCTGGGCGTCATCCCCTACAGTCCACTGGGCGGTGGCTTGCTGACCGGCAAATACGGGGCCAACCAACGGCCGGGGTCGGGCCGGCTGGTGGAAAATAAGATGTACGGGATTCGCTATGGCGAGGGCTGGATTTATGAGGTAGCCGAGCAGTTTAGCCAATTTGCCCGGCAGCGTGGTTTTGAACCGGCCAGTTTGGCCGTGGCCTGGGTAGCCAGTCACCCTGCCGTAACTGCACCCATCATTGGGGCGCGGAATGTAGCCCAGTTGGAAGGTTCGCTCAAGGCCGCGGACATCTCTATGACGCCCGAACTCCGCGCCGAAATTTCGGCCCTCTCGCCGGAGCCGGCGGTGGCGACGGATCGGACGGAGGAGAGATAAGTTTTTGGTAATATTCATACTCTTTTGGCTCTAATCCAAAAGAGATTGCTTAAGAATTTTTCATCTCTATGAAGCGAGCATATTGTGTCGGATTATGTTCTTTGATAAATTTTATTAATATCTCTAATTGATTATAACGAGTGCCGCCGCGCGGGCGACTGGCGAACCTTTTCTCCTTTACCGAGTCCAGTAGCAAAATTTTCGTAAACTGGGCGAAAGTGATCGAAACATAAATTTGTTAGCTCTTCGTCGTCAAAAGCAGTAGCGACGAGGCGGCGAAGTAACTTTATATCCGAAATCAATATTTCAAACTCAGATACATATTGGATTTTCTCAGTGGAGATAACTTCTCTAATACCTCTTTCTAAAATTGCTTGCTTAAATTTGTCAGGAGCGACAACTTTTTTAATCAAAATACCGTCTCGTTTGAGTGGCTGAATGCCTATCATACGCATTTCAGCGATTAGAAAACTGGTTAGCTCTTCCTCTATGGAAGATAAGGTTTCTGCATACATTAACATTTCAGCATTGTATTTTGCTGCTAAACTTCGTAAACCTCGATTGGTATAATCCTTCAGTGTGTTTGATAATAAATCGTCATTTGCTCGTAATATTGCTGTAGCTACGTTTCTAGATATTATAGTAATATTGAAAGTAAAAAGAACTGTTATAAAAACCTTGAAGGGTATCCCATTTTTGCTCAAAATTTCTTCAAAGACGAAGTTGCTAGTTTGTAGGCTCGTTTTGATGGGGGGCAAAATTTGCTCAAAGAAAGGATTAATCCAAAAGTAACCAGGTTCAGCAACTCGATGAGATCTTCCCAAACGTAAGACCGGAACAACATGATTGTCAGGGACAAAATGAATACCTATCGTCTGGGTCAAAATTTGGATTAAACGCTTTAGCATTTTTTGTTTCTTCTTAACCTTGCGTTAACTGATAAGTTATGAGATTTAGTATTTGTAACATCTCTTGTTGGACAGAAGAAATACCGCATCCTTAATGGTCAATTCTTGCCAAAGACCGCCTAAAACTACAGAGAACCATGTTCGACTAAAGATTTGTATGACTAAATCCCCTTCAAACTTAATCCTCATTAAGAGTTTTTTCAAACACAATCCATTGTAACATAACCGGGAGAATATTTAAAAGTAAAAAAGACATTATATCGATTTAATTGGAGTACGTTTTGTAGCCCTCGTTTAGAGCAGGATTTCCAGAATTAAAGGATTTTGATCCTATCATTCAGATAATCCTGCTCTTTCCGGGTGACATAAATCTAATCGGTATAATGTCTAAAGAATTTCTCTCAAAATTTCTCTTACATAAAAAGCCCCCGCCAATCAGCAGGGGCTTTGTTATTGCCTCACTTCTCCTCGCCTCCTCGCCTCACACCTCACTTCACCCGCTTGACCCCTACCATCACATCCAGTCCATCCACCCTTTCCTTGCGCTGGAAGGCGGCTTCGGGGATGAGCTGGTGGTCAATCTCTACGGCCAGGGTTTCATCTTTGATATAATCGGCCCACTGCCGGAAGACCCGATGCACCGAACCTTCAGCCTGGTAGTAGATGGCAATCTTATCGGCAATGTCGAAACCAGCGTCTTTACGCATATTCTGGATACGACGGACCAGTTCGCGGGCCAGCCCCTCGGCGGCCAGTTCATCGGTGATGACCACGTCCACGCCGACGGTGATGAGCTTGTCGGCGGCGACGGCCAATCCTTCGGCGGGCTGGGTTTGGATGAGCAGTTCGTCGGCGGTCAACTCAATCGGCTGGCCGTCAAGGGTGAAAGTGACCGTCTCGCCGGCCTGCACTTTGGCCGCCAATTCAGCCGGGTTGGCCGCTTCGATGGCCTGGCGCACAGCCGGCAGCTCTTTGCCCAGTTTTGGCCCCAGCAGTTTGAGATTGGGCAGCACTTTGTAGCTGACCAGTTCGCCGGCTTCGGCGACAAATTCCAGCTTTTTCACATTCAACTCATCCACGACGATGGCTGTTAGTTCAGGGGTCAAGCTAACCGCTTGTCCTACATTTACCAATGCCCGCGCCAGCGGCTGGCGGACTTTGATATTGGCGCTGCCGCGTGCGCTCAGGCCGAGGCTGGCAATGCGCCGGGCCAGGTCCATTTGATCGAGCAGTGATTGGTCGAGTGTTGCTTCGTCCGCCTCCGGCCAGGAGGTGTGATGGACCGACTCCGGAGCGCTGCTGTCCACGCCGCGCACCAGGTTTTGGTACATCACCTCGGTTACAAAAGGGGTGAAGGGGGCCAGCAGCCGGGTCAAGGTGGTCAAGACGTGGTAGAGGGTGGCATAGGCCGCATCCTTATCCGTATCGTGCTCCGATTTCCAGAAACGGCGGCGCGAGCGGCGCACATACCAATTGGTCAAATCTTCGATCAAATCCTGAATAGCATTGGTCGCCGTGTAAGCATCGTAATTTTCAAGGCTGGCGGTCACTTTGGCGATGACCTCGTTGAGGCGGGCGATGATCCACCTGTCCAACGTTGAACGTTCAACGTTCAACGTTGAACGTTGCGGCTCCCAGCCATCCAGCTTGGCATACGTTACAAAAAAGTTATACACATTCCACAGCGGGATGAGGAACTGGCGGCGGACTTCGTCGGCGCGGTGGTAGCCAAAGAGCAAGTTTTGCTCCGGCTTGTGGTTGCAGTACATCCAGCGCATGACGTCCACGCCCATTTTGTCGGCGGCCTCGTTGAACTCGATGGCGTTGCCCCAGCTTTTGTGCATGGGCCGGCCATCTTCGGCCCAGAGAGTCGCGTAGCCAAAATTGCTCATAAACGAAGGGCTTTTGTCAATGATCGCCCCCATGACCAGCATACTGTAAAACCAGTTGCGGAACTGGCCGGGGAAGCTCTCGCTGATCCAATCGGCGGGATACCATTTGCGCCAATATTCCGGGTCTTGGCGGTAGCGTAGGGTGCTGAAGCTGACAATGCCTGCATCCAGCCAGGGATTGCCGACATCGGGGATGCGACTCATCAGCCCGCCGCACTGCTCGCATTTGAGCTTGACCGAGTCAATCCAGGGGCGGTGGGGTGTATGCCCGGCGAACTCCTCGTAGCCGGCGGCGGCGCGCTCCTTCAATTCGACATCATCGCCAACCGCCGTCCAACTATCACAACTATCACATTGCCAGATAGGCAGGGCCAGACCCCAATAGCGCTTTTTGGAGATCATCCAGTCATGCATATTTCTGAGCCAATCCAGTTCTCGCTCCAGGCCAAAGGAGGGAATCCAGCGGATCTGGCGGGTGATGTCCATCAGCAGCGGGCGCAGCTCGTCCATGCTGATAAACCACTCGTCCACCAGGCGGAAAACCAGCTCGGTTTTGCAGCGCCAACAGGTGGGGTAGCGGTGGGTGTATTTCTCGACGTGGTAGAGCAGCCCTTTTTCTTTCAGATTTTGGAAGATGGGGTCGGCCACCTCGCTGACATGCAGGCCGGTCAGGTAATCAAACCCTTCGACAAAATAGCCTTCGTCGTCGAGGGGCGCGACAATCGGCAGCTTATTTTCTTTGCCCAGGGCAAAGTCCTCCGCGCCCGCGCCGGGGGCAATGTGGACAATGCCGGTACCCTCTTCCTCGCCCACCTCATCCCATAGAATGACGCGATGGGCTTCTTTGGCGCTGAGGCTGATGCCCTCGATCAACTCCTTAAGGTGGGTCCAGCCGCCTGGCTGCTGCTCGGCGGTCAGGTCGTCAAAGGGGCCGTCGTAGGCCCAGCCAAGCATCTCTTTGCCTTTGAGTTCCTGCACCACTTCGTACTTGCCGCGCAGCATTTTGGTGGTGCCTTTGCTGAGGTAGAAGATTTCGTCGGTCAGCATCATTTTGACTTTGACGTAATCCAAATCCGGCCCAACGGCGGCGGCGACGTTTGAGGTCAGCGTCCAGGGGGTGGTGGTCCAGACCAGCAAAGCCTCGCCCGGCTTGTCGCGCAGCGGGAATTTGACGGTGACGCTGCGGTGGGTGATTTCGGCGTAGCCATCGGTCACAATTTCGTGCTGGCTGATGCCGGTGGCGCAGCGGGGGCACCAGGGCATCACGTCGGCCCCGCGATAGAGCCAGCCGTTGTCGTGGCAGATTTTGATGGCCCGCCAGATCATGTAATTGTTTTCGTTCGACAGAGTGTAGTAGCTGCCGCCCAGTTCTGGCATGCCCAACCGCCCGACGATATTTTCGACGGTGTCGGTGACCGGCCCGTCCGGCCCTTCGACGGTGATTTCCTCGGTTGGGTTTTCGATGATTTTTTGGCCCAACCAGCGCAGTTGGTCGGTGTCGTTCCAATCCATCCAGTAGCCCAGGCGGATCGACTGCTCGGTTTGCACCGCGGAAAAGCGTAGCACCCGCTCTTTGCACTTGTTGACAAAGGCGGCCATGCCGTAGGCTTCAATATCTTTTTTGCTCTTGAAGCCCATCTCTTTTTCCACCTCCACCTCAACCCACAAGCCCTGGCAGTCGAAGCCCTGCTGGTAGCGCAGTTCGTGGCCGCGCATGGCTTTGTAGCGATTGTACAGGTCTTTGTAGGTGCGGCCCCAGGCGTGGTGGACGCCCATCGGGTTGTTGGCGGTGATCGGCCCGTCAATGAAACTCCATTTGGGCCGGCCCTTTTGCATGGCCCGCAGTTTGTCCAGCGATTTGTTCTCGTTCCACCAGGCCAGCAGCTCGCGCTCCTGGGCCGGGAAGTTTACGTTGGAGGGTACGTCTTTGAATGGCATCTTCTTCTCCTAAAATAGAGATCATAGGTTGAGGCTAAACTCTTGGGTAAAAATTAAGATTTCGACCGATTATCAACTATCCACTTAATTAACCGCCAAATAACTAGACCTATAGTAACTAATGCAACTCCTAAACCAGTAATACCTGCCAAAACTTTTTGCAAGCATCCTGCACGTTTGGCTCGGCAGTGAGGGCAGTATTCGTCATCTTGTTCTGTTAGTGGACGACCACATTTTTTGCATATCCGACTTGTCAACTCTTGTCTCCATGCATAATCTCATCAGACCGGAATGTAACTTCAATTGTCTTTGAATTGAGACTTTCCATTTGTTTTTCAGTATATAAAACCCTATCCACAAGTTCTAATAGCCTATTATGCCATAAATCCTCTGGTGGATCGGTAGGGTCATACGGCAACCTACGAGCAATTTCTTTTCCTTTGATACCAACTTTCAGAATGACCTCTTTCAATGGCTGTAATGAAACTCGAAGTGCCTCTGGTTCATCAAGAGCTTGGTATGCTGAAGCTAGGACATACGAGCCTCTGAGAATGGCTTGGAATGATTCCTGAATAAGTTGCGCCTTACTCTCAACGTCTTGAGACATATCTCTCAGCGGAGAGTACAAAACCATTTGCCAAAATTTGTTTGGCATTGTATCAATAAATTGAATATCTCTCTCTAGGGAAAGCATTAGCTTTTGACGACCTTCGTTAAGCTGTTCTATAGAGTTAAGTAGAAGTTGTTGGCGAATTTCAGGTTTAGTAGCTGCAATGGCTTGTTGATATAAGTTTATTCCGCTCTCGATCATTGCCAAACGATCCTTGTGTGTTCCCTGCAAAATGTCGCTGATTTTTTGATCAATAATCTCTAAACGTTGGACAATTTCTGCTAACGAATTTTGAATTGCTAGTTGATTGAGAGAAGAAAGAAGTTCTGGTGAAATTTCTTCGAGCTTTACTTGACAAAGTATTTTTCCCGTCTTTTTATCTTTAATTATGACACCCAGGAAGCCATCTGAACGTTTAGGCCATTCAGCACTACCGGCTTTTAACTGTTTTAGCACTTCCGGCGGTATGATTGCTTGGTAAGTTTTGCTCGAGGTCAAATCTCTTGTCACTTGAGCTATTGCAGGTGTTTGTCTAAATAACTGAATAACTTTCTGCCGCTGCTCTTTATATAAGTTAATAAAGGACAGGTTTATTTCACTGATGGATTGGTCTTGTTGATGAGTTGTTTCAAGTTCAAGCTCTGGTTTGATGCTTAGATTGCTTTCGTCGTTCATAAGTTATTTTCTCTTTTATTTCCTCAGCTAAACCACCTGTCCCTCCAGCTGAGCCATCTCAAAAATCGCGTTGCCGTCTCCGCAAACCGACTTTCAGAACAGGTATTTGCTTGATGGCGCTTGTCAAGCTTGACATTCTCTCCTAAAAGTAGTATGTTAGTAGTATGAAAGTCAAGACTTCTATCACCCTTTCTGAAGATATTCTCCAGACGGTTGACGAATTAGCGGGGTCCTACAAAAACCGCTCTGAATTTATTGAAACAGCAGTGCGGGCTTTTATTGACCGCCTTATTCGTGAGCAGCAAAATGCCCGCGATCTGGAAATTCTAAACCGTCACGCTGACCGGCTCAATCAAGAAGCAGCCGATGTACTGGCCTATCAAGTTGAGCTATGAGACGCGGTGAACTCTACCGCGTTGCTAAACCTTCCGCTCTGGACCCTAAAAGTTATCGTGTCTTTGTTGTGGTCAGCCGCCAGGTATTGATCAATTCGCGCTTTTCCACGGTTATTTGTGCTCCAATTTATTCTGCTTATGATGGTCTCTCCACGCAGGTGCCCGTTGGGATTGAAGAAGGATTAAAACACGACAGCAGTATCCATTGTGATGAGTTGGTCAGTTTGCCAAAATCAGCCCTGACCCACTATGTGGGCAGCCTTTCCCCGCAAAAGATACGCGAACTCAATCAAGCATTGTCAATTGCTCTGGAGCTTTTGGAGTAACTCCTCGCCTCAATCCCCAATCTCCAACCGAATCCGTTTATTAATCTTCCCCTTACTCTCATACCCCGCCACTCGAATCACACCCACCTCGCCGGTGTTGGCGACGTGCGTGCCACCGTCGGCCTGTAGATCCAGCCCTTCGATTTCGATGGTGCGGACTTCGGCAATGCCTTCGGGTAGTAGGTTGATTTTGGTGCGGATCAGGTCGGGAATCTGAAAGGCTTCTTCGCGCGGCAGAATTTTGACCCGCACCGGACGGGCCGCAGCCACTTCGGTGTTGAGCTTTTCCTCGATTTCCTTGACCAATTCTTGTCGCAGCGTTTCAAACTCGAAATCCATGCGTCCGCTCAATATATCCATATTGCCGCCCGTCACTTGCGCCCCGTAATCCCGCCAGACTACGCCACACAAAATGTGGAAGGCGGTGTGGGTCCGCATCAGTTTGTAGCGGCGGTCCCAGTCAATCCGGCCGTGAACGGTTGCACCGGCGGGGGGCAGTTCTCCTTCGAGCCAGTGCCAGATATGCTCGTCCTGGCGCTTGACTTTGGTTACAACCTGCCCATTCAGCCAGCCAACATCATTTGGCTGGCCACCGCCGCCGGGATAAAAAGCTGTCTTATCCAGGGCGACGGCGTTTTCTTCCGAGTTCACTGCCACGACAGTTGCCTCAAATTCCTGCAAATAGGCGTCAGTATGGGCTAAGAGTTCGGTCATAAGTTTCTCCATTTACGATTTACGATTTACGATTTGTGATTTAATCGTAAATCGTAAATCCAAAATCGTAAATCCAAAATGAAAAACTCTCATCCCAACCATGGGACGAGAGTCTCAAAAACTGCTCGCGGTACCACCCAATTTAGCGCATGCGCTCGCTCAGTCGCCTACAGAGTTCAACGTTTAACGTTGAAACGTTAAACAGTATAGACGTGTCCCACTAACGGAGGACAATTCCGGCTGAGTCTACTCGGCGATGGCCTTTCGGTCAGCGGCTCGGGAAGGATTTTCGGCCAGTTTGATCGGTCCGGCTCACACCCTCCCGGACTCGCTGAACATCGTGGACTGGCTTACTCGTTTCCGTCACAGCCTGTAAAATTAACAATTGTGGGCAAAACTATATCATCAAGGGGCGGGGTTGTCAAATCATTCAAAATCCATACCCCTATTGTTGAGCCTGAAAAGCGGCATAATCAGCCCGGAGTTCCTGGGCAAACTCTGTGGGGGTTATCTGGTCATCGCCCAGTTCTTGTAACGAGATAGTCAGGGTGTTATAAAAGGTGGGCGTGGCCCAATCGAGATAAGGCCCTATCCGTTCCTGCTCAACCAGTTGTCTCCAGGCAGCATTTATATCCGCCTCTAGCCCTGGCTCATCGGGGCTGGAGTCAACCGGTACAACGGGGGTCAGTCCGGCCTGCTGCCACAACTGCATGGCTCGCTCCGACATCATCCAGTCAATATATTCGGCAGCCAACTCGGTGTTGGCCGAACCTTGTCGAATCACATAAGCGGCTGAAGCGCCGGCCAGTGTCATCTTTTCGTCGCCTTTGGCCAGGGGCGGCAGCAAAAAGAAGCCGAGATTAGCGCCAAGTAAATCGTTGCTCAACCAACTTCCACCAAACAACATGGCGCCCTGCTCATTATTGAATAGTTGCCAGGCCTCGTCGTAGGCCAGACCATTAAAATCTGGGGGAAAATAGCCCTGGTCAACCCAGTCTCTATAAGTGGCGGCAGCTTGTTCATGGACTGAAACATCAAAGTTGGCCTCGTTGCGGCCATAGATCAAATTGTCAAGATAAGCGGGATTGTTGATAAAGGCATTTTGGATTTCACTGTAAAGGTGGATAGCCGGCCAACCATCCAGATTACCGAACATAAGCGGAATTTCCCCGGCGGCTTTGAGGGTTGCCATCGCCTCTTCAAATTCAGCCAGGGTAGCCGGCACGGTGACGCCGGCAGCGGCGAACTTTTCCTTGTTGTAAAACACGCCCACCAATTCGGCAGTGGGGGCCAGGCCGTAGATGTTACCCCGGCCATAGGCCGAGCCATCATCCAAAACGCGGTTACGGGTAGCCAGCGGCGCAGGGAAGCGGTTGGCCCAACCATATTCTTGCCAATAGGGCGTCAGGTCGGCCAGCAGACCGGCGGCCACCAAAGCGGCTAAGTCTGACCGGCCGGGATTAACCTGCGCAATATCGGGACCATCGGGATTGCCGAGGGCGGGACGAGCGGTAGCCTGCATATTGACTATCGTTTTGGCGGTGCGCCGAATCTCTACATTGGGGTGGGCAGCTTCAAATTCACGATGGAGGGTCTCGATAACTTGACTCTCCGCATCAGCCGTCCAGATGTCCCACACTTTGAGAATAGTCGGCGCGGGGGCGTCTTCAGTCGAACCGATGTTAGCGGGCGAACCGGGAATACACAATTTCCAGCCGACATCAATAAAATCCACATCATCAATCCTGGCATAACTGGGGTCGAGCGCATTTTTGGCGTTGGTCGCCTCGGCAATGACGGGATAAGCAGATGGATCATCCCAAAATTTGTCGGCCAATTTCGAGAGCCAATCATCCCTCTGCACAATCACATCAGATTGGCAGGTCACTGCCTCTTGAGCCAGGGCCGGTGAGGAAGTCAATATGAAGGCGAATAATAACAAAATTTTTATTAATTTTTTCATCGAACTCCTCTGGGATTGATATTGGCTAAACCATTATATCGTAGATTTTTCCTTGTGGATAATTGTCAAAATAAAAGTATTTTCAGAAATTAGGAGGAACAAAGCTATGCCGCAGCCCCTCAAAATTGGTATTATCGGAGATTTTGATCCAACCTAAAAGCAGCGATGGCTTTTAGAGCTACGCCAGGCCGATAAAAAAAGGCGCTCCTGTAGGAGCGCCTTTGGGGAGTGCGGTTAATCTACAAGTAGCTGTTGCGATAGCTTAGACCGGCGTCCGCTCCCGCCGGATGGCGATGAGTTTTTTAGCCGTTTCGACGGCGACGGCGGCATCGCGGCAGTAGGCGTCGGCCTCGATGGCTTCGGCAAAGGCTTCGTTGAGCGGCGCACCGCCGACCATGACAATCACATCCTGGCGAATGCCTTCGCTTTTTAGCCGGTCAATCACCACTTTCATATAGGGCATAGTCGTGGTCAGCAGGGCCGACATGCCGATGATTTCGGGTTTGTGCTCGTTGTAGGCAGCCATAAATTTATCGGCGTCATTATTGATGCCGATGTTGATCACTTCAAAGCCGGCTCCTTCCATCATCATCGCCACCAGATTTTTGCCGATGTCGTGGATGTCGCCCTTGACCGTGCCGATAACCATTTTGCCGATAATTGGCGCGCCGGTTTCGGCCAGCAGCGGGCGCAGCACGGCCATACCCGCTTTCATGGCATTGGCGGCCATCAGTACTTCGGGCACAAACAGGATCCCATCTCGGAAATCCTGGCCAACAATATCCATCCCGGCTACCAGCCCGTCGGTCAGGACATTATAGGGAGTAATACCCCGGCTCAAGGCCTCTTCGACGCCTTCGACAACTTCTTCCTGGTACCCATCGTAAAGATCATCGCCCATTTGCTGGTAAAGCTCTTCTAGGGATAAATCTTTTATATTGAAGTCATCTGCCATAACACTCTCCTCCAAAGATAGACCGGGAACCGGGGACGGGAGACCGGGAGGCTGACAATGGCTCATCGTCGGCCCCCGGCCTCCCGTCACGCCGGTAAAAAATTTTCATGGGTGAAGCAAACTCGACTGGTTTACCCTAAATGATTTGTATTATAATGCAAATGATACTATAAATGTTTGGAGCAAGCAATTGTTTTTGTGGATAAAATGATGATGAAACCCCGGCCTAACCGGCCCATTGTCGGCGGCACCAACAACAACCTGGGCTTGCGTCGTTATGATTACTGGCGTACTGGCTACGGCCCCCACTTTTTGCCGGAGCTGAATTTTTGCCTGGCTCAAGCCGGAGAGTATCATTGCAAACCTAATTATCTGACCGGCAACTTTGAGCATACCCACCAGACCCAAATTTTTTATCATCTCTCCGGTGAGGCCGTTTTTGAATATCCGGCCGGAGGTCGGGTTGCTGTAGCCAGCGGGGATTTGCTGATTATCCCGCCCTACCACGCTTTTACCTACAGCAGCCGCCTGGGGATGAAATACCACTGGTTTGTGCTGGAAGGCGAGTGGGCGCGGGTGCTAGGCGAGATGAAGGTGCAGCAACGCCGTCTGGGGTACGACGCCGAAATCGAGGCGCTGCTGATTGAACTGCGCGAGATATTAATTTTGCGCAAACCGGGCTATCCGCTGCGCAGTATTGGCGTATTTTATGAATTGATGGCGCGGGTGGAGGAAATTTCCGGCGCATCTACTATACCGGAGTCGGCCTACCCGGAGGCAGTACGCAACGCCCTGATCTTTTTGCGCGAGAATTACGCCGTGCCCTTTGATGCAGCCCAAACAGCCGCGACGGTGGGCCTGAGTCAATCGCACCTGCGGGCGCTGTTTGATAAGTGGCTGGGCGAGTCGCCCAAACAGTTTCACACCCGCTGCCGCATTGACCAGGCCCGGCGGCTGCTCAACGAGCAGCGCCTGCCGGTGGTTGAGGTGGCTTTTCACGTCGGTTTTACCGACCCGCACCATTTCTCGCGGGTGTTCAAGCAAATCACCGGCATCGCGCCCAGTTATTATGGCAAGGCTCAAGGGGGTCAGCCCGGCTTGAGTGGATAAAATGACGACCTGGAAAAAGAATCGGCGGGTCGTTCGACCCGCCGGGTGCCCGGTTTGTTCACTGCCGGGCTGGCAATCAACCAGAAGGAGTGTAGGTTAAAACCTCAGTCAGTTCAAGCGGCCTTACTAATCTGGCAACCTTTAGTATTGATACCCCGCGTAATGAGGTTGTTGATAGTAATTAGAATAGCTTTGGTACTGATTGTAGTAGCGGCAGCAGCAGTTGTTGTAGTGGTGGCGGGGATAATATTGGTGGCGTGGGTAATAATGGTAACCGCTGTAATAGTAACGGCTCTGCGGGTGATAGTTATAATTATACCCGTAATTGGGGTAGGGGCCGTATCCGTAACCCTGGTAGCCGTAGCCATCATTGGTGTAGCCGCCGCCTCCCCCGTAGGGGCCGTCAGCAAAAGCAGCCGTAACAAAAACCAATTGCAGCAAAACCAGGACGGCGATAATAACGACGATCTTTTTCATAGGTTTTTCCTTTCTCCAAATGTCATAGTTTCAATGAAACAGAAGCTCAATCAAGTAGTCAAACCGACCCCACACTCCCTCTGGTTGGCCTTTGGCCCGGCGAATAAAAAAGCCAAAATCAATAAATGCAGTTGATTTTGGCTTTGACTGACATAAGGATAGCTCTCCCCAATATACCTGGCCTAAGCGTGATTGGCTGAAGTTGTGACCAGGAAACTTAACAATGTTGTTAAAAGAGCAGTTGACGCTGTACTTAACATTATTATCTCAAATCGCCCGGTAAAAGTCAAGGTTGCATTTGCGGACTTTCGGCCTATGAGTGAAAAGTAACAAGGTTGCAAAGTCGCAAACCTTCTGACTGCTGACATCTGATGGTTGGTTACTATCTTCAAGGAGGGATCGTATGCGCGCCGTCTTCACCGTTGATTTACCCCTGAGCCACGACAACAAATACCCCGACAACCAACAAATTGTCGAACTGATGCGCTCGTTTGGCTGGGAACCGATGGATGTTTGCCTCCTGGCCGATGAAACAGCCAAAGGCCAGAAGTATCAGGAATTGGGCGAGCCGCTGTTCCAGCACATGCCGGCGACAGCCGTCGCCACAACCGACGACGTGATCTTTTGCGGCTATCTATCCGACGATTATACCCGTTTTGTAATCCTGCGGCTGGTTAACGGGCAAATCACCTTCCGTTTGTCCAATACTGTCCTGGCTCGACTGCAAAAGTCTACCGAGAAAATTGTGCGTAAGCTGCTGGATGCGCGTCTAAACGGCAGACCGTTGAACGTTAGCAATCAGGCCGTGGTTATTTATGAACAGGGTAATGATTATGTGGTCATGAGCGGGCGGGTCATTCCCAGCCCGCTGCGAGAAACGCTGCGCAAGGATAAAAAGAGCGTTCTCTTGATTGCCGTCCCTTTGATTATCTTTGCCTTTCTGGCCTCCATCGTGAACACCCTTGATATGAGCGGCCACACTTTTACCGCCGGCACGATGGAGCGCATGTCAACGGCCTTGTTGACCACCGCCCTGGTCAGTTCGCTCAGCCTGGCTGAAACTTACCTGGAAATCTACCGCAACCGGATTATTGTGTGGTGAGGTAAAAAGAACTGCGCTCGAAATAGCCTGGCTCGGTAAAACCGGATAAAATGAGCAGTATACATCCCCAGTCGTTGTCTATCGCTTACCAGGAGTTTTCCATGCCGACCTTGCCTCTCAACAACACGACCATTGCCTACGATGACTATGGTCAGGGTGAACCGCTACTTCTGATTCACGGTATCTTTGTCTCCAGAGCTACCTGGCATCTCCAAATTGACAACTTTGCCCGAAAGCACCGGGTTATAACTTGTGATCTGCGAGGGCACGGCGAGTCGTCCGTTTCGTCCGACCCTTACTCTGTGGCTTTGTTTGCCAGTGATATGATTGCCCTGCTCGATGCGCTGGGATTAGAGCGAGTCGCTTGCTGCGGCCATTCGTTTGGCGGGATGGTGGCCCAGGAATTAGCGCTCAGCTACCGCGACCGGGTCAATAAGCTGATCCTGGTCGAGAGCTCTTATGGCTTCTCCTCCACTCCCTGGGAAGCAGGTCTAACCACCATCATCCACACCTGTTTTAACCAACTTCTGCGCCCGGAAGACCGGGTTAAATTAGTGGCCGGCTATTTTGGCATGCTAAGCGGGCAAGTGGAAACCTATATCGAAGCTCAGGGCAAACAGCATCTCCAGAATGTGGCCAATTTTCAAAACATCTTGCAAGCCTCTCTTTCCTTTAACAGCCGCTGGCGCTTGCATCAGCTTGCCTGCCCTACCCTGCTTTTGCTGGGCCAATATTTTCACGTCCCCTGGATTCATTTTCACACTTACGAAATGCTGTGGCGGATCAGACAGGCCCGCCTCAAATATATCTCCCAGGCCGGTCATGTCCTCAATTGGGATAATCCGGCGGAGTTCAACCAGACTATTACCCACTTTCTGACCGCAGAGAATGGACGCAATTAAGCTGAGGGGCCTTGTCTAAAAATTCAGTCTTGGGCGTCATAACCAAAGTGTTGTCGGCCTTGGGCATCAATGCTGTACCGGCTATCGGTTTTTTTGGCCTGGGCTGGAGTTGGGAAAACACCATCCTGCTGTACCTGCTGGAAACCCTGATCGGTATCCTGTTGGCGGTGCTGCGCATCCGCCTGTTGGCTCCGGCGCGAGAAGAGGTCATTGGGGCGACGTTGCCTAAACCCCCGGCCGAAATTTCAACCGGAAAGCGATCAGCCAAGCAAGTCATCCGCTATGCCTGGCCAACGCCTGACGGCGTGCTGTATGACCGCAACGAAATGCTCAAGAGCTATCTGCTAATCACCGTAAGCTTATCCGTTGTGACGGCAGTGTTTATGCTGGTTTTTCTGTTTATGGTGATGCGGGCAGAGTTGGACCTGGCTGCGCTCCGTTCCGGGTTGGGGGGGATACTCACCTTTCAGCTCTTGAGCCTGCTGGGCGATGTGGCCTGGCTGCGGGCGCTATCGCTGGCCCAGGCCGAAAAGCTGCTAGAACAAAGTATGGGCCGGGTGGCGCTGCTGTACCTGGCCGTTTTTGCCGGCGTCTGCGCCGCGCCCTTTCATACTTACGGGTTTTTGCTGCCGTTTATCGGCCTCAAAACAATGGTGGATGTCGGCCAGCCCATACAGGCGCTGTACCAACGTTGGTCGCAATCCAAAGTTGCCGGTTAAGATTCTTCGCTCCGTGCTGGCGGAGGTGCTCAGGTTGACCCTCCTTCGGCACTAAACCGGGTTAACAGTATCCCGGCTGCCGGTGAGCGCAAAATAATCACGTTGGACCATCAGCCGGTAGGGGATGTTGAAGGCCGGGATGACCCGCCCCGCCCGGCGGGCATTTTCCATGATCTCTTTAAGAGGGCGCAGAGCTCAACCTGCCTGGGGTAAATCTACTTGATAATCCTGGATTCGAGCCGCTGTTCGTTCAACCAACTGCTCAATATCGGCCGGTAGGAAAGGTTTGGACAGCCAGGCCAGACCGGATTTTTCTAAAAAAATTCGCGTATCCATATCAACGACGTTGCCGGTAATAAAAATGAAGCGATTAACCAGGTACGGGTATTTTTTTGTGGCTGTTTGATAAAGCTCCGGTCCCAGGATGTCGGGCATGAGAACATCACACACTATCAAATCAAAAGTTTGGGTTTCGAGTTTTTGCATGGCAGTAAGGCCATCTGGTGCTGTAACAACCTGATGACCGCGCTGGGTAAAGATGAGCCGGAGCAGATTGAGCAGAGCCGGCTCGTCATCTACGGCCAGAATTTTGAGAGGACTGGCGAAAGTCGTCGTGCCTGTAGCCGCCGGAGGGGAACCGGCCGGGGTTGCCAGGGGTGGTTTTTCGATGGGCAGTTGAATGGTGAAGATAGCTCCCCCGTTGGGCGAATTTTCGGCCCAAATGCGTCCTTTATGTTCGCTGATAATGCCAAAACAGATGGATAGTCCCAGACCAGTACCTTCGCCCACGCCTTTAGTGCTAAAGAATGGGTCAAAGACCCGGCTGAGATGCTGGGCTGGAATCCCTGGCCCGTTATCGGCAAAGCTCAAAAAAATATGTTCGTCGTCATGGCTCGACTCAACGACCAACTGGCGGGGGTCGGGCTTGGTCGCCAGCGCATGAATCGCATTGGTCATCAAATTGATAAAAACCTGTTCCAGTTGATGGGGGTCGGCCATGGTCATCGGCAGTTCAGCATCAAGGTCAATTTTTACTTGGACCGCGTTCATCTGAAGCTGGGCCTTGACCAGGGAGACGCTGTCGCCAATAATCTCGTTGAGGTCAACGGGCCTGGTTTCCAAATCAAAGCGGCGGGCAAATGTCAACAAATCACGCACAATCAACCGGGCGCGTTGGGCTTGGCGGAAGATGACATTCAAATCGGCCTGGGTTTCTTCGGGCAGATTGCTTTGCTGCAACAGGCTTGAATAGCCAATGATGGTGGTCAACGGGTTGTTAAGCTCGTGAGCGACCCCGGCTACCAGCTTGCCAATAGCCGATAATTTCTCGGTTTGTTGAAGCTGCTGTTCCAGCTCACGCCGATGGGTAATATCACGAGCAATGAAGTGCAAACTGACAGGCCGGCGGCCTTCGCGTCGCACGCGCAGCGTTACTTCAAGCAGGGTCTCTGTTTTATCTTTGCCCAGCACCGATAGTTCAAAAGGGGCCAGCGACTCGGTTGAGGCCAGGTGCATTTTGAGGAGTTTATAAAGGGATGAAATTTGCTGAGGTAAGATAAACTGGGTGGCCGGCGCACCTATAATTTCGTCGAGTTGATAGCCTGTTGTCTTTAAAGCGACTTTATTGGCACTGCTAATCTTAAAATTGCCGTCGAGGGTAAAGATGAAATCATTGGCATTATCAAAGAGGTCCCGGTAGTTGGCTTCTGCCGCTCGGATTTCGGCAAATAGGCGAGCATTTTCCAAAGCGACAGCTAATTCAGCCGCAATGGCCTGGAACAGGCGCAGGTCTTCGTAATCAAAAGCGTTGAGCCGGGGGCTTTCGGCGTTGAGCGCCGCTACGACCCGGCCATTAGCTAATACCGGCACACAAATTTCCGATTGGGTGTCGGGGGCTAACTCGTAATAGTGGCTGGCTTCACGCACATTGGGTATTAACAGCGCCTTACCGTGGCGAAAAACCCAGCCAATCGCGCTGTGTTCAGCCGGAAAAGAGAGATTGCCCTCATTTAAATTAAAGCCAATGGTTGCCGGATGGACCACGACCAGATTTTGGTCTTCGTCGGGTAGAAAAAAACCCAATCGCTCGATGCCCAGAGTCCGGTGTAGAGCGCCGATAGTGCCGCTGATAACCCGGTCGAAATCGAGGCTGGAGGCGGCTGCCACCATGACCTCTTGCAGAACTTTGGCTTCGGCTAGGTGACGGGTCGCTTCACGATAAAGGCGAGCATGCTCAATGGCCACAGCAGCCTGAGCGGCCATAGTTTCCAGTAAGCGAAGCTCGCTTTGACTGAGTACCTGGGTACTCTGAACTCGCCCCAGTTCCACCAGGCCAATGGTCTGCCGGCGGTAAATCAAGGGAATAAGAAAAAGAGCCTGTACCTTAAGCTCTTCCAACCAGGCTGCCTGCTCAGGTTGGGGCGTACCGGCTTCAAGCACGCCCGGGGTTTGGGAAACTAAAATCGAATAGAGCAGCGAATTTCTGTCCAGAGACCGGGCGGATTGTTCCGGACGCCGGGTGCCCGGCCCGGTATAACTTTGCATGAGATAGAGCCGATCATCTTCTTTTTCCCAGTGGGAAATCAGGCACAAGTCGGCTTTGAGGGCTTCAACCATTTGCCGGCTAACTGCATCAAGGACGGTTTCCAGGGCCAAATCAGAAGTGACGATGGCCATCGCCTCAAACAAGAGGGCCTGTTCTTCGGAGCGCTGCCGGGTTTCGGCCAGGAGCTGGGTATTCTCAATAGCCAGGGCGGCGTGGTCGGCAATAACGCTGAGCAGTTTTAACCCGTTATCGCTCAGATAATCCGGATTCATATTCATCAGCTCGATCACGCCAATGGTGTGCCCGTTGGCGCGCAGCGGGACGCACATGATGGACTGGGTGCGAAAGCCGCTGCGCTCGTCAAAGCTGCGATAAAACCGCTCGTCCTGGCTAACATCGGGGATGAGGGCAGGCTTTTCGTGAGTGACCACCCAGCCAACCACCCCTTTTCCTGCCGGCAAGCTTAACCCCCGCACCGCGTCAGCCCCGGCCCCAACCGCGGCTCGAATCACCATTTTATCGCCCGAAGGTTCAAGCAATGCTACAGAGCCAGCTTCCGCTTGAAATATCTCATTCGTGCGGGTGATGACCTGGCTTAAAACCTCTTGTAAATCCATCTAACGGTCTCCCCTGGTAAGATTGTAACAAAAGACATAATCTAAAGCAATAAGCTTTTGTTCCCCCTGAATGGGTGAAACAGTTTGCCACAATTTTTAATTTTTCCTGATTCGGTGATATATTCAGCAAAGAAATAGGCTTGATTCTGGAAAGGTGCAGCAAAATGAGTTATGACCTAGTTATTAAGAATGGGCGGATTATTACCGCCGGCGAAGATTTTACCGGCGATATTGCGGTAACAGGTGAAACCATTGCCGCCATCGGGCAAAACCTGGCCGGCAGCCGTGAAATTGACGCCAGCGGCCTTTATGTCATCCCCGGTGCGGTGGATGGGCACGTTCATCTGCAAATGCCCTTTGCCGACATTATCACCGCTGACAACTTTGAGCAGGGAACCATTGCCGCGGCTTTTGGGGGGGTGACCAGCATTATAGATTTTGTCGAACCGGGCAAAGGGCAGGATTTGGTCGAAGCCCTCAGTTGGCGGCGGGCCGAAGCTGATGGGCAGGTGGTGATTGATTATGGACTGCACATGACCCTGCTCGACCCCGACCCGCTGATTCTAGCCCAGGTTTCCGACGCCTATGCCGCCGGCTGCGCCACCTTCAAACTCTACACCGCTTATCCTCATTTTTACCTGGCCGATGATGAACTCTACCGGGCGTTGATTGCCGTAGCTGAAGCCGGAGGATTGGCCGTTGTTCACGCCGAAAATTACCCGGTGATTACCGAAGTCTGGAAACGCTTGTTGGCCGCAGGCAAAGTTGAAGCCAAGTGGCATCCCCACAGCCGCCCGGCCATTACCGAAGCCGAAGCGGTCAACCGGGTTCTTTCGATTGCCCATCTGGCCGGCGCGCCCACGCTCATCTTTCATCTTTCCTGTAGCGAGGCCGCCCGCGAAGTGGCCCAGGCTAAAGAGCGCGGCTGGGTTGCCTTTGGCGAAACCTGTCCCCAATATTTGACCCTGCCCGACGATATTTATGAACGCCAGGATATGCCCGGTACCTGGTTCATCTGCCAGCCGCCTATTCGCGGTAGCGCCCAGTCGGCGGCTTTATGGCAGTCCCTGGCCTCCGGTAGTGTTGACATTATTTCCACCGACCACTGCCCCTTTTCCGCCGAAGCCAAAAGATTGGGTGAACAAAACTTCACCCTCACCCCCGGCGGGATCTCCGGCCTGGAAACCCGGCTGACCCTGGTCCACACCTTTGGCGTGCTGGCCGGACACCTCACCCTAAACCGCTGGGTTGAAGCCTGCTGCACCCTCCCCGCCGATTTACACGGCATGATTCACAAAGGCCACCTCATCCCCGGCTACGACGCCGATATTGTTTTATTTGACCCCCAGCGCGAAGTGACCTACAGCGCCGAAAACCTCCATTCCAATATCAGTTATACGCCTTATGCCGGCGTTACCGTCAAAGGGGTTCCGGTTACCACCATTAGCCGGGGCGAAGTGATTGTGGAGAACGGGCAGTTCATCGGCAAACGCGGGCGTGGGCGTTTTTTAAAGAGAAGGTATGAATAAGGCAGTCCCAAGAAAATAATTACTCAATATTTATATTGCGTGTTGCGTCTTACGTGAGATAAAACGGACAGAACACGCAACACGTTTTGGCTAATTTAAATCTTGGAACTGCCTAAACGTTTTTGGAAGCATTCTATTTCGTAACGCTGCTCGTAACGACTTGGGGACATTGGCCGAGTAAAATAAGCCAACTCTATACAAAAACGGCAACTACTCAGACCCCATGTCATTTCGAGGCTGTAGGCCGAGAAATCCCCAGTACACTTGGGCGGAAGTAAGTTTACAGTTTGTAGTGGCGACTTCAGTCGCTCAACCTGCCCAAAACGACTAAAGTCGTCCCTACGATCTGTAGGGTCATTTACGCCGCGTTGTACTAGAGCGTTACATGGGTATTAGATTTCTCCCTTCGGTCGAAATGACATGGCTGAGTAGTTACCAAAAACGGCAGATTAGTGACAGCTTTGCTGCGGACCCTTTGGCAAATTATTTGGGGACAGCCTGAATCAAAGGTTGAGACCTCGCCGGTTCAACCGGAATCCCTCGCGGCGCCCGGTCTCTTTGAGTTGGAACCCGATGATCCCCTGTTTGATTTTCTTCAACACACCTCCGGGACGGTTGAACTCGACCGGCTCAATCTTGATTCTCCAGCCCTGCGGGCGCTTTGTGCGGCTGGAGTCAAGCTGGTGGCCCCGCTGGTCAGCCAGGGCGAGTTGATTGGCCTGCTCAACCTCGGCAAGCGGTTGAGCAAGCAGGATTATTCCAATTACGACCACAAGCTGCTGGAGAATCTGGCCGCGCAGGCTGCCCCGGCAGTGCGGGTGGCTCAATTAATCCAGCAGCAGCAGCGTGAAGCCCAGGCCCATGAGCGGTTGGAACAGGAGCTGCGGATTGCCCGGCTGATCCAGCAGACTCTGTTGCCCAAAGAAATCCCCCACCTGCCCGGTTGGGAGGTAGCGAGTTTTTATCAACCGGCGCGGGCTGTGGGCGGCGATTTTTATGATTTTTTACTATTTCCCGACGGCCTGGTTGGTTTCATTGTCGGTGATGTGACCGATAAAGGCGTGCCGGCAGCCCTGGTGATGGCCACCACCCGCAGCCTGCTCCGCGCCGCCGCTGAGCGGTTAATTTTTCCGGGCCAGGTGTTGGAACGAGCCAACGAACTGCTCCACGCCGATATTCCCCCTAAAATGTTTGTGACCTGTTTGTATGCTTTGCTCGACCCGGCTACAGGCCGGCTCCGTTATGCCAATGCCGGTCATGATTTGCCCTATCGCCGCCGGCCTGATGGGGTGGACGAACTGCGGGCGACGGGGATGCCGCTGGGGTTGATGCCGGGCATGCGTTACGAGGAAAAGGAAACCGTTTTGGCCCCTGGAGAAACTGTGCTGCTTTATAGCGATGGGCTGGTTGAAGCCCACAACCCCCGCCGAGAAATGTTTGGCTTTTCTCGTCTACGGACACTTGTAGCCGAACATGTAGGTGGACCGGCGCTGATTGATTTTTTGATGACCCAACTGGCTGAGTTTACCGGCCCAACCTGGGAGCAGGAGGATGATGTGACCATGGTTCTGGTGCAGCACTGCCTGCCCCAAGCTGTTGAACTACCTGCCTCAGACCAGCATCAAAGCTGGCGCAATTTGGTAGAATTTTCGCTGGCCAGCATCTTGGGCAACGAGCGCGAGGCCATGCGCCAGGTTGGCCAGGCGGTTCAAATGCTCTCGATCCCGGACTCGCTGTTGGACCGACTTAAGACCGCCGTAGCCGAAGCAACGATGAACGCCATCGAACATGGCAATAAAAACCAACCGGACCTGCCGGTGGTCATCCAGGTGCAAGCCTCACCCACTGCTATCAGGGTGCGCATCACCGATCAAGGCGGCGGCCAGTCCATCCCTGAACCGGAAGCGCCGAATCTGGAGGCGAAATTGGCCGGATTACAGACGCCGCGGGGATGGGGTCTGTTTCTGATCAAAAATTTGACCGATGAAATGCGGGTCATCAGTAATCACACTCATCATACCGTTGAGTTAACCCTTTACCTGGAGGGCGAAAAAAATGGCAGCCAAACATCCTGAAGTCAAGCTACGTTATCAAGCCGATATCGCGATTATTGATTTACAGGGCGAAATCAATGCTTCGGCTGACGAAATACTCAAACCTGCCTATGTCGAGGCTGTTGCCACAAATCCAAAAGCTGTTTTATTGAATATGACGGATGTCGAGTATATTACCAGTACCGGCATGGCGATTTTGGTGGAACTGCTTGCTCAGGCCTATCAAGCCAATCGCCCCCTGGCCGCCTGTGGTTTGAGCAGTCATTACCAGGAAGTGTTTCAGATTATTCGGATGACCGACTATATGCAAATTTTTGCCGATGAGGCCAGCGCTCTAAGCAAGTTGTAGAAGAGAGGACTTACAAATAATGTCTCAAAATAAAGTTACGATGCGGGTGCGCCTGGTGAGTGAACTGGTCAGTATTATTGACATCCAGGGTGAAGTAACCGGTACGGCGGAAGACTTATTAATGGAAGCATACAATCAGGCCGGAGCAGTGCAGACACTCATCCTGAATTTTAGTCAGCTTGAGTATATGAACAGCAGTGGGATTGGCCTGTTGGTAACGCTGCTCATCCGGGCTAACCGCCAGGGACAACGGTTGGTAGCGGTCAACCTGAGCGATCATTACCGTCATATTTTCGACCTGACCGGCCTGAACCAGGCGATTATTATTTATGCTACCGAAGCGGAAGCTCTGGCCGCTGTGTAATACGCTTTGGAAGACTGGAGGATTGGATATCACTTCATCCAGCCTTCCAGAATTATTACCTGTTTTGAAAATCAAACATCATTATTCCTCCCCTCTGAAAGAGCAGACTGAAGTCTGCATTCCTTTGCCGGATTAATTCTTAATCTTCATAAATGTGGTTCACATTGCCCCAAACCACCAGCAGGCTTATAATCAAGGCATGTTATTGATTACTATTGTTGAAGGAGATATGCGGCAAGTTATGGGTCAGTTGACACGTCAACAGATCGAAGCAATGCTCACCGGCCAGGACGGTAGCCTGAATCTGGCCGGTGCAGATTTGAGCAATTTGGATTTGTCTCACCTCGATTTAAGTGGGGCTAATCTCTCCGAAGCTACCCTGGTTGGGGTGAATCTGCAAGACGCCCAACTACGGAACACTTCCCTCGATCAAGCTAATCTACGTCAAGCGAACCTCGGCCAGGCCAATCTGAGCCATGCTAATCTAGCCGGAGCCAACCTGGGCGAAGCCAATTTAAGCGAGGTTTATTTACTGCGGGCCAATCTAACCGAGGCTAATCTGGCCGGAGCCAATCTGGCTAAAGCCAAGTTAGATGAAGCTAATCTGACCAGGGCTAATTTGGAGCGGGTCAATCTCGACCGGGCCTATCTGGTGCGAACTCATCTGAACCAGGCTAATTTAACCCAGGCCAATTTGAACGGCGCTAACCTGAAAAACGCCATCCTCGATGGCGCTAACCTTACCGCCGCCAGCTTAAATGAAGCTTTTATGGAAGGCGCCAGCCTGGCCGGGACCGATTTGCGTCGGGTCAATCTGATCGGAGCGACGCTCACTAAAGCTACTTATAACAGCCAAACCCAGTGGGCGAGCGACTTTGACCCAGTGGTGGCCGGGGCTGTGACTAAAAAGAAAAAGTGGCTGGGCCTGTTTGGTTGAAGCAAACAGGATTGGAAAAATGGCATGGATGAGCAAGCCAGGAACTTTAATCAGGTCTTGCTGGCGGCAATGGACCGTTACGCCGAGCGTACCTGTTTTCAGGTAAAACAGGTCAAGGGGTATCAACATATCTCCTATGGCCGCTTTCAGGCCCTCATGTTTCGTATGGCCCGTTATCTCCAGCACCAACAAATCTCCCAGGGCGCGCGGGTTGTTATCGCTATTCCCAATTGTTTAGAATGGATGGTGGTCTATATGGCCACCCTGCTGGTTGGCGGGGTAGCCGTCCCGCTGCGTCCCTCGGTTGCACCAGACCGATTTTGTTTTACCCTCGAAGACTCCGGGGCCAGCCTGGTGATTTTGGCCGAGGAACAACTTCTCCAAACCGTAGCCGAACTCTTAACCCGGCCTGACAATCCCTTGCCTAACTTAAAAACTATTTTGGTTATGGAGCAAATGGGCGAAGAGGTAGTCCAAACAAGATTGCTGGCTGAAATTCTGGCCGAGATAGAGTTATCGCCTCAGGAACAAGAGGCCATCCGGCTGCACGCGCTGAGCACCCCCCCCGAAACTCTGGCCGCCATTTATTACACCGCCGGGGGGACTGATCGGCCCAAAGGTGCTGTTTTTGACCACGGGCGTTTGCTGGCAACTATGCGTCATATGAGCGGGCTAACCCTTGATGAAGATGACCTGGCTTTTACCGTCGTGCCCTGGAGTTTTGCGGCCAGTTTAGCCGTGGCCCTGCATTACTTTTTATCGGGTGTGGCCAATGTGGTCGCCGGCGGCGACGAGACCCTCGTCGAAGTGATGCAGCAGACCAGCCCCACCGTAACGCTTAACATGCCTTATTTTCTGGAACGATTTTATGAGGAAGTCATGGCCATGGTGACCCAAATGCCCGAAGCCAGCCGGGAGGTTTTTCAGTGGGCCGTAGCCAAGGGCCGCGAATTTCATGCCGCCGGGCCGTCCGCTTCGCCGGACCTACGGCAGGAGTATGCCCGGGCCGACCTGACCTTTTTTAGCAGTATCCGGGGGCAAATTGGGGGGCGCATGCGCCGCTTCTATTCTACCGGCGCGCCGCTCTCACAGGATTTAGCCGGGTTTTTTGAGGCTATCGGCCTGCCGGTGCTGGATGTTTACAGTTTGACCGAAGCGGGCGGCTTTCCGGCCATCAGCCGGCTCGACGCCTACCGGCTTGGCTCCTGCGGCCAGGTGGCGCCGGGCTTTGAAATTCGTATCGCCGACGACGGTGAGGTGCTGGTACGGGGCCAATCCATGATGAACGAGTACTGGGGCTGGCCGGAAGAAACCCAGCAAGTTCTCGATGCTGAGGGTTGGCTGCATACCGGCGACCTGGGCTATTTTGACCAGGAGGGCTATCTGTACCTGACCGGACGCAAAAACCCGGTCATGGTTCTCTCGACCGGCCGTAAAGTGATCCCGGCAACGGTGGAGGAAATGTTGATGGCTCACCCCATCATCACCGAAGCCGTCGTTTTTGGCGAGGGCCGGCCTTACGTGTCGGCCTTACTTGTGCCCGACCTGGAGGTATTAGTCGAGCACCTCCAGCCGGACGAAGGGCAGGAAAACGAAGAGCTAATCAACCTTGAGCCAACCTCATCCCCCTTGAAGTGGTTCTGGCAGCACGAGAATGAGGCTGGTGAGCCGGTAGTTACCACCGCTCACCCCCGCGTTAAAACCCTGTTTGATGAGGTGGTGGCTCAAGTTAATAGCCGCCTCGACCGTTGGGCCAGGATTGAACAGTACAGTCTGTACGACCAGGCTTATAGCGAAGCGGCCAGTGAACTGGCCCGGTTGCGTCTGCACGATCGCCACCAATTGGCCGAGCGCTTTGCCACGCAGATTCAATCTATGTACCCGCCGGCGCCCCAGTTGCTAGATAAAGAAATTACCCAAGTCCATGTCAGCCCGGAACGGATGCGCCAGTTGCTGGAAAAAGAAAGCATGCTCGACGCCTGGCTGGCCGATGCGGGCATTGAATTTCTGTTCAATTTGGCCCGCGAGAAACAAATTGACGCGCCCTCGATGGTTCATATTTGTGATGTGGCCGCCAGTATTGCCCAGATGGAAAATGAAGCCAAGCCCCTCTCGACCGCTTTGATTGTGGGCGATCCGGCTCGGATCAACCGTATTTTGACCCGCAGCGAAATTCGGTTGCTGCGCTGGGATCATATTCGCCGTATGCGTAATATTCTGATTACGCTGGCTAAAATGGTGGATGGTCTGGTATTGGGCTATGTAGTAGACAAACACGGCTATGTGCGGGGTATTCGCAAACTCAAGTTAGACACACCCCTGGACGACCCAACCAATCTGCTGCTGGGTCCCCAATTTCGCCGGCATGCCATCATCTCCCGGTTGTGCGATGCTGTCGTCTTTTTTGTGCCTGCCCCTGGCCGGCAAGTGCGGGTATTTGCCGATGGGCAGTTGGTCGGCCGCTACTCCAACGGCGATTGGTCGCCCGAAAGTATGGCCCATGTTAACCAGGTGATTTCTCAATTGGCCAAACGGCGCCACTATGATTTAAGCCTGCTCCAGCGGGTGCTGCGCTGCGCTTTTCAGATGTCGGAAGAGAATTTGGGCGCAATTTTTCTGCTGGGTGAGGCGACCATGATTATGGACCGCTCCGATGCCCCGGAAATTAGCGCTTTTGCGGCTATTGTCAGCGCCGACGTACAACAGTTGACCGACCGCGAACTGATCAACTTTGCCAAGCAGGATGGGGCTACGGTGATTGACGTGCAAGGACAATTTCGCGGCTGTATGGTTCTGCTCCGGCCCGATGCCAACACCCAGGCTGATATCGGTCTGGGCAAAGGCGCTCGCCACAGCAGTGCAGCCAAAATGAGCGCCGAAGCCCAATGTCTGGCGATTACCGTTTCTCAGGACGGCCCCATCACCCTCTACGACTGCGGGCGACGGATTCTGTCGTTGTAAGACTCCTTTGTAATGATCCCTTGTGTAGTAAGCAAAAAGATGCAATAATAAATAAGAGCAAAATTGACGTGTGACCAGGGTAGCAAAAAAGGAATCACACCCATGAGTATTAATAGCAATTCTGATAGAATTAATTTTGTTTACCTGAGACAGCTACTCTCAACAAAGCCGAGGCTTATCTTTTTGGATCTGTCTCTGGTGATAGTTGCTGGTCTCATGATTTTTGCTCAGCAAGTATTTGTTATCCTTTTGTTTCACATAATTTTTCTACTGCTGACTTTTGGGGCTTTTTATTGGAACCTGCGTGATTTTGTTATCCGGGCCGGGCTTTGGGTGATAGTGACGACCGTCTTGGTGTTAAGGTCAATTGTTGATGGTCAAATTCTTGTTGGAGAAATAATTGAGATCCCTTTACTAACTGCTATTCTGGTCTTGGTTTTTATGATTGCCGAAGAACGGACGAAGGCCCAGGAAAAAATGCGCCAAAGCGAGGAAAGGTATCACACCCTATTTGATAACCTTTTCAAGGAATCACGGGATGCTATCTTTATTACTAATCAAGAAGGGGCGATCATAGATGTCAATCAAGCTATGCTTGACTTATTTGACTATAGTAATGAAGAAATAATCGGATCAGCCGGCCAATGGCATGAACTACAGGAAAAGACGAGGCAATTGGGGCTCGTCCGCGATTATGATGTTACCTTACAAAAAAGAGATGGCACAAACGTGTACTGTCTGTTGACCGTAAGTCAATGGCGGGATCCGGGCGGTAAGTTGTTAGGACATCAAGGTATTATCCGTGACATCACCCGGCGCAAAAAGGCCGAAGTGGAGCTGGAACAGTTATTAGTTAAAGAACACCAACAGCGAGTCCTGGCCGAAACTCAGGGCGAAGTTTTCCTGGCTCTGGCAGCCCAAACCAGCTATGAGACGGTGTTGGACGAAATTTTGCGCCAGGTACAGCGGGTTGTCTCTTATAGTGCAGCCAATATTGTCATTATCAGGCGTGGCGCGCTTCATATTGCTCGTTATCAAGGCTATCAACTATTCAGTAGTCGAGAAATAATGCCGCATCTGAGACAATCGCTGAGCGATTTTCCTCTGGATGCCGAGGTTGTCCAATTGCGGCAGCCGCTGGTGATACCTGATACCCAACAAAATCCTCGCTGGGTTACAACAGAGGAGTCAGCCTGGGTCCGCTCATTTATCGCCGTCCCCATTTGCCTGCGGGATCGAGTGCTGGGCTTGTTGCGTTTGGACGGCGATACCCCCGGTAAATTTTCGGTCGAAGATCTGAAGCGTCTGGAACCCCTGGCCAATGCGGCGGCAATTGCCCTGGACAATGCCCGCCTGTTTGACCAGGCCCGGCAGGAAGTTTATGAGCAGACAATCCAGGCCGAGACCGAGATAATTCAGCTCAATGAAAAATTGTTAAGTTTACAATACGCCAGCACCACCATCGCTTCCAGTTCGCGTCTCCAGCTTGTCTTAAACACTATTCCCAAAGAAATGGCCAGCTTGTTGAAAGTCAACCGCTGCTGCATTCTTGAATGGCAGCCGGCTACCAACATGGTTTCGATCATTGCTAATCACGCGAGTAACAATTACTGGGAAAGGGGACAAACCGTTGAGACTTTTCCGCTTGCTGACAATCCCTTAGTACAGCGGGTCTTAACCGAGCGTCTCCAGCAGCAAATTACCAGCTATCATACTGATAGCTACCCGGCCGAATTATCTTTTATGCAGTTACTTCGCCTCAAAGCTTTATTAATGGTGCCCATGGAGTTTCAGAATAGAGTAATCGGCCTGGTGCTGATTATGGATGATCAGCAAGAGCGAACTTTTACCAACAGAGAGATTGGCCTGGTTCAAATATTGGCCAACCAGGTAGCCAGCGCCATTGAAAACAACCGGCTGTATGAGCAGCTACGTCAAGAAATAACGGAACGAATGCAAGCGGAAGAAGCCTTACGCCAGGTTGCAGCCAAGAATCAAGCTATCCTGGAAGCCATTTCAGATTCGATGTTCTACCTCAGCCATACAGGGAAGATTCTGGATTACAAAATAGTTTCCAGTAACAATTGGCTGCCAGAGATTCCAGGTGAGATAGCTGAAAATAAATACTTAAGTGATATCTTGCCGCCCGATTTAGCCAATCTGACTCTGCATTACATTAATGTTACGCTTGACACAAAAACGATGCAGTTTTTTGAGCATGAGTTATTCTTGGCGCACGATATACGGCGCTATTTTGAGGTGCGATTGGTGGTTAGCGGCCAGAATGAAGTGCTGGCGATTGTGCACGACATCACCAAACGCAAAGAACAGGAAGCTGCGCTGGAGAGAGAACGATCTCGTCTTGCCCGCGATTTGCACGATTCTCTGGGCCAGAGCCTGGGCTATTTGCGGCTCAAACTTGATGCCATCACCACCGATGATAATATTTCTCACAATTCTGAACAGATTCGCCAGGAGTTGGTTGGGATGCGCGACATAAGCAACGAAGCCTATGAACTGGTGCGTAGTATGCTGGCGGCAACCCGCCCATCCAATACAACAGACCTGGCCACGATCCTGTTAGCCGAAGCTCGGTCGGTAGGTAATCGAGCGCGGATTAAGGTTCAGTTGACCTCAGAAGGTCAAGCCACTCCCCTATCACCGGTGGTTCAACAGCAAGTGCTTTATATCTTTAAAGAAGCACTCAACAATGTGGAAAAGTATGCTAACGCCAAACATCTGGATATTAATCTGGTATGGAAAGAAGATGCCTTAATTGTTACCTTGCTGGATGATGGCGTTGGTTTCAATACGGCTGCCCCACTGCCAGAGGGACACTTTGGCCTCACCATTATGCAGGAGCGGGCCAGGGAAATAAATGGAGTCTTATCAGTCGTTTCAAATCTTGGAACAGGTACAGAGATTACCTTATGGCTTCCCCTTAATCTGGTGGTTCAACCTCTGGCTGTAAAAGAACTTGTTTGAGGGGTATAGTACTCCAGAAAAGTTTTCACCGTAAAATAGGTGGCCAAGTAGCAGGTAGCAAGGGGATATTACCTTGCCGCCTCGCGTGCTACCTTTCTTGTTGACAAAGAATTTTTCTGGACATCCATAAACTGCAAAGTTCCAGCCAGCAGTAATTTCTTAAAATTCTAACCGATTTCATATTAATTTTTATTGAGTTGTATGTTATAATTACTTTATCCATTTTGTTACATATTATTGAATATTTAGGCTGTTAAGGGGGACAGTTCATGAAAGTGCTACTTGTTGACGACCATGTTCTCTTTAGAGAAGGGTTAGTCAGTCTTCTCAACAGTCAGCCAGACTTTCAAGTAATCGGCGAAGCCGGCACAGTCCAGGAAGCCGTGGCGATGGTTGGCAGCCTTAAACCTGATTTGGTGCTGATGGATTTTGGACTGCCTGATGGAACAGGCTTGGATGCCACCAAAATGATCCTCACCAACTACCCTGAGACAAGAATTGTTTTTTTGACTGTCCATGAAGAGGACGACCGGCTCTTTGCGGCTATCCGCAGTGGGGCCAAAGGGTATCTGCTCAAAAATGTCCCTGTCATTAAACTGCTGGCGTTTTTGCGCGGCGTAGAACAGGGTGAGGTTGCAATTTCAGCCGCTATGGCCAGCCGCATCTTGATGGAGTTTGCCCGAACCGAACCCATCCGGGGCCGCGAGCGAATCGAGACGGGAGAATTGACTCTGAGAGAGCTGGAAGTTCTTAGAGAGTTAGCCGTAGGGGCCAGCAACCGGGAGATAGCCGAGCGTCTGGTGATTGCCGAAAACACGGTAAAAAATCACGTTCGCAGCATCCTGGCAAAATTGAACCTCAGAAACCGCCGCGAAGCTACCCGTTACGCTCATAATCAAGGTTTGGTCCAAACTTCAGTCGAACGGCCAGCTTTGGGGCTCATGAAGTAAGTTTTAACCTGCTTAACTGTGTGATAATTTTTACAAAGTACTAGTAAGTTTTCTAAAAGGACTATCGCAAAGATAGTCCTTTTTTTTGGTTTGGAATATTGTTAGAACTATAGACACCTCACCCTCCTTAAGCTATCATACAACTACCCCCGTTTTTACCGATGCGGCAAATCATGCAACGGATCAGGCAGCTCGTCGTAAATCTTGACCTGTGGCCTCGTATGGCTCTGGCAATTAGCCTGGGTTTTTTGGCCCTGTTTGCGGCTTTTTTACTGCTCGGTGAGTGGGCCTTGCGCGATAATACCAATCACCTGCTCAATGAACGCCTGGTACTCACTCAAATGGCGGCCAGCCAGATTGACGGCCTCCTCCAGGAGGCTATTGCCGAGCTAGAACAGGCGCATCGTTTTGCCAATTTTGACCCGTTAGACCCAGACCTATCGGTTGAAGCCGATGCCCTGGCCCATGCCTATGGCCAGGTGGGTATCTTTGCCTCGGGTTTGACCTTTTTGGACCGGCAAGGGCGGGTCGTTTTGTCTCATCCCGCCCAACTTTACCGGCTGAATGCAGACCTTTCGCGCCTGCCCCACATAGCCGAGGCGTTAACCCACCAGAGCATCACCATTTCCGAGCCATTTCTTGATCCGCTTAAGCGCCACCCTGTTGTAGCGATCACCGTCCCTATTCGCGATGGCAATCATTTTTCGGGCTTGCTCAGCGGCCTGGTAGATTTGAATGGAACAGCCATAGCCACCTCTTTGATGCAGACCATCCAGTTGGGGCAAACCGCCCACGCCGCCGTAGTAGATCGGCAGGGGCGAATTTTGGCCTCCACCTTTCATTTACCCTTTCTATCGCCGGGTGAGCATGTCAGTTTTTATCGCCGGGCGATGGCTCAGGGTCAACCCGTTGTCGAAACCGTCCCTTTTGAATTGGACCTGCCGGCTGAACCCCGCAATCATTTTCACGTCATGGCCTTTGCGCCCTTAAAAAACGCCGCCTGGGGCGTAGCCGTAGGGGGAGACTTGGACGAAACTTTCGCCGGAGCGCAGCGCCTACAGTTGGGACTGGTCCTTTTGGGTACCGTTGCTCTGGCCGGTGTTTGGGCCGCAACTCTGGTGGGCGCGCGCCGCTTGGTTCGGCCCATCCAGGGTCTCACCTGGGCCGCCCAACGTATTGCTCAGGGGGACTTGCATACCCCGCTCCAGGCGCCCCAGGCGGGCGAAATTAGTGTTATGGCCATGGCCCTGGAAAACATGCGGCGGCAATTGTTAGCCAATATTGAGACCCTCGCTGATTGGAATGAAACTCTGGCGGCCCAGGTGACCGAACAAACGGAAGAACTGCGCCAGCAGCAAGCTTTAACCCAGCAGCTCCTGCGCCGGGCCATCACCGCCCAGGAAGAGGAGCGAGCGCGACTCTCGCAAGAGTTGCATGACGGGATTGGGCAGATGTTGACCGCTGTAGAACTCAGTTTGGATCGCCTGGCAAAGACTTTGCCGGCAGAAGAGGCGCACAGCCATGAGCGATTGGAACGGGCCAGGGTCTTGACTGAGCAAACCCTGACCGACTTGCGCCGCATCATTACCGCGCTGCGCCCCGGTGTGCTCGATCAACTGGGGCTGGTGCCGGCCTTGGGCTGGGTGAGCGATCACACCCTTCGCCCGCTGGGTATAACCGTATTGCTTGAAGCTAATAGCCAAAGCGAACGATTGCCCGGCGAGATCGAAACAATCCTCTTTCGTATCGCTCAGGAGGCCATGAGTAATGTCGCTCGTCACAGCCAGGCCAGGCATGTGGATATTCATCTGCGGCGTCAGGAAAGTCAGATCAGCCTGACCGTTGCCGATGATGGTCTGGGCTGTGACTTGGCAGCCCTGACCCGAAGTTCTGACCAGGGCCGGGGTTTGGGATTGGCGGGGATGCAAGAGCGGGCATCGTTGGCCGGGGGCCAGGTTACAATAAACAGCACTCCTGGCCAGGGTACAACTGTGCAGGTGGTGGTGCCGCTAGTTGAGCCTATCAGCCACCTCGCACATACATTTGACTTTGAAGCCCATTGGCTGGGTCAAGAGGCTAAAATTCACCTGGCGGGAGTAACTTATGCATGAGATGATTCGCCTGGTTGTGGCCGACGATCACCCGGTGATGCGGGAGGGTTTGGTCGCTTTGCTGGAAGATGAACCCAACCTGAAGGTGGTGGGCCAGGCCAGCACGGGAAGAGAAGCGGTTAACCTGGTCCGCCAACACCGGCCAGATGTGGCCTTGTTGGATATTGCGATGGATGATATGACCGGCCTGGAAGCAACCCGTCAGATTGCCCCGGAATTACCCAAAGTCCGGGTGATGATTTTAACCATGCATGAGGAAGAAGCCTTTTTCTTTGAGGCGCTGCGCGTGGGGGCAAGCGGTTATATTCTCAAAGGTATCCGTAGCGAAGAGTTGTTCGGTGCTATCCGAGCCGTAAAAGAGGGCGGAATCTACTTACCCCCCAAATTGGCCGGCCGGTTGGTCCAGGATTATTTGAACCGCCAGCCTCAACCCGCTCTGGCCGATTCGTTGTCTCCGCGCGAGTGCGAGATCCTGACCCTGATTGCCCAGGGCTTAACCAACCGTGATATTGCCCAGCGGCTCACCCTGAGCCTCAATACCGTCAAAACGCACCGTCTCCGTATTTATCAAAAATTGGACCTGCACGACCGGGCCGGTTTGGTTAACTATGCCTTTAGCCGTGGCCTGCTGCATCTCTCATAGCCCAAAGATGACCCCATTTAACCTCAATATCACCCCATTGGGGTGATACCCCACTCGCCTCACTTTTGTTAAAATATTGAACAAAATAAGGCCTCTTCAAGGCGTCCAAAAATATCAATGACGGTCGTCAATTTGTTGTTATTAGCAAATCCAGACCTTACAGATTTTCAAAACCTGTAAGGTCTTCAAGGCGTCCAAAAGTATCAATAGCGGTCATCAATTTGTTGTTATCAGGTTATTTCCATTAGAGGGGGATATAAACAAGATGAGTAATCATGGATTGCCACCGCTTGACCCCCAAAAAGGGAGTTGGGATGAAGAAGCTCTCAGCCGGCGTCGTTTTTTGGAGCTTGGTTTTTGGTCGGCTGCCGGCGCGGCGGGTTTGACTGTAGGGGGCGCCGGGCTGCGTTTTTTGGCCGGCAACTCCTTTGACCCCAAACCGGAGCATTGGGTTGAGGTGGGCGCTGTGGCCGATTTGCCTAGCGGCCGGGTTCACCGCGCTGCTTATAAGGTTCGCACCACGGATGTCTGGCGCGAGGTTGAGAAAGTGGGTCTTCTCTACGCTTTTAGCGACGACGGCGCTGAGTATACCGTCCTGGAGGCGACGTGTTCTCATCTGGGCTGCAATGTCCATTGGCGTGAAGAAAGCGGCCATTTTGCCTGCCCCTGTCACAACGGCGCTTTTACCCGCGAGGGTGAAGTAGTCAGCGGCCCCCCCCCGGCCCCACTGCGACAGTTATCTACCAAAATTGAGAACGGCATCTTGCTGGCCCTGGTATAGGAGGCTGCCGTGAGTATAGCCTTGGAAGAATCCAAAGAACAGGCCACCCCAAAATCTCGCCCGGGTCTCAGAGACTTCTTGGGCGTTATTGGTGTATGGCTCGACGAACGTACCGGCTTCCTCAATGCGATTCAGCAGTTTCTCACCTACCCGGTGCCAAAATACGTCCACAAAAACCTGCTTTATTCCCTGGGTGGAGTGACTTTGATCGCTTTTATGCTGCAACTTGCTACCGGGCTGCTGCTGAGTTTCTATTACGACCCCAGCCCCGAAGAAGCTTATAACAGCGTGGATTATGTTACCTACCAACTACCGCTCGGCTGGCTGATCCGAGGGTTGCACTACTACAACGCCAGCGCCATTGTCATCCTGGTTACGCTTCATTTGTTGCGCACCTTTTCCTTTAGCGCCTATAAAAAACCGCGCGAAATCACCTGGCTGTCGGGGGTGATGCTGCTGCTGGTGACGCTTGGTTTCGCCTTCACCGGCTACCTCTTGCCCTGGGATCAACGCGGCTATTGGGCTACCAAAGTTGGCACCGAGATTGCCGGCTCTGCGCCAGTAATGGGCCAGTGGGTGCTGCGCTTGCTGCGGGGCGGGCCGGAGTTGGGCCAGGCTACCTTGACCCGCTTCTATGTTACCCATATGTTGCTGTTACCAGGGGCGCTACTGGCTTTAATTGCTTTGCATCTTCACCAATTGCGTTATCACGGTATGGCCCCGCCAATTACCAAACGTGCTCAGGCGTTAGCCGACAAGTTTGTACCCTTCTTTCCGCACTGGGTAGTGGTAGACGCCACCCTGGGTGTAATCTTGCTGGGCCTGCTTATTTACCTCAGTTGGACCTGGCGCGCCCCGCTGGAATTTCCGGCCGACCCCACCAGCACTGACTTTCTGCCCCGTCCAGAATGGTACTTTCTGTTTTTGTTCCAACTCCTCAAATATTTTCCTGGCCCGCTGGAACCCCTGGCCACCATGCTTATTCCGGCGCTGGTTGTCGGCAGCCTTGTTGCCCTGCCCTTTTTGGATCGCAGTGAAGAGCGGCGGCCCTGGCGGAAACCGATTACGACGGTTGTGGCTGTTATCTACGTTGTCGGGCTTGTCATCTTAACCCTGCTGGCCTGGCAAGCCGATCAATAAGGCAGCTACTCAGCCATGTCATTTCGAGCGACGTTAGGAGCGAGAAATCTCCTAATCCGTGGTTTGTAAACAACGGTCTCAGAGATTTCTCGGCTTTCGGCCTCGAAATGACATGAGGGGTAAGCAGTTACAGGTAAAGATTTTTTGAATGACTGATTGGGCACCAAAGCGAAGGTTGGGGAGGGCTTCGTGACATGCAGGACTCTACGCTTGGTTTTTGGCTAAAGCAAGTTAAATGCTTGCTCCCCTTTTGCGCCCCCATCGGACTCGTCGTCGTTGCCTTTCTGCAACTGTACCTGGTCCGTACACATAGTTTGGTGCCGTGGAAAGGGGGTGGTTTTGGCATGTTCGCTACGGTTGATGCGCCGGCGGCGCGCTTCTTGCGCTGTTATCTGATCACCAGCGCCGGTGAGTCTCCGCTGCAAGTGCCCGAAGATCTGAAGACCCTGGCCGGAGAAGTTCGTTATATGCCTACTTCGGAGCGGCTGACCTTTTTGGCCTCCCAATTGGGCCAGGCTGCCGGCAAAACAGAGCATCAAGGGGTGCGCATCGAATTGTGGCGGTATGGTTTCGATGCCGCGAGCCGCCAGCTCAAAACCGCCAAAATCCTCGAAATCACGGTGGCCCGGCAAAGGAAGGGGACGGGATGAACGGCGTCTTGCAGTTGCCGTATCAAATACGCCAAGCGGAACGTTTGACCGGGTTCAAACTCTGGTTAAGCGCCTGGGGCGGGACATGGCATGGCTTTGATTTGGCTTTGAGCATGAGCCTGGTGGTATTGCTGTTTTACACCAGTAGCTACTGGTACGTGCGCCGGCCTATCAATTTGCTCTGCATTGCTGCCATTCTCCACCCGCCGCTGCGGCGCAGCAAAATTTTTTGGCTGCTGGTCATCGCTATTGTTGGCGGCAGTAACTATTTTAACTGGTATCGCGTTGACAATCACCAATACTTGATTACCTACTGGTGCCTGGCAATTTTTTGCTCGCTGTTTACGCTTAATCCAGGCCGGACCCTGGCCCTGAACGCTCGCTGGTTGATTGGGCTGGCCTTTCTATTTGCCACGTTGTGGAAGGTTGTCTTTTCTAACGATTTTCTCAACGGCGCTTTTTTTCACTATACCTTGCTGCTGGATGGCCGCTTTGAAGAAATGGCCGTTTTTCTGGGCGGCCTGACCGACGAGGTATTTCTAAAGAACCGCCAGGCGCTGGGCCAATTGCTGGGCTACACCAGTACAATCTCCGCCACCCAGCTCCAGGACTCGCCACAGATATTCTGGCTGGCTCAATTTCTAACCTGGTGGACAATTTTGACCGAGGCGTTCATCGCCCTGGCCTTTTTGTGGCCGGAAGGCCGGTTTATTTCCCGCTGGCGGGATGTCCCGCTTTTGTTGTTTCTCTTGACCACCTACGCAATTACCCCGGTATTAGGTTTTGGTTGTGTGCTGGTGGCCATGGGGGTAGCTCAAAGCGCGCCCACTCATAACTACACCCGCCTTTTTTATGTAGTGGCCCTCTTTCTTATGCAGATTTTTTATGTGTTTAAGTAATAAGGAGTTACGCAGTTCGCCTGTCATTTCGAGGCCAGAGGCCGAGAAATCCCCGAAAGTTATAGGTGTAAGACAAGTCCGAAGGGATTTCTCGCTCCTGCGTCGCTCGAAATGACGGGACTGCTAAATAAAGGGAGGATTGTTTCATGAAATGGCTATATTCTGTTTTATTGTTGCCAGCCATATGGCTGCTAGTTGCTTGTGGCGCGGCTGTGCCCACCGGCCCCCAGGCGACCGACTTGAAAGCCATCAAGGTAGATGACGCCGCCCTGGACAGCAGTGCCAGCTTTTGGGCTAATGCGCCCAAGCTCCAAGTGGCTACCAAAGCGGTTAGAGAAGGCCACCCTGACGGGTCAACGGTGACGCTCCAGGCCGCCTACGACGCCGACAACCTGGTTATCCGGGCCGAGTGGGCCGACCCAACCAATTCAAACTTTAAGGATGCCTGGAAGTGGGATGGCAGCGCCTTCACCCGGGTCAAAGCCAATGAGGACCGCCTCATGTATTTGTGGTCTATCGGCAACGACGCCCAATTTGCCAGTAAAGGCTGCGCCGCCGTCTGCCATAATCAGGACCCTGATGAAAAAACATGGTGGATGGGCACTGAAAATCCTGACCTGCGTTACGACATCTGGCAGTGGCAGGCTGCCCGCACCAACCCGCTGAACCAGGCCAGCGACGAGTGGTTGGGCGCCCGGCCGGATGAGAAGAGTAAGGCCCGCCGGGTTGATGACAGAGAAAGCGGCGGCGCGGCCTTGAATCGGAATGAGGAAAAAACTGCCCCGGCATTTATGCACAGCACCGATTTGACCAGCCCCTATCTTGTGGCCGGCCAGGAAACGCCTATTGATTCGGCTAAACTCACGGCGGACATACTTGTACCCGGCTATCTCCTCTCACCTTTTGTTGGCTCAGCAGGCGATATTTCGGCCCAGGGCCAGTGGGCCGATGACAAATGGGTGGTTGTCCTCAGCCGCGCCCTAAATACCGGCCACGAGGATGATGTCACCCTCACGCCACCCAAGCCTGTCCCCTTTGGGCTGTCTATTGCCGATGATGCCGGCGACGCCAATCACACCGTTAGCCAGGAAGCCTTAATCCTGGAGTGGCAGTAGCTCCGGTAGTCATCAAAACCCCGTTTTCCCACCTCGCGGAAAACGGGGTTTTTTATGAGAAAGGGGTCAAAATTGTATGAACAAATCCATCATCCTGGCCGGTTTAACCCTCATCATCCTGGCCCCCTGCTATCTCTTTTTTACCGCCGGGGTCTGGTCAGGCAAATTCAATGAGGGCCAGGCGGTCAAGATTGTTAATCTCCCTCAGCCAACCGCCGCAGTGACCTTTTCAGTGGAGGAAGTGATAGCCTCCGGTTTCACCCGGCCGCTTTATCTAACGCACGCCGGCGACGGCTCACAGCGGCTGTTTGTGGTTGAGCAAGAGGGCCGTATTTGGGTGGTCAAAAATGGACAGGTGTTGCCTACCCCTTTTTTAGATCTCAGGGGCCTGGTCAGTTATTACGGTGAAATGGGATTGTTGGGCCTGGCTTTCCATCCCCATTACGCACATAATGGCTACTTTTACGTAAATTACACCCGTAAAGAAGATTGGGTCACCGTCATCGCTCGTTATACCGTCTCCAAAAACGCCGATAAAGCGGATCCGGCCAGTGCCTTGACGCTTCTAACTGTAGCACAGCCCTATAACACCCATAAAGGAGGTCAGCTTACTTTCAGCCCCAGAGATGGCTATCTGTACGCAGGTCTGGGTGATGGCGGCCCTCAAGGCGACCCGGACAACCGCGCTCAGAATAAAAATATTTTGCTGGGAAAGATTCTGCGCCTTGATGTGGATAGTGACCTGCCCTATGCCATTCCACCCGATAACCCCTATGTGGGCCGGGCCGGAGCCGACGAAATCTGGGCCATTGGCTTGCGGAATCCCTGGCGGTTCAGCTTTGATCGAGCCAACGGCGATCTTTATATTGGCGATGTGGGCCAAAATAAGTGGGAGGAAATTGATTATCAAGCGGCCCAGACGCCCGGTGGTATAAATTTTGGTTGGCGCTGCCGCGAAGGCACCCATTCTTACAAATTTGCCGATACCTGTGCGTTGGCAGCCATAACCGACCCCATCGCCGAATATGACCATAGCCTGGGCATCGCCGTCATTGGCGGGTATGTGTACCGGGGCCAGCGTTATCCCGCCCTGGTTGGAACTTATTTTTTTGCCGATTTTGGCTCAGGTCGCATCTGGAGTCTACAGAAAACAGGTCCAGACGCCTGGACTGCCCCCCAGCAAATCCTGGATACAGATTTAAGTATTAGCGCCTTTGGCGAAGATGAGGCAGGGGAGCTTTATGTGGTGGCGTACGCCCTTGATGGCGCCGGCCAGATTCGTCGCCTGAGCGGAGCCGGGGAAATCGGTTTGGCCCAGCGCTAGATGAGAGCTGCTGCCGGCCTTGCCTGTTGATTCGTTCACAAAGAACTAACCCGTTTAGAGCTAAAGGATTGGTCCATTTACCCTCTGGCCTGGGACCTGCATGATTTAACTCCCGAGGCTCCCGGCCTACCCGAAGAAACGGTAGTGACAACCAGGATTGCGCCTTTACTGCCGCCTGTCCTGTCCAGCCCCACCGACCTCTTGAGTTGTTTTGTTGCTCTTTTCACAAACTACTAGTCCAACCCAGTATTTTGGGAGTGAAGGTCTCCCTTTTAACTAGCTCTTTGTCCTCAAGATAGTCCTTTTTTTAGTCTTTCCTGGGGGGTATAGGGCTATGGTCCTGCCAGCCAACTTCTTTTACAATGGATTCTACCCCTTCATAGTGACAGGGGATATAAACATTGTTTTTTCCATCCACTACCCACCTGGAGAGCCAATGGTAGATCAGGTCCTGGTACGCCTCAGTTCAGAACAATCGCGCCCCCTCCTGGCCGTTACTTTTAACCAAAAGAACATAACCGCCGGGGCGCGACGGATATTGATTGTCGAAAACGAATCGTTATTGGGCGCGGCTATCGAACATTTGTTGACCGGGATTACAGATTTTCAGGTTGTGGGGATTAAAGCACCCGACGAGGAGACCTTAATCGAGGCCCTTAAACAAATCCGGGCCGATGTGCTCATTTTTGATGAAGCGAGCCTGTTAAAGGTTTCGCTCAGATTATTAACCGAAATTCTCAATTATCCCTATTTACGGATCGTAGTCGTTAATGCCAACAATGATTATGTTCAGCTCTATCACAAACAAGAGGCTGTTATCACCCAGGCGGCTGACCTGATCAACCTCATTAGGGGGTAAGATAAAAATGTCATGGCGAGACCATAGGCCGAAACAATCCCCTCTCCGGGGTAGGGGACTGCTTCGACCTTCGGTCTCGCAGTGACATGAAGCAAGCTATTTTCAAAGAAGCCTGATTGCTAATCAAAGGAGGGATACAAAGGGGGAAATATATGAGCCTGATTTCAGTCAAACCAGCCAATCAATTCTTACCGACATTAGCCAAAGGAGGAAGCCACTATGCCTTTGCAAACTCGTAGACGGGGCAAACTGGTCTTACTACGTCGTTTCATTTTGGTATTGAGCCTATTACTCCTGGCGCTTGGCTCTCAGCAATCGGCTTTAACCTTGCCGCCAGCCCTGGCCCAGGAACCTACCAGCGAACCGCCCCAAGAAGCGACGGCGGAACCTACCGCCGAACCGGCGCCCGAAACAACTCAGGAAGCCACCCAGGAACCTGTAACCGAACCGTCCCCGGTCACCACCGTCCAACCGACCCAAGAATCAACCGCCGAGCCAACCCAGGCGCCGACGGGGCAGCCGACTCAGGAACCGACGGCTGAACCCACCTCTGCCCCCACCACCGAACCGACCGAAGAGCCATCGGGCGAGCCGGCCGGGCCAACCCCACCCCCCACCGCCGAACCGACCGAGGAACCATCCGCAGAGCCGGTCGGACCAATCCTGCCGACCGTAGAACCTTCTGAGGAAATTACTCCTACAGTCGAACCTGATTTCAAGGTGGCCGCCATCCCCCCCATCGCACCCAACCTGCCGCCGCCGGTTTATTTTGTCAATTTGACGGTCGAGGAGTTTGGCAGCGGAGACCCTATTAACGGCTTTACTTACCTGGTCAATGAGGATAATACCGGCACCGCTTTTGATGGTGAAGCCAACCAGCCCTCCTTAAAACCGATGGCCAGCTACAGCCCCATCGTGGCGGCGGGCGGTCCGGCCAATGGCGCTACCGTGATCGGCCTGCCGGATATTGCCGCCTACAATGAAAACCCCATTGCCGACGAGCTTGACCGCTACCTCATCTCGGTGCGTGCGCCGGGTTACAAGCTGTGGGGGGCGCACGTGCGCTTCCCCGACGACAACGATCCGGACAATAACACCGTTGATATGACCATCCAGTTGCGGGCCGATCCGCTGCCCCTGGCCTCGATTGAGGTTATTGCCTTCCAGGACGAGATTCCAGTCAACGGCTTTATTGACCCGCTGGAAAGGCCGCTGGCCGGCTACCACGTTGTTGTCGAGGATGGCGTCGGCGAGGTGGCCGTAGATTGGTTTGGGAACCCGCTCTGTACCGAATACCAGCGCGATCCGGATGGCACCTATACCGACAACGACAACGACGGCGTGCCCGATGTCAAACTGTCGCCATCTGTGCCGCTGAACCCCTATGGCACCTATTGTATTACCAATAACGACGGCACTGTCCGCATCGAGAATATCCCCGGCAACGAATATGAGGTCTTTGTTATTCCACCCGATAACTCTAACGACGCTACCCGCCCGGTGCAGATTACCACCTTTGAGGGCAAAAAACGCATTGAAGCCTGGGTTGAGGAAGGCAGCGACGGACGCGGGGCGATCGGCGAGTTTTTGGCCGAGCCGGTAGTGCAAACGGCCTTTCAGTTTGGCTTTGTTTTGCCCGATAACTTTAGCACACCCGGCAACAGTAGTATCCGCGGCACCATTAGAAACCTGGTTGTTTTCCCGCCGCTCGAAGCCCTCAGCTACGGCGAGCCGGTCCGCCGGCCCTGGATTGCCCTGAATGACATCGGCAACACCGACACTCAGGTTTACCGGGGGCGCGGCAACCCCGACGGCACCTTCCAGATCAACAATGTACCTGCCGGCACCTACCAGATGGTCGTCTGGGATGAGCCGCTGGATTACATTATGGGCCTCTACACCGTCGTCGTTCCACCAAACACCAACGTCAACATGGGCGATGTGGGCATCTTCCGCTGGTTTGGCTGGGTGTCGGGCTATGTTTTCCAGGATGACGGCATCGCCGCCAACGGCGCTGTCATCCCGCCCGACCCGCCCCTGGCGAGTTCAGCCGAAAATGGTATTCGCGATTGTCTCGGCGACAATGATAACCCTAACCTCAACGAATGTGAACGCGGTATCCCCGGCATGGTAGTGGCCTCCAAGTTCCGCGATGGTAGCCTTTACCAGGAGGTAGTGACCAACAACGACGGTTACTACCAATTCGAGGAAATTATCGGCCCTCTAGCCAAGATGGTCACGATGGAAGTTGACTTTGGCCGTTATGCTCCCACCGGTCACTCGATACATCGGGAACGTTTTGCTAACTATGGCCAACGTGACCCCAATCCCATTGTGATCAACCCCGACGTGGGCGGCAACCTCATCTTGAGCCAGCATATCCTGGAAAGCAAACGGACCATCCTGGATTGGGGCAAAGTCCCCTATCCTGCTGACGATCCGGCCACGCCTGATGTCTACGAGGGCGGCAACGGCGGCATCTCCGGGGTGCTGATGTATGCCACAACCCGCAACGAATTTAACGCTCGCCTGGCTGCCGCCGAAAGTTATGAGCCAGGTATCCCCAATGTGACCATGCGCCTGTGGAGTCCTGTGACCGATACCGTCACCGGCGAATATGTGACCGACCCGGTCACCGGCGAGTACATGGTGGATGGCCTGCTCAATATCATCCTCTCGGACGATTGGGAACACCCCGAACTGGACAACCCGGACCTGGCCGATCTGCCCGCTGAAGATGTAGGCTGTGATGTTTTAGACGAAAACGGCAATCCCATCCCTGGCGGCACCGCCGATTTTATCGCCGACAACTGTTTGGAAGTGCCGATGCTGGGCAACGAGACCCGGCCCGGCGCTTATGACGGCGGCTGGGCCTTTGCCGACAACTGTTTTGACCCGGACAGCCCGGCCTCGGCCGACCCCTTCGGTGACGCCGACGGCGATGGCATCGCCAATTCCCTCGACCCCGACGCGATCAACCCTGATGCCTGTACTCCGCTGACGCCCGGCGATTATATCGTCGAGGTGGTTGTGCCGCCCTTCTACCAGGTCCTCAAAGAGGAAGACCAGAACACCGACGAGGGTGACGAGTTGGTGCTGCCGGCCTTCCCACCCCCACCTTGCGTTGGCCCGCTGCACACCGTGGTTGACCCGCGTAACCCCTACAACGGCCAGCAGATGCCTTTGTGCAATATGAAATTGGTCACCTTGCAAGACCAGCAGAACGCCGGGGCCGAGTTTTATCTCTTCACCGACGCTGATGTGGACGGCGACCCGGCTACCCGCACCTGGGATACCACCCAGGCTGTGCCCCCGCCCGGTCGCTTCTACGGCCTGGTCGAAGATGACTTGACCCTCAACGTGGACCCCAACTCCATCACCTACGGCGAAAAACGGAGTGTGGTTGGCGTGCCCATCGGCATTTACGACTTTGGGATTGGCCTGCCGCCTACCCATCCCCAGGCTCAACGGCGGCTCATTACCACCGTCAACAGCGACGAGAACGGCTTCTACGAGGTCTTGCTCCCCTCCACCCAAATCACCAGCGCCCCCATCCCCTCCGGTGTGGCTCAAGGAATGTACGTTTACGTCACCAACGACCCCGGCACGGCCCGCGAGCCGAATGTCGGCTACAGCCCGGCCCACCTGACCGAGCCGCTGGCCTGGAATATGTATCCCGGCAAAATGCGCTGGACCGACACCCCACTTGACCCGATTAACGTCCTGGTTTGCAGTGTTCCGCCGGATGTGCCCGCCCTCTTCGTGGTCAATCAGCCTTACGCTCCCAACAGTGGTCCCTTCAACCTGGTGGTAACAGGCACCCGCTTTGGTACGGTTACCCAGCCCCCCACCGTCACCCTCACCCTGAGCAATACGGTGACGACGCTGGCCCTGGTCAACTGGGATCCGGCCGATCCAAATGCCAACCCCTTGGAAACCAATGCGCCGCCCGGTACTTTTGAAGATATTGTCACGGTCACCGTGCCGGCTGGGCTTCCTGCTGGCATGTATCAGCTGCAGGTCATCAACCCGGTCAGCCGGGCTGGCAGCCTGAACGGCCTGACTTTCCACGTGTTGGGGACCGGTTACAACCCGCCGCTGTTATTTGTTGACCCGCCGACGAACCCGGGCGCTGCGGCCATCCAGCCGGTTATTGATGGGGCGGCTGATGGCAGCCTGATCATCGTCCGGCCCGGCACCTACCGCGAAAACATCATCTTGCATCAAAATGTGAAACTGCAAGGTTACGGTCCTGGCGGTACGGTTGGCGCACCGCGCCCGCCCCAGGCGGATCCGCCCATCGAACCGCCCGATCCGACCGAGCCGGTCAACAACATCCCGCGCAGCGACCCGGCCTTTGCCCATCTCATCGGCACCGTCATTGACGCCCGCTTCTTCCAATTCCAGCCGGCCCGGGTCGCTGCCTGGAACGCCACCCTGGCCGGGGCCGACAACGGCGGTCCTGCTTTTGTGCCGCCCGGCGCGGGTATTACGGTGGTGGCTGGCGCGACCGAATTTGACAATCCGGCTTTCCGCACCCAGATTGACGGTTTCGCCGTCACTCACGGTCGGGGCGAAGGCGCGGGGGGCATCTACGTCCACGCCGAAGGCGAAAACACCCTCATCAGCAACAACGTCCTCGATGCCAACAGCGGTCGCACCGCCGGCGGCGCTATCGGCCTGGGCCGCTCAAACTTATTACCCGGTACCGTGCCTGACAACAACAACGACAACATCCGCATCCACCACAACCGTATCTTGGGCAACGGCGGCATCTTCTTTGCCGGGGCTATCGGCGTCTTTAACGGGGCCAATGGCTACGAGATTGACCACAACGACATCTGCGGCAACAACTCCTCGGAATATGGCGGCGGTATCTCGCACTTTGGCTTGAGCAACAACGGTTCCATCCACGACAACAATCTCCATTGGAACGAAGCCTTTGACGAAGGCGGCGGCATCCTCATCGCCGGTGAGGTGGACTTTGATGCCGGCGGCGTTGGCTCCGGCTCAGTCTTGGTTGAGAGCAACCTGATCCTGTTGAATATGTCCAACGACGACGGCGGCGGGATTCGCTTGTTACGCCCGCTCTCCTCGACCATTACCATCCAGAACAACTTCATTATCAACAACGTAGCCACCGACTCCGGCGGCGGCATCTCCCTGGACGACGCCTCCGATGTCCGCATCGTCAACAATACCATCGCCCGCAACATCTCCACCTCTACCTCGGTGGATGCGGCCAGAGCGCCTTCCAATGCGGCCACCTTACCCAGTGTGGCCGGTTTGGGGGTGGAGCCGCATAGCGGACCATTTGCTGCCGCCACCGGCCAGGCTTTCTCCAACCCGTTCCTGTTCAACAATATCTTCTGGGAAAATGAAGCCTTTCGCTGGGATCTGGTTCCCGGTGAACCGCCCGAGACGGCCGGATTTACCCTGGTTTCCAGCGGCTTCATTGATCTGCGGGTCTTCCCCGGCGCGCCTGCCGGCTCCTGTCTCGATCCACGCAACTCGCTCCTAACTGTAGCCTACGGTCCCGACGGCGGCGCCTGTACCACCACCAACGCCAGCAATACCGTCGGTGCTGATCCCTTGTTCTTGACCCCTACCGTCGCAGTTGTTGGAGCCGCGCCGTTCCGGGGCAACCCGGCCGAGATTTTCACCGAGATTGCCCGGGTCGAGGGGACGTTTATTAACTTTATCAGCTATCACGTTCCGGGCAACTCTCCGGCTATTGATCGTGGCGTCGCTTCCTTAACCAGGGGCGCAGTCACGGTCAATGCTCCCTGCGACGACTACGACGACGATGGCCGGCCGCGTAATGCGCTCTGGGACGTTGGCGCAGACGAGCAGCCGGGCGTCTCTCGAGACGTCACCTGTAACAACGTTCCGGCCTCACCGCAGCAGCTCTTCTTCTCAACCGAAGACGACACCGCCATACCAGGGGTGCCGGGCGCTTCTCCGCCGGCCATTACCGGCGGTTACGACGACGCCGACATCTATCGCTGGGATGGAACTAGCTTCAGCCGGGTCTTCGACGCTTCCAATGCCGGCCTGGTTCCGACACCTTTAATTGGTGCGGATATTGACGCGCTGATGGTGGAAAATGCCAATACCTTCCTCATGTCGTTTGACCTGCCTGTGACCCTGGTGCCCGGTCTGGGTTTGGTTCAGGATGAAGACATTGTGCGCTACGATGGTGGAACCAACACCTGGAGCCTGTACTTCGATGGCACCCCGGCCGCCGTTGGCTTGGGGTCAACAAACCTGGCCAACGACAATGAGGATGTGGATGCCTTTGAGATCCTGGCCGATGGCAGCCTGGTCATCTCGACTCGAGGCGATATCAGCGTACCTGGCGTAACCGGGACCAATCAGGATGAGGACCTGCTGCGTTGTGTGCCTGCCAGCGTCCCGCCTATCACCAGCTGCACCTGGAACCTCTATCTCAACGGTTCAGCTCCCGGCTTTGAGTTGGATACAAATAACGGCGAAGACCTGGACGGTGTGGCTGTTTCCGAGGGCAACATCTACCTGAGCACCACTGGCAACTTTGGGCTGCTCAACCCGGTTAGCCTGAGCGGTGGAGACGAAGATGTCTTTGTCTGCAATGGACCTACCGTCAACGGCAACGGAGTTGTCACCGGTTGCGCCAGCTTTAGCCTATACTTCGACGGCAGCGCCGCCAGCCTGCCGGGCGGGGCCGACCTGGATGCTATAGACCTGCTGTCCGCCCTCGGTCCCACCAACCAGGCCCCGGTGGTCAACGCCGGGCCGGATGTGGAACTGGTGGCTCCGGTCAATTCAACCCTACTGGCCGGGACGGTAACGGACGATGGGCAGGTGTTGTCCACGCCGGTTTATACCTGGTCGGTGACGTTGACGGAAGGCAGCGGGACGGTGGCCTTTACCCCCAGTCCCAACGTGCTGAACCCGACGGCGACCTTCTCGCAGCCCGGCGGCTACACCCTGCGCTTAACGGCCTACGACGGTGAGTTTACCGTCTTTGACGAAGTTCTGGTTGAGGTGGCAGCAGGCAACTTGCCGGCGGCCGACCTGTACCTGTCGTTCAGCAACAACCTGTTGTTTACCGTCGGCAACCTGCAAGATGTCAGCAATGATATGATCGTCGGCTTTGACGCGGCCAGCGGAACCTTTATGCCCGTCTTCGCCGGCGGCGATGTCGGTATCAGCGGCTTGAATTTGACCGCCTTCGACATCACCTCGCCCACGTCCATCCTGATGAGCTTCAACGCCACCTCTAACATCCCCGGCGCGGGTCTGACCAGCCAGTTTGACGTCGTCCGCTTCAGCGCCACCTCGCTGGGGGCCGAAACGACTGGCAGCTTCAACCCCTTCTTCGATGGCGAAGCAATGGGCTTGACGACCCCCGGCGAGGCCATTGACAGCCTGGCCCTGGCCGCCGACGGCAGTCTATTGCTCTCGTTTGTGGGCAATGTCAGCGTTCCGGCGACGATTGGCGCGCCGGCTACGGGCCTGGTGAACGGCAACGATGAAGATGTGCTGCGCTTCACCCCGGCCACCCCCGGTAACTACAGCAGTGGCAGTTGGAGCCTGGTCTTCGACGGTTCCGACGTCGGCCTGTCGGGCAACGGCGGTGAGGATATAGATGGCATCGCCGGCGACTTTACCGTTGCCGGTACCAACGATGCCTATCTGAGCACGATGGGCGCCTTCAGCGTTGGCGGCGGCAGCCTTAGTGGGGCTAATGAGGATGTCTTCACCTGCGACCTCACCTCGGTTGGCACGACCACAGCCTGCACTTACGAAGCTCCGCCGCCGTTCTTCGACGGCAGCGTCTTCAACTTGCAAGGCAACAATGTAGACGGGATTGACTTACCTTAGACCCCACCCCCTGCCCCCCTCCCCTGAAAGGGGAGGGGTTGGGGAGGGGTCTTTTAGACCAGAAAGCAGAGGAAAACACGATGAACAATAAACCATTATCACCCCGTAAGTTTAGCCGGCGCCAATTTCTAAGGTGGGGGGCGCAGGGGTTAGCCATAACTGCTTTGACCGGCGGGGCGCTCTCGACCTTGAGCCGCTTGAACCCGGCCCAGGCGGCCCCGCTGTCGCCCGGTAGGTATCCCACTGCTTCACTCCCACCGGCGCGGCCCCCGGCCCAGGCTTCCTCCTTTATCCGCCTGGCCGCCACCGATGGCTACTTCTCATTGCCCGGCCGGCGCATCTTTCCCACGCCAGGTAATGTCTCCAGCAATCCAGACCCCGAAGTTCGCCGGGCCGCCATTTTTGCCGTCCCCGACGAGGGCAATAACGGTCTGTATGGCTTTGGCTTTGTGGAGGCGGCGGTTTCCGACACGATTGCCGAGGTTATTGACCGGCACAAAGGTAATGTCCGCTGGCCCAGCCCCATCATCGGGGTCGAGGCCGAGACCGATGTTTACATCACCGTGACCAACCCCGGCCTGGTGGGCCGGCCCGACCTGGACGACGCCCACACCCTCCACTGGCACGGCTTTCGCAACCCTAACGCCATCTTCGACGGGGTGCCCGAAGTTTCGATCTCGGTGCCGCCCACCCGCGACTTTCCCTATTTCTTCCGGCCTGCCGCGGCGGGGGTGGGCACATATATGTACCACTGCCACTTTGAAGACTCGGAACACGTGCAGATGGGTATGGACGGCATTGTCTATATCTACCCGACTGGCCAGCCCAACCGGGCCTATGCCGACGCCAGCACCACCTTTGACCGGCACTATACCCTGCTGTTGAACGAGGTTGATACCAGTCCCCACGATGGCCTGATCAATGTCCAAGAGTTTGTCTGGTCCGATTACGATCCGAACTATTGGGTTATCAATGGCCGCTCCTTCCCCGATACCATTCTGAGCGATAGCGAGATTGTGGGCACCGAACTGGAGTTCCGGCAGCCGGTCTCGTCGCTGATCCAGGCGGTCGGGGGCGAGAATATTCTGCTGCGTATGATCAATTTGGGGTATCAGCAGCAGGCCATGCAAATGCTCGGTATTCGGATGCGGGTTGTCGGCCATGATGCTGCCTTTTTGGGCAACCTGGCTTACGATACCCACACCATTTATATCGGGCCGGGCGAGGGCCGTGATATTATGTTTGAAGCGCCCGGCTATAACTCAAAGCTGCCGGGGGGCGTTGATGACGCTGGTCCTTACAATGTCTATTGGTTCAAGAATCACCATCCGCAGTATTTGGTGAATGGCGCCGGCGACAACGACAACCTGGCCTCTGATGAGCCGATCAATGACATTTTTGGCAATGCAGCCCCGTTGGGCGGCCAGATTACCCAGGTGCGGGTCTATGCCTCCCTCCCCAACCAAACCCGGCCCAATCAAACATTCCCGGCTGTGTGAGTCTAACTGAAAGGAGAAGCATCATGATGTTTAATCAGATCCCTATTAAAAAAGTCAGGTTGGGCTTAACGGCGCTGATCGTGCTCCTGGTGGCGGCGCTCCTGCCGGCCATGGCCGTTGGCCGGCCCAAATTTGCCCCGGCTGCCGCTCCGGCCGAGAGCCTCGGTGATATCTGCACCGAAGGCGCTACCTTCGATCTTGAAACCAGGACCGGGCATCTGCAAACCCCAGATGGCAACAGTGTTTTCATGTGGACTTACGCCCTCGCCGGCGGCGATTTCCAGATACCCAGCCCGATTCTGTGCGTGGAGGAAGATACCCCGATCACCATCAACCTGACCAACAATGACCCGCGTGTCACTGAGCCGGTCTCGCTCATCTTTCCGGGACAAATCGGAGTGACGGCAACCGGGGGTACAGCCGGTCTTTTCACCAACGAAATTGGTCCGGGGCCAGGCACGGTCAGCTACACCTTCACCCCCACCGAACCGGGAACCTATCTTTATGAAAGTGGCACCAATCAACACCGGCAGGTTGAAATGGGTCTTTACGGCGCCTTGATTGTCCGGCCGGCGGGTGCGCCCGACCAGGCTTACGCAGACTCTAGCACCCGCTTTGACCCGGAGCGGGAGGTGCTGCTGCTCATCCACGATATAGACCCGGACCTGCACCAAGCCGTGGAGCGGAATGAGGAGTACGACATCACCACCAAGCACGATCGCTACTGGACCATCAACGGCCGCTCCTTCCCCGATTCGATTGCCCCCAACAATGTGCCCTGGCTGCCGGCCCAGCCCTACGGTGCGCTGGTGCGAGTTAACGCTTCAGCCAATAACAACACCCTGCCCGCCCTGATTCGCTACGTCAATGCCGGGTTGGAGAACCACCCCTTCCACCCGCACGGCAACCACATGCGGGTGATCGGCCGGGATGGCCGCCCCTTGAGCCTGCCCTTTGACAACTTTGCCACCACCATCGGTTCGGGCCAAACCTATGATCTGCTCTTCCGCTGGGTTAACGTGGAAAATTGGGGCATTGGGGGCGCGCCGCCGCGCATTGCCGATCAGGTGACGTATCCCAATAATATCAACCTGACCCTCAAAGACGGTGTTACCTGGTACAGCGGCGACCCCGACCTGGGGGTGCATGCCACCAACTCGCCACCCGGTACCAACCAGACTAACTTTGATTTTCCGGCCGACACGACCATTTTCAACCAATGCGGCGAGTTCTACTTCCCCTGGCACAGTCACGCCCTCAACGAGTTCCAGAACTTCGACGAAGGCTTTGGCGGCCTGGCCACCCTGGTGCGGGTAGACCCGCCGCCCCCGGCAAGTGGGCCGGACCTGTGTGCGCCGCGTTAACGGCCAATTCTTTGATAAAGGAGAAACGAACTATGTTCACAAGTACAACAAAAGTCATGGGATTGGTCTTGATCTTGGTCGTTGGGGTGCTGGCCTTTGGGCTAACTTATGCGCCCGCCCTGGCACAGCCTCAACCCCCGCTTATTGATCAACCTGTTGTCGCCGCCGCGCCGGCTGCCCAAACCAGTTCCTTTTTTGACCTCTGCGCAGATGATATTGGTACAGTGGTTATGCCCAATAACGACTCCATTCCCTTCTGGGGTTTTGGAGAAAATACCGGGACTGGCTGCGTGGTCCAGTTGCCAGGGCCGGTGCTGCGGGTTACGCAGGGTGCTGCCGTGACTGTCACTTTGACCAATTATCTGGATGATGCGTCCACCTCAATTGTTTTCCCAGGGCAAACGGGCGTTACGACAATTGGGGGGATAGCCGGGCTGTTTACGCAAGAGGCTGCTGCCAATGGAGGAACGGTCACCTACCAGTTTAAGGCCACCGCTCCGGGGACATACCTGTATGAGAGTGGCACAGATGTGCAGGTTCAGCTACCTATGGGCTTGTATGGGGCCTTGATTGTGGACCCGTCTACACCCGGCCGGGCTTACAGCGACGCTTCGACCGCCTATAATGCGGAAGAGGTTCTCGTTCTCAGCGAGATTGACCCGGCCCTGAATAACGCCGCCGACCCCTATGCCTTTGACCTGCTCGAATACCGCCCTACCTATTGGCTGCTCAACGGCCGGGCCTACGGCGGCCCTGCGGGCAGCAATGCCAACCCCGATGTGCTCGACCCCGATGACGCCTCGGCCCAGCCCTACTCATCGGCCATTAGCCTCACCGCCGGGCAAAGGCTGCTGGTGCGCTACATCAACGCCGGCGGAACACACGATACCATGTCTCTGCTCGGTTTGTACCAGCGGGTTATCGCCAGAGATGCGGATGAGCTAACGGCCGCACCTCCGGCGCAACAGTATGATACCGTGGCAGAAACGATTCCCTCCGGCCATACCACCGACGTGATTATTGCCCCCCCCGCCGCCGGAACTTTCCCTCTCTACAACCGCCAGTTTCATATTACCAACGGGTCCCCGGGCGCCGGTCACTTTTTCCCCGGCGGCGGGATGATGACTTTTATCACGGTTGGGCCATAAATGATAATCGGACATTTTTTGGAGACGACGCCGACAATGAAAAATTTTTGCCAGTGGTGACCGGAGACCGGGGACCGATGAGAGCGCCTCGCCTCCCCTTGGAAGACCGGGTATTTATCTCCGGTCTCCGGTCCCCGGTCTATTTTTAAAGGTGTGTTCACGAACCTGGGGCACACCACCGACGATGAAAATCTGGAGTGCAAGGCTTGCCTTGCGACTTGGCAAAGCAAGCTTTGTACTCCAGTCAGTCGGTCTATTTTCGAAGGAGGTAAACTATGCAGCATGCCTCGACCAAACCTGTGACTTCCTTTCGTGATATGTGGAATCTAATTGGACTGGCCAGTTTAGCCCTCGTTCTGGCCGGGTTAACCTTATGGCTGCTGACCTGGCCAAAGTTCTGGACAGCGCAGCAGCCTGTCCCCTCTGACCCGTTGGCCGGGCTTGCCCAGACCGCTTTCACTGAGGCTACCGGGATACGCATCCTGCTCGTGTTCAGTACTGCCGGCGGCGGCATGATTGATGTGCGCTATCAGGTGATTGACCCGGATAAAGCAGTGATTATCCACGATACCCAAAATCCGCCCCGGTTGATGAATGAGACCAGTCAAAAGATCATTGACCGGCCTTTTCACGATCACTCTTCCCGAACCGAACTTCGGACGGGGGGGACTTATCAGGAAATCTTGGTGAATGAGGGTGGCGCCATCAAGCCCGGTGACTTGATTACCATTTTCATTGGCAGCAATGCCCGCCTTGAGCATGTGCCGGTTCAGTAAGGGGCTGTTTGCGGCGGGAGCAGCCCTGGCCGCTCTGCTTTGGCTGGTAGGCGGAGCGGCCGCCCACGCCTTATTACTCAAATCTCAGCCCGAAGCCGGGGCGACGCTGGTTCAATCACCCTTGCGAGTCATCGCCTGGTTTAGCCAGGAACTTGATACAAGTCTCAGTACCCTCCACGTTGTCAACGGCGACGGCCAACAGGTGGATAACGGCGATGGAGGCGTAGATTTGAATGACCCCGACCACGCTTCGCTTGTGGTCACTCTCCCCATGGCCTTGCCCGACGGCCTATATACAGTTCAATGGACGGCCACCAGCGCCGAAGATGGCGATACGACCTCCGGCCAGTTCTCCTTTGTCGTAGGCCAGGTAACGCCGGCCCACAATTCGCCCCAAACAATTTGGACAGGTTGGTTAGTAAGCGCTTTGACCATCATCGGGGCGGGATTATTATTGGTCGTCATTTTTATGGCCTGGGAGCGGACTCGAACAAGTCGGGCCAGTTGAAGGATTGATTTTCAAAATTGGTAATTTACTGTCATGAGTCAGCAGGTAAAAAGGGTGAGCCTCGTTTTGATAATCATGCTGACTGGGGTAACTTTTTGGATTTACTCCAAAATTTCCTCGCCCGTCTCCGCCGCGCCGCCGGCTATCTCGTGGGCTAGACCCCTTAAGCTCACCTCAGCTCCCACCCCTATCGCGGCCTTAACTTCGGTTGAAACGCCGGCTCCTTTGGGTTTAAGGGGCGCCGACCCATCCCTACCCTTGTTAGTTCCTGTAGCGACACCAGCCATTAAAGCCAACCCTTTTTTTCTAATTCACCCTGTCCAGGCTGGCGAAACGCTGATCTCGATTGCCGCCAAATATAACCTGACCACCGAAAAGCTCCTGACCGCCAACAAACTCAGAGATCCAACCCAACTGGTCCGGGGTTGGGAGCTGCTGATCCCTCTCAACCATCAGTCATACCCGGACCAGTTTATGCCTCATCGCCTTAAAGCGGGCGAGACGCTCTTGAGTCTGGCTGTCAAATATGGTTCCAGTGTCAAAGCCATCCAGGCTGCCAATCCTCACCTGGAGTTTGGTTCTTTGATACCAGGTGAAACCCTCGTCATTCCGGTCATTTTCAACCAGGCTAATTCGGTTACAGCCATAGAAGCGCCGGCCGAGGCTGTTTATCACCTGGTCCAAAAAGGCGAGACCCCTTCGGCCATTGCCGCAGCTTACGATCTTCCGCTTGAGATTCTCCTGGCCGCCAATCACATCCTCGATCCAACACGACTACAAATAGGACAGAAACTGATAATCCCGCCTCATACGGGCATTAACGGGGATTTTCCGGTGATTCTCTATGAATTAGCCGCCGGTGATACCCTGGTTGGCCTGGCTTCCCGTTTTAACTCGAGCGTGAAAGATATTCTGGCGGTCAATCCTGAACTTGACCCGGCTTTAGCGGCGGCAGGCCAACAAGTCGCTATTCCCGTTATCTTCTCTCGGCCCGCGTCGCCTTCTTCGACTTCACGGCCAGTAACTGGTCCACCCCCAGCGCTGCTCGATTTGCAGCAGCAGCTTATCGCCGCGGTGAATGAGGAACAGCAAAAGCACGGGTTAGCCATCTATCGGCTGGATGAACAACTTGATCGCATCGCCCTGGCCCATGCCCAGGATATGATTGGACGTGATTTCCTGGCCCATGTAACGCCCGACGGTAAAACTTTGGCGGATCGGTTGGTCGAAGGGGGTGTTGAAGGGGTTAACAGCCGCGGTGAGAATATTCAGCGTAACGCCCGGCCCTACGCTCAAGCGGCTGAAGCCGCCGTCGCTTGGTTTATGAACAGCGCCCCCCATCGGTTCAACCTGTTGCATGAGCAATATCATCAAATGGGTGTGGCGGTGGTCGAAGGGCCGCCCGGTTGGTACACCTTTGTTCTGGTCTTTGTGGAGCGGTAGGCAGAATTATTTGAGAATAACCGGCAAGAAAACCGAACCGACCCCGCTGCCCGGACTGGGATTGCCGGCGCTATCAAACATGGGCAGTTTGACCATAAAGGTAGGGGTAATGGCCGGGGAGATAGGGCTGGGATTGAGGAGTTGAGCGGTGCAGATAAGGGTGGAGGCAGTGGCCAAGACACGGCCAGACCCTTGCTCGATAGTCCCAGCGCCGATGGGGACTTCGGTGAAGATGGTGCCCTGGGAGGAGTAAGTGCCGGTTTCACTGGGGGATAAAGTGTCGGGGGGCGAGGCGAAAACAGCGGGGGAGCCGGTACTACCACTGGTGAACAGTTCCACCGTAACCGTCACCACGCTCGACCCATAGTTGGTGCAGTGGACGGCTGTGGCGATTTTGTCGTTGTCTGTGTCATCATTAGCCACCCCGGTGAACATATATAGCACCGAATAGCCCGCTGGCGGTGGGTTCGCTACTCCCAAGACACTAATAGTGCCGCCCTGTTCTTCTTCTCCCGCTTCTCTAGTTGGCTCCTGGGCATAGACGCCCATCGTCAGAACCACCCCTAGAACAAGCGGTAAAGCGATGAGACTGATCGCCACTTTTATGCTTTCCATCAAAGATCTCCCGTCCGCCCGTCTTAAGGTTTAAACATTTCCAACTCAGAGATAAAGGTAGGGGTAATGGCCGGGGAGATAGGGCTGGGATTGAGGAGTTGAGCGGTGCAGATAAGGGTGGAGGCAGTGGCCAAGACACGGCCAGACCCTTGCTCGATAGTCCCAGCGCCGATGGGGACTTCGGTGAAGATGGTGCCCTGGGAGGAGTAAGTGCCGGTTTCACTGGGGGATAAAGTGTCGGGGGGCGAGGCGAAAACAGCGGGGGAGCCGGTACTACCACTGGTGAACAGTTCCACCGTAACCGTCACCACGCTCGACCCATAGTTGGTGCAGTGGACGGCTGTGGCGATTTTGTCGTTGTCTGTGTCATCATTAGCCACCCCGGTGAACATATATAGCACCGAATAGCCCGCTGGCGGTGGGTTCGCTACTCCCAAGACACTAATAGTGCCGCCTGACTCTTCCTCCCCTGGTTCTCTCTCCAGTCCCTGAGCATAGGCAATCGCCAAGGTTAGAATTAGTCCCAGGCTAAGCGTCAGAGTTAAGGTGACAAATAATTTCATTTTCATGGGCGCCAAGTCTCCTTTCACTGCAATATGGTAAGTCTAACACCGATTATGAGCCTGGTCTATAGAGCTTAGATAGCCGTTTCTGACTAAATAGGGGTAGTCCTGGCCAGGTCAAAGGACTAGTCATGCCTTAGCAAGGACTAGCCTGGTGATAGTTCTTTTTTAGTTCTATATAGTTCTTTTTTTAGTTCCATTGGGGGGAATAGGGTCATTAACTTCTCGCCGGGGCTTTTGTATAATGAGTGTGTTTCAAAAAGGCAAGCAGTCTATATCATTGCGAGGCCGTAGGCCGAAGCAATCCCCCTATTACAACTTGGGGATTGCTTCGCTTCGCTCGCAATGACACCCGTGTAGTTACAGTAAAGCAACTCTAAAAAAATAATTACTCAATATTCGTGTTGCGTGTTGCGTGAGGTAAAGCAGACAGAACACGCAAGACGCAACACGTTTTGGTTAATTTAAATCTTGGAACTGCCTAGAAGGATCAATCTTGAGAAAAAATAGCTTCATAGCGATCTTGGCGATGCTGGTCTTAGCCGTGCTCCCCTCCGGCGCTTTGGCTCATGCTACCCTCATTCGCTCTGATCCTGCCGACAATACCGTTCTCACCGAGCTGCCGCCGGAAATCCGTCTCTGGTTCAGTGAGGCTATTTCTCCCGATTTTAGCAGCGCCCAGCTTTTGGATATCAACGGCCAGCCCATGAGCGGGGGGGGCACTCGGGTTAATCCGGCTGAAAATCTACTCATTCTAACACCTCCACCGTTGCCGGAGGGTCTTTACAGCGTCCGCTGGAAAGTTCTTTCGGAAGCCGACGGTCATTTCACCCAGGGCTTGCTCGTCTTTGGCTTGGGTGCAGGGGTAGACCTGACTAATGCGGCGGCGCTCGAAACGGAAACAACAGCCCCCCTGCCCGAGGTTTTGCTGCGCTGGCTTAATTTCACGGTTTTGCTCACGCTGGTCGGCGGGGTGGCTATGGCCTACCTAATTCTGCGGCCCACGCCGGGTAAAGACGAGGCCGCCGTCGCTGAGATGCGCGGGGCAGCGCACCGGCGGGTGATGGGGCTGGCGACAATTTGCAGCGGCCTGGCGGTTGTTACGGGCCTGGGGTTGCTGCTGTGGCAGATGGGGACGCTGGCCGGCGACTTGCCGGAAGGCGCTTCTATGGCCGGCGCAACCTGGCAGCTCCTCAGCCGGACTCGTTGGGGGCTGTTTTGGCTTTTGCGCCAGGGTATTTTGTTAGTCTTGTCGGGCGTTCTGGGCTGGTATTATCGCCAGATCGCCGGGGGGCAAGAGGGGGGCGGATCACATTCATGGCAGCAAAGATTAGGCGTGCTGGGAACCGGTCTATTACTGCTGGCCGTATTGACCGTACAAGGGCTGACCGGCCACGCGGCAGCCCTGACCCTCTCCACCACTTTAGCAGTCGGCATTGATGCGCTCCACCTGCTGGCCGCCAGCTTCTGGGTGGGCGGCTTGCTGGCTTTGAGCATCGGCTTGTTACCTTTACTCCGGCGGCAGAATAGGGCCGATTTTGCCCTCCTGACCCGGTCGAGTTGGGGCCGCTTTGGCGGCTGGGCCGCCATAAGCATGGGAGTGCTGGTCGCCACCGGCTTGTATAACACCGGGCGGCAGGTGATTTCGCTCGACGCGCTGCTGGCTACGCTATATGGGCAGGCGCTCTTGACCAAAATGGGTCTGCTGGTTGGAATTGGACTGGTGGGCTTATGTAACTCGCTGCTGTTACATCCCGGCCTGGCTGCATCCTTAGCCCGGTGGCTGGGTCGCCCGATTGGCTGGACGCCGCTGACCTTAAGGCAACTGCCCCGCTTGATCCTACTTGAAGTCAGTCTGGGCTTGTTAGCTCTGTTGGCAACAGGAATCATTACCGCTACCCCGCCGGCCCGCAGTGCAGAGTTTGCGCTGGCGGCTGATGAGATTCCTACCGCGCTCGACCAGACCATTGACGATATGCTGGTCACCTTTTCGGCCAGGCCCAACCGGCCCGGCCAGAATGTATTCATGGTTCGGGCGGTCAGTGTTCGTCGCCCACCTCCGGCCGAAATTATGCGGGTTATCCTCCGCTTTACCTTTTTGGAGCAGGAGGTGGGACGCACGTCCGTAGACGCGGTTGAGATCGAACCAGGTCTTTATCAAGTGGGCGGAAACTATTTGAGTCTGGCCGGGGCCTGGCAGGTTGAGGTGGTGGTGCGGCGGCGAGGTATTGAAGACAGCGTCGCCCGCTTTAATTGGCTGGTTGCCCCGCCGGGGCCGCCCCGGCCCTTGCTTCTGTCCCGGCAGCCGTTGGAACCTGTGCTAACCATCGCCGCCGCAATCACGGGTCTGATACCGTTGGTGATGGCCGGAGTTTGGTGGCGCCGGAAGCGCCGGGCAACCCTGGCCTTTACACAGGCTGGATCAGAGTCGACTGCCAGAGGAGATAGTGATGATAAAATTGACGATGCTCGGATTGCTGCTGGTCAGCCTCGCTCTCAGTGGTTGTGGGAGCAGTCTACGGCCAGTGTCAACCTCCAGCGTGAATATGACGCTTGAGATTGAACCAAATCCACCCGGCGTGGGGCCCAGCCATTTGACCATCACGTTGACCGATCCTGCCGGCCAGCCGATTGAAGGCGCGGCCGTGCAAATTGAGGGCGCAATGGGCCACGCCGGAATGTCGCCCCGGTGGGCTAAGGCCAGGCCGGCCGCCAACGGCAGCTATGAAGCCCCCTTTGTCTGGAGCATGGGCGGCGATTGGACCGTAACCGTAACCACCAGCCTGCCCAACGGCCAACAACTCGCCCGCCAATTCCCGCTGACGGTGGCCGGCGAAATGGTAATGGAAGAGCACCCCACTCAGAACCGGCTGCCTAACGATGGTGCGGTCGTTTGGCTGGTTTCTCCCCAGGCCGGAGAGACCTTTGAGGTGGGACGCGAAATCAAGGTCGAAATTGAAACCGAACAATTCAAGCTGGGCGAGGCGGGCAACCATTGGCACGTCTATGTGGATGGGCAGTCGCCGCAAATGATTATGGGCCAGATGAACGAAACATTGCTGCATAATCTTGAACCGGGCCAACATGAAATCTCGGTCTATCTATCGCGGGACGGCCATCAAGACCTGGCTGAGGGTGATACCGTGACGATTACGGTGATTGACCGGGCCGCAGCCGCCGACCTCAACGCCGGGCTGGAGGAACCCCATCACCACCATGCCGGCGAATAGCGATCTACAGCAGGGCGAGTGAATGACGACGCGCTTTTTGAGCAGAACCTTAATAGCTTTGATCCTGCTGGGTTCTTTTTTCCTGATTTGGCCGGCCTCGCCGGTCCGATTTAACTTTTTGGCCGGGCCGGTTCGAGCCGCCCCCCCGGTAGCCGGCAAAGGGCAAGCGAAGATTGCGCCCGAAGTGCAGGCTGCGCTCAACTCGTTGCAGGCCGGGGAGATGCTGAGCGTCATTGTTACGTTCAAAGATCAGGCCAATCTGAACCAGTTAGCCGTCGCTCTGCCCCGATTTGATCGGGCCGCCCGGCTTAAGCATGTCATTGAGCAGTTGCAAGCCAAAGCCAATGCCGGTCAGCGAGCGGTCAAAACCTGGTTGACCCGCCGCCAAGCCAGGCGAGAGGTCGGCGAAATAACTTTTTTTTGGATTTTTAACGGCCTGGCCGTGACGGCTACGCCGGCGGTAATCCAGGAACTGGCGGTGCAGCCTGAGGTGCTCAGCATCACGCCGAATGAAATTATCCAGGGGCCGCCACTGCCGCCCGCAGAGCAGGGAGAACTGGGTATCCTGGCCACCGAACCGAACCTGAGCCTGATCAATGTCCCGGCGTTGTGGGATATAGGTTATAAAGGACAGGGCATTGTGGTGGCTAATTTGGATACCGGGGTGGATGGCAGTCACCCCAACCTGGCTCCCAAGTGGCGAGGCGGAACAAATAGCTGGTTTGACGCCTTTCCCTCGGATGGAAACCCTAACACCCCCGTTGACATTGCCGGTTCCAGCAGTGGGCACGGCACCCAGACCATGGGCATTATGGTGGGGGGGCAGGATAATTTTAGCAATACGTTTGGCATTGCCCCGGAAGCCAAGTGGATTGCGGCGAAGGTTTTTAAGAATAATGGCAGCGGCACCACCGCCGGTTTCCACGCCGCTTTCCAATGGCTGCTTGACCCCGATGGCAACCCGGCCACACCGGATGCGCCCGATGTGGTCAATAACTCGTGGACCTTTGGCAACCCTAACAGTTGCAACCTGGCCTTTCAAGCCGATTTGCAGGCGCTGCGAGCGGCCGGCATCCTGCCCATCTTCGCCGCCGGAAATGCGGGACCCAATGCTTCGACCAGCTACAGCCCGGCTAATTACCCCGAAGCGTTGTCGGTAGGCAATATCAGTAATAGTAACATCATTTATCCCGGTATCGGCGGTTTTGGCGGCAGCAGCCGGGGACCTCGCCCGGCTACTGCTTCGGGCTGTAATCCGGGCACAGTTTTCCCAGATGTAGTCGCGCCGGGGGTTAACATTCGCACCACCGATCGCTTTAGCTCGTACACCAACGCTACCCCCGGTACTTCCTTTGCTGCGCCTCATGTCGCCGGGGCGTTGGCCCTGCTTTTGGATGCTTTCCCCAATTTGACGGTAGACGAGCAAGAAGCCTGTCTCGTCAATTTGGCTGTCAATTTGGGGGCAGCCGGACCTGATGATACCTATGGACATGGCCGGATTGATACCCTGGCAGTCTACCAGGCCATTTTGTCGGGGGGCTGTTATCGTATCCATTTGCCTTTGCTCATGCGTGACAACTAGATGTCATTGCGAGGCCCTTAGGCCAAAGCAATCCCCCGCTCCGGGTAGGGGACTGCTTCGCCTTCGACTCGCAGTGACATAAACCAAGCTATTTTTAGGAGTGTCGAGATGCTGAAACAATTTATATCTTACCGTGATAAGCTTTCTCCGGTTATGCTGCTTGTATTGGGGCTGGGTCTGATTTCGCTGGCCTGTTCGCTGGGCAGTGAACAGGCAGCCAAGCCACTGCGGATCAAAAACAGCCTGGCTACTTTGACTCCTACGGCTGCTATCTCACAAGCGGAGGCCCCGGTTGAGGCTCTGCCTCAACCGGCTGAAGCTGTGCTCAATCAACAAGCTGCTCCAGCCGAGGCTGTTCAAATAGCTCGTCTACCCACTCTGACTCCTACCCCGCTCTCTCAGCCGGCCAGTGTTGCTTTTGCTGCCCCAACGCAGCCGGCGGCCAATCCCGTAGCCGCTGTAGACCCAAGCCCTACGCCGACCACCTGGACTTTTACGGAGGTGACAGCCACCCCCACTACCCCCGGTGCTACTCCGCCCCCAGCGGGGGGACCACTGCCCACCCTGCCCCCACCGGCCGATCCCACCAAAACGCCAAAGTCGAAGGTAGCGGGTTGGTCTTTCCGCGGCGTCCAGACCTGGCATCAGCAGGATAGTATGTTGGTCATTGGCGAAATTATCAACAATACCGGCAAACCCCAACAGGCTGTGGATATTACCGGTACTTTTTACGATGACAAGGATCAGGTTATAAAAAACGAATTGGATATCTTGAGCCATGTGGCCGTGGATGTTGTTCCGGTTGGGGCGCATATACCTTTTGAGTTGGTCATCGAAAGCAGCCAGCCTGTTTACCGTCTCGATCTACTGGCTCTCTCGGAACCGGCTGATAATCCACCCCGCCAGGATTTTCAATTTGCCAATATCAGCCAACAACAGAACGAGTCAAACCTCTATTGCCTGGAGGGTCAAATTCAAAATATCGGTTCACCTCTGGCAGATTATCTGATTGTCGTCGCGATTGGTTATAATGCTCAGGGCAATGTGGTTAGTTTTGGCGAATATTCTCCGGCTTCACCCGGTGTGATCGTGGGCGACCAGGCTTCGCCTTTTGAAATGTGTCTTGACCCGCTCGACCAACAAATTGCCCGCCACGAGATCAGAGCTTTGGGGTATTAAGCGCCTGAATTTTAAGGTAGACTAAAGAATTTTGCGTAACTTTTGCCAAATTTTTACGACTGTGTAGTTGCAGCCTATGTTATTGCGAGGGACGTTTTTCTCGCAACAGGGGGATTGCTTCACTTCGCTCGCCATGACACCCGAGCAGCTACACAACTACAACTTAGAGCCTATCCGAAAAACAGCAGGTTGGCATCCCAATGCCAACCGGTGACGCATAGGGATGCGTCACTACGGGGTTATTCGGATAGGCTCTTAAGTGGCGACAAATAGGCGCACAATCAAACTCATTATTGGGGAGGGGAGGGGAAGGGTGATTGTCGGGCGACTATTTTGGGTTCTATTATCTGTTTTGCTGGTTGTTACTGGTACCAGTATTCTGACGGTTAAATTTGTAGAGGCTCAACAGCCTACGGATGAGGCGGGAAGCTTAACAACAACGCCAGAGCCAACGGCAACACCGGGGCCGTCTGAAAACGGCGACCCATCTGCGCTGCCCGAAGCTTCGGCTACCCCAACCCTTCCACCAGCAGCCGACACCCCATCTCCCACGCCAGTTCCAACGGCTACAACGGTATTGGCCTTGACCGGCCTGGGTTGGTTCGAAGAAAGTGATTCGCCGGCGCCCGCGGCAGATGTCTCGATTTTAGCCTTAAGTCCCATAGATTGTGCCGTTTTGCCGGCCCCCGTTGTTGGCTTCGAGGTTTCCAGAGGGCAAGACCCTGACGACATATCCGATTTTATCAATGATTTGACCGCCAACGGCTTCAACGTGGGTTCGGTTGACATCAGCGGGGGCGTCAACCCGCCGCCTTGTGTTGACGTGCTTATTGTGTACGGTTTGAGTCAAAATAGGGCTATTGCTTCACCCTACACCCCGGCTGAGGGCGCGCTGCTCCAAGCCTGGGCGGCGAGCGGTCACGGCCTGATGTTGTTTGGCGATTGGGGGAACTTCCGCGCTGGGACAGATGCGCTATTTCAGACTTACGGTTACACCCAACAGGGTCCAAATCCGGTTACGGATGTTACCGATTTCGATGCACCCGCGCCTCCACCGCCTAATGCCTGGGTCATCTATCAAACCGACAACTTTGCCGGCCATCCTATCCTCAACGGTGTTACCTCGCTGGAATTACTGGCCGGCTCCTGGTTGTCTTCTGCCACCGACGCTATTATCACCACCGATGCGGATGCAGTCCCCGCCAATGCCCCTGTTATGGCTGCTTTTGCCGCAGGGGCCGGCTGTGTGACTCTCGTCACCGATAGTAATTGGGTGGGGGTCGCCGGAGGCGGTTATTTTAAGCAGAATAATGCCACCGTTGCCCGTCAGGCCATCCAATGGCTGAATGGTTGTACTAACTTGAAACTATCAAAGGTGGCTGCGCCCAACCCGGTTCAGGCCGGCGGCCTGCTAACCTTTACCCTGACCGCCATCAATGATTCGGTCGCTGCCGTAAACAATACGATTATTACCGATACTATCCCACTAAGTACCAGTTTTATTAGCGCCACCGGGCCGTTCAGTGGACCTGATGCCAATGGGGTAGTTACCTGGTCATTGGGCGTCCTAAACCCCAACACCTCCGCTTCAGTCACCATGCTGGTGCAAGTGGATGGTCAAACGCCGCCTGGCGCGATTATCGCCAATACAGCCTGGATAACCAGCAGTCAAGGGTTGAGCGATACGGCCACAACTCTTACCCCGGTCAATCTCCCGGTAGTAGACCCACAGGTGGTCAAAGCTGTTAATAAAAACCAGGCTCAAACAGGGGAAGTGGTTACCTTTACCCTGACCGTATCGCAAACGGCGCAGAGTAACAGCAATGCTACCAATGTCCAGGTAGTTGATGCTTTGCCCAATGAAGTAGACCTTATCGGCAGCCCGGAGGTTAATGCTGGGTTTACCCAGGTAATCGGTCGAGTTGTCACCTGGACGATCCCGGTGCTGGCTCCGGCGGATGTGCGGCTCATGACCTTACGGGTTCAGGTTAATAACAGCAGCCCGCCGCCGCTGACTGTGCGCAACCAGGCTACGCTTAGATTTGACCAGGGAGCGGATCGCCTGTCCAATCTGGTCGAGCTTTTTGTGCCGGCTTCAGCTCCACCCTCCCTACCACCTGATGACAATGATAATAATAACAATGACAATGACAACGAATCAGAACCAGCGGCCACAGCCACGCCTGTGCCGGCTACACCCATTGCCATAGCTCAACCAGCAGCGCCAGCTGTGCTACCGGTGACGCTCTTGCCTGAAACTGGCAACTGGGCAGTCGAGCTACCCTTACGCTGGATAAGTTTAGGCCTGGCTCTCTTGTTAGCCGGAGTCATCGGAATGGTGCTTAAATTTAGGCTGCGGTAAAACTACTATTCCTGCTCGTCAAATTTAGAACCTCTCTTTGGGGAATGGCTGTGACGAGTTCAAAGAAGGACATTATGGCAGATCAAAAACCTGTGTACATCACTTTAGTTTGGCAAGAGCAGGGACCTCAAGAAGTTGCTGGTTATCGGTTGTGGCGCCAAGAGCGAAAGGTGTATGCTTCAAGCGAATATCCGGGACAACTACCTTGTAGTAATCCTCATTGCAAAAATGGTGGCTTCAACATTGGCGACAGAATCGCGGTGTTGCTCGCTTCGGGCCAGAATAGTGAGCAAAACTCCCTGATTTGTCATAACGCCATTCATCCAGATCGGACTAAACGCTGCCTGCATGTCATTGCCTACACCCTTACCTGTGTTCGCCCTTACCAACGAGATGATGGTAGCCATCGTCGTCAGTCGCAAAAAAAAACCTTGTTATCCCCATTTAGGAAAATTGACAATTAACGCGTCAGGCTAATTCTAATATCTGCGCCGGCCCCGGCCACCGCCCATTCGTTCTTAATGACGGCCAGGCTGGCCTTATAAGCGGTGGCGATGCCGTGCTGGTGGGTCCAGGCATCCGCTTGAATCCAGAGGCGGATATTGGCAATTTCGGCCAGGGGAAAACCGGCAGGATAGTTGGCCGGGCTAAAGGGGGTATCCTCGCTGGGTGCGGTAACAAAAAGAAAAGCGCTGTTCGACTGCCGGACAATGGCCCGCAGACGCCCCAGCAGCGTGTGCAGTAAACTGCGCTCGGATTGGCTGAAAAGATCGGCCACCACCCCCATCACGACGAGGACGAGTCCTTCGCGGGCGGCCACTCCTTCGAGGGTGGTCAAAGCGGCCAGGGCTGTTTCGGGCCGGGTCAGCAGCAGGTGTGGAGCCATCAGGCCGCAGCGCTCGGCCAGCCAGGGGTCGAATTGGTGGCTGAGATCAATAATGGTCACAATTTGTTGTTTGCGCTGCACTTTAGCCGCAATTCCTGCCGCCAGCAGCAGCGCCCCGCTGCTCGCCTCAACCTCAGCGCCCATTAACTCGGTAATTTTTCCCAGGGGCAAACCGCCAATCCCCAATGCCTTGTCCAGCGCCCGAAACCCGGTGGGTAAAGTGACCACCTCGGCGGCGGGTCGAAAATTAAAGGCTGCCGGCAAGGCTGGCCGAGCCAATCGGCCGGTCAAAAAACCGGCTACATTTTCGATAATTTGTCTGGCCCCCTGCGAACTCTTGAGTGTCACCTTATGACCCTTTTTCACTAAAGATGTCTCTATTATACCAGAACATTTGTTCCAAAGTCAAGAGGCTAAACCTCAAATTATCCGCTTGGCGTGGATGTGGTATAATAGGGCCATGCAAACAACAAAACCCGACACCACTAAAACTATTAGCATCATCGGCGTCCCCCTGGACCTGGGCCAGTCCCGGCGTGGGGTGGATATGGGGCCAAGTGCTTTACGTTACGCCGGGCTGGATGACCGGCTGCGCCGGCTGGGTCATCAAGTGGCCGATAATGGCAACATCAATGTTCCCGTGCGGGATACCTTGCCGGCGGAAGGTGGGTTGGCTTTTTTGCCGGCGGTGGTCCAGGCCTGCGAGGCTATGTATCAGGCCGGCCACAAAGCCATCGGGGCCGGTCACCTGCCCCTGTTTCTGGGCGGCGACCATTCTATTGCCGTGGGCACGGTGGGTGGGGTAAGCCACGCCGAGCCAACCGGCTTGATTTGGGTTGACGCGCACGGCGACTTCAACACCCCGGAAAGCTCGCCCAGCGGCAATTTGCACGGCATGCCCCTGGCGGCGCTGCTGGGCCTGGGCGCGCCGGAACTGGTCAACCTGGGCCGGCCTGGCCCCAAACTGGCCCCCGCCGATGTGGTCCTGATTGGCGTCCGTGATTTGGATGAAGCCGAAAGGAGCTTACTGCGGACCAGTGGGGTTAAGGTGTATACCATGCGCGAAATTGACGCCCGCGGTATGGCCGCCGTTGCCAGCGAAGCCCTAGTGCATTTTTAACAAAGTATTTGTGTAACAACATGAGGTGGGTACAATAATGAGTTATGAAATCACCTTTATTTGTTCACGAATTAAGACCGCCAGAGCGTGAGGCCCTCGAAGCCGGTCTACGCAGT
>Ga0209172_10000822_pt1 | contig 78281 bp, 59 predicted proteins | sample LarsenN4metaG_FD_184113 | JGI IMG/M metagenome (GOLD analysis project Ga0209172, IMG submission 184113) | Hot spring sediment bacterial and archeal communities from British Columbia, Canada, to study Microbial Dark Matter (Phase II) - Larsen... ... | reverse complement strand
CCTCCCCTTCGCAACATATCAGGCAATCGATAATCGGTTGCCTGCTTTTATTGAGGTAATTGATGAAGGGCTCCTATCCGCCGCGGCGGACGGGAGTTCGATCCTCCCCTTCGCAACATATCAGGCAATCGATAATCGGTTGCCTTTTTTTTGTTGAGGTAATTGATAAAGGGCTCCGAAACCCCGGCGAAGCGATTTTTCCCTCATATCTAGTATTAGAAGCTCCGTAAAAAACCTTGTTATTTAAGCAAAAAACGATCAACTGGCAGGCAGAAGTCCGCTAGGCTGAGTGGGTCAGGCAAGATATAGCAGCGTTTAACGGTAAAGCAAACGTATTCAGCACTTCATTTGCAGATGGTAAAAAGGAAATAGCTATTCTATTGATACCAACGAAATTGCCTCATCTTTGCAAACCATGGCCTCTCAGTAATAAATCGAAATATTTTTGAATAATGAAGGTTGGATTTGTCAGTATTTTCGGTCGGCCGAATGCCGGTAAAAGCACGCTTCTGAATGCGTTGATAGGTGAGAAGCTTGCCATCACCTCCTCAAAAGTGCAAACTACCCGGCACCGCATTAAAGCCATTTTAACCACCAACGATTACCAGGTAATCTTTTCCGATACGCCGGGAATCATCGAGCCAAAATACAAGTTGCACGAAAAAATGATGATGGCGGTAAAAAGTGCTATCGAAGATGCTGACCTGGCGCTTTTACTGGTGGATGTTAATGAAAATCCCGACGAGGCTGATGCCGTGTTCCAGTCGCTCAGGTTAAGGGCCCCGGCAATTGTTGTAGTTAACAAAATAGATGATGTCGACCAGGCTACCTTAGATCAACGCCTGGGTTTTTTCTCTGCTCAAGCCTACGCGAAGAAGGTTATCGGCATTTCGGCGTTGCATCATAAAAACATCGGGAAATTACTGGAAACCATCTTATCGTTTCTTCCCGAAGGGGATCCTTTTTTTGATGGGGACGACCTAACGGATCTACCCACTAAATTTTTCGTGAGCGAATTAATTCGCGAAAAAATATTTCAGCTTTACCAGGAAGAAATTCCCTATCACAGCACGGTATTGATAAACGAATTCAAGGAAAAATCTACGTTGACTAAAATTGTTGCCAATATTATTGTGCAAAGAGAAACTCAAAAAGGCATTTTGCTGGGTGAAGGTGGAAAGATGATCAAAAAACTGGGCACGGAATCGAGAATGGAAATAGAAAAATTCCTGGGTCAGAAAGTGTTTCTTGAATTGTTTGTAAAGGTAAAACCGAAATGGCGCGATAACGACTTTATGCTGAGGGAATACGGTTATAGCTAGTGCCCGGGCGCATCTCGCATCGGGAAAAAAATGTAACTTGTATAAAAAAAGCAAGAACGATTTACTTGCAACGGGTACAATAAACCGCAAACCAAAACAAACGTCATGCTCATTCGAAAATTCCTTTTTTTAGTAACTATACTGCTGTTGCCTGGCAGCCTTACCTTCTCCCAGGTATTCCTGCAATCGGATCCTGTAGGCACTTCGCGCGATGGGGTATTGGTTGTTTATGGAAGTAATAACCTTAACAGCAATCAAAGGATCCCTTATAATAGAATAAATGGCAGTCCATTCTGGAAAGACGAATACCAGCAGGCTACATTGATTGACAGGAACAACCAGGTGCTGGGCAAGGCGAAGGTTAAGCTAAATCTTTATACCAACGAGGTGTACTTCCTGTCGCCAAGCGGCGAGGAGCGCGTGGCCGCGGCGGGAAAGGTAAGAAAGGTAATTTTTCACGACGATGATTCAGTCAAAAAGATAAAAGCCGTATTCGAAAACAATCTTCCCATTATTACCGAGACCAACCCAAGAGCAGAGAATCCGTCGTTTGTACAGGTGTTTAATACCGCAGGCGATTGGCAGTTGTTGAAGCTTACCCGCGTGTTGTTCAACAGCGGGGATTCCCTTTTCGGAACACAAAAACGCTATTATTTTGCAAACCAGGTGTTGTATTTTCTCAACGATAAGTACGGCCAAATAACCAAGCTTCGCAAACTCAATAAGGACAATATTGGCGAATTGATTAATATCGACGCGGCTGCCGAGGCCTGGTGCCGTCAAAACTCAATTAACTTCAAAAAAGAAGAAGATATCGCCCGGTTTATCGATTACTACAATTCGCGGAAAAAATAAGCATCTTTCAATCTTTGCCCGGAAAAAAGATTAGCGTAAAAAGTTGTTTGTCGGTACAATGCGACCAGTCGTCTCTTACTCAAACAGGTGTAGACTATGCCGACTACCTTAGTATGAAACCATCCCAAACTAAACACTTAATTTCGCCCCCTGAATAACCGGTTCGTAAAAACATAAACAGGAGATGAGTTTCACCGTAGCTATTATTGGAAGACCGAATGTTGGCAAAAGCACCTTGTTCAACCGCTTGCTGGAGCAGAGAAAAGCTATTGTAGACGATGTTAGTGGGGTAACCCGCGATCGCCAATATGGTATGGCCGAATGGAATGGGAAAAGTTTTAATGTAATTGATACGGGCGGCTTTGTTCCAAAAAGCGAAGATGTATTTGAGCGCGAAATTCGCAAGCAGGTGCTGATAGCAGTAGAGGAGGCAAATGTATTGCTATTTATGGTGGACGCTGCCACTGGTATTACTGACCTTGATGAGGCGATGGCCGATATTCTCCGGCGAACCAGCAAACCTGTATTCCTCGTGGTGAATAAGGTCGATAACCACGATCGCTTACTAGAAGCCACCGAATTTTACAGGCTTGGTTTCGATAGTATATTTTTTGTTTCGGCAATGAGCGGCAGCGGATCGGGCGAGCTTCTGGATGCGGTTACCGAACTTATCACGGACGACGCTTCGGCCGATACCCTAGAAAAGGACTCGCTACCGAAATTTGCCATCATAGGTCAGCCCAATGTTGGAAAATCTTCGTTGCTCAATGCCCTGATTGGGCAGGAACGCACCATTGTGAGTGAAATTGCCGGTACCACACGCGATACCATTCATACCCATTACAACTTGTTTAATAAGGAGTTCATCCTTATCGATACCGCCGGCATCCGGCGAAAAACCAAGGTGCACGAAGACCTGGAATTTTATTCTGTAATAAGGGCCATCAAGGCTATGGATGAGGCCGATGTATGTATGCTGATGCTGGATGCAACAAAAGGAATCAGCGCGCAGGATCTGAATATTTTTAGCCTCGCCGTAAAAAAAGGAAAGGGAATTGTGCTGCTGGTGAATAAGTGGGATTTGTTGGAAAAAGGTACCAATTCGGCCCGCGACTACGAAAAAGAATTGAAAGAGAGACTTGCTCCTTTTACCGATTTGCCGATTCTTTTTATTTCGGCAAAGGAGAAAACACGTATCCATAAGGCGATAGAAACCTGCCTCGAAGTGTATGAAAACAAGCAGCGAAAAATACCTACCTCGCAATTAAACGAGGTAATGCTGAAAGCCATTGAAGCCTTTCATCCGCCCGTTGTAAGGGGGCATCCCATCAAAATCAAGTATGTAAACCAATTGCCTACCCAGGTGCCTTCTTTTGCTTTTTTCTGTAATTTTCCCGACGATGTAAAGCAGCCCTATAAAAACTACCTGGAGAACCAGCTTCGTGAAAAATTTAACTTCAGGGGGGTACCTGTCAGGCTTTTTTTCCGTAAGAAATAGAAAGATCCCGGATACCCGGAAGATATCGCAGAATATCTCTAATCCGTTTATCCTAAGGCGGTAACCTGGTACGATTCATATTCGGGTGACGAAAAACCATCCCTAACGGTTGAGGGCAGGTTGGGGTTTGGGGCGCTCGGAATTTTTTTTGCGTAAATCATTTTATGGGGCTTGCACGGAAATACTATTTATTGTAATTTGTGCCTTCTGACCTTTCTCAGATTCCTACCCAAAAACCTCTGGAATCCATCTCCTGTGTAGTTTATCTCGTATTTATTATTGTAATTAACCATTGGGCAAAATTTTTTTTGTATGAAAAAAATCTACGTACTGCTCGTAGTGTGCTTATCCTTCCTCGCATCGGCAAACGCGCAATCAACTTATTACTGGATAGGTCCTTCTTCGGGAGTTGGAGGGAATTGGAATGATAATAATAACTGGTCTTTTACGCCGGGCGGAGCACCCGTAGGAGTGGGTGTATTTCCGAATAGTACTCTTGATGATGTGGTGTTCGGTCAAAACGCGCTCGTAAAGGTGAATGTTGACAATATTAACCTTAGGTCGCTCACCGTTAGCAATTCGGCTACAGCAAAATTATTTGTGGGTGCCGGATCAGGAGCTACTACGATGGTTCTTTATAGTACCAGCCAGGTCAATCCGGCATTGAACATCACTGCCGGCTCAAGATTGGAAGATAGTGCAGACATCAACGTTACCTTTTCTGTAAATCTAAACCTAAACGCGAAGGGGGTAGTGGCAGGCACATGGTATTTTGCAGGAAAAGTGCCCACCGTCACTGCTTCAAACGGTGCCACTTTTTTCGTGCCTTCCTCGGGCACAACACGCCTTGATGTAAATGGTACCATGCAGTTCAAGCCCGGTGGCAGGCCCATGAATGCCGCCAGCAGCCAGAATTTTCTCTTTTTTAACTCTGGCTCTGTGTTCTGGCTCGACCGAGACGGATCCACTATTCCATTGGCAACCTGGCATCCTAACGCAACAATACTGATTACCGGAACCACGGGAGTGGTGCCGGCAATTAACCAAACTACTCCCGAAATAGGAAATCTTACAATCAACTGCCCTGGTCTTGCAACTCCTTTGTTTCTTGACGTTGGTTTTGGTCTTCCCAACAACCTTATTATAAAAGGCAATTTGAGGGTATTAAACACAAATGGACGACTGATTTATTTTGCCACCAACGGTAGCGCAACGATAAATAATTTTAATTATGTAGTGAATGGTAACCTGGAGGTAAGTGGAAACTCAAGAGTAGCCATTGCAAGTGCTAACAATTCGAATAAGGTGGTGCAATTCCAGGTAGATGGTGATCTTAACCTCAGCGGCGCCAGCTTCGATCTTCAGATAGCACCTTCTTCATCGGTGGTTGCCAATTCTACCACATTGAAGGTTAGAGGCAATATTAATCACACCGCCGGCTTATTCTCCAGCGCCAATGCCACAAGCAGTATCAATAATAGCGTAGATCTTTATGTTGTTGAGCTGAATGGTACGGGCAATCAAAACGTTTTTTCCTTCAACGGAACATTCGACAATACAAATAATGAAATTACTCTTCTTGTAAACAATGCTGCCGGTGTTACGCTTACCAGTCCGCTGGCCGTTGGAAAGCTCAGCTTCAATTCCACAAACAAGGGGAGGATAAATACAACAACTACGAACGTACTTACAATAAATAATCCCGGCACACACGGCCTCGTGGTAAATAGCCCTTCTTCTACAGGTTTCGTGAACGGTCCCGTTCGCAGGCGTACCAATAGTACAAGTGATTATTTAGTTCCGACGGGAAAATCCGCCATCTACGATCCGGTTCAATTCCGGCCTTCCTCAAATACCCTGTCTGTGTACCAGGCCGAATATTTTGCAACGGCCTTTGCCGACCTAAGTTCCATCAGCCCCGTAAACGGAGTTTCGAACCAGGAATATTGGCAGGCTTCGGTAGTAAGCGGAGCCGATGCAGCCCTGATTCTTACACTTACTGGAGCATTACCCGGTGCCGGGGCGGGAGACGCGGTGGGAGTAGTTCGTTATAACGGGGCCGACTGGGTTGATTTTGCTGTTGGCGGCACTGTTATTATTCCCGGTAACTCGACCACTGGCTCAACCAGAAGTTCCGTAGCGGCGTTAAACGGTTTTTACACATTCGGGTATGGAGTGGCAGGTTCACTCCCGATTCACTTGCTAACCTTCGATGCCAGAAAGCAATCTTCGTCCAGTGCGCAGGTTAGTTGGACCATCAGTACCAATAGCAATCCTGAGCAGTTTGAGATATTGCGATCGGCCGACGGACGAAACTTCAGCGCCATTGGAACGGTTATAGCAACTGATCTTAAATACGCTTACACATTTGCCGACAATAATCTGCCAACGGGTACTTCTTACTATCGCCTGAAGATGGTAGATAAGCAAGGCGTTGTTTCGTACAGCCCGATTGTTGCGGTAATGAACGGAGCAAAAGGAGTTGTACTTACTTCACTGATTCCAACCATTGTTACCAACAGTGCTACTCTTACCATTAGCTCTTCCGAGAAAGGAACAATGCAGATAATGGTAACCGATATGTTTGGAAGAATTGTGAAACAACAATTGACAGCAATTGGTACGGGTAACCAGCAAGTATCGCTCAACTTACAGCAGCTGCCTGCGGGAGCCTACCAGGTAACAGCGGTAATGAACAACCAACGGGTGGGAACAATACGTTTTGTCCGCCAGTAAAAAAGCATTTTTTTGTGATGAAAACCCTTTGCCTGCGGGCAAGGGGTTTTTTTATTTTGGGTTCTATTAGTCAATGCCATGAAAAGCGAAACAATAAATAAAATACTGCCTATTTTTTTGTTCAGCATCTTTTTGTTCGTAGTTCAGATCAGCGCCCAGAAAAAATGGGATGCGGGTGGTGGCGACAGTTTGTGGAGCAATCCACTAAACTGGGAAGGAGATGCGGTACCGGTGCTGACCGACGATGTGCTGTTGGATAATAGTATCGTGTCGGGAGATTATACTGTTGTATTGCCTTCAGGCAGCAGCAGTGTATCAGTGAACAGTATACGTATTTCCCCCGCCCCACCTTCTTTTATCAAATTGATAATTCCTGTTTCGAACACGGCCATACCTGCTCTAACTGTAAACGGTCCTCCGGGCATATTGCTTGAAGGAGGCGCTGTCTTTATTAACTCTTCGGGGGGATCACCTGGAGCGGCCGTAGCAGTTTCCGACTCTCTTCGTATAATAAACGGAGCTCGTTATGTACATAATTCGAGCAATGCCCACGCGGCTTTGGTAAGCCGTTTATCTAAAGCTCCCGGAACAGAAGAAGGAGTGTTTGAATTTAATGTGCCCGGCGCAGCAAGCTATACCGTATCGATTGCCGGCAGAACCTATGGCAACCTGGAACTATCAGCCGCGGCTGCAGGCGGCAGCAAGTCGTATCTCTCTAATGGAGCTACGGCCATGCAAACAAATGGCAACTTGAAAATTGGAAGCGGGGTAAATTATTCGCTCGACTTTAGTGGCACCGTGACGGTATACGGCGACCTAACGATACTGGGAAATTTCAATCTTTCGAGCGGATCGAATAACAACATCGTCAAAGTTTATAAGGAACTTGAACTGCTGGGAACAGTTACCGAAACCGGTTCAGGCAATCCGGTCATCGAACTGGCAGGTAATACTGTCCAAGAGCTGGCAGTTTCCGGAAGTATAACTAACAATGTTGTTTTAAGGCTGAACAATTTATCGGGATGTATCAGCACCACCCCCATTTCGTTACCTTTTAAACTGGAATTGATTAAAGGCAAACTAATCACAAGTTCCACCAATCTTTTAACGCTCCAGGCAAACTGTATCGTTCAGGTCGATTCTACTAACGCGAACGCTTTTATAGACGGCCCCTTACGAAAACTAGGACTTTCGAATATCAATCATTTTCTTTTTCCGGTAGGTAAGGGGAATTCACAAAGATGGCTGGCCGTAAAAGAATTCAGCGGAGATATTACTGCCGAGTATCATCGGATAAATCCTCAAACAATTTCTTCTGCAGTGGATACAACACTGGATCATATTTCCTCCCTGGAATGCTGGAGTTTATTACCGGAATCGAACGCAACTGGCAAAATTGAACTTTCCTTCGACCATATAAATAGCGGCGGAGTTACCAACTTGGCCAGTCTTCGCGTGGCCAGGTTAATTAACGGGGTTTGGGCAGATGCCGGAAACCTGGGCAGCACGGGTTCTGCAGGCGCGGCTGGCTCTGTTTTCAGCGCAAACTGCAATCTTAGCCCCGCACAAACAAATTTCTTCAGTTTATCAAGTACAGAAGCTTTTCAAAATCCACTGCCCCTTGAACCGGTATTATTTAATATCAGGAGACTGACAGGCCATTATGAATTCTTGTGGCAAATCGACAAATCAGTCGAGGCGGAGCATTTTTTTATTGAAAAATCTTTTGATGCTGTGGAATTTTCTACCTGGAAGGAATTAAATGCTGCACCCGATAAATACTCTTATAGTCTCTTAGTTAAGCGGGGGTCAGGGCTGGCTCGTTTCTTTCGACTGCGTATTAAGGACAAATCCGGAGCCGTAAGCTATAGTAGGGTCGTTCCCCTTCCATCGCATAACGGGCGAAACGATCAACCCCTTAACAAAATAACCTACGCGCCCGTATCAGGGCAGCCAACCCTCGTAATACATTCGGAATATAATTGCAGCGTGGAGTTGGTAATTGCCAATTTACTGGGCCAGGTAATGAGGAAACAGCCTGTTTCCCTACGCAAAGGACTCCAGCATATTTCTTTGCCGATGAACGGATTGAGAACTGGATATTATGGCGTTTTTGGATTATCTTCATGCTTCCAGATTAACCCAATAATCTTCTTCAAACCCTGAACTTTCCAATACCCGTGATGGTCACTCAAGTTTGATGTATTGAGTGCAAAAAATGATTGGCATGAAGCATAGTTTACTCGCTTTTGCCCTGATGGGTATTTACTGTATTTGCTCGGCGACTACATACTATTCGCAGGGATCGCTTTCGCCTAATAGCCTTTCCAACTGGAACAGCAATAGACAGGGAGGCGGAACAACTCCCTCATCGTTCACCAGTGGCGGCGACGAGTTCGTGATTCAGTTCAATCATGTAATGTATACAACAGGAACCTGGATAGTCGGTTCTTCTTCCTCTTCATTAAAAATTGAAGGAGGAGGAGTATTGCATGCTGTTCATCCCGTTCTTTTAACCGGCTTTTTTCAAATACTCGATGGAGGAGTATATTATCACGATAACAACGCGTCTACTTCTTCCTCCGCAGGTACCAGTATTTTCGGAGGAACTGAGCTGTTTTCTCCGCTCTCAAGAGTTGAAATAAGAAACTGGATCAACAATGCCACTCCTTTACCTGCTTCAGTAAACTGGGGTATCCTGGTAATCAACTATGCTTCCAATATAGGGGGCAATTGGAATCAGCAAGGGAATCTCACCAATATTCAACGCGACCTCATAATAAAAAGAACCGGGCTGGCAGGCCAGGATTTTCGTTTAACAACCAATACAAGTTTCACGCTTACTGTTGGAAGAAACCTGGAAATTGAACAGACAACCCTGTTGGTAAAGGATGGAAACGCCGCGGGAACTACGGCAATTGTTCAAGTAAATGGTGATGTAAACATCGTAAATGGTACGCTCAATCTTGGAACTGTTGATTTCAAACCTAATAACGAGTTACGCTTCAGGGGAAATATGCTGGTTGCAGGGTCAGGATCTGTAACAGCGACTACCGAAGAGCCAATGCTGGTTGCCAATAGCGGCAGCGTTCAATCTTTATTTACCGATTCTCCCATCAATACTGGATTTAAGGTTCTTGGCGGCACTACCATCAAATTGAATTCAGCACTTACCATGGGCAACCTGAGGCCATTGATAATAGCGGGCATGTTCAATGCAGCCGGCAATGCAATTACCATGAATGGGGGCACATTGGCAGTGCCCGGTGGTTGGTTTATGAGTAGTAGTAAAATTGATATGAAAGACGGAGTTTGCCAGGTTTGCCAGGGAAATGGCAGCTTTTCATTCAGCACGGGCTGGTGTTCGAATAGCGGTGATACCGGGGTTATCAATTTTAGCTACGATACCATTCAATTCAACCGATCGGTAGCTTCTGCACTAAAAATTGGCGACCTCAACTCCAAAGGGAAATTATTCCTTACGAATAATGCAGTGATTGCATTTACCGGTCCCACCACGGGCCCTTTTCCCAACCGGGGGGCTATTGAGCTCAGCGGCAACGGTACCTTGTCGTTCGACGAAAACAGCCTGGCCATTGGCGATGCCTTTTACAATGCCAATGGAGGATGGCTGGTGACCGGCTCACCAGCAGGACTTGTAGTAAGCGGTGGTGGCGGAAGCATTCGTGTAAACGGAGCAAGAAATTACAACAATGCCGGTGTAAACAGTTACGAATTCAGGAGCTCTCTCGCACAATTCACCGGTCCCGGGTTGCCAACCACCATTGCCGGAACATTAAAATTCAATAATAGTAGCATATTGGGAGTAACGCTCACGCAAAGCACAACGGTTCAAACAGGCGCTACACTTTACCTGGAAAGAGGCATCATCAAAACCAATAGCAGTACCGCCCTGCTAACGCTGAATAACAACAGCAATTTCATAGGAGGATCTTCGACAGGCTATATCGATGGGCCTTTTCGCAAATTCGGAAATCAGAATTTCACCTTTCATGTGGGTAAAAGCGGGCGCTATTCACCTGTCGTAATCAATGCCGATGGAGGAGGAAATGTGGCTGATGTTTATACAGTTGAATACTACCCCGACAACCCGGCGGCAATCTACGGCAATCAACTGTTTCAGTTTATTGAACACATAAGCACTGCCGAATACTGGAATATAACAGGAACAAATAATCGTCAAAGGGATTTAATATTCAACATAACACCCTATAGTGGCGTTACCCATTTTCCTACGCTTATAGTATCTTATTTTGATGGCTCTGGATGGCTTAACCTTGGCTATGGAACAAAAACAGGCTTGCCTTCGAGCGGCACCATGAAAGTGATGGCCTTTAACTACGGACCCTTTACTTTTGGAAGCACCGACGCCAACACCAACTCCTTTATATCAGCCCTCCCTGTAAGGGTCATTTCTTTTACCGCGCGGAGAAATGGAGAAAAAGGGATCTTGAACTGGGAAGTGAGCGCCGATACCGATGCAGACTATTTTGAAATATTGTCGTCCAACGACAATCGGAATTTTTTCACCCTTGCCCGCGTTCCTGCAAATAGCAATCAACGTCTTTACCAGTATGTCGATCCACAGTTAAAACCCGGTACTACTTTTTACCGTCTTCGCGTGGTGGAGAAAAACGGCACACCTGTACTTAGTAAAATTGCTGCTCTTTTCTATTCTGTAAAAGGATTGCAATTGGTGAGCGTAAATCCATCGGTTGTTCGCGATCGTACGATGATAACCCTGGCAACATCGGATAGAACAACTGTTCAATTGATGATAACCGATGCCCAGGGGAAAATAGTAAGATCCACGCGGGCAGACCTGCTACAGGGTACTAACAACATTCCACTTGATCTATCTAATCTTGGCAGCGGTATTTATTATGTGTTTGCCGTGAATGCAGAGGGCAGAACGAACGTATTGCGACTGCTAAAACAGTAGTTTCGTGCGCTGCTTCTCGTAATTGCAGTAAACTAAGTGTTAAGGTGGGGCTGCAATGCCCCGGGAATTATTTTTTAGATTTCTTTTTTACTGCCTTTGTTTTCTTTTTGGCAACCATTGGAATCTTCAATCGGCGGGCTTCCTGATTCCAAACAGCCGCGGCAGTGATGAGTTCCCGCAGCTTAAGTTTTTCAAGGTCTTTTGTGGCTTGAATCGAAACCGTCGCTACGATGGCTCTCTCTTTAAGTTGAAGTTGGGGAAATTCGGGAGCCAGGTCTTTTCCCCGGCATAGGCCAAGATCAATTCCATTTTTGGTGGGGTTGATATAGCAAAACATGCCGTGGTAATGATAGAATGGTATCTTGAAACTTAACTTTTCAACGATTTCGGGAACAAGCTCGTGCAACAGCTCACGCAAACGGTTCACCAAAACTGCTTTGTCGTCGGGTAAGCCATCAATAAATGCATCTACAGCTTTCATGCTGAAACAGCCTTTGATGAAGCGGGCTTTGTTTTCATTTTTCTTTGCAATGCCTGTACCTGCTTTTTGAATTGAAGCAACGCCTGGTTTTCCTGCAGAATGAAACTATTCGCCTGCAAGGAACCCAAAACTTTATTCATTTCTGAGCTGCTGTCGTAAACCATTTTACGAAATTCATTCTGGTAATCCTTTGCTCTCGATTCAAAAATGCCTTTCGCCATCCATTCTTTGATGGCAATACTTTGCTCCAGCAGCGAATTGAATTGGGCGGGAGTAATTTTTTTGAAATCGATCCCGTGTACCCATTTTAACGCAGCCATGGCGTGAACAAATTTGTCGAGGGCATACCGGCTCGCTTGTTCGCGGTAAAAATCGTGTACCTGGCTCCAGTCTTTTATTTTACCGGCTACAATCTGTTTCAGCAATTTCTCCAGTTCCGGTTGCTGTATTAATTGCCCACCTACGTTTATCCATTGCTTTATTTCGGGCCTGGCCGGAACCAGCGCCGCCAATTCGGGAAGAGAGGCAATATTGCGGTCGCGCACCAGCATCATTAATTGCTCCATTGCATGGAACAATACCAGTTCTTTAAAGAGCTGATAGGCTTGCGGCACTTTTATTAACTTCACTTTGCGCGTGGAATTTTCAAAACCCTCCGCAACTATTTCCAATTCGTCGAGTATATTGTTTTGTTCTTCCAGCAATTTTTTCCCGATTCTTATTTTCTCTTCGGTAGTTGGGTTTTTTGAAGTAGCGAGGTTTTTCTTCATGTAAGCCTTCCCTGCCAGTTCCTGCATTAGTGTTAACGAAGTGCATATTTCATTGATGGTATCGGGGGCCAGGAAGCTGAAATCTATAAGCTGGGTTTTATTGGTTCTTTTGTCGCGATCGGTATACTTCCAGGAATTTCTTGCGAGAGCATACATATTGTACTGGAACCAATAAGCAGGCATTACCAGCAAAGTATCGCTGCTCACTTCGTTGCTTACCAAACTGAATGGAATGGGGATATTTAGTTCGGCGGGGTAATCGCCCTTTGCAAGAATAGTAAAGGAAGCAAATTTTGAGTTGTGTTTGAGGCTTACGCAGAGCCCCGGCCAAAAGCCGCGACCAGCAACGATTTCGCCATCCGGGCTCCGGCTATTGTGGTTAGAACCGATGGTTGCTCCGGCAGCCATATTGCTTTGCCCGGCCACCAATGCCGCGCACAAAAAAGAATTGTTGTGGTGTTGTTCGTGAGCCGGGAATATCAGCGAGTTCAGTACTTCGCAGCACGAAATGGTGGAATTATCGCCGAGGTAAGAATTGATAAGACGAGCGCCGTATTTCAATTGCGAATGTGAGGACAGGAAAAAGCGAACAGCTTTTACCCCATAAAAAACCCGGCAACCATAATCGATGATGCCGTTCACGAGCTCGCATCCTTCCCCGATTTGTGTCTTTGCAACGGGCGAAGAATTGATGGTAACGTTTTTTACCTTGTTGGCTCCTTTGAGGTAAGCGTCGCTGCCGATTTTTACATCCTTTAAAATGCGGCAATTTTTGATCACGGTTCGGTCGCCAATGGTTCCGTAATAACCTCTTCGCTTATCGAATTTTTTATCGGTGAACTCCCTGAATTTTTGTTGCAGCTTTTCGTTATCGCGGTAACGGGTCCATAAAAAAGCATCTCCCGGCAACATGCCATCGAAGGGAACAATGCTGCGCCCCCCGTTTTCGTTGCATACTTCCAGCCATATCCGCCTGCTCTCCGGTTCTCCTTCTTTGAGAATACCATTGCCGAATTTGGCGTGTTCGGTGGTGGCAATTTCGTTTACATTCACAATGATCACTTCGCTGCCGATAATGTAATGCGACAGGTAATTTACATTGTCGATTACTACATTGTCGCCAAAATCGCAACTGATGATAGTACTATTGTACAATCCAACGGGCCTGCGAAGGTTATGAAACTCGAGATAGTAAGGCTCCAGTTTGCCGATTCTCACGAGGCCAAAAAATTTGCAGTTTTGAACCAGTTCGGCATTGAAAGCATCGCTCACCAGGATTTTGTTCCAGTCGTCGGAAGTGTTCCGGTTGCGAACCAGCGCTTCAATTTCATAAGCCGTCAGGCCACGGTATCGGATGCCATTTGTGTTTTGCTGGTTGCGCAGGTAATATTCATCTTTTCCCCTGGGAAGATTTTCCAGAGGAATAAAATTGTATCCAAGATTGTTGATAGGACTCCGGTGGATCTGGTTCATATGTAGAAAATAGAAAGTAGAGAATAGATCATAGGGTGGCTGGTTTGTGACGGAATGGGCAGCCTGCTAACACGATAAGGTTGCCGCAGTTATACTTGCATCTGCCTCACTCCAATTTGCCACTTATTCAACAGTAACACTTTTGGCAAGATTGCGCGGCTTATCAACATCGAGTCCTTTCGCAATCCCGATATAGTATGCCAGCAACTGTAGCGGGATAGTGCTGAGCATTGGCGCTACAATCTCGTCGGCTTCGGGTACTTCTATAAAATCGTCGGCCATTGCTTTAATCGTTTCATCACCTTCGGTTATGATGGCAATTACCTTGCCCTTCCTGGCTTTGATTTCCTGGATATTGCTTACTATTTTCTCATGGTAAGAATCCCTGGTGGCAACAAAAACTACGGGTAAGGTTTCATCTACAAGAGCAATGGGGCCGTGTTTCATTTCCGCTGCCGGGTAACCTTCTGCGTGTATATAGGAAATCTCTTTCAGCTTCAAGGCGCCTTCCAATGCCACCGGGAAATTATATCCGCGACCGAGATAAAGAAAATCTCTTGCGTCTTTATACTTTTCCGCCAGTTTTTTCACTGCATCGTTTTGCTTCAATACTATTTCCGTTTTACCGGGAATTTCGTGCAATTCGTTCAACAGGTGTGCGAAGCGCTCTTTGCTGACAGTGCCTTTTTCGTAGGCAACTTTCAATGCAATCATGGTAAGCACCACCAATTGCGCGGTAAAGGCTTTTGTGCTCGCCACCCCGATCTCTGGGCCCGCGTGGGTATAAGCCCCACTATTCGATACGCGGGCTATAGAGGAACCCACTACATTCACCACGCCAAAAATAATTGCTCCCTGTTCCTTTGCTTTTTCAATAGCAACCAGCGTATCGGCAGTTTCACCACTCTGCGAAACGGCAATAATCACATCTCCTTTGTGAACAACCGGGTTGCGGTACCTGAATTCCGACGCATATTCAACTTCAACCGGGGTACGGCATAGCTCTTCAAAAATATATTCGGCAATCAATCCTGCATGCCAACTGGTACCGCAGGCAACAATGATGATGCGATTGGCATTTTTTAGTTGTTCAATATAATTCTGTACACCGGCCATGGTAATGGTGCCTTCTACGGCATCGAGACGACCACGCAGGCAATCGAAGATCGTTTGTGGTTGCTCAAAAATTTCCTTGAGCATGAAATGATCGTAACCTCCTTTTTCAATAGCCGCCAATTCAATATCGAGCTTCTGTACGTAAGGGGTGATTTTTTCGTTGCCCAGGTTTTTAAGAACCAACTCGTCGGGCCTTACAATGGCAAGTTCGTAATCGTTCACATAAACCACTTCCTTGGTATACTCGAGCATGGGGCTTGCATCGGACCCAAGGAAATGTTCGCCCTTGCCAATACCAATTACAAGCGGGCTGCCTTTACGGGCGGCGATAATGGTTCCGGGATCGTCTTGGTCGAGCAGCAATATAACATAAGCCCCCACCACCCGCTTTAATGCAACCCGAACTGCTTCCTCGAGGCTGCATTGGTTGTTGTTTTTTATTTCTTCGATGAAGTTGAGCAATACTTCGGTATCGGTGTCGCTTTTAAACACATATCCTTTGCTGGAAAGCTCCTTCTTGAGCTGTGCGTAATTTTCAATGATGCCGTTATGAATCATTGCCAGTTTTCCGCTGGCCGATGCATGCGGGTGCGCATTCCTGTCGCTCGGCTCTCCATGTGTGGCCCAACGGGTATGCCCGATGCCGGTATTCGCATGCAGGTCTTTACCTACAATAGCATCTTCCAGTTCGGCTACCTTCCCTTTTTTCTTATAAATCTTCAAACCCTTGTTTAAAAGCGCTACGCCGGTACTGTCGTAACCGCGGTACTCCAAACGTTTCAGTCCTTTAATTATAATGGGATAAGCTTCCCTGGGTCCGGTATAACCAACAATGCCACACATAGTTTTTCTCAGATTTGATGATAATCTTTAAGTATGCAAACGTTTGCAATATTATAAAAAAAGCAACAAATAAGATTTTCGGCACACAATTGCAAACAGTGCCGTTACAGCAACAATCCCTGCAGAAAAATAAAAGCAAGCGAAAAGTAAATAATTAACCCGGTTACGTCAACCATGGTAGCTACAAAGGGAGCCGAGCTTACGGCAGGGTCGGCGCCGAGCTTTTTCAATAATAAAGGAAACATCGAACCGCTTAGAGTGCCCCAAAGCACTACGCCAAGTAAGGAAAAGCCAACAGTTAGCCCGATCATCATATAGTGCTCGCCGTACACTTCCGGGAAAACGGAAGACCAAACCACGATGCGAACAAAGCCGATGATCCCGAGAATGCTACCCAGCAACAGGCCCTGTATAATTTCGCGGCGTAAAATTCTCCACCAATCGTTCACCGAAATTTCGCCTACTGCCATTGCTTGTATGATAAGAGTTGATGCCTGCGAGCCGCTGTTGCCTCCACTGGAAATAATAAGCGGAACAAAGAGCGCCAGTACAACGGCCTTTGCAATTTCGTCTTCAAAATACCCCATGGCAGTGGCTGTGAGCATTTCGCCCAGGAACAACACTATTAACCATACTACTCTTTTCTTGAAAAGCTTTAGGGGAGGAATTTCCAGGTAAGGCTCATCTAACGCTTCCGTACCACCGATTTTTTGCATGTCTTCGCTGAATTCTTCATTGGCCACCCAAAGTACGTCGTCGATGGTTACAATACCCAGCAATATGTTTTTATCGTCTACTACGGGAAGCGCCACCCGGTTATTCATTTTGAAGGTTTGGTTGGCTATTTCCTGGTCGTCGTTCACATTAAGTGTAATGAAGCGGTGATCGATAATATCTTCAACAATCTTGTCGGGCTTGGCAAGCAAGATTTCGCGAATACGGATATCATCTATAAACTCGCCCTTCTCGTTCACCACATAAATCACATCGATTGTTTCCTTATCCTTTCCCACCTCCCTGATATGATCCAGTACTTCCTGCACCGTCCAGTCTACCTGAACAGCAATATAATCGGGAGTCATCAACCTTCCTACGCTTTCTTCCGGGTAGCCCAGCAGGGCGAGGGTGATTTTTCTTTCTTCCGGGTTGAGGAGCTTGATAAGTTCTTTTACTACCTCGCTGGGTAATTCTTCCAAAAAGGCAGTTCTGTCGTCGGCCGGTAATTCGTTTAACAATTCGGCCGTTTTGAAGGGAGGAAGTTCGAGTATGATGTTTTTTTGAGTGCCTAGATCGAGTATTTTGAACACGCTCGCTGCGCGGTGAACGCTCATGTTGCCAATGATCTGGTGTTCGTACTCGGGAAATTCATTGATCAGTTCCGCAACATCGCTGATGTTCTGGTCGTTCAGGAATTCGCGAATCAGCAATACATCTTCCCGTTGTATTATATCCAGGAATTGTTCCCGGATCGAAGCCTGTTCTAGTTCCGCACTCATGCTGCAAAATACTAAATCCTGTTTTTAAGCTGTAAAAAACGATGACTTTGCTGGTATTATTTCTATGAATTCATAACGGGTTAATCGCCAAAAAAACCAAAGTTTTTACGAAGTTTGATTTTGAATTGAAGAAATAGCCGTATGATTCTTCCCTGCTTATTTATTGCGCCAACCCGGTCGATGGGGAGAGGAGTGTTCACGCAAGAGGATATTGAGGTGGGCACGATAGTAGAAATTGCTCCCGTCGTTGTAATGAGTGCGAAAGAAAGGGAAATGCTCGATAAAACCCTTTTGCACGACTATATTTTTGAATGGGGCCGTCATCGCCAGCAATGCTGTATGGCCCTGGGCTATGTGCCCATGTACAATCATTCCTACGCATCCAACTGCGAGTATGAAATGGATTTTGATAGCGAAACAATCAGCGTCAAAACAGTTCGTTCAATTAAAGCGGGCGAGGAGTTATTCATTAATTACAATGGCGATTGGAACGATGAAAAGAAAGTTTGGTTTGATGCGAAGTAGTTCGATATCTAATCGTGATCTGTTAATAAGAAAAAGGGGCCAACAAATGTTGATCCCCGATATAAAAATCAATTGGGAGATTGCCCAACTAATCAGTAAATCTTCCCCCGGCATTTAACCAGGCGGTAATTTTATCCTTGTCTGCTTGTGGTAACTGACCTGTAGGCGGCATAAAGCTAGGATTGCCATCAATAGCGCGCGCCTTGATGCGATCTTTATTCAATACAATATTGCAATCCACCGAAAAGTTAATTCCTCCCGCCGGTGAACCACCGGTATGACAACCGGAGATTGCACAATTGGTTTGAATCACCCCTTTTGCAGCAGTAAAGGTGGGGCCGGCAGGAAGCGGGTTTACCGTTACCGTAGCGCTTTTGGTGCAGCCTGCAGCATCTTTGGCTGTTACAGTATGTGTACCTGCAGCAATATTATTAAAAGTACCGGAAGCCTGGAAAGCCCCCGAACCAAGACTGTACGTAAACCCGGTACTTCCGGTAGCCGTCACCGTAACAACGCCTGCCGGTGCACAGGGATCAGAATTAGTTGCAGTAGCATTAACAGTGATGGTAACTCCGGCACAAACGTTCTTTTCGCCCACTGCAAATGTATTGCTACCCAGGCAGCCCTTACTGTCTTTGGCTGTTACCGTATGATTTCCTTTAGCGAGATTATTAAAAGTTCCCGACGATTGAAAAGCTCCGCCATCTATACTATAGGTAATCGTTCCCGAACCTCCTGTTGCCGATGCGGCAATGCTTCCGTTATTGCTACCGGCATCCGCATCGGTAACAGTGCCCGTAACAATAATGTTTACACCCGCACAGGGATTACTGGTACCGCCGCCATCGCCCTTGCTGCAAGCATACAAAACCAAACCACCCGTCAATAAAAATCCTATGACCTTTGCTAAAGAGAAAGATTTTTGAAACATACAGTAAGTTTTTTTAGTTGTTACGGATTTTTAGCGGATGGGGTTGCGTGCTATTTCTTAAAAAGAGGACGATATTTTACACCAACTAATATGCCATAAGTACTGATATCCATTTTTCCATACCCGACGCCGCTTAACGGTATTCTTGCATAAGGCTCAGCCTGAACAGAAAACGAACGGGAAATTGATTTTTCAAAACCTACCGAGAGATTTAATATTTTAAACCAATCGTTTTGCTGCGAAGCCGTTTTCCAACTTCTCTTGGCAAGCACCCCCTGGTCTATATGTTCGTAATCGTAAAATTGCTTGCGCATGATATATGAAGAGCTGCCGGCATTTACGAACCAACTGCTGCGCGGGCGCTTTATAACATTGTATCGAAGGTTGAGTGGAAGTTCCCACATTTCACAGTTACCATCCAGCGAAACAAGATTGAGGTAACGACTGATATGATGCGGCGGCGGATTGTAATCGCTGGCTTTTGCCGAATAGAATTTCTGCGTAAACAAAAAGCCGGCCGATACTGTAAAACGCTTCGTCAAGTCGTACGATAACATGCTGCCGATTACATAACCCTTTTTATTGTTGGCCGTACCATTGATGCGACTGATATCTGTACCAGTATAAAGGCCGATGGTCCATCGATTGACAAGCGAAGATTTGGTTTTTACTTTTTGTGCAACCGGATTAGAAGCGAGGCTATCAATTTTTACCTGCTTGTTTTCAACCAGGGACGAATCGACGTTCTTTGTAATTGCGTCTGTTTTGTTTGGCGTAGGCGGAACCGCATCGGTATTTTTGGTATTGGCATCAATCGCGTCGGTACTTGTTACCTCGTCTCTGCGTTTGACTTCAGTTGTAGCCAATTGGTTCTTTTCAGAATCCTCCTTTAATGGCTTGTTCTTACCCGAACGGAGATCTTTGCTATCGGTTCTCTTTCGTAAATTATTTTTTTCAAGCGCGAGTGAAACCACATTGCCTTTCTGTCCTGATGGTTTTGTGCCGGCAATTTTTCTTTTTAAATCGGGTGTTTTCTGTTCGGTCGACGATTTTGATTGCTCAGGTAAATCGGCAACGGTTCTGTTATCTTCGTCGTAGTTTGCCGCCGGTTCCTTTTGGGTCAAAGGTTTTTTGGCATTGCCTTCTTTTTTAAGTTTATCTATCTTATCGGTGGTGACAATGGTTTCGCCTTTTTTATTCTCCCTGCTTGCGGCACCTTTTACCGGAGGCGCATCGTTTTTCAATTCCGCCTTTTGGGTAGCAGCGTCTGCATTTGCAGGAGCGGCCGAAATCGGTTTAGTATTGTTCGATTTGTCGACACGGCTTAACAAAAATGTCAAACCGCTTCCTCCCAGTAATAGGAACAAGAAAAATACCCAAAGAAAGCGGCGACGCTTTTCTTCTTGCGGCATTTCTTTGTTGAGTCGTTTCTCCAACTGCTCCCAACCCGATGGGCTCTGGTCCACATCTGTTTGTTCGGCAGCCTCACGACTCATCCGGTCCAGGTCTTTATCAGAAAGGGGATACATAAATGTTGAACTTCGATTTGTTTAACAATAGTTTTCTAAGGTTATCTCTTGCTTTTGATAGGTTGGATTTGGAAGCGCCCACCGATATGCCCAGCTTTTTCGAAATCTCATCGTGGCTCATCCCTTCTATTACAAAAAGATTGAAAACGGTGCGGTAAGACGGCGACAGCATTCGAATTGCTTCTATAATCTCCTTATACGACAATACATCCAATCCACTCTCGCCCGAATCGGCAATCTTTTCCGATTCGGAGCTAAGCATATGCCCGTTTACTGAAGATTGTTTTTTCCGATACTGATCGATACAGGTATTTACCAAAATACGCTTGAACCATCCTTTTAAGGAAAGCAAAATATCGTCCTGCCTGAATTCGTCGAACTGCTGAATGTTTTTAAATAGTTTGATAAAAGCTTCGTTCATCATCTCCTCAGCTTCTTCCATCCGGTCGGTGTAACGATAACAGATTTTCATGGCAAACCCCCGCAACAGGTAATACAACTCTTTCTGGCTGTGGCGGTTGTTTTGCCTGCAGCCCAGCAACAGAGCGCTGATCTTTGAGTTATCTGTTAGCAAGGGTTTTGTTTTTTCACACTCAAAAAGTACAAATTTTCCGGGTAGATGCTATAGATACGTTGGAGCAGGGCAAGAGGTTGCTTTTTAGGCAGTAAGGAGTGCAGATGCGCAAACAATCATAGTGGAAGTGGCCATGGCCGGCTTTTTTCAGAATCCTTTCAGCATGTTTGCCGGTGGGTTCCCGATAAGAATGATATCGGCCTGCACAAAGGCCTGCACTTGTATATGATCCTTCTGAGGTAATATGCCCAGCAGTTTTAGTTGATATAGTTTTCCGCTGGTATTCATCCAGGGCGTAACGGGCTGGTTGAGTCGTGCTTCAATAGCTGCCTTGTTCCTTTGAATTAATGCGGCTATATCGAGTACCGATTGATTTTTGAGTTCCCGCATGATTTTTTTACGGAACATATTTTTGGCAATATTTACCAGTATATCTTTTGTATCGATGGAAAAGCTGATGTCGGGCATCGACAATACCTGCTGCGCGGTATCGAGTTGTGGCGTACCGCTGATATGAAGGATCCCTTTGCGGTTCCCGGTAAACGAAACGTCTACCGATAGTTTGCCATCGTTGGTTCCCTGGACATTAACCTCTTTGATAACAAAAGTTCTTCCCTCCACTTCAAAGGGTTTATCGCGCAAGCTGTCGTTCAGTAGTTTATTGAAGAATTTGTATTCATACACTGCATCGAGATAGGTGCTGATACCGCTGTTAACAGGCGTTGTAATAACAGGAGGTAAGGCCGCGTTCGCAACAAGCCGAAAGCTATCGGATGAAAACTTTGGCGATCCGCTGAATCCAACTGAAAATAATAAGGTATCGCGATAGCTGTTGAAACGGCCAACTCTCAATTGCGTTGGGTTGAGATGTAAAAAGCCATATTTGCTTACAGGCATCACCCTGCCGCCATTTTTCCTAAAGTTTAACAGTGTCGAATTGTTGTTGATGGCCTGAACAAAACTGTCGAACACCATGCAATAGCTATCTACCGACGATTTGATGCTATCCATCACCAAAGCGGTAATATCTGTTTGTAAAACCGTTACTTCGCATTTATCAATCGGCTTTGAGCTTTCGAGCCGGGTGGTTGTTTTTATCTGGTGGTTAGGTAACAATTCAAGAGCAGAACCAATGCTTAGGTCTACCCGCCGGTAGGGTTCGTTTCCGAAGCCACAGCTTCCGCCAACCCAGGGCGAAACCTGTGTATCGAAAGCACAAATGCGTTTGCTGCCTGCAATCTGGTAACTGCCGCGGAATCCAATCGTTACTTTATTGTTTGCAACAGAAAAGCTAAACGGCGAGCGAATGAAGCGGTATTTATACCTGAAATCACAGGAACTCTGGGTGTATTCAGGCCATTTGTCGCTGGTAAATTCTTTCGAAGTAGTACTATCCATCAAAGCAAGCAGGGGCCGCATATACACTTTGATAGGAATGTTGATTTGCGAAACCGGTAAAGCAGGAAGGCTTCGGCCTGGAGTTTCTGTATTTGTTATTTTTTTGCTGCTGCTACAACCACTGCCAATAATAAACGCAGCGATTACCAGAGCCAGGGTATTCTTCATGCCGGAAAATTACAAATCAATAACGATCAAATTTATTTCTTTCGTCTAAAAGGCAGTTCGCATTTTATTAAAACTTTGTTAGAGCCCTTTGCCTTAGGGCCATTTATTCTATTTTCGTAACTATGATGCAGGATAGTTATTCCGCAACGTTTATCAGTGCCGAAGGCAGGCAATACCCGGCCACCATTTTTCTTTCGCCGGTGACCCTCACCATCCGTTATAAAAATGAAAGCGGGGAACAAAAAGATATTTACTGGCTTGCCGAACGCATTCAATCGATGGAGGAAACTGTTCTATTTACAAAACTCAGTTGTCTTAGCCTATCCAACAAAACGGAATATCTCCAGGTACGCGATGCCAATTTAGTCGCCGCTATCAAAAAAGTTTACAGGGATCGTAAGTTCGTAGGAGGTGTTTATCATCATACACTCGGCAAAACCAGGAATAAAATTCTGTTGGTGTTCGCTATTGTAATCGGCCTACTGGCGGCGGCTTATTTCTGGTTAATGCCCTGGATAGGGGAGCGGGTTGCAATGAATTTTTCCAAAGAGTATGAAATTGAACTGGGGGAAAGCATGTACCAGGCTACTATGTCCAATGCAAAAATTGATTCGTCGAAAACGAGAATACTGAATGAGTTTTATAAAAAACTGAGTTTTGCAGTTGATTATCCTGTTACTATTACGGTGATAGAGGCAAAAGAGGTAAATGCATTTGCCATTCCCGGCGGGCATATTGTTGTACACGATGCCATATTGGAAGGAATGAAAACGCCGGAAGAACTGGCTGCTCTCTTAGGCCACGAAGCCTCTCATATTGCCAAAAGGCATTCGCTTCGCAGTATGTTCCGGGGATTCGCCCGCAGAATGTTTATTCTTTTGCTTACGGGCAACGATACCGGGATAGTAGGCTATCTCGCTGCCAATGCCGATGCTTTGAAAGGATTACAATATTCCCGCTCGCTCGAAACAGAGGCCGATAACGAAGGAATGAAACTGATGGCTGGCAGCGGCCTTAATACCGAAGGGATGTTGCAGTTGATGAATATGCTCCAGCAGGAAGCTGCGGGCAAAGAACCCGCGGCATTTATGAGTACGCATCCTGTATTCAAGGATCGGCTGGAAAATATTCGCGCACAAATGAAGAACTTTCCCACGCCTTCTTCGGGCAATCGCCCCGATCTTTCGAAATTATTTCACGACTTGTACGAGAATTGGTAATTTGTACATACAGTTGCCCCTCGCGGATTGCGGGCAATACCAGGCAGATTGAATACGCATAGTTGAATCGGTATTTATTGCGGCATGGTATTGAAATTATATCGTTTGTTGCATTGGGGTACTTCTGCGTATTGCTCTGCATCCAAAACCTCTGCATATGAAGGCCGCTTTAATTTTAATTTTTTCCCTTACTGTAGTTTTTGCCGGCGCACAATTGCCTGTTGGAATTTTTCAGCAGCACGGCGATATCGGTAATCCAAAAATAAAAGGCGATGCAATCTTCAACGCAGCGGAGCAACACTACCAATTAAAGGCGGGTGGTTACAATATCTGGTTCGGTCGCGACGAATTTCACTACGCATACAATAAACTCAAAGGCGATTTTATTCTGACCGCTAATTTTAAGTTATTGGGCAAGGGCGTGGATCCGCATCGGAAAATTGGCTGGATGGTTCGTGCAGGGTTGCAGGATGATGCTGCACATATGAGTGCGGTGGTTCATGGCGATGGCATGACCGTATTGCAATGGCGGCGATTGCGCGGGGCTCATATGCGCGATCCCCAAGACGAATTGTTTGCCCGTAAATCACATGCAGAAATAATACAACTGGAGCGAAGCGGGAATTTTTTCATCATGCGAATGGCTCACCCGGGCGAACCCCTACAGGAAGTGGGAAGAACAGACGCGGTCGATATGCCCGATGAAGTATTCGCCGGCCTCGTACTATGCAGCCACAATACCGATGTCCTGGAAGAAGGAATGGCATGGAATGTTCGGATTGAATTGCCGGTGCCCGATAACTATAACGGTTATCGCGATGGCGCTTTGCACAGTCGCCTCGAAACGATGGATGTTTTTTCGGCCAAAAGAAAAATTGTGTACGAGGATAAAGGAAGGATCGAGGCGCCGAACTGGATGCCCGATGGTAAGAAATTATTGTTTAATAAGAATGGACTCATTTATACGATTCCCCTCGATGGCGGAAATCCTGAACAATTGAATACCGGGAGCGCAACAAGAAATAACAACGATCATGTGATTTCATTCGATGGAAAATGGCTTGCCATCAGCAGTCATCGCGATGGAATGCCGGGAGGCGGAAGTACCATTTATTATCTGCCTATAACCGGTGGTGAACCGAAATTGGTTACCGACAGCACACCATCGTATTTACATGGCTGGCACCCGAATGGAAAGGAGGTGGTTTATACTGCGCAACGCATAAGCAAGAGCCCTGCTTATAATATCTATAAGAAACCAATCAACGGCGGAGCAGAAGTGCAGCTTACTTTCAACGAAAAAGGATTAGCCGATGGTCCTGAATATTCGCCCGATGGAAAATGGATCTATTACAACGATACCAAAACGGGAACCATGCAATTGTGGCGAATGAAACCCGATGGTACCGGTAATGAACAGTTGACTTTCGACGAGCTTAACAATTGGTTTCCGCATATTTCACCCGACGGAAAATGGATGGTATTCCTTTCTTTTCCCACCAGCGTTGATCCCGGCGATCACCCCTTTTACAAAAGAGTAATGCTGCGGATGATGCCGGCGAATGGCGGAGCACCCAGGGTGATTGCTTATTTGTATGGCGGGCAGGGAACCATCAACACCCCGAGTTGGAGCCCCGATAGCAAACAAATTGCCTTTGTGAGTAATAGCAGGTGATCAAGGTACAGGACTTAGCTTACTGGAACTGTTTCTTGCTTTGGTTGCTGCGGAAGTTTATTTCCAATAAAACCTCCAGGAGGTTTTGAAATCTCTTCCTATTGCTTGATTGGTTAAAATAGCTCTCACCATTTCAACAGGCATGTTGTTCTCGCGCATTACTGCATCGTGAAATTGTTTATAGCTCATTTTTTTGCTGTCAACCAATTCTTTTTTCAATGCATAAAACTGCAATGCGCCGATCATATAAGCAATCTGGTACAAAGGCCCGTAATTGCCGGTAAAGGAGCGGCGCACTTCGCCTTCCGCATTCGCTCTTTCGTGCCCAACACGGTCAACCAGGAAGTCGATGCATTGCTGAGGCGTCCATTTGCCTAGATGATAATTGAGTGAAAAGATAATGCGCGCGCAACGATGCATGCGCCAGAACAGCATACCGATTCTGTCTTCGGCCGATTCAGGGAATTTCATATCCCACAAAATCATTTCCCAATACAGGGCCCAACCTTCGGTCCAGAACGGTGTATAAAAATTTCGATAGGCGCGATACCGATTGTTCATGAATCCCTGCAGGTGATGGCCGGCAATCAGTTCGTGATGTACGGTTGCACGGGAGAAATGCGGGTTATTGCCGCGCATGCTCATCATTTTATCTTCGTGATTCATGGTATGGGTGGGATAAGAAATGAGTATTTGTTCTCCTCCCAAAAAGAACGGACTGGTGAGTTGTCGTTGCGGGCTCATCATGCCCATGCGCCAGGTTTCTTCTGCAATGGGCGGAATGCTGATGAGGTCATACTTCTTGATAAAAGATATCGATTCGTTGTGCAATCGCAGTATTACTTCGGGTTGGCGCCCCGGCGGAACAAAACTATTCTTTACTTTTTCCAAAGCATCCTTCCACTTATCGCCAAATCCAAGCTCCCTGCTGGCTTTCAGCATTTCCGCATCGCACCAGGCAAATTCTTTATTGGCAATTTCTACCAACTCTTCTGCCGTATAGGGAATCATTTCAAATTCCAATTGACGCTTCAGCTCCGCAGCGCCAATTGGATTCCCAATGATACCGCTGCCATCATCTTTTTGGGTGGAAGCCGCTGCCTTATTTTTTAGATGAGTGGCAAAGGCCTTCAGCAGGCTATCGGCTTTTTGGTAAGGCTTTTCGGCCCACCAGGTAAAAAGCGGATCGTAACCAAAATAAAAATCGAAATACGATTTCAAGGCGGTCTGCATAGCGCTCACTGATTCCGACGCGGTTTTCGCAAGCGAGGCCTCCATATTGTTTTCCTTCGGCAACGATTTTATGGAGTTCAATACCTGTTGCTGGATATTTACCAATTGGCGGGATGCTTCTTCTCCGTTTACAGGAATACCCCGACGCCTCTGTTTTTCCAACTCGTACACCTGTGCTGCAAAAGGAAAATAGGTTTTTACTTCTTCGTACTCTTTTTCTTTTTCCGTAAGTTCTTTTAGAGCATCCTGCAACTGGCGCTGGAATAAAATATAATCTGCCTTGCCTCCCGTGCTCATTTGCTCAAAATTCAGCGCCTTGAGTTGATTTAAGTAACTCGTATAAAAATCTTTCAGGCGCTTTGTTCTTTCGGGCGAATGCATTACCGTGTAAAAACGGGTCAAACTGCCACGGTCGGCTTCGAAGTTTATCATTAAATGGTTCACTTCGCTGGTTTGAAGCAGCAAGTCACTTTTGTTTTGTGCAATCGCTAAGAACGAAAACGAAAGCAATAGCAGGCAGGAGGTTATTCTTTTCATAAACAGGTGTTTTGAAGAACCGGTATTGAGTGGTAGCAATACTTTATATGAACTTTCTACATTTCATCAATTCAGTACTACCCCGCCGGTGCTTACTTGTTAACTTTTAAACTTACAAGTTGAATTAAAGTTAATGGAAGGGATACGATTCTCTCGATTTATCCCCTCTTAAAAATAAAAGGAAAAGAAAAAGGAATAGCCAGCCCGTTAAAATTGGTAAACTAGCGGATAATTATTGTTGTTCCCTTCTTGAACACTGATTGTTTGGTATCGCGATCGATGTACTGCAATACCCAAACATAGGTGCCGCTGGGTTGGGGTTTTCCATTTACCGTTCCATCCCATTTGCGGGTCCAGTCCCTGGTTTCGTAAACCATTTGTCCGAAACGGTTGAAAACACGGAATATGAGGTTGTCGGCCTTATACGCATTTAATGGGTAGAGGAAATCATTCCTTCCGTCGTTATTCGGCGTAAAAGCATTCGGCACTGCAATACGGCAGGTGTTAACGGCCTTTATTTGTTTGCTCAACGTATCGAAGCAATTGTTTGCATTCTGAACAATCAATCGTGCAGTATAGAATATTTCCCTGGTGGCGGTAGGCGCATTGTATTTTTGCGGCGAAGGATTTTTTTGATTGCTGGAGAAACCATTTCCAAAATCCCATGACCAGGATATTACCTGGCCAATGCTGCGGTCGATAAAGGTGGCAAAATCTTCCGGGCATACCACATCGGTAACGTCGAATGCTGCTTTGAGTTCGTTATCGAGGTTGATGGCAACTGTGGTGGAATCGCTGCAAGTTCCGTTCGACACGCGGAGTTTGATTTGTTTCTGTCCAAAAACAGAATAGATAATGGTATGATTTTGCTGGTTGCTGATAATAGCATTATTCGACCACCAGGTCCAGCTATTCACACCATTTCTTCCATCGTGCGATAATACCACCGTATCTGTTTTACATCCCAGCAAAACCTGGTAGTTGAAATCGGCCGATACGGTATCGGCAACTACAAAACTGATAGTAGAACCAGCGGGTGTTTCCTGCGAGCAATCGTCGAATAAAGTATTTCCATCGGTTCCTCTTTGCAACCGGATCTGGTAAGTTCCTCCCAATTGAATGGGTGCTGATAAACGCACCTGTATGCTGGTCGTTTGATTATTGGTTCCGCAATTTCCGGAAGCGCCCGTTACGGTTACCGGCGAAGGACCACTTACAGTAAAATCCGTACCATCGGCAGCAATGCTGCTGCAATTAATCGGTCTTCTGAATACGAGCCTCAACACATCAGGCGCGCAGGCAACAGCCGTTAAACTGTCCATGGGCGTAGGCTGAATAGGAAAAACGGTAAATGAAACTGCATCGCCCACCGGAATATTTCTATTGCAGTAATCGAGCAATGTATTTCCATCTGCTCCATTCTTCATGGTGAGTGTATAGTTACCCGGCATCAGCGCTCCGCTCATTGTAATCTCCAGCGAATCGGTATCGAATCCATTGCCGCAACCTATGCCCGCTGCGCTTATGATGGTGGCATTGGCAGGTGAAAGCGTGAAATCGCTGCCATTGGCAGCAATGCTGTTGCACTTCATTTTTTTGTTGAGCTTGATACCCACTTTTACACCACCACAGCCGGCCAGGGCCGAACCCAGTTTCGGTAATTTGGGATCGGTGATGCTGGCAGTTCCGCCACCGAAAGAAAGCTTATAGCCTTGTTGAGATGGACTGAAATTACTCAACAATAAGAGGTATTCATGTCCCTGGATCAGGGTAGGCATGGAACTAAAGGTAGGATAGCTGGTACCTGCGCAATTGATCAGGCGTGTGCCTGCAGCAGATGTGCCGGTGAGACCCGTATTTCCTGACCAGTTACAGGCAACAAACAGGGAGGCATTGGTATAAACGTCGTTGGGGTTTTTGCCGGTGATATCGAACAACTGCCAATCGTAATCGTCGTTAAGATTGTTAGGCGTAATAAGCATACCCAATGTGCCGCCGGTAAAACAGGTAAACTTATACCAGAATGGACGAATATCGGAATAAGCTGCGCCATCGTTACAGGGAACGGGAATAGGTGTTCCTCCGCAATCCGGCACAATTGTTTGACTAAAGGTATCGATGCCGCAAACGGGAATGGCGGTCGAAGGGGTTTGTCCAAGCGTGGTGCAAGCCTGCGAAAAGCCATAGTGTACGGAAAACATTCCTACAATAACCAGGATGAGCGCTTTCAATTTCATGCTATTATTGACCCGCAAACATATCGCATCGCTGCAAAAGGCGGAAAGATATTCTTGCATACGGAGTCTTTGTTCAAATCGTTGGTAATGAGTCTGCTGATTTTAGTAATGCAATAATTCCCCCACATGTTTTTTGATATTGTTTGCAATTTTATCGGTGGGCAAATCATTTTGGTCGCCCCCAAAGGGATCTTCAATTTCTTCAGCAATTATTTCGAGGCTGGCAAGAACATAAAATATAAAGGCTACTACAGGTATCACCCAATACCCGAGACTGAACACGAATCCGAACGGAAGCGTAAGCACATAAATGAAGATGAATTTTTTTACGAAAGTGCTATACGAAAAGGGGATGGGTGTGTTTTTAATGCGTTCGCAGGCGCCGCAGATATCAGTTAAGGAAGCCATTTCTGCGTTTAGCGTTATCAACTCATCGCCGCTGATCCTGCCTTCGCGGTACAGGCGATAAATGCGCTGCGTGAGCATCGATGCTACCTGGTTCGGCACATGTTTGTTTTTATCGAGTTCGGCCAATTCGGGATGTTCCTCCGAATCCAATGCCAGCCGGGTAGTTTCGAGAGCGAGGTGTTCTTTGAGTACACTGGCAAACAAGGGAATCATGCGGTTGAAGAATTTCCGGTCGCTTTCGTCTTCGTGCTTCAATAAGGCGTTTAGCTTTATCGCAAGGTTGCGGCTATTGTTTACGAGAGCTCCCCACAGTTTTCTTCCTTCCCACCAGCGATCGTAAGCCGTATTGGTACGAAATACGAGCAGGAGAGACAATACAAAGCCGAGCAGATTGTGCAGCAGCGAAAGATTGCGGATATAACTGTCTTTGGCCAGTTTCCAATATTCCAGTTCAAGGTAGGCCACGAGCGCAGAGTAAGCCGATATCAATATCAGGAAAATCCACAGTTGCCGCAGCGTATCGCTTTTATGAAAGCGGAAGATAAACTGTACCCAGTCTTTAGGATTGTAGGATATCATGCCGTAAAAATAGGAAAGGGGAAGGGTTGATAAGAGTGGGGTGGCTTTTAATTTTTAAAGTAGCCGATTGGCTCATTACTCAATTAGCTAATTGGCCAATTTACTTTTGTGTTTCTCTCAGGATTTTCTCCATCTTTCTGCCTTTGGCCAGTTCGTCGACCAGTTTATCGAGGTATCTCACTTGTTTGGTGAGTGGGTTGTCAATTTCTTCAATGCGGTAGCCGCAAATCAGGCCTGTTATTAATTGTGCATTGGGGTTGAGTTTAGCTTTTTTGAAGAAAATTTCAAAACTGACTTTTTCATCGATAAGCTTTTGCAATTGTTGGTCGTTAAAGCCGGTCAGCCATTTTATTACTTCGTGTAATTCGGCTTTTGTGCGGCCTTTGCTTTGCACTTTTTGCAGGTAGTGTGGGTAAACCGACGCGAAAGTCAGTTTTGCTACGCGCTCGTGGTGTTCGGCAGTTGCTTTCATGATGCTGTAATTAAAATGATTGGATGATTTATTTAAGTCTCTCCAATTTACCTTTTCTTTTTACGATGTTTTTATAATCCCATTGGATTTCTCTTGATTTTTTTAACCAGCGCTTCAGGTCTTTTAAATGGATCTGTTCGACGGCCGTGAAAAAAATGGAGGCATCTTTAAATTTTTCGCCTCGCACCCGCAAGCCTTCCTCTTCGAAATCGGCGCCGCTCCAGAACATCAGCCGCCAGCCGGCTTTTTGTTTGCTATAGCCCACCACCGGGTTGCCCTCGAGGAACCAAACCGGGTGTGCGTGCCAGACTTTACTTTCTGCTTCGGGGAGTTCTTGGTCGATAGTTTCTGCCAGCAGATTACAAATGGTTTTGTCTTGCGGTGGCAAGGCATCGTTATAGGCTTTGATTTCTTTATTCATGTCAGAAGTTCTTTGGAGTGGTTAATACGCAGCGATGACTGCGAACGGGATGATCGATCATTGGAAATCTTTAATATAGGATTGATTTTTTTCTGACGAATTTAGGAAGTTTTGATTCTTCCTTTGCCAACGATTGTGTAACACTATCTTTTATACCGTATTTCGGTTGCGACCGGGGACCTGGTAGAAGCCCGAGATGGAAAAAAGCAGAAGTGTTTTTCTAAACATGGTTATTCTTTCAATTAGTAAAAGTAGTTTCCAACGACAATAGGGTATAATAAAGGGTTGTTGCGGCCGGTTGAATTTCGACACATCGCTTAAAACACAAAATAGCAACAGGTCTGTGGAGATTACAGCTTTATTTTACCAGTCAATATGTAAGTTTTTAACTAAAACAGTAATCATTAAACGTAAATTGTATTTGATGTAGTTAGTATTTAGCACCTGTATCGTGGTAAATGATTCATCCTTATTACATGCCACAACTTTCAGTTCCTGGTGGTGAAAGGACGGCAAGGTACGCAGAGGGGCAGCAGGCTGCAAACATTAATTGCTCTATCAGTATTATCAAACCACAACCTTGCGATCATTTTTTTCTTCGCGCTCTTTGCGATAAAAAATTTATCCCCGCAGCAAGTTACATTTTATCAGTCACCGCTATCCTCGTAATCCCTCGTGTTCCTCAAGGGTAAATATCTTTACCTTGTAATGCGTGTCTAAACCCGCGTGTTCCGTAGCCTTGTGGGTAATAAGAATTTCTCGCAAAAAACGCCAAGTCGCAATATAGTCGCCAGCTATTTTTCCCTTTGCGCCGTTGCGAAAAAAAATCAACTTGTATTCCCCCGTGCGCCCGGTGGTTAGTATCAATTAAACCACAGTGAACACAAGGCATACGCAATATATGATCAACAAATCTGTGCTCCTCCCACGTATTCTGTGATTAAAATCAATCCCCTGCTATCTGTGTTATCAACCGCGATGAACGAGAGAATGCAGCGGGATACAAAAAAACTCTGACTCTTCACATCTCAGTAGTTAAAAAATCTATCCCGTGTTATCTGTGATTTCTAGACAGGCTTGTCGGGAAAGAAATCTTTGGGAGAACAGTGTAAAAGCTTTGCCAGTTCGTTTAAGTGGTTGTTGTGGTACTTGGATCTCTGGTATGGGCTTTCGATATGACTGATAAAACCAAAAGGAGACTGAAGTGGACACTGGTGTTGTGCGGATAAATGTTGAAAAAATACACTAACGCAATATTTACCGGCGATGTCGGGATGGCCGCTGAAACAGGAATCAGTAACTGACAAAAAAGAAGCAGTCATTATTTAGCCAGGGTAAGTCAGGAAGGCAGGTCAATTTTCAAACTTAATGATCAAAGATTAAAAGGAAATAGAGGACTTTCTGGACATGCACAACACTTTGTAGAACATCATTGAAGAGCTCTATTAAAAGAACCAATAAATGAATAATACTTCCATCTACTTTAAGCAAAAGCGCGAAACAAAATAGATTGTCTTTTAAGAGTTATTCATAAGCCTATTTTTTCGGCTGGTGCATTGCCAACTATCTATTTAAAATAACCGAAAATGGCCGGTTGTGAGATGCTTAGGCTGTTGCAGGCGTTGTTGTCGTTTTAACGGGTTTTCTAGCCCTTGCCTTTTTGTTGGTGCGTCCCCACCAAAAAATGAAGCCGGTTATCGGAAGGCTGGCGACGATTAGTGCCAGGAAAAAAAGAGCGATCCTTCCAGGCAAGCCCAAAATAGCTCCTACATGAATGTCGTAGTTCATTCTCCTTATATAATCTGCGGTTGTTTTTGCATCCTGATACTTCCCCCATACATAAGCTCCTGGAATCTCCCGACCGGTGTATTGATCGAAGTAGCGGAAGTCTGATTTGTAAATGGAGTTTTTTTCAGGATTGGCCCGCAACAAGATTGAACCATTTTTCTCAGCTGGCAATACAAACATAACAGATGCATATCTCGAATGCAGTTGGGGTTGTACCTGTTTCCAAACGAAATCAATCGCGGCTGACTGACCTGTTTTTTGTGTTGTGTCAGATAATGGTGGCTTCTTTTTTATCATGGAGCGATCTGCGCCCGTCGTCTTATAAACAAAGCCCGAAAAACCTTCAAAGGCAAACATAAGTCCAGTTAGTGCCGTAAAGATGACAACCCAGGTAACATAAAACCCCAGTACCTTATGCAGGTCATAATTCAGCCGTTTGGGATGGGCTTGCCACATGATCTTAAAACCCTTTTTCAGGGTTCGTCTTTTTTTCGGCCACCACAGAACGAGGCCGCTGATGAGCATCAAAATAAAGATAACTGTACTCCAACGGATGATGTCGTGCCCATAAGGAATTAACAAGGTGCGGTGAAGCTGTAACACTACACTTAGAAAGTCTTTTTCGTTATCACGCAGTTTTAAAACCTGGCCGCTATATGGGTTGATAAAAATGGAATAGCTGTATTCCTCTTTTTTAGAAAATAATACCATTACCGCCTTATTCTTAGCGTCATAATAAATTCTTTGGGGTGATTTGCCCTGCAAATGAGTTTCAGCAATCTGCTTAATCCGGGAAGGGGGTAAAAAAGCTTTATTTTCTTCTTTTACCGTACGATAAGGCTGAACGTTCTGCAGTTCAGGGGCAAAACAGTAAATGGCACCTGTAATGCCTAATATGAACACTACGGGCCCTGTGGAAAGGCCGAGCCAAAGATGAATCCTACCAAACCATTTTTTCCATTTCATGCCTGCGTATGCTTTAAATCAATAGTCCCGGCTTGCCGGGACTACGAAAAATATAAATGAATAAAATTACAGCTTCACATTCAGGGTTAGGCGGTACGCTGCACCTTTTCCCTTTGCATAGCTGTCGTTAAAAGCACCATATTGGGAGCGGGCCGTAAAATAATCTTCGTTCAACAGGTTTTCAATACCCAAATGCAAAGATGTGCTTGCGTTGAAGTTGTAACCAATTGATGAATTGAGAATGTTATAGCCCTTTACCGGTGCTTTGTATGGATCGTAGGAGCCACTGCCATTACGCGCAAAGCGGTCTCTGTCCATAATACCGGTGTATTGCAATAGCACATTCAGTTTGCCTGGCAATACTGCATAATCTATATAACCCGTCAGCTTGGGTGGGGCAATCCGCTGGCCGGGCAAGTATTCGTCATTACCACCATCATATGTTCCATCATTATCAGCATCCAGTTTTCCCTCTACGTAGCTATACGTAAGGCCTGCCTGTAAATTCTTCAATACCTGCATATCGGCAGCCAGTTCATAACCCCATATGCGTTCAGGACTTCTTACCACTACGAAAATGCCGTTTTGAAACACGCTATTCGCGCCCAGGCTCGACTTACTTAAGTACACAGTAGCTTCGAAACGAAACTTTTTGTACTTGCTCACAAAACCCGCTTCGTAGTTATCAACAATCACCGCCTCAGTATTAATCTTGGCAATATCATTAACTCTTGCAGACCGCAGCACCAGGCCGATATCGGAAACGCTGAAGCCTTGTGAAAAACTTACATAAGGTGAGAAGTAATCAGATAAGTTGTAACGTAGTCCGACATTCGATACGAGGGCGTTGTATTTTAAATCACCACCCTTTACGTTCATCGAAGGTGTTATAGCTCCGGTCGTGGTGTTTTTTGTCGGCAGCGTTGCATAATCTTCTACCCCAATGTTTACTTTTTCATATCGAATCCCGCCTTTCAGCACCAGCTTGTCGAAAAAAGTGAACTTCGTTTGCACAAATGGAGCCAGGTTGAACATGTCCATTTCCGGCACCCATATGCGACCGTCTACCAGCGGCTGCGAGGTTACATCGCGTTGCGCGTCAAAACCATAAGTAAAATTAGCGTCTACATTATTTAATAGAAGAGGCGTATTGAGTACCAGCCGGGCTCCATTCTTTTTAGACAGGATGCGGGAAACACCGCCATCCACAAATGTTTCTGAATAGAAGAAAATGTTGTCCACACTTTGATAATATACATCGGCGTCGTAGCGGGTATTGGCAACGCCGGTATTTCCGGAGAACTGAAGGCTTGCGTTGTGATTGCCCCGTACTCCTTGCGGCACACCTTTGTTCTCACCCAATTTCGCAGTGGTCTTTTGCCCTGTTTTATAATCTCCATTAACGGTTACATAATTAGTGGGTTGACGGCTACTGTAAAAATTATAAGTGGCCTGTACTTTATGGTTAGCATTAAATTCATAGCCAAGTTTCGCAAAGGCATTGTAAGAATCTGTTTCCCCAAGGCCATAGACGGGCGGCAGTACATCGCCTTCGGCATCTTTGTGCTCACCGGTTTGCTCATATACACCGCTCACCACATAGCTGAACCGTCCTTTATCGCCATAGAACATCTGGCTGATACGTCCGCCCATACTGTTCCTGTTTTTTACCAATGAGCCTGTTGTGGCCAATGAAGTATGACTGTTTAAAAGCTTCGTCGTTCTTGGATTGCGGGTAAAATAGTTAATGAGCCCTCCGGCAGCACCATTGCCATAAATAGCCGTTGCACCCTTCACCACCTCAATGCGTTCAATAACGGCGGGGTCAAGTGCCCGAAGATCCATTGCCCCATTACGAAGGGGTGTAGACTGGGGCACACCATCTACCATGACGAGCAGGCTGCGACCACGAAGGGTTTGTCCGAAATTAGAGCTTAACCCGGTGCTTGGTGCAAGACCAGATACCCGGTTCTCCAGGATATCACCCAGGTTGGTAGTGATGTTGATGTTTTGCTGCAAGGTTTTTAAGCCAACAACAGAAACGGAAGAGGGGACTTCGTCAATGGTCTCTTTGGTTCTGCCAGCAGAAATAACGACTTCTGAAAGTAGGGTTTGAGTATTTGATAGTTGAATAGAAACATCAGTAGTGTTGTTGGCAGTAACGCTAACCTCCTTCTCTATCGACTGAAAACCGACACTTGAAATTTCCAGGGTATAATTTCCTGGCCGAAGATTAGTAATGATAAAAGATCCCCCGTTATCAGATAAGGTCGCTTTTTTTGTTCCTTTTACCCGAACCGTCGCTGATTCCACAGGCTTATTCTCAGTAGTAATTATTCCTTTGATACTTCCCGCGCCACTTTCATTTTGCGCAAAGGTGAATAGCGATATGAAAAGAAGGCATAGAGTCGAATACAGTTTTTTCATCCTAAATCAATTTTTGTTTCAGCTATTTTGCCGCAAAACTGATTCATACATAGTTCCTGAATTTTAAAAATCAGGAAAACAGTTTACGAGAGCTGGAAATAGTTACGTATTCAGTTAAAAAAATCTTCATTCGTGACATACGTGTGACTTTTGTGGCAAACAAAGGCTTTAGCGAACATTAGTTGGCCTTCGCTATTGAAAAAAAGAATGAGTAGTAATTAATAAAAAACCTCGAGTAATCATTTACTCGAGGTTAAGTCGGGAAGATCCCGATTGAGATCGGGACGACCCTCCCGACTCCCGGGAGTCGGGAGGCGCTGCCGGCTTGCGCTATTGAAAAAAAGAATGAGTAGTAATTAATAAAAAACCTCGAGTAATCATTTACTCGAGGTTAAGTCGGGAAGATCCCGATTGAGATCGGGACGACCCTCCCGACTCCCGGGAGTCGGGATGCGCTGCCGGCTTGCGCTATTGAAAAAAAGAATGAGTAGTAATTAATAAAAAACCTCGAGTAATCATTTACTCGAGGTTAAGTCGGGAAGATCCCGATTGAGATCGGGACGACCCTCCCGACTCCTGGGAGTCGGGATGCGCTGCCGGCTTGCGCTATTGAAAAAAAGAATGAGTAGGTAATTAATAAAAAACCTCGAGTAATCATTTACTCGAGGTTAAGTCGGGAAGATCCCGATTGAGATCGGGACGACCCTCCCGACTCCCGGGAGTCGGGATGCGCTGCCGGCTTGCGCTATTGAAAAAAAGAATGAGTAGTAATTAATAAAAAACCTCGAGTAATCATTTACTCGAGGTTAAGTCGGGAAGACAGGATTCGAACCTGCGACCCCCTGGTCCCAAACCAGGTGCGCTACCGGCCTGCGCTACTTCCCGTTGTACTTCAAAACTCCTTGCGAATCCATTACACAAATCGCTAAGGCTATGTAAACCGGGCTGCAAATGTACATGATTAACGGCTAATCGGTTTTATTTGAGGAAGATTTTTTTAAGGACTGGCTTTCCGGGGCCCGGGGCGATTGCATTATGCCGGTTGATACCTTTGACTACTGTGTCAAACGTTTTATGTTATCGATGCTTAACCCCCAGGCATTGACCTGAGAAAATCCGGCTACCGGGGTTGGTGGCAAGAAATAACGGATATATTTTCGGCAGACGAAGGCCTAATTTGTGCGTTAGGTGGCAAAAACATACTTTACGTAGCTTATGTTCAAAGGACTTGTTATTAACAGTAATGACAAAACCCCCAAATACCTCCAGGTGGTTGATGTAATAACCGAAGCCATTCGCAGGGGTAAGTTGAAAAAGGGACAAAGATTGTATTCCATTAACGAGCTAAGCGACGAGTTTCTGCTCTCGCGCGATACGGTTGAGAAAGCGTATACGCTTTTGCGTAAGCAAGGAATCATTACGTCGGTAAAGGGAAAAGGATATTACATAAAGCAAAGCGATTTGGATGTACAGATCAGGGTGCTGTTGCTCTTTAATAAGATGTCTAACTACAAAAAGCAGATATATAGTTCGTTTATTGAAACGCTGGGTAACCGTGCCACTGTGGACCTGAAAATTCATCATTTCAATACAAAAGCGTTGAAGAGCCTGGTGGAAAATCAGTTGCCGGACTATAACTATTTTGTAATCATGCCTCATTTTTACGACGATATGGATGAGGCTATGCAAATCATCCGGTCCATCCCTCCCGAGCAACTGCTTATTCTGGATAAAAAAATTTCCGCTCACGACATTAAATGTGCTGCAGTTTACCAGGATTTTGAAAACGATATTACCGAGGCCCTCGAGGAGGGACTGGACCTGGTAAAAAAATACGAGAAACTATACCTGGTGCATCCTAAACTCATACCTTATCCTCCCGAAATAAAAAAGGGGTTTCGGAATTTCTGCATGCAAAACAATTTCAAGTATGAGATCATTCACGAAATAGATGCCGGTAATAACATTAATAGGAGAGAGGCGTATATCGTAATTGAAGAAGCTGATCTTGTAAACCTGATAAAGAAATGCAGGCAAAAGAACTTAAAAGTTGGCAAAGATGTTGGCATTTTATCGTACAATGAAACGCCTTTAAAAGAAATTTTATTAGATGGCATTACGGTTATTTCAACAGATCATCACCAAATGGGAGAAACAGCCGCCAGGTTGATTCTTTCGGGCAGCAAGGAGAAAATTAAGAACCCATTTGTTTTGATTCGAAGGAATTCGCTCTGAATCAAGTACCACGCGAATTTGCCCGCAGATAGTTATGTTTAATATTGAAGTTGCGTTATTACGAACAGCTAATTCAATTTTGAGCCGGATATTGCTTGCCGCGGAGTTTCACAAAGAGGCTCAGGAGGTCAGAACCTTGGGTTTCCAGGTCATTTTGAATAGTTGGTGTTATTAAATAGCTATTACCTTTTTTACTTCGTGAAGAGATTTCGATGCCTTCGATCCGCCGCGGCGGAACGGTTGTAAGGCCGTACGACGGTTTAGTCCCAACCGGTGGTCGGGATTGATTTCTGCCACAACTAAACTAGCAATAAAAGTAATCGCGCATCAACCCGAAACAAAAAAGCCCTGCAATTCATGCAAGGCTTAATGCGGTGAGGGAGGGATTCGATCCGCCGCGGCGGAACGGTTGTAAGGCCGTACGACGGTTTAGTCCCAACCGGTGGTCGGGATTGATTTCTGCCACAACTAAACTAGCAATAAAAGTAATCGCGCATCAACCCGAAACAAAAAAGCCCTGCAATTCATGCAAGGCTTAATGCGGTGAGGGAGGGATTCGAACCCTCGGTACGGCTTTAAGGCCGTACGACGGTTTAGCAAACCGTTGATTTCAGCCACTCATCCACCTCACCCTGAGCTGAAATATTTTTAAGGGTGGCAAAAATAGTGAGAACTGGAGATAAATCCTAAAGAAAAAATATAAGGTTTGAAATAAAAAAGGCCCCGGCAGGAGCCCTTTCTGATATCGTGTTGTGAACTACTTTTTGTTATGTTCATTTACATTGCTGCCAACTGTACTTTTTGCTGAAGCTCCATAACACTTTCGCGGAAGGTACTGTCGGTATCCATCAGGTCTTTTACTGTTTGGCAGGAATGGATAACCGTGGTATGATCGCGGCCGCCGAAATGCTCGCCAATAGTTTTGAGTGAATTCTTGGTAAATGCCTTTGCGAGATACATGGTGATTTGGCGTGCCTGTACAATTTCGCGCTTGCGTGTTTTCTGCAATAGTTTATCGTATGGTACGTCGAAGTATTCGCATACCATTTTTTGTATGGTTTCGATGGTGATTTCTTTGCTGCTGGTTTTCACAAAATTTCGGAGCACTCTTTTTGCCAAATCGAGGTCAATTTCCCGCTTATTCAGCGAAGATTGTGCCAATAATGATATCAATGCTCCTTCGAGTTCGCGTACATTACTATTGATATTGTAGGCAAGGTATTTCACCACCTCCTTGGGCATTTCGAGTCCATCGTTCTTCATTTTCTTTTCGAGAATGTCGATACGGGTTTCGTAGTCTGGCAATTGAAGATCGGCACTCAATCCCCAGCGGAAGCGACTCAGCAAACGCTCCTGTACTCCTTCCAGATCTTTCGGTGACTTGTCGGAAGTAAGAATCAACTGCTTACCACTTTGATGCAGATGGTTAAATATAGCAAAAAGGGCATCCTGCGATTTCTCCGCCCTGTTGAAGAATTGAACGTCGTCGATAATCAATACGTCCACCAACTGGTAAAAATGGATAAAGTCGTTGATGGCATTGTTGCGGCTATGATCCTGGAACTGGTTGATGAATTTTTCGGAACTCACATACAGTACTACCTTGTTATTATGCAGGCGTTTTGTTTCGTTTCCGATGGCTTGTGCAAGATGGGTTTTGCCCAGTCCCACTCCTCCGTAAATGACAAGAGGATTAAAAGAACTGGCGCCTGGCTTTTCGGCAACGGTTTTTCCTGCCCGGCGCGCCACGCGATTGCAGTCGCCTTCTATGAAATGCTCAAATGTATAAATCGGGTTCAACTGCGGATCGATCTGCATTTTTTTCAAACCCGGAATTACAAAAGGATTCTTAACAGGATTATTTATTATTAATGGAAAGTCCATTTCGTTATTTGAAAAAGTTTTATAACCGTAGGCGGGAACATCCATGGTTAGTGGTTTGTTCTGGTGATTACCACTGTCTACCATTATGCGATATTCCAACCTAGCTTCTTTGCCCAAAACCCGGCGCAAAGTTTTAGCCAATAAATTTACGTAATGTTCTTCGAGGTATTCATAAAAAAACTGGCTGGGGACCTGGATGACAAGAATGTTGTTTTTGAGTTCAACGGGTTTTATGGGTTCGAACCAGGTTTTAAAATGCTGCCATTCCACAATATCTTTTATCACATCCAAACAATTGCTCCAAACTTTATCTATTGACTTCGCCATTATTCAATAAGCAGTTTATATGCTGAGTTAAGATTGTTACCGTTCGCCTAAGTATTCGCTGTTTTCCTACAATAAAAAAACTATAGCAGGGGGACGAATATCAAAATTTTTTATTGAAAAAAAAATTTTTTATTCACGTGTTTTTTATTCTCATCGTAATAACTTTTTTCAACCTGTAGTAGGTCAATTACAACTGCGTGTTTTCACTCTTTTTTGCTTCAAAAAATTTTTTTTCTCCCGGGAAAAACAAACGCAAAAATCAATCCCAGTCTGCTAAACACTGCAAAAAAGTTTAAAAAAAATTCAACGTTTTTTTTGCCGCCTTGGAAATAGCTGAATGGCTTTCGTTAAGATGATTGGTTGCTTGTATCAAGCATCATGAAAAGATGCGGAACAAAAAATTTGTGGAAATCTTTTCCCAAATTTTTGATAAGATGGTATGCATCTGAAGGTACAAATATTTTAAACGGACAATCGAATATGGAGAGGTTTTTTTTACGGGCCTAAAAAATAAAAAACTTTCAAATCAAGGGTGCATTACACAAAAAATGCTAAATTCTAACGCTTGCGCCTGTTTATATTTCCGGTAGTTTTAATTTGGCCGATTGCGCTGATTATTGTCGAAAGTCAAATTGAGTTTAAATTGGGCTAAGCGGGAAATCACAATCGAATTCTCTGCCTGATATTTAATTATTGCTTTGGGATTTCAAAATACAGAGCAAATCCAGGTTCGAAACCGGTCGTTAACGGGCGACGAAAGGCTCGTTTACAGGCCTCAAAATATTTTTGCTAGTTTTACCTGCAAGAATTTTCTTTGTAAAGCAAAACTACTGTTATGAGAAAAATACTTACAGCAATTCTCATTGTATTCTTATGTCAATATGCGGCGGCCCAGGGAGGCAGATTCGGGGTTAAAGGAGGGGCCAATCTCTTCATTCTTCATGCCAGTAACGATAAAACCAAAGACTATGTGCACGGCCGGGTAGGTTATACTTTCGGCGTTAGCTATTCAACACCACTTAACAAGTATTTTTCTATTCAACCAGAACTCAACTATTCGTACCAGGTGGCGCGGGAGGAGTATTTCGGCAGCAAGCTGCAGGTGAATTATACCCAGATACCGGTTTTATTCCGTTTTCATACACCCAAGGCGCCTGTTGTACTGTATGCAGGTCCGCAGGTTTCGTTCCTGGGAAGCGCGAAAATAAAAAACGACAACGGGAGTACTACTAAAGTGAGCAATTCTTTCAATAGAACAGATTTTGGGGGAACCCTTGGGGTTGGGTACGAGTCGGCTAAAAAAGGCATTACGTTCGATGTAAGGGTATACAAAGGTTTCATGAATGTTTTCAAGGCCGAATATGACGGTGGGCTTAAAACCCGCCCCAGCCTCGTGAGCGTTACAGTCGGTTACCTGTTTTAACGATATTCCAAATAATATAAATTGCATTTAAAGGAGTTCTTTGAACTCCTTTTTTTATCCCAGATTTTCGGGTGAACTACCTGACGTCATGCAGAAACAAATTACTATAAAGCTAAGTCCCTCCGAGGCGCACGACGATTCGGTTATACGTCGTTTGATTGCAGCATACTGCCAGGTATCGCCGGAAGCGGTAAGCGGATTTCATTTCATCAAGAAATCGCTCGATGCAAGAGGTAAACAGGTATGGGTGGTTTTAACACTGCTGGCCTTTATAAATGAACCATTCCATCCTTTTCCATCTTCCAGGGTACTTTTAAAAGAGGTTCATAAGTCGGAAAATTCGGTAATTATAATTGGCGCGGGCCCGGCCGGCTTATTTGCTGCCATCAAATTAATCGAAAGAGGTATCAAACCGATACTGCTGGAAAGAGGCAAGGACGTGCGCTCACGCAGGAGGGATCTTGCCCAAATCAATAAGCAGGGCGTTGTAAACCCCGAAAGCAATTATTGTTTTGGTGAAGGAGGGGCCGGTACCTACAGCGATGGGAAACTCTATACCCGTAGTTCCAAGCGGGGAGATGTACAAAGGATATTAAATCTATTGGTTCAATTTGGGGCCGAACAAAAGATTCTCTACGAATCGCATCCTCATATTGGCACAAATAAGTTGCCGCATATAATAACAGAGATAAGAAGGCAAATTGTAGATGCGGGGGCAGAGTTTTACTTCGAAAAAAAAGTAATCGACTTTTTAATTGAGGATGAATGTATCAAGGGTGTTAAAACAAATTCCGGCGATATTATTACGGCGGATGCGGTAATACTTGCCACGGGCCATTCTGCGAGGGATATATTCCGGCTTCTGCATCACAAGAAAATTATTATCGAAAACAAACCCTTTGCTCTCGGTGTCCGCATCGAACACCCACAGGAGTTAATCGACAATATCCAATATCATTGTACGATCCACGACGAGTTGTTGCCTCCCGCGTCTTACAGTCTTGTACAGCAGGTGGATGGCAGGGGCGTATTTAGTTTTTGTATGTGCCCGGGTGGGATTATTGCTCCGGCAGCAACGGCACTCGGAGAATTGGTGGTCAATGGCTGGTCGCCTTCTAAAAGAAACAACCCATTTGCCAATTCGGGTATGGTAGTTTCTATAGAAGAAAAAGACTTTGCCCGCTACACCAATAAATTTGGCCCGCTGGCGGCCTTACAATTTCAAACCGAAGTGGAGATAAGGGCTTTTGAGTTAGGAGGAGGTAAACTGGTAGCGCCGGCCCAACGCATGGCGGATTTTACGGAACGAAAAGTTTCTGCTCATCTCCCGGATTGCTCCTATTTGCCGGGAATTCGTAGCGCTGGCCTGAACGAGGTATTGCCTGCGTTCGTTTATAAATCGTTGGCAACTGCGTTCCGCGAATTTGGAAAGAAAATGAAGGGGTACTTCACCAATGAAGCCGTAGTGGTAGCAACCGAATCGCGTACTTCTTCACCTGTACGCATTCCACGCAATAATGAAAGTTTAGAGCACATACAAGTGAAGGGTCTATATCCCTGTGGCGAGGGAGCTGGTTACGCCGGTGGAATAGTAAGTGCAGCAATGGACGGGGAACGAGTGGCCGAAGCGATTTGCAAGCGCCTGGGAGTTTAGGATTCGGAAATAAAAATAGTGGCGGAGTATTGTGGTTATGGAAATCCGATGATACACCTAAATCCGATAATCGTATTTAATCTCCTGTCCCGGCATTTTTTTTAGCGAGCAGCCAGTTTTTTTCCAGCAGTTTATTTTTTCGAAACGCTTTATTCTCTTCCACGCACTGATTTTTATCGGCGCTGGTAAATGGGGTTTTCAATAAAGAATGCAGATCCGGCTTACCCGCATCGACCCAGCACGTATACCAAAAGTCTGCAATCAGTTCCGATGAGCGAATCAGTTGAATGTTGATGGAATTTCCCAGGCGACGACTATATTCTTTTGCAAAGGCAGTAGTATAATATTTTACCTCGCGTCCATTACGCACCTGTATCCTGAATTTAGTGGAATCGGTAAATAACAACGAAGCCTGTTTTTCTTGTTCGAACAAATCGTTCAGTAAAACAAAGCCGCTTCGAACAGCATTCCAGGTAGCATTGGCGGGATTCTTTAGATATCTCGCTTCGTGTTTGCTGCTGAGTTTGTAGTTCGAAAGTTCCAACTCCGGAACAACTGTTTCCCATAAAGCATGCAATCCTTTCTGGTTCGTAAGCTGACCATCGTAGTTAATAGTGGTATGAAGGGGAACATGTGCGTCGGCGATATAATGGGCAAGATCGGCGGCATAAAAAAGTATGCTGTCTGTTTTTCGGTTTTTAAAGGCCTGCGTCAGCAGTTCTTTCATGCTTAGTATATGATAAGGCACGTATCCATATTTTAATAGGGTATCGCGGGTATATAAGCGAACGGCCTCGTTCCAGTTACCGGGCATTTTCCAGGCGGCTGAATCGCCGAAAATTTCCAGGTCAATAAAATGTTTTGTTGCCTCGGTAGGATCTTCGTTCCGTCGCTGATCGGGCCGCACTGAGTTTTTGACGAGGTATTCCATATTCTTAAAGAAAAAGGGCTGCATGTTTTTCGGCAATTGGTATACGGCCAGTTGGTTGGTGGTTCGATGCACCAAAAAACCCCAACTACTCAAAAAAACCAGGATGCCAATGGCCACTAAGGAACGTAGTCCGCTCTTCATGTTCGGAAAAATTTGCAGCGAAATTGCGCTAAAAATGGCTTTCCTCCCTAAAATATCGTTGCGCAGCCAGAAAAAAATAGGGATGCTGTAACAAAACCTGTTTTTCCCATACATATGTTATGTACATTCCGGATTCAGCAAGTATGAAAAGGTCAATACGCAATTGGGTTTCTAAAATTATAGCCGCCATTTCGCTGGTGATAGTAGTGCTTGCTGTGATCGTATTGCAGCCGGTTTTGCTTTATGCTCGTAAGACCAGTTATGGCCGCTACACTCTTCTTCACCAATCGGAATTGGATGCTGATTGGAAGATGATTCTTGAAAAGGCAGATGCCGCGTTGCGTAAGAGCGAGCTTTACGATGACTCTCTCGCTATGTATGTATGCATTAACGATGGGAGCCGATACCCCATGATTATCGGGAGGCTCATGGGGTATGGTTTCGCCCATGGGTTTCATAACAAGATTGTTTTGCATGGTAACAGTAAGCCAGGGCTCGATCGTTGTACGCTTCAAGACAAAAAATGGAAACTGCATCAATTGATAGCCCATGAGGCTGTTCACTGTCTTCAGTATAAAAGATATGGGCTATGGAAATCGAGGCCGGTAGCAACCATACCGGATTGGAAATGGGAAGGGTATCCCGAGTATATTGCCCGGCAAAATGAAAACCAGGCAGGTCTTCGGAAAAATATTGAAAGATTGATGGGGCAAGAACAGGAAGAATGGATAAAATTCACCGACGGAACCGGGATTCCTCGCAGGTATTACGAAGACTGGATTTTGGTGAGCTTTTGCATCGGAACAAAAAATATGTCGTTTGATGAGTTGTTGAAAGATGGGCGAGGCAGGGACACCCTATGGCGGGATATGATGAATTGGTATACAGGCGACAACATTCCGGGCCGATGATTGTTTTAGCAATGCTTTACATTTGATCAATCAATACTTTGTTCGTATGAATGTTTTGGAAGTAAAAAATCTCAAGAAATATTACGCCACCCAAAAAGCCGTGGATGATGTGAGCTTTGGTCTCGCCCCCAAAAGCATTTTTGGTCTGCTGGGCCCTAACGGAGCGGGTAAAACTACTTTGATACGCATGATCACCGGGATCTTTTTCCCCGACGAAGGAGAAATCCTTTTTAACGGGAAGAAATTTGACCCGGTGAATGATGTAATTGGCATTGGTTATATGCCCGAGGAGCGGGGCCTTTACAAGAAAATGAAAATTGGCGAGCAGGCGGTATACCTTGCCCAGTTAAAAGGTTTGAGTAAGGGCGAAGCTATAGAGAAGGTAAAGCAATGGTTTATAAAATTCGAAATGCAAAGCTGGTGGAACAAAAAGGTGGAAGACCTGAGTAAGGGAATGAGCCAGAAACTGCAGTTTGTAACAACCGTGTTGCACGAGCCCAAACTTATCATACTCGACGAACCTTTTAGTGGTCTCGACCCGGTAAATGCCAACCTGATCAAAGAAGAAATCTACAAGCTAGCCCAAAACGGATCGAGCATTATATTCAGTACACATAGAATGGAACAGGTGGAAGAAATATGCGATCATATTATTTTGATGAATAAGGGCCAAAAAATCCTGGATGGTACTGTAAAGGAAGTTAAACAGCAATTCAAGGAAAACCTTTTTACGATTGGTTTTGAGAACATGCCGGAGCAAATAAGCGCCTCCGGTTTTGATGTGGTGGGCCGCCAGGATAATCATTTGATAGTAAAAATCAGGGATGGCAATAAGCCCAATGATGTATTGCAGTATTTTTTAAACAAGGGGGTCGGCATAAATGCATTTCACGAATTACTTCCATCGCTCAACGATATTTTCATTAAACTGGTTGAAGGAACCCCACTTTCGCGTCAATTTGAAAAAATTAATGCCTAAACTCTTTTTATGAATAAGATTTGGATAATTGCTCAAAGAGAATTTTTTACGAGGGTGCGCAAGAAAACTTTCCTGCTGGCAACGATATTGTTGCCTTTACTCATCTTCGGGTTCTATGCATTGATTATTTATTTTTCAGTAAGCTCCGATTCGTATAAAATAGCAGTATTAGATAAGGCAAATGTCTTTACCGAAAAGATGAACGGCAAGAACAGCGAGATCCGTTTTGAAATAGTGAATTCGGATACGGCTTCGCTGCGGGCAAGTATTGAACGGAAAGAATACGATGCGTACCTGCTGATACCGGAGGGTTATGATGTATTGGGATCGGACTCGCTTATTTTTCGGTCAAGCAACGCAGTGGGGTTGATGACGCGGGAGAAAATTGAAAAAAGAATTAATAACATACTCGAGGAGAAGCGGTTTTCTAAATTCGATATACCCAAACAAAGATTGGACAGCCTTCAGCGAAAAAGTGAAATTCTCTACGAGGGGCTCAATGGCAGCAAAGATGGAGAATCGAAAGCAGGCCTTAGCTATGCAGTCGGCTTTATTTCGGGCTTCCTGATTTATATCGTATTGTTTGTGTACGGAACTATGGTCATGAGGGGCGTGATGGAAGAAAAAGTAAGCAGAATTGCAGAGGTAATCGTAAGCAGTGCCAAACCCTTTCAATTAATGATGGGAAAAATAATCGGTATTGGAGCGGTGGGCCTGGTGCAGTTCCTGATTTGGGGTGTACTTATTATCGGTTTGCAATTATTATTGCCTTTGTTTTTCCCGGAATTATTAGACCAGGCCCAGTCGGCGCAGGTAATGCAGCCGGGGGCCGTGCAGGCTGCGCAAAGCAACGGTGCGATGACGGCATTGATGCAGAATATAAGCCAGATAAACTTCCCGCTTATCATAGGCAGTTTTATCTTTTATTTTTTTGGAGGTTATCTCCTTTATTCATCCTTGTTTGCTGCCGTTGGCAGCGCTGTAAACGAAGATCCCCAGGATGCACAAAGTTTGTTATTACCCGTTACCATGCCCATAGTGTTTGCTATTGTTATAATGATGAAAGCAGTGAACAATCCAAACAGTGGCCTGGCAGTATTCGGAAGCCTCTTTCCGCTCACTTCACCTGTTGTGATGATGGCAAGAATAGCTCACGGTATACCCGATGGAGTTCCTCTTTGGCAATTATTGCTTAGTATGGCTTTTCTGATTATTGGTTTCTTAGGTACCACGTGGCTGGCCGCAAAAATTTACCGGACAGGAATCTTATTGTATGGAAAAAAGGTAACGTGGAAGGAAATGTGGAAATGGGCCTTTAGGAGAAGCTGATGATATAAATAAAACACAATTCGGATTATCTATATCGGGCCTTGGTCAATAATAGTAGTTGGTAAAACGCCAAATTCGCCATCTGCCATTCGCAATTTTGCCATTAACTGATTCGCCATAATCACTAACGCTTGTTCTTTTCAATTGTTAAAATTTTAAAAAACGGATGAGCGGTGCAACAATTGGATAAGACTATCGTATTTTTATACGAAAGAAATCGTATTCAAATACAAAACAAGTAAGCCATGAAAATGCGATCCTCCTTTTTTAACTGGGGTTTCCCGGTAGCAGCACTCTTATTGCTGGTAATGTTAGTAGCCTGGGCCGACAATCCGCAAAACGGTTATCGCGGCGACCATAATCTTCAAGACACCATTCCTTCCAAAAAAAGAAACAAAGTTACCCGTGAACCGGGCGACAAAGATCTCGACAAAGAGCTTCGCGAATTGGAAAAAGCCAAAGCCGAACTCGAGAAGATGAAGGAGCATGATTGGGATAATATTAAGAGGGAGATTGAACAATCTCTTCGCGAAATTGACCTGGAAAAGATTAAGCTGGAAACTGAGCGTGCAATGAAACAGGTTGATCTCGCAAAACTGGAAAAGGAAATATCCGCTTCATTAAGTAAGATCGATTTCGACAAGATCGAGCGGGAAATTGAAAGAGCAATGGAAGATGTGGATGTGAAAGGAGAATTGGAAGCGGCTAAAAAAGAGCTTCGCAAAGCAAAGGCCGAGGTGGAAATGCAATTGAAAAACCAGGAATGGAGAAAGGAAATAGAGCAGGAGTTGAAAAAGGTAAATTCCGAAGAGATTCGCAGGGAGATGGAAAAGGCAAAGAAGGAGTTGGAAAGAGCGAAGTCTGATCTTAACCTGGAAAAATTAAACATGGGAAAAGAAATGGACAAAGCCAGGCAAGAGATCGAGAAAGCGAAGGAAGAATTAAAGGCTTACCAGGAAATGATCTATGAACTGGAAAAGGAAGGATACATCAATACAAAGCAGGATTATAAAATAGTTTATCATCATGATAATGGCGAGTTGATGGTGAATGGGCAGAAGCTGTCGGCCGAAACCGCTGCCAAATACAAAAAGTATTTTAAGAGTAACAAAGAAAAGACCACCATTATCAAAGAAGACGGCGATTTTAACATCGATATAGATTAGAGTTTTCTCATGTCTGTTAGTAACACGGGGCTGTTCTCAGCCCTGTTTTTTTTCTATGAATCGAAGGGCGATGTGCTTCTGCTAAAGCTCGTTTAGTATTCGTGTAGTTCCGAAAACTATCGCCGGCTTATTACTTCATCAACTGATTTTCTCATTGGCCCATTGGCCCATTGGCTCATTGGCTCATTGCCGAATTTTCTCATTTTAAAAACGTTTTTTTCCCATCGCCCGGTTTACCAGCGGAGCGAACTTTACTTTCTGATCCATGAGTACGGCCTTCAAGAAGTTCGAACATTGGGGTGGGAGATTGGATCAGGTGCCTACCTATTGGTGGAGTAGTAACAAAGCCGTAACAGGGAAGTTACTCAGGTCTGTGGCTTGCCTAAACTTGAGCCCGACAGTGAACCGGAGGTGGTGGCGGGGGAGGGCTGGGAGGGCCCTCGCGGGAGCGATATCCAAATCCCGCAATTAAACGCGAGCTTTTATTTACACACAGCATCTATCCCCTGCATTTTCGGAAAATGGCCAATGATCCCCCGAAAATTTTAATAAACACCACAAAAAAAGACCGCACAATGCGGTCTTTCTATATTGGTCTTTTATTGACTTATTTATTCACCATCAATCATTCTAAGCAAAGGATGGAAAACGCCGGAATCGTCATCGTCTTCTTCAATATCCATGTTGATTTTTAAAGTCATACCCTCCTTGATAACCACGCCCTCTTTCTTGTAAGTTTTATATCCTTTTTTCTCCAGCACAATGGTTACCTCGCCCGGCATTAACTGATTTGTTTTAAAGTTGCCTGATGCGTCTGTGGTGATTGTTTCTTTCTTGTCTTGCCCCTTGCCGGATATCGAAACGATTACACCCTGCACCGGCTTTTTGCTTTCAGCATCCGATACAGTTCCGCTGATGGAGGGCTCTCCTTTCTTATCGTCGCGGGGATCGCTGGTACCTGCATGTGCCCAAATAGCGGGAATGGTTGCAAATGCAAGCAGCAATAAGGGCTTTTTGATTCTCATAACACAAGTTTTTCCAGGTTCATAAATCCTACCTCACAGAGCTGATGGTTTCAACTGGTATGGACAAATTTATAACCAGAATTGTTGCATCCGAATCGGAAAGTTACGAATTTATAAATACCCGGATAGAAAATCGGGAGTGTTGTAGGTAGTTTCTTTTACGATTCCCCAAGGTCAATTTCTGTATTGTCACCGATGTTTAAACTGCGTGTTTCGCCCTTAACTTCGGTATCGCTCCCTATGAGCGAATGGGTAAGTACGATGTCGTATAAATCTGCGAACGAGCCGATAATCGAATCCTTAACAATCGAGTAACTGATTGTTGTTTTTTCTCCCACAGTTACATTAGGGCCAATAATGGAGTTCTTGATTTCGCAACCGGCAGCGATGCTTACGGGCTGAACAATAATTGTATTTTCGAAATTATGGTCCTGGGCAATGGAGCCCCCGAACTTTTTCATCAATGTTGCGTTGGACTCCAGCAGAGTTTCTTTTTTACCGCAATCAAACCAATTCTGCACTTTAAATGACTGAAAGCGGGCCCCGTGACCGATCATACACTCAATAGCGTCGGTAATACTAAACTCTCCATAGCTCATCACCTGGTTTCGGATATTGTTCTCGATGCAACTAAACAGGAACGCCGTTTCTTTTATCCGGTAAATACCAACCAGGGCCATATTGCTTTTGGGTATCTGGGGTTTTTCTACCACCTTACTAATGAAACCGTCGTCTTCGATTTCTGCTACCCCAAAGTTTCGGGGATCGTCTACTTTTTTTACGCCCAATGCCGAATGAGGCATTGCCAGTACTGCCTTTACATCATACTCACAAATGGTATCGCCCAGCACGATAAATATTTCATCGTCGCCCACGATTTCCCTTGTAAGCTGAATAGCATGACCAATACCATGCCTGTCGGCCTGCTGCACAAAATGCGCCTTCAGATCGGGATATTTCTCCTGTACATAATCTTTAATCTTCTCGCCCAAATAACCTACAATGAACACGAACTCATCAATGCCTGCCTCACGCAATTGATCAACAATGATGCTTAAAATGGTTTTGCCGGCAAGCGGAATTAGCGCTTTAGGCTGAGTATAGGTATGTGGGCGCAACTTTGTGCCTGCACCGGCCACGGGGATAATTGCTTTCATGCCTGAATCCGTCAACGACGGACACTTTTAATTCTTTACTGCATTTGCCATTGGGCAAAGCCTGTATGATTTGAAATGCTACTTTGCTGATCAGTTCCTGCTTCTTATTGAAGCTGAAATAAAAGCGAACGAAATTAGTACTTTTTAGGTCAAAGAAAAACTTTGCGTACAAAACCACCAACCTTTGTATTACACCCGTAATTTTGCGCAACCGTTGGGATTGCTATATCACACTTCCCGGCTTTCATCATGAAAGATACAACTACTACACAACTGGATAACCCGGTAAAAAGAAGCACTAATATGCAAAAAGACAATATTGTTTTCGATCTGATTAATAAGGAACTCCAGCGTCAGCGCAATGGAATTGAACTGATTGCCTCCGAAAACTTTGCTTCGTTACAGGTAATCCAGGCAATGGGAACTGTACCCACAAATAAATATGCCGAAGGCTATCCCGGTAAAAGATATTATGGCGGTTGCGAAATCGTCGACGAAATCGAAAATCTCGCAATTGACCGACTCAAAAAAATATTCAATGCCAGTTGGGCCAATGTACAACCCCATAGCGGGGCGCAGGCCAATGGCGCCGTTTTCCTTGCCGTCATGAAACCCGGGGAAAAAGTACTTGGCCTCGACTTAAGCATGGGAGGGCATCTTACGCATGGAAGTCCCGCCAATTTCAGCGGTAAAACTTACCAGGCCATTCATTACGGTGTCACAAAAGAAGGGTATGTAGACTACGATCAATTGGAGAAAAAAGCGCTGGAAGAAAAGCCCAAAATGATTATTTGTGGTGCTTCGGCCTATAGCCGCGACTGGGATTATGCCCGGATTCGCGCCGTGGCCGACAAAATCGGTGCGGTTGTTCTTGCCGATATCGCACACCCTGCAGGCTTAATCGCCAGCGGTTTGCTGAATGATCCCTTTGAACATTGCCATATCGTAACCTCCACAACCCATAAAACACTGCGCGGACCCCGGGGAGGTATTATTATGTTGCGACATGATTTTGAGAACTCCTGGGGAATAAAAGATCCAAAGGGTAATGTGCGTACGATGAGCCAGTTGCTCGATCTCGCTGTATTCCCCGGTACACAGGGAGGACCCCTGGAGCATGTAATTGCTGCCAAGGCGGTGGCCTTTGGAGAAATATTGAGCGATGATTTTAAATCGTATGGAAAACAAATTATCGCGAATGCCCAGGCAATGGCCAGCGCTTTTGTGAGCAAGGGATACAATCTTATCAGCAGCGGTACAGACAATCATTTAATGCTCATTGATCTTCGGAACAAGAACCTGACCGGCAAAAAAGCACAGGAAACGTTGGATAAGGCACATATCACTCTCAACAAAAATGCGGTGCCTTTCGACGACAAATCTCCATTTGTAACCAGCGGTATTCGGGTAGGCGTACCCGCAATAACCACCCGTGGTATGAAGGAAGAACATATGAGCACGGTAGTAAACCTGATCGACAAGGTATTGATGAATGCAGATGATGAAACCGTAATCGGCGCATGCCGAAGCGAAGTGAAAGAGTTTATGAAGCAGTTTCCACTTTATCCGGAGCTTGGCTAAGGTGTTTGGGTATATTCTTTTAAAAAATCTTGTTTATTCTTACTTACAAACAGCTTACATGATTCAACGTATTCAATCGGTATGGCTTGCGTTGGCCTCGTTGGCAGCGCTTCTAACGCTGAAATTTTCCTTTTTCAGCGGAAACAAACTTGAAGCAGCCAGCCAGGCAAAGAATTTTGTACGTCAAACGGCCGCCCAAAACTTCCTGACCCTGATTCTTACCGTAGGGGTAGCTGTTACAGCCGCCATCGTAATATTCCTATATAAAAACCGGAAACTGCAATTACGCCTCACGCTTTTGGCGCTGGTAATCAGCCTCCTGAACCTTTTTCTTTATTATAACGATACTAAGAAATTTGTACCGGGTGAGTACAGTTACGATCTTACGGCCATCATTAGCCTGATAATTCCAATACTGCTGGGCCTGGCCATACGAGGTATATATAACGATGAGAAGCTGATCAAGAGCACCGAACGTCTCCGCTAAAAGTTTTTCACATTCTTAGCCCCATACAACTATTCGCTTACTTTTGTAGTCTACTGGCTTCGGATTAAGCCCCCGGCTTATCCATTATCTTACCTTCTGAAACAGACCTCCTGATCCATTTTTTTGTGAAATGCCTCGCTTCACTCGTGTGTGTGCGAGTATTTATTTCGGTTAACCAAAAAAAAGTGTATGAAGAAATTTTACTCTCTTTCAGGGGTATTGTGTATGCTCCTGCTTAGTCAAATCGCCTTTTCTCAAGGCGCCTGTCCAGGGCCCAATCCTCCGGCAGTTCGCCATGTAACCTACATTATCAACGGGCAGCAGGTTTGTGCCATCTATGTAGAAAACATGATTCCTAATTCGCCGGTAACCTTGTTTGGGCCTAATCTCAGCCTGATACCGACGGCGAGCGGCGCTTCTGTTACTACCGATGCTACGGGTTTTGCATGTTATATCTATCCCTGCAACCAAACCCCCGTTCGCATTACAACCTGTAATATTCAGGGCTGCTGTAACGCGCTGGTACCTGCAGCTACAATTTTGCCCGTTCGGTTAACGAGATTTACCGGCCAGGTTATTAACGACAATACCGTTAATCTCGACTGGACTTCGGCGGTAGAACTCAACAGCAACAAGTATGTTGTTGAAAGAAGCCGTGATGGAAAGAATTTTGAAGCCATTGGAACCGTTGAGGCAGCAGGAAATTCATCGAGGGCAATCGCTTACAGGTATTCCGATAAGCCGGCTACACCCGGGGCTTATTTCTATCGTTTGAACCAGGTAGATATTGATGGCAAATCAGAATACTCTAAAGTTGTTTATGTAAACTTTGGTAAGAGCAGCGGCCGCGTAACGGCAGTATTCCCGAATCCCTTCCGCAACGATGTACAATTGGTTGGAATAACTACCGGCGAGTTAAATAGCAAGAACGTAAGAGTGTTTACAGTAACAGGGCAACAGGTGAATTACCGTATCAGCGGAGCGAATTCAATTTCGATCGACGATAACAATCCAAACGGTGTATATATACTGAGAGTGAAAGATCAGACTTACAAACTGGTCAAGCAATAAAGGATTAACACCCGATGAACCGACTAACCGCAGCACGAGTTTGCTGCGGTTTTTTTATTTTCCTGTTTCAAATTCGTATGACCATACCTGTACTCCGCTCGGCAGTCGTTGCTTTTCCTGCTTTACCAATACGGACCGACTGCCATTCTCGTAAATCGTATGAATATATAAGCCAAAGCTTTCCTTTTTCTTCGTTTGAAAGTTGTTTTGTAGTAACCACTGCAATAGATCGAGGTACTCTTTTTTTCTATAAGTTCTATAGGTTATCAGCCTGCTGCTCATGCCCGGGAGGTCTACTTTTTTCAAAGTAATCGAGCGTACCCAGGCGGGACCCTTTTCGGTTCTTTCGAGATTGGTGTAATAAAGAAGACTTGCGCCTGAATCCGATTCTTTTTGCATTAGACGATAACCCCGCTTCTTCAAGAGCGTATCCATTTTTATTTCAGAGCTTTCTACTATACTAAACAATTCGGGCAGGCTTATTTGTTGCGCATACGAGCTTTTTACTGCAATAAGAAGAAAAATAGAAAGTAATACAGGCTTCATCCAGGTAGTTATTTCTGCAAAGAAAGGTATTACAATGCTGATGAGATGTTAAAGCAGCCGGCTTGCCGAACTCCAACAAGTCTTTACTCCCTTCCTGCACACTACTCCTTTCGAAAGAATTTAAAACTTCAAGTACTTGCCTGTATAGCTGTTTTTGAGCGATGCCAACTGCGATGGTAAACCGGCAAAAACCAGCGACCCGCCCCCATCCCCGGCCTCCGGTCCCAGGTCGATTACCCAATCTGCCGACTTGATAACATCGGTGTTGTGTTCAATTACAATTATTGAGTGCCCTTGCTCGATGAGTGCGTTAAAAGAGCTCAGTAATTTTTTTATATCATGAAAATGAAGACCGGTGGTTGGCTCGTCGAAGATAAAAAGTATATGACCTTGCGCTTTTCCTTTTCCCAAAAAGGATGCGAGTTTGACACGCTGCGCCTCTCCACCCGATAGGGTGTCGGACGACTGACCAAGTTTTACATAGCCCAACCCTACATCACTTAAAGGTTTTATTCGTGTGGTTATGTCTTTTTCCTGGTGAAAAAACTCCAAAGCCTCATCAACACTCATTTCCAGAACGTCGAAAATATTCTTCTCCTTATAAGTAACTTCCAGCACTTCTTCTTTGAAGCGCTTTCCACCACATACTTCACATGTTAAATGTACATCGGCAAGGAATTGCATTTCCACTATCTGTTCTCCTTCCCCCTTGCAGGTATCGCATCTTCCACCATCTACATTAAAGGAGAAGTGTTTGGGTTGAAACCCGCGGATTTTGCTCAGGGGCTGGTTCGCATACAAATCCCTTATTTCGTCGTAGGCTTTAATATAAGTTACCGGGTTGCTTCGCGATGATTTACCGATCGGATTTTGATCGACCATCTCAATTTGGGTAACCAGGTCGATATCGCCGGTAATGGCCTTGTGCATGCCAACCTTGTCGGCATATTCGCCTTTTATTTTTTGCAAAGCAGGATATAGAATCTGCTTTACCAATGTGGTTTTTCCACTTCCGCTTACTCCACTAACTACACAAAGTATGTTGAGGGGAAACTCCACCGTAATATTTTTAAGATTGTGTTGCCGGGCGCCTTCTACCTTAATCGATCGCTTCCACTTGCGAATTGATTTTGGAGCATCAATGGATAATTCTCCCTTCAGGTATTTTCCTGTTAAACTATTGCTATCGCCAATAATGCTGTCGTAGTCGCCTGCCGCCACTACCTCGCCGCCCAGGTGCGAAGCTAGCGGACCCATATCGATGATATGATCAGCTTCGCGCATCATCATTTCATCGTGTTCCACTACTACCACTGTATTTCCTAAATCGCGAAGCTCTTTCAAAACACGAATCAGCTTTTCAGTATCCCGGGCATGTAGGCCGATAGAAGGCTCGTCCAATATGTAAAGGGAATTGGTAAGATTGCTGCCCAGGGAACGGGTAAGTTGAATGCGCTGGCTTTCGCCGCCGCTCAACGAATTGGCAAGACGGTTGAGTGTTAAATAACCAAGACCCACATCGAGCAAAGTCTTAAGGCGATGGGTGATTTCAATCAATACCCTTTTCGCTACTTTCTGATCAAACTCGCTTAGTTTAATTTCATTGAACCAGGCTACAAGATCTTTTACCGGCAGTTCGCACAATTCGCCGATATGTTTGCCATTCACCTTTACATACAAAGCTTCTTTACGCAAGCGGTATCCCTTGCAATCGGGGCAGATGGTTCTTCCGCGGTAGCGCGATAGCAAAACCCGGTATTGAACTTTGTAGAGGTTTTGTTCAACCTCTTTGAAGAAATCGTTGATGCCATGTGCAAACTCGTTGCCTTCCCATAGCGTATTGTATTGCTCCCTGGTAAGATCTACGATCGGCTTATGAATAGGAAAATCAAACTTGCGGGCAGCTTTTATAAACTGCTCTTTCCACCAACCCAGTTTTTCGCCCTTCCAGGGCGCAATGGCGCCTTCGTAAACACTCAGGCGACGATCGGGTATAACAAGGTCGGCATCTATTCCCAGCACCTGGCTAAATCCTTCGCAGGTAGGGCAGGCGCCAAAAGGGTTATTAAACGAAAACAGGTTCGGAACCGGTTCTTCAAATTGGATACCATCCAATTCGAAACGATTGGAGAAATGTATTTTCTTTTTTTCGTTGACGTCGATAATCATTTCTCCCTCGCCTTCGTAAAAGGCAGTACCAATAGAATCGGCCAAACGATGCTGATCGTCCTCATCGAAGAGCTTTACCACTATGCGATCGATGAGTACATAACTTTCTTTTGATGGCTTCCACGATTTGTCTTCCAGTAAATCCTCAATTCGTAAAACCTCTTTGTCGTACAGGCGCGAAAATCCCTTTTGTAATAATATGTTCAGTTCTTCCTGTGGTTTTCGATTTTTATGCTGGCGAAAAGGAACGAGTATAAGAACCTTATCGCCCTCTTTCAGGTTACTGATGGCAGCTATCACATCCTGCACGTCGTCTTTTTTTACTTCGCGGCCAGATACAGGTGAAATGGTTTTTCCAACGCGGGCAAACAAAAGCCGCATGTAATCATATATCTCGGTCATGCTTCCCACAGTGGAACGCGGCGTGCGCGTTATAACTTTTTGCTCAATGGCAATTGCCGGGCAAAGTCCCTTGATATAGTCTAGATCGGGTTTAACCATCCGCGCCATAAACTGCCTTACATAGGCGCTAAGACTTTCCGCATATCTTCTTTGACCCTCGGCATATAAGGTATCGATAGTAAGCGAAGATTTGCCCGACCCGGATACGCCGGTTACAACGATTAACTTATTTCGGGGAATCTGAACATCAATATTTTTAAGATTATGTACCCGCGCTCCTTTTATATAAATACCATCAAAATTTTTTGAGGTGTTGGAGCCGGGGGATTTGGGTATACTTGTAGTTGTTGCGCCGCGCATAAGTAGACAAAAATATTACAATACCCCCGCTTAGAAATTATATTTCTATAAGGGTTATTGAGTAAAATTTATAAAAGTTTTATTAAAGTTTGGATATTTCCCAAAAGTGTCTATCTTTAATCAGTAATTTGTACAATATCACAGAAAACTAAATCAACTCTGCCTATCGACATTTTACACTTCTACACAGAAAAACCAAACTTTAATTAAAATCCTTAACATAATATCCTATCACCTTCAAAAACCCGTAGAAGTTTATGAATTCTTCACTACGTCTGAAAACCGACCATGAACTCATCCAAAATTTCCAGGATGGGAACTTGAATGCTTTGGAAACATTGGTGCTTCGTCACAAAGACAAAATGTACACTTCCATTTTGTTTCTTGTAAAGGACAAATACCTCGCCGAAGACATTTTCCAGGACGTTTTAATCAAGATTATTGACACCATTCGTGGCGGACGCTACACCGAAGAAGGAAAATTCCTTCCCTGGGCCATGCGTATTGCCCACAATCTTTGTGTTGACCATTTCCGCAAAGTGAAGCGTACTCCCGCTATTAAAACCAGCGACGATCGCGACATTTTCGAAGTGATCAATTTCACTGAAGATGGTGCCGATGTAAAAATGATGAAGCGTCAGAGCCATGACCGTGTTCGCCAGATGCTCGATTTATTGCCCGACGATCAGCGTGAGGTGATCATCCTTCGCCATTATGCCGATCTCAGCTTTAAGGAAATCGCATCGCTTACCAACTGCAGCATCAATACAGCACTCGGCCGTATGCGCTATGGTTTGATCAACCTTCGCAAAATGATGATGCAAAAGAAAATTGCTTTGTAAAGTAGAGGTACTACTACTTTGAAAAAAAATTAACGACTCAAAAAAAATGGAACGGATACAACTGCTTAAATTTGGGAAGACAATCAGTAAGGAATAAGATATTGTCATTCTGGCCCTCCATCCGATCCCTTTGAAAGAATTGCTGATGTCGGAAGGCTGGAACAGAATGACGCCTAACTAAAGAACCCACCTGGTACGAACAGGTGGGTTCTTTTTTTATTAGTAGGGCCGCAAAAATCTTTTGCGGGTTAAACGCCGTTTAAAGTGCGCTGGCTCCTAAAGCTGCACCATCTCCCCACTTTTCTAGTTCTTAGTTCGTTTTTCTTTACTTTTCGCTCACCTTTCCAAACGCATCCAATCCCGATTTTAGCCATTCGCCATAGTCACCTGCATTTGGAGTATAGCCAACGGGAAGGTTCATGAGTTTTTCGTTGGCATCGATTATTGCATACAATGGCTGGGAAGCATTTTTGAAGTTTTCCGATTGCAGGGTAATAAACATGTCTCCTATAGTTCGGATAGGTTTCTTGGCTCCATCCTCGGTAGTATAAAGGAATTGCTCTTCTTCTTTGAGTTTTTGCCGATCGTCTACATACAACGAAACCAACACAAAGTTTTTCTCAATCAAGTCCCTGATTTCAGGTTGCGTCCAAACATTTTCTTCCATCTTGCGGCAATTCACGCAGGCCCACCCGGTGAAGTCGATAAGAATAGGTTTGTTTTTCTCTTTTGCCAGGGCGATTGCCTTTTCGTAGTCGTTCACAACATCCGCTTCAACTCCCTTGCCCTTTGCAGATTCGTGGCCATAAACACTATAAGAAAGGGGTGGCGGGAATCCGCTTATAAGCGAACGATTGGCATGTCGCGTATTGGTTAAACCCGGAATCAGGTAAAAAACGAAAGCAAGAAAAAGAAGTGCCGTAGCAATTCTGCCTTTGCTCAATTTAGCAGGCGGCGGGTCGTGTTTGAACTTGAGTATGCCGAAGAGATATAAAACGGTTGCCAGTCCAATGAGTATCCATATCCCGAAAAACACTTCCCGTTTCAGGAGCCCCCAATGCATTACGAGGTCGGCGTTCGAAAGAAATTTTACCATCAGCGCCAGCTCGATAAATGCGAACACAATCTTTACTGTATTCATCCAACTGCCCGACCTCGGTAAGGAAGAAAGCCAGCGGGGAAACAAGGCAAACAATCCGAAAGGCAGGCCCAGCGCCAATCCAAAACCGGCCATCGCCACCGTTAACTGAAAGGCGCCACCATCGTTGTTTAAGGCGCCTACCAGCAGGGTACCTAAAATGGGACCGGTGCAGGAAAATGAAACAATAGCCAAAGTGAGTGCCATAAAGAAGATACCACCCAGGCTGCCGATATTCGACCGCGAGTCTACCTTGTTGGCCACGTTTCCCGGAAGCCCAATCTCAAACAACCCAAAGAAGGATAGGGCAAAAAGAAAAAAGATAAGAGCAAAGAAGATATTCAGCCAGGCGTTGGTGGAAATATTATTAAGAATATCCGAATTGCCCGATTCAAGGAAATAAAACGGAACGGAAAGCAGTATATAAATGAGGAAGATGAAAAAGCCATATAAAAAAGCATTGCGAATCCCCTTCTGTTTGTCGCCCGACTTTTTTGTAAAGAAAGAAACCGTCATCGGTATCATGGGGAAGGTGCAGGGCATTACCAGGCCCACCAATCCGCCCAATATCCCCAATAAAAAAATCCTCCACAAACTTTTCGAGCCTTCGGCGCCCGTTCCCCCGAACTTGACCACTGGATTGTTTAGATCAATATTTTTCCGCTTGAGGGAAAAGCTGCCTGCTTCTGCTTCTGCCAATTCTGAGGATTTAAACACGAGGTGGCCGCTTCCGTCTCTAACAAAGCGCAGCGGTATTGAAATGGGATTGGTGAATTCTTCGCCCTTATAGGTCATGTAGCTCAGCGAGCCTTTTAAATCGGTGCTCCCGCTTTTTATCTCACCGGTAATTTCTATCTCAACATTGTCTTTGAAATAGCTAACCGGCGCATCGAGCAACAGGTTTTTTTCATCAATACGTTTTCCCTTTTCGGTAATGGATGTAACAGTGAAGTCGCTGCCGGTATCTACCGAAAATCTTGTATTGGGCATATCGTCGGGCATGGTAACAGAAAACAAGCCCCAACCCCGTTCAATGTTGGCCTTTGCGACAATCTTATACTTGTTGGCGCTGACTTTTTCTATTGTGAAGGCCCAGTTTGCCTTGGGTGCTGTACTGTCTTGTGCGGAAACCGGGAATTGTAAAGCTGCGAATGAAACCAATAACAAATAACGTAAGAGTTTTTTCATATCAACCGGCTGATCATTTAAAAACAAACGAGTTTCTTTGCGCAAAGAAACTCGTTTTCAGGAATTTTATCTGTGATATAAGACACTATCCTCCAACATTAACATTAAATTCCACCTCCGAAGGTGGCAGGCATTGCGAATCGTCGCACACCATGAATTCAATTTTCCCGGAAATATTGGTTTTGATATTGCCCCTTAGTTTTACGACTTGTACGAAGTTTACATTCTTTTCATAGTAATTCACCACACCGCCCCACACTTCTTCTTTTTTGCGGATGACCTTTCCGATTTCTTTCGGTTTCCCGTCGATTACCAGCAATGGGTTCTTGATAAAAGTAAAACTGGTGGGTACCGGGCCATCTACTCCTACGTTTTGCGCATAAATATGCCAATTGCCGTTTAAGTTGGCGCTCATGTGTATTTCGTAGGTTTTATCGGCAACCTTTTTTGTCGTAAAGGTCCATTTAACCTGTTTGGCCGACTGGGCGGAGGCGATTGTTGTGATCAGCACAACAGCAAGAAGTGTAAAAGTAGATTTCATGAAAATGCTTTCGGTTTACTTACCAACGTAAATAAGCGACGAAATTCGCAGATATTCTCCTAATAAAACTTTAAATATTCGCTATTGCGGCTGTTGGCTTTGAAACAGAGGGTTTTGCAGCCATTATTAAGGCTTGCAGAATAATCCTTCCATCGGTATTGCCAAGAGCTTCGGTGCAGGCTCTTTCGGGGTGAGGCATCATGCCGAATACATTACCGGCCGCATTGCAGATGCCCGCAATATTTCTTATTGCACCATTGGGGTTTGCTTCCGGAGTAATATTTCCCTGCTCATCGCAATAACGGTAAATCACCTGGTTATTTGCTTCCAATTCGTCAAGCGTTTTTTCATCGGCATAGTACCTGCCCTCGCCATGAGCGATGGGGATCTTGAGGGCGCGGGTAGAGCCTACCCCTTTCAGGTAAACATTCTTGCAAATGAATTGCTGGTTGGCATTGCGTAGCAGCACACCGGGCAAAAGATGAGATTCACATAAAATCTGGAACCCATTGCAAACGCCCAACACCTTTCCCCCGTTGTTGGCAAATTCAATAACACTTTGCATCATGGGGCTAAAGCGTGCAATAGCACCACAGCGCAGGTAATCGCCATAAGAAAATCCACCGGGAAGAATGATGCAATCTTCGGGTTTAAACATACTCAGGTCTTTGTTCTTATGCCATAGCATAATCACTTCCTGCTTGAGGTCGTTTTGCAGGGCATCCTGCATATCGCGATCGCAATTGGAACCGGGGAATACTACAACGCCAAATTTCATTTTGAAAGTTTATGGTTTACTGCGCAAGATATTTTCTCTGCAGGCTTAAAGAACTACTATTTCTTTTCATGATAGTAGCTAAAACCCCAGATCGCCGCAAAGTTAAAATTAAAAGCCCATTTTCGGAGCAGCAGTGAAAAACTTAAAGCCAGTAATTCACATAAATGGCATAGGCAAAAAGGTTCCAGTGTAAAACAGCAGGAACCACGCGATTGGAAGGGTAAAAATAGGCGGCAGCATGAAAAGCGGCCAGCGGAATGGTACACAACAACCAGTTTACATAATTGCCATCGCCGTTTACAAGCGTGACGATGGTAGCGATGATAAGGAAAAGCAACAGGAGGCTCCAGTTTTTCCGAACCTGGATCAGCATTTTATTGAGATTGTTCTGTACATAAAACCCGCCGATGATGAAAAGAAGCACCACCAAAGCAATGCTGATGGTGATGAATACAGATGAAGGCATGGCCGGCAGGGAGATATCGAGCAGGGGAATCACCTTTTGCCAGCTCCATTGGTTGGTAAGGTAGAGCGTAATAGCAAGAAAATAATAAGGCGTGGTTACACCCAACAGCGCAATCAGCCATTCGCGGATGATAAACGGACGCATGGTGTAAAGCGCAAACCAAATAAGCAGGATGAACACCAGGGCTGGCTGATAAAACAAGGTAATGATCCCCGTTAACACCCCAATATTGAAGATAGCCGAAGCAGGCTTATGCGAATTGTACAGCAACACCATGCGGTAATAGGCCCAGATGAGTAAAGAATTAATTATTAGCGGGGCCGAAAACTGGTTCCATTCCGGCATCAGCGAAGTAATCAGCACGTACGACATGGCCGGAAGGTAGTTCGGCTTGGGCAGCATTTTCTGCGTATTGCAGATGCGATTGAATAAGCTTGCCTGGCTAAACAGCAGCAGAAAAGCCACTATTGAGTAAAAAGCGGGGGGCAGGTGGAGGGGCGACAGAAAATCGAGCAATCCACGGTAAAGAAAATTATCCTCCTTCAACGAAAGCGGCCCCTTCGGGTGCAGGAATAAATTAAACTTCAGCACAAGGGCATATACCAATAAAATTAGAACGTTGGAAGAATTCTTTTGTCGGAATATACCTGTCACGCTGATTTTTTTAAAACTCTATTTTAGCAAACAGAAGATTATTTCGGTACATAGCAGGTAAAACCAGCGATCGTGCACTCACCTGCTTACCAAACCGCGGCATGAAATCGATTTCCCGATCCAGGTTTTTCAATGTGGGATGCCTTGTGATCTTACCATCCGGCGCCACACTTTGATTGTTCAATATCAAAGTTCTTCTTTCGTACAAATTAAACAAAAATTGTAATTCGCCGCCGGTAACCAATACCTGGTGCGAAATCAGGCCGTCGCTTTCATCATCGTATTGCGACTTGGGTATCGCGCTGTGCCATTCCAGGTTACCATCTTTATCGAAAGAGAGTATCATAATATTTTCGGAATGATACCGGGTGGCCTGCGAACCGGTTCCCCAACGGTTCCAGGGCGAATACCAAGGGCTGTAAAACGAGGAGTAAGGCGACCAATAGTACATATCGAGCGGCGAAGACCAGGGGCTGTTCCAATAACGGTAGTCCCAGCGGTTCCAGGCATTGCCCCGTGAGGTGGTGTACATGGCCTCACTGATCAAAAGATAACCGCCATCTTTTCGGGTAATGATATTTGTTATGAAATAATCGTCGAAAGCCATTCGCAGGTTGGCATCGGGGCCTTTGGCCAGTTTTCGCATTTCTTCGTCGAAGGGCAGCTCGCTTTTCAACGCAACAGATTCGGTATTCTTATCGTAAAGAACGCTGTACAATCCTTCAATATTACCCCGGCGTTGTTTGTAGTAAAATGCGGTAAAAAGATAGCGACGATTCGTGTTGTCTACCTTAAGTCTTATTTCATCGAGCAGCCTTTCATCGGTTTTTATATCCGAAATAACAAAAGCCTCTTCGTTGCTTTTTTTCCGGACCATATAAAGGTTCGAAATGGTTTCGCCGCCATTACGACGGATGAATTTTCCGAAAACAAGATCGCCGTCGTTGTCTACGTAAAAATCAGTGAAAAAATCATTTCGTTCTTCCATGGCAAGATTCATACGATGCTTGTACTGCAGTTCCAGCTTGTTGTTCAATAGAAGCGTGGTAAAAACAAAATTGTTGGGATTGCGGCTATTTACCTTAAACACCATGATTTTCGACTTATCGTCGCTGTACAGGGTGGTATAGATTTTATTATTAGCCGACCAGCCAATACGGGTAGTATCGATTTCGATGGGCTCGGTAATTCTTTTACCGCGCGAATCGATCTTAACAGCCATGCAATGCACAATATTTTTCCGCTGGTATTGGTAAATCATCCAGGCAAAATCGGGAAAGGTTACAAAATCCACATTGATCCAGCGGCTGTCGAGTTCCTGTTGTTTAACCCGGTCGATCAGCTTCATGTTATTATCGTAAACACTGATGTCGTTATCGTTCCGGTTGTTCTTAAATATGAGAATGTTTCCACCAATTCTGCCGATTATTTCAAAATTGGTTCTACGGCTATCTTCTCTTTCCGGTTCGGAGTAAACAATTTTCTGGGCAATGGCTGCCGATGCAAGCAGCAGGGCCATCGAACAGAATAAAACCGCGCGCATAAAAAAACGTTTGTTAGTATTCATAATCATATCAGCCACATCTTGTATGCCAAATTAAGCATTGTACAAAGGCCGCCCAAACTTTCCATATTTTTTTACAAAACCCCTGCAATTGTGGCAAAGAATGGATGGGGGTATTCCGGTAATTGCATAACCACTGCAATAAATCGTCGGTAATTTAGTTTTTTTAACTATACCTTTGTCGGGCATCCGCCGTTGGCGGATTTTATTATTTGTTATCAACCCTTTGATAACGCATTTCAAGTTTATAGACCGTGGGCAAACATACCAACACAGTTACAGCGGCAGGACTATTAGTTGCACTGGGAATAATATACGGCGATATAGGAACATCCCCTCTCTACGTATTTAATGCAATTGTAAAAAATCGGGTAGTCGACGAAAGCCTGATTATAGGCAGTCTTTCCTGCATTATATGGACGATAACTCTCCAAACGACCATCAAATATGTTTGGCTCGTACTCCGGGCCGATAACCGCGGGGAAGGTGGAACTTTCGCATTGTATGCTTTGGTTCGCCGTCAAAAAAAATGGCTGATAATACCGGCAATAGTTGGGGGAGCGGCATTGCTGGCGGATGGTATTATTACTCCGCCGATGACCATTATGTCGGCTATCGAAGGTTTAAGAGAGTTAAAACCTTTGCACGACCTGGAGCAGGAAACGATCGTATACATCGTATTAGGCATTATCGCTGCTTTTTTCTTCATGCAGCAATTCGGTACGCATTCCATCGGAAAAATGTTTGGCCCCATTATGCTGGTTTGGTTTACCATGCTGGCGGTGTTGGGAACAATTCACATTTTCGACGATTTGCGGATATTCCGCGCACTTAGTCCTTATTATGCGATCAACTTTGTAACAAATTACGAAGGCGGATTTTGGTTATTAGGCGCCGTGTTCCTTTGTACAACGGGAGCCGAGGCTTTGTATAGCGATCTTGGCCACTGCGGAAGGGGCAATATCCGCCGATCGTGGATATACGTAAAAACTTGTTTACTGCTCAACTATTTTGGCCAGGGAGCTTATATGTTAGCACACCTGAAAGGCCAGTTGATTGATACCGCTTTCAAGGAGAAAAATGCCATCAATGCGTTTTACGATCTCATGCCTCAATGGTTTGTTATACCGGGTGTACTGATTGCCACAGCGGCGGCCATCATTGCCAGCCAGGCCATGGTTTCGGGATCCTTCACGCTTATCAGCGAAGCCATGCGTTTAAATCTTTGGCCCAAGTTGAAAATCAATTATCCTTCGGAAGAAAGAGGGCAGCTCTTTATTGCCGGTATCAATATCATGATGTTTATAGGTTGTACCAGCATTGTATTGATATTCCGCGAATCGGCGAAGATGGAAGCTGCATACGGGCTTGCTATTATTGTGACCATGTTCATGACCACGATATTGTTTGCGAACTATATGATATCGCGACGAATAAAATCTTACTGGATCTATTTTTTCCTGGTAGTATATGTAATCGTGGAAGGCGCCTACCTTGTTGCCAATATGGAAAAATTCCCGCATGGCGGTTACGCTACGTTTATACTTGGAGGCGTCATGTTCATTGTAATGTATTTCTGGTACAGGGCTCGTAAAATTAAAAACCGTTACGTGGAATTTGTGCGGCTGGAACATTATATTCCACAGATACAGGAATTGAGTAACGATAAAACCGTTCCTAAATACGCTACCCACCTGGTTTATCTTACCAGCGCCAATAATCCAAAAGAAATAGAGCATAAGATTATCTATTCCATCCTCAATAAAAAACCAAAAAGAGCAGATATCTACTGGTTTGTTCACGTAGATACGATGGACGATCCCTATACCTGCGAATATGTAGTGGAACATATCATACCCAACGATATCATACGGGTTGAATTCCGCCTCGGATTCCGCATGGAACCGAAAATTAACCTGATGTTCCGTAAAGTGGTGGCCGACCTGGTGGCCAATAAAGAAGTAAATATTACGAGCCGCTACGAAAGCCTTGAACGAAATAATATTGTAGGCGATTTCCAGTTTATCGTAATGGAGAAATACCTGAGCCAGGACAATGATCTTCCTTTCTTCGAACGAGTGATCATGAAACTTCATTTTATGCTCAAAGAATGGAGTCTTTCGGAAGAAAGAGGTTTTGGACTGGATCCTTCCAATGTGACCATCGAAAAATTCCCGCTGATTGTTTCACCGGTGCCGGATATGAAGCTGAAGAGGATATTTGAAGAGTAGAAATACTGATTTAAAGGGAATGCCAGGGCGCGAAAGTTGATCGTTAAGCAGGCTTTGTCGTTTTCCGTTGCAGATTTCTTATATTCGGTTTTATACTATCTGCCTTGCCAAACCTTCTGTGGTATATCGTCGGCTCGATGGCTGTTCTCACCCTGGCCGCTTATTTCATCCAGGAAAAATTCATTTTTAAGCCCGAGAAACTTCATCCCGATTTTGAATTCAGGTACGATGCCCCCTTCCGGGAATTGTTTTTTGATATTGAGCCCGGTGTCCGCATAAACGGTCTGCATTTTTACCGCGAACAGCCGAAGGGACTTATCCTCTATTTTCACGGCAATACACGAAGCATTAAGGGCTGGGCAAAATATGCGCGGGATTTTTACAGATACGATTACGATGTGGTGCTGATAGATTACCGGGGCTTTGGTAAAAGCACAGGTAAAAGAAGCGAGAAAAAAATGCTCGACGATGTGCAGTTTGTATATTCCGAACTGGCCAAACAATACCCCGAAGATCATTTGATTGTTTACGGCAGAAGCATGGGCAGCGGCTTTGCCACAAAACTCGCTTCGGATAACAATCCACGCTACCTCCTATTGGATGCGCCTTATTATAGTTTCAGGAAGGTAGCGGAAAGATTTTTACCCATTCTGCCGGTGAGATTTGTATTGCGGTACCATTTAAGGACCGACCGATGGATAAAAAATGTAAAATGCCATACCTATATCCTGCATGGTACCCGCGACTGGCTGATACCGATACGGCACAGCGAGCGCCTGCAAAAAATCAATTCCAAAAAAATTACTTTGATCCGTATAGAAGGCGGCGGGCATAATAATTTACCTTCGTTCGCCGAATACCACAATTTCGTTCGCGATATACTCAAATACTGATATGAGTCGCAAAGTCTTGTTTCGCTGGATAAAAATTATCGTGCTTGTCTACTCTGTAATCGGGATCTTGTTTTACTACCTGCAACACAAAATCTTTTTTCATCCCGAATCATTGCCTGCAGATTATAATTATGCTTTCGAATGGCCGCATAGGGAGGTAAATATTCCCTGGTCGGCTACATCCAACATAAATATTATTCAATTCTCCGCAACCAAAACAGACAGCGCAAGGGGAGTGGTATTGTATTTTCATGGTAACCGGAAGAATATTGGCTGGTATGCGAAATACGCACCTTATTTCACCAAAAGCGGATATGAAGTCTGGATGATCGATTATCCCGGTTATGGAAAAAGTACCGGTGAGTTTACCGAGCAGCGCTTGTACGACTGGGCACTGCAACTCTACAAGCTTGCCCGTAGCAGGTTTCAGCCGAATCAAATTGTTATCTATGGAAAATCGCTGGGTACGGGTATCGCCACCCAACTGGCCTCCATTCGCGATTGCAGGCATCTAATACTCGAAACTCCTTACTACGATTTTCCCTCCATTGCACGAACCTGGTTATGGATGTATCCCCTGCAACGCATGGTATATTTCAAAATTCCCAGCTATCAATACATTCAAAAAGTAGATGCTCCCATTACCATATTTCACGGAACGCGAGATGGGGTGATTAGTTACCGCAATGGACAAAGATTGCAGCAATATCTTGGCAAGAACGATCAGTTCGTTACCATCGAAGGCGGCAGTCATAATAATTTGTACGATTACCCGGTATTGCCGCAACAACTCGATTCTATATTATCTGCCAGGTAATCCTTTCAATCAACCCTTTGTTGCAAGGTGACAGCCGTTCATCCGCCTTCTTTCAACCAGCGCCGATTTGTTATTGGCCATTCATCATTTAAGGACGCTCATTCTTTACTAAATGTAAAATATACTTTACTTTTGGTAAAAATTATTTTACAATGAAATCGAAACTCTTATTACCCTCGCGATTCAAGTTGATCGGGTTTTTGTTGTTAATTCCCTCGCTGGTTTTGGGGATCCTCTATCGCTTCCGCGATTTCTATTTTGAATTTCTGACGTTCAAATTCAGGAAAAGTTCCGGAACGGATAAATCAATCTTTACCGAAGATCAAATCAATCTAACCGACGAACTGGCTCTTACCGGTTTAATTGTGGGGCTCCTGTTCATTGCCTTTGCAAGGCATAAACAGGAAGACGAATTCATTCATCATATCCGCCTCGAATCCTGGCAATGGGCCGTACTAATCAGCTATGGATTGTTATTGCTGGCCACCTGGTTTGTACATGGTTTTGCTTTTATCGATGTAATGATGTACAATATGCTTACCATACTCATCATCTTCATCATTCGCTTTTATATTGTACTTGCCCGCAACAAATCTGCGAACCTTTAAATTCCTGCTTATGAAAAATACGATCAAAGTGGAACGTGCCATTCAGAATATTACCCAACAGGAACTGGCTGAAAAAATTGGCGTGTCGAGGCAAACCATCAACGCCATCGAAAGCAATAAGTACGTGCCATCAACGGTGTTGGCTCTTAAGATGGCCCGTGTTTTTGGAAAGAAGGTGGAAGATTTTTTTCAGTTGGAAGAGGGAGATTGATATCATCACTCCAAACAGTTCAATGGGATTTGCTCACATTTACCTGCCTGTACCCTTGTTATATTTTTAAATTTTCACCACATGCTCGTTCCTGTTCTTTCTTACTTTTTCCGGAACGGCCGCAATGATTTCTTCTTTGAGGGCTTCGATCAGCCTTTTTTTGACAAAGTCGCGGTGAACTACCATGCTTACCTCGCGCATAGGCGCTGGTTTTTTAAACTGGCGGATCAACTGCAATTGCCGCGGTGTAAGATCGAGTGTGGTTAGCTCGGGCAAAATGGTGATACCATCGTTCAGTTCCACCATTCGCCTCAAAGTTTCGATGCTGCCAGCTTCGTATTCGAAATGACTGCCGCTTTCGCTGGCCTTGTGCAATTCGCAGAGATTAACGATCTGCGATCGGAAACAATGTCCTTCTTCCATCAGCCACAACTTATTTGGATCGATATCCTGTGCCAGCACGTATTGCTTTTTATAAGCTGCGTTTTTGCGCGAGACATATACCAGCAGCTCTTCGTAAAACAATACGTGCTCTTTAATACCATATTCCTGGAGCGGCGTTACCAATATGCCAACATCGATTCTTCCTTCGCGCAAGCGCGATACCACGAATTCGGTCATCATTTCGTTTACAATCAGCTTTACATTTGGATATTTCTTATTAAAGCTTTGTACAAACAAAGGCAACAAATAAGGGGCAAGCGTAGGGATAATGCCGATACGCAGCTCGCCTGTCAGTATCCCTTTTTTTTGCTGGATGATTTCGTGAATCACATTTTTTTCAGACAGTATTTTGCGGGCCTGGTCAATGATCTCGGCCCCGGCCTCGGTGGCAATCACAGGCTGTTTGCTTCGATCAAAAATTTTTACACCCAATTCTTCCTCGAGTTTCTGAATCTGCATACTGAGTGTAGGCTGCGTAACAAAACATTTCGACGCGGCCGTTGCAAAATGCCTCCAGGTGTCCACCGCTACGATGTATTCGAGTTGAATAAAGGTCATTATATAGATTTTATCTATTAGACTATAAAATTAATCAATTAGGTTTATCGATCAAACTGAAAGAACTTTGCAATGAAATCGGGATGAGCAGGTTGGAAGATATTGTAATGAGCGGGGGTGATTATTCTTTCTCATTACAGGTTCATCCACTTTGTTCATCATTGTTTTCTGGCATTATTGGCATTAACCATCTTAAATCAACGTTATGAGCGAAAACAAAAAACTGACGACGGCTTCCGGTATTCCTTACTATGAGAATGAGAATACAATGAGCGTAGGCCCGAGAGGCCCACTGTTGTTACAGGATTTTATCCTCCACGAAAAAATGGCCCATTTCAACCGCGAACGCATACCCGAAAGAGTAGTGCATGCCAAGGGAAGCGGTGCTTTCGGAACATTTACTGTAACCAACGATATTACAAAGTATACCCGGGCAAAACTTTTCAGCAAAATCGGAAAGCAAACAAGAGTATTTCTTCGCTTCTCCACCGTGGGTGGTGAAAAGGGTAGCGCAGATACCGAGCGCGATCCGCGTGGTTTTGCAGTTAAGTTTTATACAGAAGACGGCAACTGGGATCTTGTAGGAAATAACACCCCCATTTTCTTTATTAAAGATCCAAAGAAGTTTGGCGACTTCATTCATACCCAAAAACGCGATCCCTATACCAATTGCAAGAGCCCTACCATGATGTGGGATTTCTGGAGTCTCAATCCCGAAAGCCTTCACCAGGTGTTATTCTTAATGAGCGATCGCGGTACACCTTATAGCTATCGCCACATGAACGGTTATGGCAGCCATACATTCAGCTTTATCAACGCGAACAATGAAAAGTTTTGGGTGAAGTTTCATTTTAAAACTGCACAGGGGATTAAGAATTTTACCAACGATGAAGCGGTTAAAATGAAGGGAGAAGACCCGGATTGGGCGCAAAGAGACCTCGTGAATGCAATCGACAAGGGAGAGTTTCCGAAATGGAATCTCAAAGTGCAAGTGATGACGGAAGAGCAGGCAAAAACCTACAAATGGAATCCATTTGATTTGACTAAAGTGTGGAGCCATAAAGATTTTCCTTTGATCGATGTAGGCGTACTTGAGCTAAACGAAAACCCGCAGAATTATTTCCAGGATGTAGAACAGGCTGCATTTGCTCCCGCCCATGTGGTAGATGGAATCAGCTATTCGCCCGATAAAATGCTGCAGGGAAGAATTCTTTCTTATCCCGACGCGCATCGTTATCGTTTGGGAGGTAATTACGAGCAAATCCCGGTAAACAAATGTCCTTTTGCCGTCAACAATTACCAGCGCGATGGAATGATGCGGGTAGATGGAAACGGTGGCAAATCGCCCAACTATTTCCCCAATAGTTTCGACAATATTAAACCCGATCCGGCCTACAAGCAGGAGCCGATGCATCTGGATACACTGGTTGCCGATTGGTACGATCGCAATGCCGATGGCGAAAACGATCATTATACGCAGCCGGGAATTTTCTACCGCGAAGTATTGAGCGCGCAGGATAAGAAAAACCTGGTGAATAATATCGTAGGTGCCATGAAGGGAATTGATGGTCCTAAAAAGGCGGAGATCATCAATCGCCAGCTTTGCCATTTCTTCCGTGCCGATATTGGCCTCGGTATGGTCATTGCACAGGCCCTTGGGGTGAATGTGGAAGACGCGATGCCAAAGGAGCATAGCAAAGAAGCGGTTGCCTTATCGTGATTATAAGTGCATGGAAAAACCAAATTGTCCCGATAGGTAAGTCGGGACAATTTTTTTTTAACACTGATTACGCGGATAATCTCACAGATGCTTGTGAAGCGGCTGTTACTTTTCTTGTTGTTACCACAGATAACACGGATGGCGGGTTGCTTAAGTTAAGATTGCCTGCTAATTGCTGGGGATACACAGATGAGTAGTTGCTACTCATGATGCAGATTATGATTGTTAACCGCAAACACAGGGAATACACAGCGGCGACATGCAGCCTTTTCTTATACCTGCCGGGTTCCAGAAAGTTTTTTTACCACGGAGAACCGGAGAAGCAGAGTCTGGATCGTTGCTGCAAGGGGTAGCCGTTCTCCAGGCAATTATAAACTCCGCGTCCTCTTTGCGGTTATCAAAAATCCATGCGATTAAAATCAGATTTCAAACTGTCTAATCATTCTTCCAGTATAATTTTTTTACCTCCTACTTTCAGCTTGTATCCAACACCCACTTTTAACGCATAGTTTTCGGCGGTATGGCTTACCGGGAAGCCGAAACAAACGGGATAGTCGTATTCTTTTACCGCATCGCGTATCAGTTCATAAACGGTTTTGCCAAATGGGCGATCGGTATCCTTGGTATCGCTAAACCCGCCAACGATCAGGCCCGCCAGTCTATCCAATTTACCACCTCGTTTCAGTTGCAGCAACATACGATCAATATTATACAATTGTTCCCCCACATCTTCGAGGAAAAGTATCCGGCCCTTTGTTTTAATATCGGAAACCGTTCCGCAGATATGCGCCAGCAGCGAAAGATTTCCCCCTACCAGTTCACCGATCGCTTCGCCCTTCCGGTTGAACTGGTGAACCTCGCAGCTATATTTTTCTTTCTTGCCTTCGAGGGCCAGTCGCAGCGACTGTATGTAGCGGTTCACTACCGACTGCCCCGTTAGCTCATCCACATGCACTCCTTCATTAAATGCTCCGGCCATGGGCGCATGGAGAGAAGCAATTTTGAAATTGGAGTAGATATGGGCATGCAGAACGGTTATATCGCTATAACCAATTATCCACTTTGGCTTTTTACGGAATTTTTTAAAGTTGATTTTATCGATAATACGCGAGGTGCCGTACCCGCCTCTTGCGCAGAGAATCGCTTTTACTTCGTCGTCGTATAAAAACCGCTGGAATTCTGCCAATCGTTCTTCATCGGTACCCGAAAAATAATTGGATGAATCGCTGCCCAGCATTTTTCCCACTTTTACTTTATATCCCCAATGCTGCAGGGTAGCAATACAGGTCGCCGCTTTTTCGTAACTCATATAACCGGCAGGACAGGTTATTCCGATGGTATCGCCTGCTTTCAGGTAAGGTGGTATTGTAACCATTTATGTTTTGTATTGGGTATTTTTTGACTTAAGCTTGCAGAACGATGTGAAACTATCTTTCTTCTGTTAACTCAGCAATATCTTTCTCTACGGTTAACCGGTGTTTTGCGTTTAGTTTCAGGGCAAAATTATTTTTTTGATGGCCCACGGGAAAATCAAAACAAACCGGGTAAGAATAATTCCTCACTTTTTCAAGAACAATATCGTAAAGGTTTCGGCCAAACTCTTCCCCGGGGTCGTCGGGTTTTATCTTGAAGCCACCAACGATTAATCCCGCGAGTTTATCGAGTTTGCCCGTTCTTTTCAAGTTCCAGAACATCCGATCAATACTATACAAATATTCACCTGTATCTTCCACAAACAATATCTTTCCTTCGGTTTTTATATCGGATGAACTACCCGAGAGAGATTCGAGGGTTTTCAGGTTGCCGCCAATCAAACGACCTGTTGCAGTTCCGGTTCTGTTGTTTGAATTCGACGCAAGCGAATACGACATCTTTTCTCCCATCAGCACATCGCGTATCGATAAGATGGTTTCAATTTGTATGGGCTCGGCTTTGTTCCAATCGTCGGGAAAACTATTACACATTTTGGAATGAATGGAAGCTACTCCGCACACGCGGCTGATATGCGAATGAATAACGGTTACATCGCTGAAACCAATGATCCATTTGGGAGATAACCGGAAGCGATCCCATCGCAACTGATCGATCAGTCGAACCGAACCATAACCTCCGCGGGCGCACATGATAGCGCTGATGGAGGGATCGTCGAGCATTTGCTGCAAATCTTCGGCACGCTCGCGATCTGTTCCTCCGAATGTATAATCGCGTTTGCCAATCGTATTTCCCGGTTTCACTTTCAAACCCCAGCTTTCCATTTGCTGGATGGCTGGCTGAATGGATTCAAGGGTAATATACCCGGCCGGGGATGTAATACCAATTGTATCCCCCTTTTTGAGATATGGCGGAATAAGTACGGCGTTTTCCTCGTCATTATCGTTTGCACGTACGGGAAGAGTAGAAAGTAAGCTGGCGGCCAAGGCCGAACCACCCGACGTAATGAATTTCTTACGGTTCATAAACCTAAATTAACTCAAATCTGATTTCTCCTTTCAACCTGTCATTTTAAATCTTCTTAAATATGGGGGGCAACTATTGCTTATATTCAATCTGTGCTTAAGAATTTTAGTTTCCCGCCGGCATTTAACAAGCAAAAAATGCTGGCGATGCCTGATGCAGCGTTTCGCGGCAAATTCCTGCTTTACCCATCTTTAGTTATTTTTGCCCTTCATTCATTTTTTACGACCGATTTATGAGTATACCGAAGAGATATTTAGTGACTTCTGCACTGCCTTATGCCAATGGTTTAAAACACGTGGGGCACCTCGCAGGCGCCTATATCCCGGCTGATATTTATGTTCGTTACCTGCGTGCACAAAAAAGAGATGTTGTATTTGTATGTGGCAGCGACGAGCATGGAACAGCGATTCCGATCCAGGCAATGAAAGAGGGAACTACGGCAAAGGCTATTATCGATAAATACCATGAGGCGATGAAGCAGGATTTCGAAGATCTCGATATTTCCTTTGATATCTATCACCGTACCAGCGAAAAAATTCACCACGAAACAGCACAGGAGTTCTTTACCTGCCTGCACGAAAAAGGTGAACTGGAAACAAAAGAATCGGAACAGTATTACGACGAGGAGGCAAAAACATTTTTGGCCGATCGTTTTATAAAAGGAATTTGCCCCAATTGCGGAAGCGATCGTGCCTTCGGCGACCAATGCGAAAATTGCGGCAGAACACTAAGCCCCGATGAACTGATAAACCCGGTAAGTACATTAAGTGGAAAGGCTCCTGTAAAAAAGAAAACCACCCATTGGTATTTGCCTCTGGGGAAGCATGAAGATTTTTTGAGAGAATGGATACTCCAACAACACGGAGAAGACTGGCGCGCAACGGTGGTAGGTCAATGCAAGAGTTGGATCGAAGGAGGGTTGCAATCGAGAGCAGTAACACGCGACCTCGATTGGGGAATTGCTGTTCCTTTACCCGAAGCAAAAGGAAAGGTATTGTATGTATGGTTTGATGCGCCGATTGGATATATCAGCGCCACCAAACAATGGGCAATCGATAACAATAAAGATTGGGAGCCTTATTGGTACGATAAGGATACACATCTCGTGCATTTTATCGGGAAAGACAATATTGTTTTCCACTGTATCATATTTCCCATAATGCTCAAACTGCATGGAAATATATTGCCGCAGAATGTTCCTGCGAATGAGTTCCTGAACCTCGAAGGGGATAAGATGAGCACCAGCCGCAACTGGAAACTCGAAATGCGCGATTATATCAACGATTTTGTGAAGAAAGAAAATGGCGGCAGCCAATGCGTAGATATGTTGCGTTATTATCTTACACAAATTGCGCCCGAAACAAAAGACAGCGAGTTTACCTGGAAAGGATTCCAGGATGCGGTGAACAGCGAACTGGTAGCCATCTTCGGAAATTTTGTGAACAGGAGTTTTGTGTTGATGCACAAGCTCTGTAATGGAAAAGTTCCGCCTTTGCATAAGGAGATACTGGATGAAACCGATAAGCAGCTTACAGATGATATCGGCGCTGCGAAAGAAAAAGTAGAATCCTTGCTGGAGCAATACAAATTCAGGGAAGCTCTGTTCGAGGTAATTGACCTGGCACGTAAGGGCAACCAGTACATGCAGAAAAAAGAACCCTGGATACTGGCAAAAAAGCTATCGGAAAACCCGGAATTGCAAAAGGGAATCGACAATAGTCTTCATTTGTGTTTGCAGTTAACTGCCAATCTCGCTATTCTCCTCAATCCTTTTTTACCAAATACGGCCAAGAAGATGCTGCACATGATGAAGGTGGTGGAAAAGATACTCGATTGGGAAAATGCCGGTAAAATAAAATTGCTGAGTGTTGGCTATAGCTTGCGTGAACCGCAGTTGCTTTTCCGAAAAATTGAAGACGAGGAAATAAAAGAACAGGTGGAAAAATTAAAGTCGGGGCTGGTAAAAGCGACAACCGATAAATCAGCAACCCTAAACAAAGAAAACAAATCGAAGGTGGAAGAAAAAGAAACCAAGGCACAGATCCAGTACGATGATTTTGCCAAACTCGATCTTAAAGTGGGAACAATACTTACGGCCACCAAAGTGGAGAAGGCCGATAAACTGTTGAAGCTGGAAGTAGATCTCGGTTATGAAAAAAGAACTATCGTATCGGGCATTGCTTTGCACTTTGCCCCGGAAGATATTGTTGGAAAGCAGGTGGTGGTAGTGGCTAACCTTGCTCCACGAAAGATGAGAGGTATAGAAAGTAATGGAATGATACTAATGGCAGAAGATAAATCGGGAAAACTGCATTTCGTAAGGCCCGAGGCAGTGATAGAGGCAGGATCGGCGGTGAGTTGAGCGGGGCTTGGGTTTAAGGGTTTAAGGTTTAAAGTTTAAGGGTTTAATGTTCTATTAAGGCGGCTTTGCTTATCAAATGTTGCCGGGTGAATAGCCAATAGTTTATTGATCTTAATTACTTGTTATCGAAATGAATTCCCAGATGTGATTGTTTGAAGTTAATGTTTCTGGAGACCATTGTTAAAAAGTCCATGCCTAACATTAAACACTGACACCTTTAAAAAAGACTGTTCGATCCAACGAACCTTAAACCCTTAAACTTTCACTATCGTTTTGATGTTTGTTTCGTTAGCTCTTTGAAATCATTGTCCGTATTGAGTTTGATAAGATTTGATATGGGAAACGATTTGAAAATTTGAAGCTTTGGGTTTTTATTAACTCACTGATATT
>Ga0209172_10000820_pt1 | contig 78334 bp, 67 predicted proteins | sample LarsenN4metaG_FD_184113 | JGI IMG/M metagenome (GOLD analysis project Ga0209172, IMG submission 184113) | Hot spring sediment bacterial and archeal communities from British Columbia, Canada, to study Microbial Dark Matter (Phase II) - Larsen... ... | reverse complement strand
AAGTGGTGTGAATAGCGTCAGCTTCAGTCCTGATGGTCAAACCCTCGCTTCTGGGAGTTGGGATAAAACAGTGCGACTGTGGGATGTGGCGACGGGAAGGGAACTCCGCCAACTCCAGGGACATACAGACGGTGTGTTAAGCGTCAGCTTCAGTCCTGATGGTAAAACCCTGGCTTCTGGGAGTAGGGATAAAACAGTGCGACTGTGGGATGTGGCGACGGGACGGGAACTCCGCCAACTCACTGGACATACAAGTGGTGTGAATAGCGTCAGCTTCAGTCCTGATGGTCAAACCCTCGCTTCTGGGAGTTGGGATAAAACAGTGCGACTGTGGGATGTGGCGACGGGAAGGGAACTCCGCCAACTCCAGGGACATACAAGCATTGTGTCAAGCGTCAGCTTCAGTCCTGATGGTCAAACCCTCGCTTCTGGGAGTTGGGATAGAACAGTGCGACTGTGGGATGTGGCTACCGGACGGGAACTCCGCCAACTCACTGGACATACAAGCTATGTGTCAAGCGTCAGCTTCAGTCCTGATGGTCAAACCCTCGCTTCTGGGAGTAGGGATAATACAGTGCGACTGTGGGATTTGACCACGGGGCAGTTTTTGCGCCAACTCCAGGGACATACAAGCTATGTGTGAAGCGTCAGCTTCAGTCCTGATGGTCAAACCCTCGCTTCTGGGAGTGATGATAAAACAGTGCGACTGTGGGATGTGGCGACGGGAAGGGAACTCCGCCAACTCCAGGGACATACAAGCATTGTGTCAAGCGTCAGCTTCAGTCCAGATGGTCAAACCCTGGCTTCTGGGGGTGGGGATGGGGTGGTGCGGTTGTGGGATGTGGCGACGGGACGGGAACGGCGCCAACTCCAGGGACATACAAGCACTGTGTCAAGCGTCAGCTTCAGTCCAGATGGTAAAACCCTGGCTTCTGGGAGTTGGGATAAAACAGTGCGACTGTGGGATGTGGCGACGGGACGGGAACTCCGCCAACTCCAGGGACATACAAGCATTGTGTCAAGCGTCAGCTTCAGTCCAGATGGTCAAACCCTGGCTTCTGGGAGTGAGGATAAAACAGTGCGACTGTGGGATGTGGCGACGGGACGGGAACTCCGCCAACTCCAGGGACATACAAGTGGTGTGAATAGCGTCAGCTTCAGTCCAGATGGTCAAACCCTCGCTTCTGGGAGTGATGATAAAACAGTGCGACTGTGGGATGTGGCGACGGGACGGGAACTCCGCCAACTCCAGGGACATACAGACTGGGTGAGAAGCGTCAGCTTCAGTCCTGATGGTCAAACCCTGGCTTCTGGGGGTGGGGATGGGGTGGTGCGGTTGTGGCGGGTGCGGTAGGGGTGTGGGTGGGGCGGTTCGGCTTCGCTCACCGACCAGGGAGCGGGGGTGCAGGGGTGCAGGGGTGCGGGGGTGCGGGGGAGCAGGGGTGCGGGGGGAGTGCAAGACCTAGCTATAATAGGGATAAACTTCTTTTCAGCAACATAATGAGTATTAATCTAACCTCTGACCAGGAACAATTTATTCAAACTAAGCTGAAATCAGGGAAATATCAAACCCCTGAAGAAGTCGTTTCCATTGCCTTGCGGTTGTTAGACGAATGGGAAAAGGCTGAGGCTGAATGGGTTGCAGAGGTGGGCACTAAAATTGATGCGGCCATATCCGCTAGTGAGGAAACCCCGCCCCTTGATGGCCCAACTTTTATCAAGGAAATTTTACAACGATTTCAGCCAGTAGATTAGGATAACACTATGAGTCGTTATGTTATCAATATTCTGGCCAGCCGCGACCTGAATGATATTGCCGAGTATTTTGCTACTCATAGTGTGGTAGCAGGGGAAAAGTTTTTTCTTGAGTTTAATCGCCGCTGCGAGCAACTGGTAAATTTTCCAAATTTAGGGAAAAGCTACGCAGAAATTCGTCCCTACCTCCGAGGTTTACCTTTAAAAGGTTATGTCATATTTTACCGACTGGTGGACGATGGAATTGAAATTTTGCGGGTTTTAAGTGGTCGCCGGAATTTTCCCGATTTTTTTCAAGAATCTGAATAAAGTAGATTCTTGTGCAGTAACCCGGTTTCTGAGTTAAAATGCAACCACGAGGAGAGCAACCCCTGGAGACAGTGATGCAAATTACATTGAACAAGCAACAAGAGCAGTTTATCGCCACCCAGTTAGCGAGGGGCAATTTTAATCATCCCGATGAGGTTGTGAATGCTGCCTTTCTCCTGCTGGAAAAATTGCAAAATGAGTATGAAGAATGGCTCACAGAAGCCCGCGCTAAAGTGGAAGAAGCTGTGGCAGAAATGGACAGAGGCGAAGCGTTAGATGGGGAAACATTTGTGTTAGGGATTTTGGAGCGTTTTCAGCAGGCAAAGGGAGGTAACGTTGAGTGAATCAGTATCAGATATCGCCCTCTGCCAGTCGAGATTTGAATGAAATTTCCGAATATTTTTTAGCGCAAAGTATTACCGCAGGTGAGCGGTTTTTCCAAGAATTTAACCGCAAATGTAAATATTTAACCCAGTTTCCTTATATGGGGAAAAGCTATGGGCATTTATTAACAGATTTGCGTGGTTTACCTTTGGAAGGTTACATTATTCTTTATCGTACCATAGGAGAAACGGTGGAAATTCTGCGGGTTGTGCATGGACGGCAAGACCTAGAGGCATTATTTAGAAATTGATGATTATCCCCTGGGGTTGCAGAAACCGGGGGGGTTCAGAAACCGGGTTTCTTAATTAAATCTTGGTTTTGATGCAGAGATTATCGCAGAAACCCGGTTTCTTAGCTTTTTCTTGGCTTTACTCTAGCAAAGGAATGCCCCAACTGAAGGTTTCCATCTGTTTAAATACAGGTTCGGGGGGGAATGTGCCATCGATAAATTTAAAAGTGTCTATCCCACCCAGGGGATATGCAGAACGCCCATTTATCCCCACCAGTTCGCCTTGGTGATTCAAAATTGGGCCGCCGCTCATCCCAGAAACGATATCATTAGTATAACCCAATTGATATCCTTCTTCTAGGGGGGTTTGGGGGAGCATTCCCACGGTTCCAGTTGTCCACCGAAAGGCTTTTAACCCCCAGGGACGGGTATTGGTAATTTTATTTTCGTTGATTTGATGCCAACTGGGAAATCCCGCTGCATAAACTACATCCCCAATATTTAACCGTTGGGTGTTGGCGATTTCTGCTACTGTGTATCTGTGGTAACTGGTGAATTGTAACCAGGCGATGTCTTGATTGTCACTGCTCCCCAACAAATGGGCTGGATGGGCTTGACCGTCTGGGGTTAAAATGGTGTAGGGTTGTTCTTGGTTATCATCAACCACGTGGCGGTTGGTGATGACGATATAGGCGTGTTGGTCTCGCTGAATAATGACGCCGGAACCGGTACTGCTGTGAGTGAGAATGCGCACGGTGATTTGACGGGCAATTTCTGAGGTTTCTGGGGATGGTGGTTCTAAATTGCCGATAAATGGAGCGGTGGCGCTAAGGACGAAAAAGGCGATAATTGTTCTGATGCCCCGGTTCATGGCCTATATATATGGGCGGCACATTTTCTCACAATACTATGATAGGTCAAGGGGGAATAAATGTCAAGGGGTTTTCTGAAATTTTTTTGACCAAATTTTCTGGAGTTGCTATTGGTAGGGGTGGGGATACAGCAGATTGGGTGTTGATTTGGTGATGACCCTCACCCTAAATCCCTCTCCCAAGACGGGAGAGGGACTTTGAAGATATCTCACATTTTTCAGAAAATGCTGTATTCACCTCATTTATTTACCGTGATTTGCCTTTGATTTACGGGTTGCAACGATCGGGCATTCACGTTGTAAATTTCTGTAAACTCCTCGATTTGTGCCAGTGAGGCTTCCAGGGGTGTGGCTAAAACGTGCCAATTTACCCCCTCAGTGCAAGGCGGTGTGGTGAGGGAGCCACTGTAACTATAGTAAGCGCGGTTTTCGGGTAACAGTTTGCTAGCATTAATCTTGATATTACTGGCCGTTACCTCATCATGGGTCTGAGGAATCTGTTCCCAGAGGGTATTGAGCAATTCATTAGGTTTGCCCTCCTGAATCAAAACCCCCACAACTGCAAACTGTCCGGCTTGATTTTTGTGAACTAAGTGCAACTCCATCCCCGCCGCCTGATTATTCACCGTATGCTCGCTGGGGGTGTGAAAGTGAAATTGCACCAAATCATACTTTTGCTCACCAATTTTGACCCAACTCCCTGGGGGATAGTTGACTTGAATTGTGTGGCCGGTGTTGGTTATAGTTAAAGGTACATCTTGGTAACTAAACTGGATTTTGGCGGGATTAGTTTTAGTGATTTTGGCGGGTTCAAAATTGATGGGGGACTGGGAATTGCCATTTTTGCAGGCGGCATATTCTGCCTTTAGTTCTCCCCATTTAGTAGGATTATTGGCTCCGCCATAATGCCAGCTTGCTGCTTCTGATGGTGATGGTGGTGGTGGCGATTCGGGTTGGGATATTTCTGGTGGTTTGACGGGCTGACAGGAGATGTTGGTTAGGATTAAAGTCAAGAGCGAGATTTTCCATATCAGCTTTGGGATTCTCATGGGTTTGGTTGATTTTCATATATTAGGATTTAAAATACTATTTAGGTTATGGTTTGTCAAGGTGGTTAATTCTGGTCAATCTATATTTTTTATTAAACCTACAGAAGAAACCGGGTTTTTGCGGGGGGTTTCCCTCCTGCCCTCACCCTAAATCCCTCTCCCAAGACGGGAGAGGGACTTTGAGGTTGAGAAACGCTTAGCGGGTGGTGCGTACCCACTCTTCTACAGCGTCGGCGAGGGTGGCGGCGAGTTGTTTCTGTGCTTCGGGGTCAACTATCCACTCAAACTCATCAGGGTTAATCATAAAACCCAATTCTAATAATACTGAAGGTGTGACGGTGGAGCGAGCTAGGGCTAAACTGTTCCAAAATACGCCGTAGGATGGGCGCCCCAATTTTTGCACGAGATAGTTGTGTAAAAATACGGCTAAACTGTGGGCTTGGGGATGATACCAAAACATCCCGACACCTGCGGTATTGATGGCGTCGCCGGAGTCTGGGAGGGCGTTGTAGTGGACGCTGAGGGCGAGGTTGGGCTCTTCTTTCTCAATCATTTCTACGCGCTGTAGGGGCCATAAATCGTCGTCTCCTTCGCGGGTCATATAGACTGTGGCGCCGCGTTTTTGTAGTTCATCGCGTAATAGTTTAGACACGATTAAGGTGACATCTTTTTCGGGATAGCCGGTGGGACCGCGGGAGCCGAGGTCTTGGGGGCTACCATGACCGGGGTCGATCGCGATTTTCATCCCGGCGAGGGGGCGGCTACCGCTGCGATTTTCTGGGGGATGACGGAGGGAAAATACCAGGGTTGTGCCCTCATAGCGCAATTTGTAGCCCCATTGCTGCAGTGATTTGAGGTGAAATGTGTATTCTAACCGTCCAGGTTCCCGCTGTTCCCAGTCGAGGCGTTTGATTACGGGGTCGTCATCCAGGCGAATGGTTTGGGTTTCCGCCGTGGCGTTATAGAGGGTTAGGGTTAATGTGCCTTCCCCTTGCTGTACGGTCATGGGGAGGGGGGTTTCTAGGGGGAAGCGAATTTCTGTCCAGTTGGGGACTTGACGATAACCGAGACTTCTCACTATGGACCGGGGGGGTGCCCCAGTAGATAATACCTTTACTTCGTCGGCTTTAATCCAGCCGCCGTATTCCAGGCGGAGGAAATCTCCTTCGCGTCCGGTGATGCGCGATCGGGTGCCCGTGGGTAAAGGTGTCAGGCGGGTGTTTTCCGCCGTCGGTCCCGTGCGAGCCACCCCCGCCGCCGCCGTCACCTCCGCCACCTGAAATTGACTCGGTGACAGAATCTCAACCCGACCCGTACCCATCATACTGCTGGTTTGACCATTGAGGCTGACTTGAAATTTCGGTTGACCCAAATTCCCTGGCACCGTGAGATTATTAGTACAACCTTCGTAGTGACCGGCGGCATTACGCACGAGGGGCAAATTTTCTTCCGTGAGCGCCGACAAATTCGCTGGCAGTTCCACCACTTCCCCTTGAGGCATTAAACTAAGGGTTTGGGAACCGATTTGCACCGAAACCGTGGCATCAGCGGGAGCCACCGCACTGAAGCAAACCAACTCCCCAGGCATTCTGGCAATATCCACAGCCGGAGAGAGGGAATTAGGGGCAAAACCCACTCCCTCTGGCATTGGGGGTGTAGTTGCCTCCCGCGTCACTTTGACTTGGATTTCTTCATTGCTGTGACGGATGGTAAATTGATTGTCGCCAATTTCCAGAGGCAAACTGGGGGCGAAATGGCCAGCGGGACTGCGCTGGATTTTCTGGCCGTTGATAAACACATCACCGCTAGGGGGGGCAGTGCCAATGAAAAAAATCTGCTGTGCAGTAGTTTTGTGTTCTAAGGGCGGATAGGCTAAAAACAGGGAGCTGTCTGCTCTAGCAGATTGAGTGATGACCATTATAGAACTGAGTGCAGCTAAGCCTAGGAGATTGCGCATGGGGGGATTGTCAAACATTGATGTGAACCATACAAGATTATAAAGGTCATCAGGGTATTTCCGCGCTAAACAGATGATTTCAGGATGATTGAAAGCAGATTTTTTGATAATTATCTATTGAAATTAATTGAAATTTCTGTGATTTTGATTGATGATTTTATCTCAATTTTTTAGATTAATCAAAAACAGCTACCTCCTTTGTGTTATATCAAGTCTCTGTAGGGTGGGCATTGCCCCCCTACCATAGTGATGATTCGCCTAGTTATGGGTTTAAGATTTCTCGCTGGATGTCGATGCCAAGACCGAGGGCAACGCGGGTGCCATAGTCGGGGTCGGCTTTGTAAAAGTGGGGGATTTGCCGGAGTTTAATCTCGCGGTTAGCGGGTTTCATGGCATCTACAATGTTGTCGATGAGACGGGCTTTTTCATCGGCGGTGAGGACGCGGTATAAGTTACCGGCTTGGATGTAGTCGTTATCGGTGCTATTTGGCGGGGTACGATCGGCCTTTCCAGACACCTCCAAAGGCGGCTCTGGGGATTCTGGGGCTTGTGTTGGTCCGCCAAAACTGTTAGGCTCGTAATTGACGCTGCTGCCGCCGTTATCGTCAAAACGCATCAAACCGTCCCGCTGGTAGTTGGCGGCTTTGGTGGCGTGGGGGCAGTTGATGGGGAGGGTGCCATAGTTGCCGCCGAGGCGATACCGCTGGGCATCGGGATAGGCAAATAGGCGTCCTTGGAGCATTTTATCAGGGGAAAACCCGATACCGGGGACGATGTTGGAGGGGGAAAATGCGACTTGCTCCACTTCGGCGAAGTAGTTTTCGGGGTTGCGGTTGAGGACAAGACGCCCGATCGGGATGCGGGGATAGTCTTTTTGCGGCCAGACTTTGGTCAAGTCGAAGGGGTCGAAACGGTAGTTAGCGGCTGCGGCTGGGGGCATAATTTGCACATAGACTTTCCAGGCGGGGAAGTTGCCCGACGCGATCGCGTTGAATAAATCCCGAGTAGCATGATCTGGGTCTTCTCCCGATACACGAGTCGCTTCTGCGCGAGTAAAATTCTCCACACCCTGTTCACTGATGAAGTGATATTTAATCCAAACTCCCTGGTTTTCGGCATTCACCCACCCGAAAGTATGACTGCCATAACCGTTCATGTGGCGATAGGATTTGGGAGTGCCGCGATCGGAATAGAGAATCGTCACTTGATGCACCGATTCCGGCGTCAGAGAGAAGAAATCCCATACAGCATTCGGGTCTTTGCAATTCGTTTGCGGATGGCGCTTTTGGGAGTGAATTAAATCGGGAAACTTGAGCGGGTCGCGGATAAAAAAAGTGGGCGTATTATTGCCCACAATATCATAATTACCCTCTTCGGTGTAGAATTTCACCGCAAACCCTCGCGGGTCACGGGCAGCATCCGCCGATCCCTTTTCCCCACCAACGGTGGAAAAGCGAACAAACACAGGCGTTTGTTTGCCCACTGTGGTTAAAAACTTGGCTTTTGTTGACGAAGTAACATCGGCGGTAAGTTCAAAATAGCCGTGAGCCCCGGCCCCTTTGGCGTGAACTACCCGTTCGGGAATCCGTTCCCGGTTGAAGTGCGCCAGTTTTTCTAATAGGTGAAAATCTTGGACTAATACTGGGCCTGAACTGCCAGCGGTGAGAGAGTTTTGATTATCCCCTACAGGAATACCAAAAGTGGTAGTTAAGTTTTGGTTTTCGGTCATCTCTGCCTCAGAATGCTTCCGTTTTTCTGCCTGAGTGTAAGGCATTTAGGTAAATTACATCTTGGAGGGCTAACAAGTCAAGGGAGGATTATCCTTCTAGTTCACAGCAATTTTTTCCCCTGTAGTGGGCTGCTATTTGGGTTATGGGATGGTTTGATGCCGTTTGGCTTGAGTCGCCCCACATATAACTTGCACAAAATAGCAGATATTTGGCGAATGAAAAGGGGTATCTGTTGCCGGTTTAAATTTAAATTAGATTACGGCTACCGCCGGGATGGGAGCAGCTCCTAGAGGGAATCTGGGGCTGTGGTGGTGTGGCGGAGGGTCACGATTCGCCACGGCTTGAGGTAAAGTAGGATATCGATTAGTGATAGGCTTCCTTCCGTCCGAGGAGGTATGGCAGGTGCGATGCTAGCGTGACGCAAGCGCGGGCGGCGTTCGTTGCGACAACACTCTATCGGCTCTGGGGGTTGAGGATGATTCGCCTCGGGGGGTGCGAGGATACCGGGCTGGGTGCAGCAGCCAATAGCCAAAACAGAACAGTAGGATAAAATTCCTGTCAAGATTGGTGGTAAATTAACATTGATATCCAGGTGAGAGTAGATTCAGGTAGAGGAGTTAGCGGTTTTGGGTTGGGATGGTTGGATGAGCGAGCAAGTTGAGCGGGGGTTGTGGTAGAGGGGGAAGCATTCCGCCTTGATGTTAATCATTTTTACAAGATAATTAATGGCGTTAAGTAACGCCGATCGACATCACATCATCCTGGGCAGAAAAATTGTGGCGAATCTAACCCTATAGCCCATCGGGGAAAAACTATTTGGGCTGAGGGCACGCCGAACCAACTGGAATCAAGAATGCGTTTGGGGTTATATGATGGTCAATCCAACAACAGCCGAAAATTTTCCCGTTTCCTCAAGGGAGGGAACCGCGATCGTCCACTTACCACACCGCGTCACCGTGATGGAGGCGGTGGCTTTCAAGCAGACTGTCACCAAACTGCTGGAAAACAATCCCCCTTGGCAGGAAATCATCCTTGATTTCCAGCAAACCACTTTTATCGATAGCAGTGGCGTGGGGGCATTGGTTCACAATGTGAAAGCGGCGAAACGGCTAGACATTCCTTTGGGGCTGCAAAACGTGCAGCCCCAAGTGAAGGGAGTTTTATCCCTCACGGGACTGGAGCGAGCCTTAACCATTTTGCCGGACGCCCTCAATGTCAACCCAAGAGAAGACAAGGAAGAGGAAAAAATCTTGGGGGAGCCAACGCCCCCCCTACCCCCCCTGCCAACCACTCATCCTTCGGTCCGCTCTGTGGCTAAACGGGGGGTAGATATCTTGGGGGCTATTGTAGGCTTAGGAATTACGGCAGTGTTGTTTCCGGCGATCGCGATCGCCATTAAACTCGACAGTCCCGGCCCGATTTTCTTCAGTCAAATCCGCTGTGGTTGGATGGGACGCTCATTTCGGATGTGGAAATTCCGCTCTATGTGCATCAACGCCGAAGCCATGAAATCTCAAGTAGAAAACCAAATCGTTGGCCCCCTGTTTAAAAATGAAAACGACCCCCGGGTAACCAGGGTCGGGCATTTCCTCCGCCGCCGGAGTTTGGACGAACTGCCCCAGTTCTGGAATGTACTTACTGGCGATATGAGCCTCGTAGGCACCAGACCGGTTCTCCCGGACGAACTGGAAAAGTATGAAGTCCCCGAATGGCAGCGCCTGGATGTGAAACCGGGGATGACCGGGGAGTGGCAAGTCAATGGCCGCTCTAACGTGCGGAACTTTGAGGATGTGATCCGCTTGGACCTAAAATACCAGCAAAACTGGAGTTTCGTTTATGATTTAAAGCTAATCCTGAAAACCATTGGCATCCTGTTCCAGAAAAACACTGGGGCTTTTTAAACGAGTATAACAAAAATCAGGAACTATGGCGTGATTAACCATCATTCATCGATTACTTTATATTGGGAAGTGTGTTATCAAAAAATAGGGAGCTGGTGGCAAAAGCTGATTTCCCGGCTCCGCAAACAATCAGCAATGCCAGAGCAACCGCTGAAGCGATCGCGGATTCAGGTGGGCACCGACCTCAACGCTCTCGCCGAAGTCCTCCAGTGGTTTGAGCAATTCAACATCTCCCTAGTGCCTGGGGAAATTTGGTGGCAGTGTCAAACCGCCTTGGCGGAAGGCTTTACCAACGCTGTGCGTCACGCTCACCATAACTTGCCCCCAGAAACATCGATCGATATCGAGGTTGCGATCCTCCCCCATTGTCTGGAAATGCGGATCTGGGATGACGGTCAGCCGTTTGATTTAGAATCAAAACTGCAAGCCCTATCCCAACAAGTATTAGATCCCCTAGAAAAAGAAAATGGCAGGGGACTGATATTTATGCACCAGCTCACGGACGAAATTTCCTATACCCGTACTGAAGACCAGCGCAACTGCCTGTTAATGCGAAGAAACTTGCTGCGCCCCCTCCGGGGCGACAAATGATTCAATGAGGAAACCCTTTCCTAATTACGATGACATCCGGTCTTGGCTACGGGCGATCGTCCTTCTGGCCTCGGTTTGCACTGGCGCTGTTGCCCGACTGTGCGGCATTTTAGCGCGCCTGCGCCACCCAAAAACCCATTCCGCGCCGCCGCCAAGACAGGAGCCTGGGAGAGGTGACCTCTGTTCCTGCCGCCAAAATTCTGGCCATATCCGCCCTCTATTCCCCGAGGCGAATGGCCAAAAGCCACCACCAGAAACATCCAGGCAAAAATATGGCAATGGCGATGGCTACTACCGAAATCCTAGTCGGGTGGGCAATACCCACTCTACCGAAAACCTAGTCAAGAAGCCGATACCGCCAAAAGTGGAGCCGGAATTGTTACAACTTGCCCACGATTTGATTGCCATCTTCAGCCTCCCAGAAGCCCGCTTGCTCCATGCCAACGATGCTTGGCTGGAAACTCTGGGGCAAACATCCCCCGGTACGGGCTTCCAGCTTGGTTGGGGCGATATCCTCCATAGCAACTGTCCCCCGACGGGACGGGAAATCCCTGCTGCTGTGGCGAGAGGACAAACTTTTTCAGACATCGAGCTGGTGTTGGTCGCCACCAGTCTAGCTCCCATTTGGGTTCGAGGGAAGGTTATCTCCTATCAGGAGAATGGGACTCACTACATGGCGGCAATTTTCCGCAATGTCAGCGCCGAAAAGCAACTGGCGGCCAAATACCAGCAAATTTTTGAACAGGCTACAGAAGGTATATTTGAAGCCAGCCTCGGCGGTGATTTCCTCTGTGTCAACCCAGCTCTGGCCGGGATTTACGGTTACGACACTGCCGCAGAATTTCTCGCGGATATTCGTAATGCCAGCCAACTTTATGCAGAAATCCCGCACTGGCAAGATTGCTTACCGATATTGGAAAGCACTGGGGAACTCAGCCGGGAAGTGAAGGTGAAGCGTCGCGGCGGGCATACTATGTGGGTATTGGAAAAGCTGCAATTACAGCGAGACAATTTTGGCCGCCCAGCCGGGGTACAGGGTTTTGTCCAAGATATCACCACTCGCCGTCAGGCAGAGGCGACCCTCGCGGTGGCGAAAGAGCAGTTACAGGCAGTATTGGACGCGGTGCCTGGTACGGTGTCTTTGATTAGCTCGGATTTTCGTTATTTGGGGGTGAACCGCCACCTCGCCGCTACTTATAATTTGCCCCTGGATTTTTTTGTGGGACGGGAAGTGGGTTTCCGCCAGTCGGCTTTCGGCCAATTTGTGCGGGAGTTTTTCGCCAACGCGGCGGAAGAGGCTGCCCAGGAAATCGATACAGAAATTAATGGCAGTTTCCGCAGCGATTTGGTGATTGCAAAAAAGTGGCTCGATAGCGAAGCGGCGGTGTTTGTGGGGATAGATATTACGGAACGCAAGCGCGCTGAAGCGGCTCTGCGCCAAGAACTGGCGGAAGCGGCGGAGTATGTGCGTAGTTTGTTGCCCGCTCCCATTTCGGAACCGATCGCGATCGACTCCCGGTTTATCCCCTCGCAGCAGCTCGGTGGCGATGGGTTTGACTACTACTGGCTGGATGAGGACCACTTGGCGATTTATTTGCTGGACGTATCGGGGCACGGTTCCCGCGCTGCTTTGTTGTCGGTTTCTGTTCTCAATTTCCTGCGATCGCGCTTCCTCCCAGACACCAACTTTTACCAGCCAGAGCGGGTTTTGAGCGCCCTCAACCAAATCATCCAAATGGAACGCCAGCGCAATATGTATTTCACCATTTGGTATGGGGTTTATAACCAGCGCACCCGCGAGCTGGTTTATGCTAGCGCTGGTCATCCCCCCGCCGTTTTACTCTCCCACTCCCCCGAGGGCATCGAAGCCAAACTGCTTAAAACCAGCGGTTGTCTGCCGATCGGCATGTTTCCCACTGCCCAATACACCCGCGATTCTTCCCAAATTCAACCCCAGAGTACCCTCTATATCTTCAGCGATGGCATTTATGAAATCCGCCAACCCGACGGCACCATCTGGGACCTAGAGGACTTCCTCAACTTGTTGGCCAACTGCCACCGCCACGGTGACGACTTCAGCCTCGAACGAGTCTTGCAAGCAGTGCGCACCGTCAATACCAAAGACACCTTCGATGATGATGTTTCTCTCCTGCAAATAAATTTTACTCCTTAACCTCATCCTCAAGCCCATCAGATAGCTCCCCTGACCGATCGGTTCGGGCGACTGCATCGCCGCCCACCTCCTAGCTGCTACCAGTCCCATTTGGGTTTAAGTCAAAACCTTGATTTTGAACTGTTCTTGATTATCGAAAATCTCGATCACCTTATCCAAACCCGCCAGTTCAAACAGCATCCTCACCTGATGGTTCAACCCACATACAAATATCTTCTGTCCCGCTGATTGCACCGTTTTAATCGCTAGCACCACCGCTCCCAACCCTGAACTATCCATAAAGGTCACATCCTTAAAATCAATTAAAACCAGGTTCGCACCCGCCGCTAAGGAGTTGTTAATCTCTTGATGGAACTGCCCGGACTTGGTGCGATCGAGGAGACCAAAAGGCTGAATGACTTTAAATACAGAACTCATCTTGTTGACTCGCCAGTTAACGCTACAAACCAAATTTACTGCACTCACCCGTCACACATCCAATGCGTGCCAAAATTATCTTAACTTGCTCTGACCCCACTCCCATCAATTCAACCCAAAATTCTGGGAGAATAAATTGCGGATAAGTAACATGATATGACATGGCACCGAGTTTCTCTCCCCCCATTGGGATGATCCCTTGATTGGCAAAACCCTTCAACTGCCCAGAGGAGATGGGGATTATCCCCACCAGCATCCCGATCGGCCCAAAGCCCCAAGCAAGTGTCTCACCATTCTCTTGTTTCCAGATGAGCATGATGTATATTTACCGCCTTCTGCAACAGCCAATCATGGCATTTTTACCGCCCAATTATGTAAATTTTTATGTCAGCCATCAACCCTAGTGACAGCTATATAATATAATAATATATTGTGCCTCGTTTTTGCCTCAAATTCCCGGAAAAATCTGTGGCCAAGGCAGGACAAATACGTTATCATGTTGCTACCTAGTTTATATGCTAAAAAAAGTCACGATTAAAGGTTACAAGTCAATTAAAGAAGCCGAGTTTAACCTGGGCAATATCAACATTTTATAGTCATTTCAATAAAAAAAATAGTTTTTTGGTTAAACCCCGACCCAATTGTGCCCTCTATTCCCCAACCCCTCTCCCCCCCTGGTCGAAAGGGGTTGGGGAATAGAGGGCATCAAGAGAGTATCTCATTGTTATTTGAAATAAATATAATTTTCAATTCACCCGGATCAGGTGTAAATCAAAAATTGGCTGATTGGATTTGGCTCATATGATTGGTGAGTATTTCTACTTGGTGGTGCAAATCTTTTAGCTCATCAATATGTCCTACTGTTTGCTCAAACTCAGTCCCATCACTGTAAATTACATGGTAAATGTAACTGGATTGGGGATTATCCATTTGAAAACTGGGGTTTTCGAGAAATTTTGTCACTTTCGGCAATTCCTCGAATACGATAGGTGCGGATTGATGGCACAGAATTAGCCGGATTTCCTGGGGAAGGGCACTGAGTTTTCCCCGAACTCTATCCGTGTATGATGTGACGGCAGCTTTCCCAACAAAATTCACTAAAGTGGCGGCTACTGCTTGGCAATTTTCTGGGGTAAAATTTACTTCAAACTCTGAGGCAATTCGTTGTTTTTCAGCTTCCGAGGCTTTGTCAGGATAATCCATTACCAAGCCGTGGCTGGAAAATGCCGCCAAAATCTTGTCTTTGGGAATGTAAAATAAGTCAATATCTCGAGTTTTCACTAGCTCGCGGGCAGGTTGAGTGAAATCTCCAGCGGAGACGATACCCAAGAAACGTGCCGTGGGATAGGCTGTGCGCATGGGTAATAGCTTACCACTGTCGTCTCTAGCTTTATCTTTTGAATGTCGGGCACCCCGCCGCCAAAAACACTCGATAAATGCCACGGGAATCCCAATTTTGTTGGTTGTGCCCTCAAGTTCGAGAACAAAATCGAAATCCACTGAGTTTCCCTCTTCATCCTTCCAGGTGAGTTTATCCCCCCTGACGGTGCGATCGATAAATCGATTGTGCAAAAATAATGCCAATCTATCTGCCACCTCTTCCAATAGAGGCAAAACCCAATATTCTTCAAACCAATCTCCTATCAACTGGCCGATTTTGTGGCCAGCAGATGATGTTTCTGTTGATTGTTGAGCCATATTTCCTTGATTCCTTTATCCGCTTATCCAAAGAATGCCCTCTTGTAAGGGGACGCGGTGTTTGCGATTTTTCCACTTGGTATTGCGATCGCGCAGTTTAGTATAGTCATAGCTTTTAAACCCAGCAGCGATCGCCAGTTCTCCCAACCACTTATCCACTGGGATATAGACACCATAGGGGGCAGAGTCTCCCACAACCCAGCATATTTTAGCATCAGATTTGCATACCCGTCGCAGGGATATCCACACTTTGGCCATATCTGCAAAATATGCCGCAATCATCGTATGATAATGTTTCTTGCCCCCGTGGGATTCTCTCTCTGTAGCCAGTTGATAGCAAGCGGACGTGATTTCTTGTCGAATAGGTTCTAGTTCGGGACGAGTGAGAATTTCTGCCAATTCTATTTGGTCTTTAGCGGCGTGTTGGGAGCAGGAAACAATTAAATGCTTTCTGACGGATTCATGTAAATCTTTCCACGATTGCACTTCTCCCCAAAATGACATCTCTAAGCGGGTGGCGTCAGCATAATCATAGTTATTGGCATAGGGGGGCGAAGCGATTACCGCATCAATGGTGTTGCTAGCTATTTTAGCACAGTTTCTGGCATCGCCGCTAATTATTTTACTTAGATTTGCTGATGATTCATTTTGCATCCATACCATATCCCGTTGCATCATGTTAATTTGGGATTGAAATGCGGCAAAAGGTTCGGCTACATTGGTTTTGTTTTGATTCGGGAGAATGTACTGCCATTGGGCTGTCTTAGCAGAAGCCGTGGGACGTAGTATGGCAGTAATGGCTAACCATGTGAGGTCTGATGCGGGGCGGTTATCCGCTGTGGCGCTATAGGCGATTTTTAATTTAGTTAGCTGGTGGATATTTTGGGGTGAAAAGCACTTTTTGATTAATTCGGGATAATCATCTATGGCAACATCATTTAACTTAAGTGCTGTTTCTTGCACTGTCTTAGCTCTGGCGATAAAATCAGATTGGGATGAATGCCAAAGGAGTTTTGATTGTGCAATGCGGGCGACAAAGGGATGGGCTTCAATACCAATACTAGGTATCCCACATTTATCGGCGGCTAATAGGGTGGTGGCTCCGCCTGCAAAGGGGTCTAGTATCGTGCTAGACTCATCCAGTTGCCAATCTTTTAAGATGCTTTCTACCCATTGGGCGGAAAATCCCGCTGAGTAGCGAAACCAACGATGCACTGGGAGTTTGATGTTATCAACAAACGTGCCAGACCGATGGTTTGGTTGGTAAGTGGTGTCAAATTGGGCAGTGGGAAATAGTTGTAATTGCTTACCGTTCATTAATTGTGTTTTTGCTTATGGTTGATGGTGGTTCGCGGTTGTTTACCGCGAACTATCAATCTAAAGCCCTACTACGAACCTCGGATAGAGGGCTGAAGCCCAACTACGAACCTCGGATAGAGGGCTGAAGCCCAACTACGAACCTTATTCGGATAAAGTAGCGTCTTACTCGTCTATTTGCCAGGGTTCGGTGATGGCGTTTTCATCGAAAATCTTTTTGGGACGCATGACGAGGACGACTTGACCGAGAATGGGGGTTTCTGGGGGGGTTTCAAACCATTTAAAGGCGAGGTTGTTGTCGGGAGCAACGAGGAAATAACTGTTGGCATCCCATTGGGTTTGATCGAGGTCGATGATGACGAGAACGGCTTCGGGTTTACCGGGGATGGGGGTGGGTAATTCGTGACTACTGCATAAAATGCCTACGGGTGTTTTGGCTTTGAGAATTACTTGCCATCCGGGAATGGGTGCTACTGCTGTTCCTCCGGGAAAGTTGGCGATGCGAAATGGTTCGGTTTCTTCAAATTTGGGCACATTGTCGATCGCCTGTGCGGGTAAAGGCAAAGAACCGATGACACTGATAATTCGAGGCAGTTCGTCTTCGGCTTCGACGCGGTAAATTGGCATCAGGGGGGCGCTGCGGCTACCGACGACGGTAAAATCGCTGAGAAGTTTTTCGATTTGTTCTCTGGCGGTTGCAGAGTGAGCGAATTTCAATCCTTTGGCGATGAGGCGGGAACGCTCTTGCAGGTCTTTTTTTTGCCGCGCTGTTTTCCAACATTGACAAGCCAGCGCATCCCCAGGATGGTCAACAAATCCGGCGGGAATTTGGGCAATTAGGGAAAATTCTTGAAAAGCGCGGGCGACTTCTCGGGCGGTTTCTGCTTCCAGGCGTTTTTCCATCGCCAGTTGCGCGGCGGCAAAACGCCTTTCTTGGTTGAGGATGCGCAATTCGTAGAGAACATCAGCCCGGGGTCCGGTATAATAGGATTGTACCTCGTCCGAGGCGCCAGCTTTCACGATACTGTCAAACACTTGGGCGGCGACGCCGATTTGATTTTGCTGCACGGCTTGAAAGCCGGTTTGCTCAAAGATGACATCTGGTTTGTAGCCAGCTTTGTGTAGTTGCTGGCAAGCTCGTCCCCAGTCCACCCAAGTGCCTTGTTTGCGGGAGAGGATTTCCAGCAACTCGGTGGCGGCGGCTTCTGAAAGTGGCGAGCTGGGGGTTGGGGGTTCTAGGGGCTGTTGAGTCATAATCGCATTTAGGTTTACACTACGAGAGTTTGGTATCAGTTTCCCACAGGGAGAAGAGGATTGGTGAATGGTGGTAAGTCTGCTTCCTTAAGCATTAATTAAATCGGACGCGATAAACTAAGTGTGTGGGGAGACAGCCTCAGCAAAGGTCTATTTTTTTACCCGGAAGACTATCATACAGGTCTAACATGGAACTGGAAACTAAAATCGCCGTTTATCGACCACGGATGAAGCAAGAGCGAAATATCCGCGAAACTGCTTTGGGGTTGGTTTCCACCCGCAGTTTTCCGGCGATCGTGGGTACTGCGGATATGATGCTGAAGTCGGCGGGGGTGACTTTGGTGGGATATGAGAAAACTGGGAGCGGTTTATGCACGGCGATCGTCCGAGGCGGCGTGGCGGATGTGCGGTTAGCGGTGGAGGAGGGGGCGAAAACCGCCGAACAGTTCGGACATTTGGTGTCTAAAGTGGTAATTCCGCGTCCGATGCCAAATTTAGAGGTAATTTTTCCCATCGGAGCGCAGTTGGAAGATTTGGCGCAACAGCAGGGCCATTCGCGGCTGAGCAACTTGGCGATCGGCTTGCTGGAAACCAGAGGTTTTCCCGCAATGGTGGGGGCCGCCGATGCGATGCTCAAAGCAGCGGATGTGCAGTTGGCGGCGTATGAGACGATCGGCGCTGGTTTGTGTACCGCCATCATTCGCGGTTCTGTGGCGAATGTCGCCGTCGCCGTAGAAGCTGGAATGTATGAAGCCGAGAAAATTGGGGCATTAAACGCCGTGATGGTAATTCCCAGACCATTAGAGGACCTAGAGCGCACCCTACCCCTAGCGAGCTACTGGGTCGAAGAGCCGGAAAAGCAAGAAGCTCTCCCCATCCTACTGCCCAAAGCGGTCAAACAAGTAGAAAAACAAGTGGTGAAGTTGCCGGAGTTGGAGCGTTTAACTATTCCTCTGGACGAGTAAGACTCTATCTTTCTTTGTGTCATTGGTCATTTGTCCTTGGTCATTTGAATTGATAATTGACAATTGACAATTCATAATTATCAATTGTCAATTATCAATTATCAATTGTCACCAAGGGACTTGGGACAAATGACAATAAATTATCCTTTACTTTAATTCCTGCATAATTTGCAAAACTAACTGGGCAAAAGCATCATCTCCCAAGCGTCCCAAGGCTTCGGTAATAATTTGTGTAGAAATATCGGTTTCCCCCCCCGCTACGGGAGGCACGAGTAGGGCCATGTGAGCAATGAGGTATTGAATATCTTCTCGGATGCGTTTGCGCTTTCCGTCTAATACTTTAGCGGTACGGCGGATGGAGCATTCTTGACGAAACTCAGTAAAAACTACATCTTTTTCCGGTCGGCGTTCCATAAATTTATTCCCTCATAATGAAGGAGAAACATTAGGGCATTTCCGATAGTTTTACATCAATGGTGCGGATATGGTTGACAAACCATTCCAGCAGTTCCACCGACACCTGTCGGGCAACTAATTCTGACGAGCCATAATTATCTATCATCTGGCGAATCGCCCCTAGCCTGGTTTGAAAATATTCATGGGCAGCTTTGTTTTTACCTGCTACCGGACATTTTTTTAAATTCATACATTGTTCTTCATAGCCAAAGTGATTGTTGACATACATATCCAAATATCCCAAAATATGCACAAGTTGTTTCGGGTCTTGTTTCGTGTTTAATGCCTCTAAAAGTTCATCCATTTGGTCTAATAGCTGCTTGTGCTGCATATCTATTAAGGGCAGACCGATCGCCAAAGAGTCATTCCAGGTTTTGGCAGGTTTATTCATGGTCAAATCACCTATGATACGACTAACTCAATCCCGGCTGAAGCCCAACTCAGGCAAGAACAGGTAGGGCGATGATCGCTCCCTGAATGTGTTACTGAATTAAAGCCGATTTTTCTGAAAATTACAAGAGGAATTTAAAAAAATTTGGAGTTGTTAAAATAATTCAATCAAAATATAAATAACGTTACATAATTTTGTCATTTGTCATTTGTCCTTTGTCCTTTGTCAAGTCACAAGGGACAAGGGACAAGGGACAAGGGACAAGGGACAAACCAAGGGGGTTACTTGGTGGTAGCTTCTAAGCCAACGGCTGGGAAAGGTAGGGTAGGAGTAGCTGAGCGACTAAATAGCCGGAAGTAAGTAGAAACCAAAAATTCCTTAATGGGAAAAGTCAGGAAAGTGAGAGGATTAATCGTAACGATGATATTGCGTGCGTCTTGGCGAGCTTGTTTGACAATTTGTTGGGCAACCCATTGCGCAGACATGACGCCGATCGGGTTGAGATTGCTTTTGAACGGACCAAGAATCAACTTGCGAATCACACAGGGAGCATCAAGACGCCGCAGGGTGACGATATCGCCGATCGCCCGTTTGCTCATTTCATAAAGCGGACTGAAAGCGGGAGAGGCTTCGGCTTCACTGGTATTTACCCACACTTCTTTAGTGGCGATGTCTGAGTTAGTGCGAACCGTGGCGAGGAATAATTCCATGAGTCGCCAAGTGGAAAATGTATTAACTTCATAGGATTTGCTGATAGCTTCCGGCGTTCTGTCCCCATGCACATTAATACCGTGATTAAGTACCAGAATATCTACATTAGAGAATAATTCTGCTAAGTCGGCTTCTTGGGAAATTTGCCAAGTGACAGTTTTTACCGCCCGGTTTTCACCATCCAAGTTTAAAATCACTGGTTCGGAACTGGTGGTGATGGCGATGATTTTCGCCCCCGCTTGATGGAGTTGAGACAAGAGAGCGCGTCCGAGGGTTCCTGATGCACCGGTGACAGCGCAAGTTTTGCCTTTGAGGGAAAAAGCAGTGCCCATAAATCGGTCTAATAGAGTAAAAGTGCCGCAAAAGTAGGCATTTTGGTCGTCAAAATGATGTCGCCAGTGATAAGTGCGGTTGACGAGCCAGTGGGAGGGGGGAGCCTCAAACGGTCCTGACATATGGGTTAAATCTGTGAGTTCCGCTGCTCGGGGGAAACCGGAACCACGGGCGATCGCTGCCACCAAAAAACTCAAAGTGTAAGCGCAACCCAACAGAGTCCCCCACTGATACGCCGGTGCAGTTTGCAGGGCTACCAACCACAGTAACAGCCCAAATGTCAACATTACCAGTGCTTCTGGTACGTCATTATGCCAGTGAGCCTTTTTGTAGATATCCTCGCTCACGGGAGTGAGGTTGGGACGAAACACCCGATGGTGCCAAGCATGCTGCTTGTATAGGGGTGGCACCAAGTGGGAAACAAAGTGGTATAAATCGCGCACCAGTTCCGCCCATAATACAGAACCCAATCCCCAAACGCCAGTTATGAGCCAAAAATTAACCATAGATAATGCGATCGCTTGACGATATCTCAACCAGATTACATAAAAGTTTACACAAATTTAGCTTAAATTCTCGCGGCTGTAAAGGGAAAATCTGGTATAATCTCAGCGGCGCGCTGTTGCGAACAAGTTGCAGCTTTTGCAGAAATTGCCCCCAACCCTGGGAGTCAACCCTTCAGGGTGGAGAGCCAACAGACGTTATCTGAGAATGTTACTATATTCATCACCTGCACAAAATATTTGCATTTATGTTTTCTGCTTTATCTCTATTTTCCGGTGCTGGTGGGATGGATCTTGGCGTCAGGCAGGCTGGATTTGAGGTGAGAGCTTGTCTCGAGATGGATCCTTACTGCTGCGAAACACTGCGCAGCGCCATTGCTAGGGACAACCTCAAGACAGTGGTTATTGAACAAGATATTAGAAAAATAGAACCCCTTGATTTGAGAAAAGAGCTAAATTTAAAATTTGGCCACCTGGATTTGCTGTTTGGCGGGAGTCCTTGTCAAAGTTTCTCCCAGGCTGGGAAACGGGCATCTTTAGATGATGAGCGGGGCTGGCTAATTTTTGAATTTGTCAGATTGGCCGAAATTTTTTACCCAAAATTTATCATCATTGAACAGGTTAAAGGCTTTTTAAAAGCACCGGATAATTATGGCCAAATTGGCGGAGTATGTCAACTCCTCACCACGCAACTGCAAGCGCTTGGATATGAAGTAAAAATCCAGCTCATCAATGCCGCGAGTTACGGAGTGTCTCAATATCGAGAGCGGGTTTTTCTCGTCGCCACCCAGCCAGGAATGAATTTTAGTTTTCCGCCGCCTACTCATGGAAAACCAAACGAACAATTATGCTTATTTCCACTGCAGCCATACGTTACTCTCAGAGAATCCATCACCGGATTAGGTAGGCCGTCACAAAATAAACAACAGCCACCAGAAGATGGTCATTTAGATGTGACGCCACCGGGTGATATCAAGCGAATTCATGGAGTGCCCGAAGGCTCGTTTTTGGCAGGGGAAAAGCACCTACCAGAACAGCAAAGAGGCAAGCTGACGGCAAAAGATACAACTAAATTTCGCCGCCTTTCTTTCTCCGAGCCCAGCCTAACCTTAAGATGTGGAGAAATTTTTTTCCACCCACGGGAAGATCGGTATCTGACTCCCCGTGAATATATGCGGATTCACGGATATCCTGATGATTACTTGTTAAAAGGTCCTATCCGGGGGCGATCGGGCACAGTGCGCCATTTAGACCAACACCGACAAATTGCCAATTCCGTGCCGCCGCCAGTGGCTCGCGCCATTGCCGCAGAGGTGGCAAAGTCACTCAAGAGCCAGGTTTTAGCCTCGGCGATATCGGCGGGAGATAGATAATCATTCATTATGGAGATTAGCCACTACTTATGCCTAATATCTTTGAAGTATTTGGGTTTCCCGTAGCCGATCGTACTCAGCAAGCTGAGACTGTCCGCCAATCTCGTACCTGTCCATTTATGGGAGAAATTTGTGATGGGGGCGGGAATCGTTACCAAACCAAGATTAAGCTCACAGCACAAGAGCCATTATCTGATTATTTTCATCCCGATATTACTGAAGTTATCCCCGGTATCTGCTCAATTCAAGCCGGTGATGACATATGGGTTGTATGTCCCCGGCGGTTATTTTCCGCTAAATGCGATGCGGCTGGGATACCTACTGTCAATCGCGCTTTACAGCCCTATGAATCTGATTTGCTAATTCACGCCGGTGTTCCCCAGGGAGTTGATATTGGTGTTTGGTCAGAAGTAGCCCTGAAACACCGCGTCGATGATGCGGAAATTAATTACCAGTTTGACTATATTCTAGCCCCTTTAGTGGCCAAGCCTTTCTCTCAGCTACCCCAGATTTTACCAGGAGAATTCACCCCAGATGATTTAGGAGATTTGAGCAAATCTGCCCGAAAAAATGGATATTACCAATTACAGCACAAATCTGCTGACGCGGTGATTACTCTCCCAGACCTTGACCAGATGTTTATTCTGGAGGTTATGACCGCGAGTACCAGTGGCTCTGATGCTGAAAAATCAACAGATATTAGGAGTGCGTTTCGCAATTACTTGCTAGGGGTTGAACATACCAGTCCCGGCATTAATAAACGTCAGGTTTGGGGGCGGATGGTAAGTCAGCTATTTGCCAAAACAGCATTAGCTAATGAATGGAAAGCACGGACTATATGGGTGATTCAAGATTCATTGCTCCAGAATATTGAGCGGACAACCCGCTTAAATACGAAAGCTGTAAGCAGTCACCCGGAGCGGAATATCAGTTTAGTGGTCATGGCATATCGCCAGAATGCGATCAAGACCAAAGAAATCGCCTACCAAACCACAATCAATGGTGATGCGGGAATCAATTTTGAAGGTGACAATACTTTTACCGATATCCTCTTGCCAAAAGTTACCCCGCCTAAAATAGAATTGCTTCAGGCAATTATGCGGCGAAAATTAGCAGCAATTTTAAATCTTTAATTGGGCACAATTTCGGGATGTTTAGTAAAACAGGTTTTGGTGGTAGCTACTTTAGCCAGCAATATCTCAATTCCATTTTTATGGGAAATGACTAGATTTTAATATTGTTGATGAATAAATTTGTGCCCCTGGTGTATGGTTAATTTCACCACAGACACACAGAGGGCACAGAGAAACATAAAACAGGAGGGTTTAATCAGTTCGAGGCAGAATGCCTCTGGGATGATTAAGCCTCGTCGTATGCTTCTAGGTCGAGCAGGTAAATGTATGGTTCCACCAGTTCAGGACGGTGAAAGGCGATCGCTCGGAGCAAATGCCAATCATTCAAGCCATCAAAAGGATTATCATACTCATCCTGATCCAGCCGCACTGCCAACCGCTTCACATCATCAGGCGTCAACTGCGCAATATCCCGCTCTGAAATGCTTGTAGTTCCCATTGTTCGCCCCTCCCAAAAGTATATTGGCGCCCATCTGGCACAACAGCGCGGACATAACAGGCGCCATTACCGATGCCACATTCAATTTTATCGCAATTAGCAGTCTGTCAACTCTCCGGCTCGCCCCCCCCAAGCCTGTCTAAGACAAACTCTCGCATCAGATCAATTTCCTCAGTGATGATTTGATGACCGATATTAAACTCGTGATAAGTGACAGGCACCCCCATATCCATCAAAATATCACGGGCTTGGCGCGCCGCACCTACTGGCACCACCCCATCTTGGGTCCCGTGCATCATCAACACCGGCGGCAACCCCCCTGTAGGCTCCGGCTCCCCGTGCAAATACCCACTGAAAGACACCAAACCCGCCACCGGTAAACGCAAACCCACATCCAGAGTCATCGCTCCCCCCTGGGAAAAGCCACTTAAAATCGTTCGCGACAGAGGCACACCGGTGATACCTTCGAGAGAAAGTAGCCAGTCCAGCAGCATTTGCCCACTTTCAAGCAACCCCTCATAATTATCGCTATCCAAGTCATACCACATTTTGCCCCCCGGAACGTGGGGATGGGGAAAAGGCGCATCAGGAAACAGAAAATGATAATCCGGCAAATTCAACTCCGGAGCCAAAGATGCCAAATCATAGAGATTAGCTCCCCAACCGTGGAGTAACACAATTAAACCTTGAGGCGATTTCCCACTAGCAGGGGGAATATTAATAGCTTGTAATGACACTTTATGGCTCCTTGTCACAACGCCCAGCCATCATCTTACCTTGTCACTGGTCAAATGACAAAGGACAAATCACCAAAAAGTGATATACTTGTTATCGTCCAATCCAACATCAGGGAAAAAGCATCATCAAACCATGACCAGCGGCAACACTTTAAGAGAAGGCAGCGGGGATTTACCCCCAGTAGAATACACCCAGCTACTGCAACAGCTTGCCAGCATCCTCCGGCAGCAAAATCCATTTCAACTTTCCAGCGACCAACCGCTCCTTATCATCAATATCGATAATCTCGCTGATACCCTCGCCAGCAACCCCAACCTGGCAAACCCCCTCGCTTCCCCTCGCGGCGTCCGCACCGCAACCGTCAATTTTACCCCCAGTTGCCGGGAAAAATTCCCCGATTTAATCCGGCAAATCCGCGACTTATTAAAACAGCATCTAGCCGAAATCACCGGGGTAGAAGCCAATATCCCCGCCTTAGTGCAAAGTTTGATAATTAACGACATAACCTCCCTCACTGGCGCCGCCAACACCCCATTAAACTTGGGTTATAACTTCAGGAGAACCAACCAACTGCACCGCCAGAAGCTGACCATAGAAACCAACCGTCCTGGTAGCCAGTCCCTCCTGAAGCTCCACAAAATCACCATTACCGTTGCCAACATCAACCAAATCTCATCCCAACTGGAGCAAGGCATCAGAAACCACATCGATACTCTCCCTTGGGACACAGACCAAGAACGGGAAAACATCCAAGAAGTTTTCAGCGAAATCGTAGCCGATGAGTGGTCAGAATTCAGCAAAGTGCGGGAACTAATAGATACCCAAGCATTAGGGAGGCTGAAAAGACACGCCCAAATCACCTACTTAAAACACCTGCTCAACCACACAGACAGCAGCGACACCGAAAGCGTGATTTACCTGCGCGACTTGATTCGCCGCCTGGAAATCATCGAGGATTACATCAGCGACTCTAATAAAGCTGATGGGGATTATGAGGTCAGCTATGCAGGAGAAAAAGCTAACTATAAAAACCTCTTTTCTCGCGCCGAAGCCTTCGAGTCTCTCCCCATCATCCCCATCATTGACGGTTATTTGGGAGAACATACAGACAGAAACCGAGGCACCGTCGAATTTATCTTAGGCGTGAAGATGAAATTAGACAACCCCGTGCAGGCTCGTGGCGGAGAAAAATCTTTCCAATATCACCTGAATATTATCAACCCCGACAGTGACGAACACAAAGAGCAAATCACCGACCCCAACGAGCAGGAAACATTCGCTCGCCGCGTATTGCGGCGGGTATTCTTATATTACTTCGTTTTCGCCTCCCGTAGCAACCCCCAGGCTCCCGACTACGACCCCAACTCGGAATTAGATTACGACCCTGTAACCTCCTTTGAGACCCATATATTACCCGTACTGCGTGGTGATGACGATGAGGCGAAAAAAAAGCTGTTTCGGGGAATTATCAGAGGATTTACTCAGTACAACGTAGCGCACAAACTCGCCAAACTGAGAACTTTACTGCGCAACTTGCTGGGACGCCAGGGGATTTTCACCAAAGAGACTTATCCCATCCATATCAGCGTCAAAAAAGACATCCTCAGAGGCGTAAGCGATATGGACGAGATGCGAAACGGCTATTTTGTGCAAGAAAGTTTAGAAAACAACATCAAAGAAGGTCTGCGTTATATCTCTATTGGCCAAGGAATTGACGCCGATGCCATTTGCCAGATTCCTGCCACCATCACGATCGAAGATATGCGCTACTTCCAGGGTGGGGAAACGGAAGAATTGAGCTGGAAGTATCACGTAGCCGGGATAAAAATGCTGCCCGTGCTGTGGACACCCGATAACGAAAATTGTCGTAGTTCATACCGCAAGGCTTTCCCACATCAACTGGTAGTTTTTCCTTACGATAAGGAACGCCTGAATAAAAAAACCAAAGAAGAAGATTTCTCACCCAGCAGTTTTGCCTATCGCTTCGCGTGGATGGTGCTAGCTTATACTTGTTTGCATTTACTGCTAGAAACGGCACCACCTGGGTTGTTCGTTTCCCAAGTGCGCCTCCATGAAGGTGATTCTAATCAACCCTCCTACGCGGAGGAGTTCATCGCTGACCTTTCCAAAACTCTGGTGCATTTACTCAGCGAAAAGCATCGATCGAATTCTCAAGGTTTCCGGTTGAATACCTTGGATGGTTTCAAAGTCAGGAATGGTTTGAGTTCCCTGTATTCGGTGTTACCCAAGCGCTTTTCCTTGCCAAATCCTACCAATTTGGATAAACTGGCAATAATCGTAGTTTCAGCACGAGAAAGTGATGGTCGGTTTAGTAGCAAAAATCGCCAAAACCGGCTGTATAACATGATGGGGGAGGTGGTGAGCGTTTGTCGCCTGAGTGATGGTCAGGTGGAGGTAGAAAGGCTGACGACTTTTAGCTATAATTACCGCCAACAGGATTTGTCCAAGAAGCCATCAATTCTCATGGACACGGTGAGCCAGCTTTACCGCCAAGGCTACCGCCATTTGCTCTACATTGCGGCAGCTCCCCACACCAGCACCCTGCATATCACCCGCACGGAGGAGGATGAGGAACTTTATTTTATGTCCCCCACCATTATCGAGGCGATGATGGCTCTGGGGTCGGATATCAAAGTTTATCCGGTGTTTTGCGATAAATATTACGTCCGCAAGCTGTCTGACTACAAAAAATCAGCATCTTTTTACGTGGAAGACACGGAACAGCTCACCCACTTGTCCCAAGACCCCCAGCAGCAAGCGGTAGTGTTTTTCAATTTGTTTAATGGCATCACTGTGGGGAGAGACGAGGAAAGATTTTACAATGGGGTGCTGTCCTATTCTACCATCTTGGGTGTTTATGAAAACGTTCTCGATGATTTATACATTCGCGAGGATTTGCTGGACGATACGCCGCTGAAACGGGATATTTTGCAGTATATCACCCTGTTTCACTTTTCCCGGTTTGAGAAGACGACGGATTTGCAAGTCAAGCTCGACCCCTACGATAATATCATCGGCGATGAGTCCGTGGGGGCTTTGTCAATCTTTAAGCAGATGAGCAACAGCGTCGAGTTTAATTCTTTGGCGTTTCTCACGGAAATGCGGAATGCTTTAAACTTGCGGTAGGGATGTTTCAGAAACCTGGTTGGTTAACCGGGTTTCTTTTTTTGTTGTAATTTTGGCGTGGATGCTTCTTAAAACGGAAATTAAATGCCTTTTAATCTCTGTCGGTAGTGGCAGAATTTTTAGATCATCCAAAGATTTAAAATAATCCCACAACCAAGAAGCTGGCACCACATTTAACAGCCACCAATCAAATAGATCGCGTCTCCCCTGGGAACCCGGAAAAAGTGCATACCCTTCTAAGCAATTATCTAAAATTTCTAGAATTGCTGGTTTGGCTTGTTCATAATCTAACACCCGTATTGCCTGCTCAAAGACATCTATAGCTTCAAGCCATACCTGAATACTTGGGAGTTTGTTCTCTTTGGACAAAGGCATTTTTTTCAATTGGTCAATCTTCTGTTTAGCTAAAATTATGTCTGAACTGGTATTTGATTTATTGAAACTTTTTTCTATACCAGATTCAATCAAATTGATGATATCTTGGCGCAGGTATTTGCTACTGGGCTGATAGTATTCTATGGTAGGCTCTACCAGGATAGTAAAGATTAACGCCATCCAGACATAAGAACGATGACAGGAGATATGGTTATTGGTGTCGAATGCTTCTATAACTTCATTTAATGCCTCTGACAACGAAGTTGTGCCATCAGCTTCTGGCTCGTATAGTTCGGCGTAATGTTGCTGCCTGATTTTGCTAATTACAGCTTGGAGATGGTCAGGTAGCATCTGGAATGAATGATTTATGGTCATAATTTCTTAAGGATAGGGGTAATCCCAGAATAATTCTACCCTTTTTAGGGTACAAATATCCTCCCCGTTCCCATATAGTTATCAATATCTAGCGCCACTTCTACAATTCTGGTAACACACCGTTCCCGATATTTGGCTTCATCAAGCCTATCGACACTGCCGATAGTAATAACCGGAAACGACCTGGGTGTATTTTCTTCACGCAGCGTTTGCTCTAGAGAGTTTTTTCCCTTCATGCTTCGATTAGCAGTTATGAGGATGAGTTGATTAATTTGAGCGCATCGCCATACAGTACGATCGTCGCTGTCACTGGAAAGGCCAAATTCTTCAAAATTAGCGAATCGAACAGGTAGAATATCCAGCCAACCTTCAGCGGCTAAAGTACCCAAAAGGATCACAGCCTGACCCCTGATGTTATGGTCTATCAGAAAAATCATAACCCAGATAAAAAAAATTTTACTTGAAAGTTTGTTAAGATGTAACCTGTCACTGAAAATGATGTATTTCTGCAAAAAAACCAAAATATCCATTCAGCCTACAGCAGATTTCGTTAGGTAAAGCAATTTCCCTGCCTACTGATCGATCCTAGCTTTCCATGCCTGAAGTTTTGATCTAATCGCCTCCTGTCCAGGTTTAGGTGGAGCTGCGGCAATCTGAGCAAAGCGTTCTTGATTGCGTAATTGCCAATATTGTCGGATTTCTTCTGCTGTTTGTAAAACGGTTTGATACTCGGTTTCTACCTCAGCTCGGTGTTGGGAAATGTAAGACAGAGCCACATCAAGCTGCTCCATCGTGAGGGAGAGACGATCGCGCATCAACTTCGGCGGATAATTCGCCGTCATATAATCCATCACATCATAGAGGGTGATTCTAGTTCCCGAGATGGTCAATCCCCGCTCCGTGCGGATAATCCCTGGTTTTTCCTTAGATATCGCCGTCATAGATAAATTTTTATGGTTCTAGCCACAGGATAACTTTCTCTAAAATTATATCCTACCGCCGCCCGGATTGTCAACTTTTATGCGAGGCAACTTTTATGCGAGGCAGCAATTCCTCCACTCCTCCGCTAGAAACCGGGTTTCTGCGACAATCTTGGTATCTTGACCGAGATTTGGATAAGAAACCCGGTTTCTGGAACAACCCAAATCTGGATAAGAAACCCGGTTTCTGTCCCCCGATCGCCTAAGCTATGGTACAATTATCCCACCAAATCAACCATCAGGAAGGCCAAGTGAGAAAATATGCTAGCAGAAAATCTGGGACGCCTATTTGAAGTAGGCTTTAATATCGGCATTCTCGCTTATATCGAGCAAAATCAGATTCCCCACCATTACGGCGATATGTACCGCCGGGACTTGGAGCGGCTAAAATTACCCAAAATGACGAAGCGGCTGGCGGGTGAAAATGCCATTATCAGTGAGGAGGGGCAAAAAAATTTAGACAAATGGAGTGAGTATTTTATCCAGAAAGGGTTTCTCGGAGGTATGAACTTTTTCCGGGAGTACCTGGATGCTCTGGGTTGGCAGAAAAATCGGCTCAAAGACTTGGATATTTTGTACTACCAATGCTGTTTCACTAACCAAAATAGTATTGGTAATTTACCAAAAAACGAGAGCGAGGAGTTACCGCAGTTGCTGGCGCAATTGGGAGTCAGTGACTGGGAGTTGGTAAACCGGAAATATGGCGGCAGGAAGAATCCAGGAGAGTTTCTACACGCCGATACTCTGATGCTGTTGCGGTATCGCCGGGAATATCGGATTTTATGCGTGGATTTGTCGGTGTTTTCCATCCAGGAGGCGGAGGATTTGCAGCCTTTGAATAATGTGGAAACGCTGCGGCAAATGTTGGGGCAAGATATCGGTTATATCCGCTCTAAGAGTGTGTTTTCTAAGCTGCGGATAGATACGGGGGATGCGGATTGGGATTTTAGTCGGGATTTGCGGCGGTATTTTACGGCGTTTAAGCGCAAGGATAAGGAAAGTGCTAAGCTAATTCAGGCGGCGAGTTATGCTCATAGTTTTTATGGTTTTTTGCGGGAAAGGGGGATTTTGACTGAGGAAACGTCCCTGGTGTTTAATGTGGTGGGGTACAGCGATCGCCACATCAGCACCATCTCCGCACGACCCGAACATCTGCACCTCCTAGAAGCCTGCGCCGACATCTACAAAAAGGAACCCAAAGACGTAGATATCAAAGTCGCTCGTAGCCAAGTTTTAGCCCAAATTAAGCGCAACGCCGCCGCGAGTTTCACGGATGGCAAAAAATTCCTCCAAGAGTTGTACGAAAAACCCATTGCTGCTGGGGATGGTATCACCGCCATCACCCACACTGAACACCTGAGCGGCGAATTTTGCAACACCGCCGGAATTCTCCCCGATGAGTTAGCAGCGCAACTGGATATTCCCCCTGGTTTGACCCTCAGAGATGCTCACGCCCATCTTATCACCACCGGGCTAAATTCTGACGATGAATGTCTGTTTTTAACCGGCAATCCGGGGATAGGCAAAACCACCGCGATCGCCAACTTCCTCCAAGCACATTCAGCCGAAGGATTTCTCCTTATATACATCAGCCCCCGCACCCAAGTCAACCACGACCTCATCCAAAAATTTCACCTCGACTCCCAAACCCACCAACCCACCAATGAAAACCTATTTTGTCTCCACACCAACGCCAACATCATCCAAGACAACGGCGGACTCGCAACCGTAGAATATCACTCCCAACGCCACAGCCAAAACTTTACCGCCAAAACCGTTAATTTCATCAACGCCAAACAACGCCCAGAAACACCCCCACCCCACCCAAACCAACGCCGTCTAGGCAGAATTAACGAAGACCGAATCAAAGACAAAGGACGGAACACGGAAGGCGTCCTCAGCACCCTATGCCAAGGCATTCATGCCATCATTGACGGTCAAATTTCCAATCAAATCGTCGCCACCGTCGCCATCCAATCCTTGCGCGTTTCCGCCAACGGTGAAGACACCCTCCGCCACCTAGATAACATCTTCAAAAGCGCCGCTAATCAGAGTAAACCAATTCCCGCCAAAATGCGCGCCATTTCCCAGCGCATCAAGCATATCTTTATTATGATAGACGAAATCACCGGCGATGATAGCGGCGTCAACTTTTTTACAGGCGTGCGGAAATTCCTGCAAACATACCAACTAGAAAAACACGGTTTTAACTCCAAAATCATCATCGCTGACGCATCTATAGTGGATAAAGAAGTCATCACCCAACACCTAACCGACACCACCCCCGAACCCGATAAAATCTACTTTCGCCCAGCCAAACAAGCAGCCGCTCCCCTGTCGATGGAGCAATTTCGGTTTAAACGCAGGGCATCGCGCATCATCAACGCCAACTCCTACCCCGCCAGCAGTTTAGAAATCACCTACAAACTATTTGTCGAATGTTGCCGCTATCACGAAACCCTCTTTGAGGAAAACAGCAACAACGCCATCAAATCCATCCAGTCCCAGATAACCACCGACATCACCAACTTACTAAACCGTCCTGATGCTGGTCAAGTCCTCGTTTATATCCAAGATAAACGGCGGTTACAGGAAATCATAGAAAAAATCGCCAAACAAAGGGCGCGTTTTAAACCCAACATCGACTATTTAGAAATTCACGCCAACCTGTCAGATGACGCCAAGCGCAAAATCCACCAATACCAGCAAGATGTGCAAGTGGTGTTTATGACTTCCTCCGCCAGTCGTGGCTTATCCTTTCCCAAAGCCAAGCATATCTTAGTAGAAATTCCCCGGTTTCAAATCGAGCGCAACCTCATGGAAGCCATCCAGGTGATTTACCGAGCCAGGGGTGATGCCAATATGGATCAGCAGCAAAAACACCTGGTATTTTACGCCGCAGACCGAGCCATTTATTACCCGCAAAACCCCGACTCTACAGAAGATTACACCGAAGAGCGCAAACTATCTCTCCAAGAAAGTATCCTCAACTTGTTAAACCTGATGCTGATTCTCAAAATCTCCATGATGACGCGGATAGTTGGTTCTTGGCGGTTGGGTTTTGGCAGCCAAAAAGAAGCCATAATGATTCCCATTGGCGGTAAATCTGTCGCCGCAGCAGGTAATACTTTCACCGGCGAGATGACCAACCTCATTCGGGAGATGAAAAACGAACATCGCCGCCAACCAGGAAACCAAACCCTCAAAGAAGTATATACCAGTTTGCAAGAACTGCTCAGCCAAGCTGAATTTGTCTTAATCGATGAAAACGGGTATAATGGCACAAACAGCACATCCTACCTGCACCTGCGGGAGCAATTCCACAGCCAATTTACCCAAGCCTGTCGCCAATTGGATAATTTACTCGCTTTTGGGAATGCGGAAACCGCACATATCACTGGGAGTTTGCTCGTGGTTCCTATTGACAAATCGCTACAGGAAACTTATGCGATTAGTTTAGAACAGCAGATTAGAAAATACGCCACTGATGCTATACGAAAAAAGATGTGGGCAATTAGTAAAAGTGAGGAGTACCCGGAAAACCTCCGTGCAGGACTGCGGCGAGGAGCAACAGAACTCCTAGATTTGCTCCGGGGGGATATCCAGCGCACCCAGTGGTTAGAGCAAAACAGCCAAAACTCCGACCAATATTATGCCATTCCCCTATTTAGCTTCATCAGCAGCGACACCCTCAAAGAATACTTTAAAAGCAACCCCCAAGAACCAGAAGAAAACGAATTTAGGACACTGCTTTCTCGCTACGTCCATTCCCTCTATCCCGCCTACAACACCCTCCCCATTGGGCGTCAATATCGCGAATTCCCATTTCTTATCTTTCGCAGCTACAGTCTCGCCGAAATGCGGTATAAAATCTACACCGACAAATACCTTTTCAATTCATATGAGTTAAATATCCTCAATCTCATATTATAGTTATTTTAAATAGGAGTGAGACATTAGCGGGCGCAATAGTTCCGAATAATTTCATCGATAGATGTACCTGTGCGTACATTGTGGCTCGCTTTAAAGCGCTAAAATCATGTTTAATATAGTCAGTTCAATTACAGCTTGTTCACCAGTCGTTTAACACATAGCCCTCACCCTAAATCCCTCTCCCAAAAAGGGAGAGGGACTTTGAGAGCCAATCAGATTATTTCTGAACAGCCTGTAAGAATGATACCAGGGTAAGCGCAAGAAGTAATAATGGCCATCTATTCTCAACTATAATGAGAAAACCGCCTCTTGATTGAGAATCAGATGGACTCAGACTGCAAATATTGCGTCTCCATACCATACTGGGGCGCATTTTTTCTGGCGCTTACCCTGGTTGACTTTGAAGTGCCCGAGTGAAATCTGCAATCGCCCCTGCAAAATCTCCTTTATCGAACCATCTTAAATCGCGAACATCATAAGTTTTCGCATCCCCAGGGTTATTTCAGTTGTAGAGACGCATGATGATTGCCAGGAGAATTATCGACGACAAGAGCAGTTCGATTTAACCCCGCATCAGACAATTTAGCCAAAAAAGTATTAATCGGAATAGCCGCATTACAGCCGGTTCTGAAAAAATGTGGTACATCTTCAAATCCCGGCTCCTCTCTGGGCTACCGTTTATACACATCTTTGGCTTTGTAACCACCCTTATTGCCCTCACCCCCCCAGCCCCGCCCTCGACCAAAAAGGGAGAGGGGGGGAGAAAGAGGTTCTGACACATAGAAAATTGGCATCACAGAGATTTGTGTATAAACCGTAGCCCAAAAAGGGAGAGGTACTTTAAAGATGTACCACATTTTTTCAGAACCGGCTGCAATTGGAGCAACTGCTGATGATGGGATTGTGTTCGTGACGGATGATGGCAATAACTGCGCCCGAATCATAATTCGGAGGTTGGGTTGAGGAACGAAACCCGACTTGTCATATCAAGTCCGGGAGCATCTTTCGGATAATTCCGGGGCAACCACTCGAGGAAAAGCGGAATTCCGTAGGGGCAGCCGAACTGTGGCTGCCCCCTGTGGTTCTCCCCTCACTTATTCAAAAACGATGCCACCGGACTTGATATCACTTGTCACTTGTCCCTCGTCACTTGTCCCTTGACCAATGACAAGGGACAAATGACCAATGACCTAATATCAGCCTACAAACCAGTGAGATTAGCTAAAGCCATGTGAGTTTTCTCGCCGACGACGCCATCAACAGCTAATTCTTTATCGGCTTGAAACTGTTTAATCGCGGCTTCGGTGGCTTCGTCAAATTGGCCATTCATTTGCTTGTAGTCGAAGTATTTGAGAGAGCTAAGCTGACGTTGGATGCGGAAAACTGTTGCCCCTTGGTCGCCGAAACGCACAGTGGGTTGGGTAGTAGCTGGCGCCGGTTGGGGATAGATTTTATCGAGGGCGGCTTGAGTTTTCTCGCCGACGATACCATCATCTTTCAGTCCATTGTGACGCTGAAACTCTCTCACGGCATCGCTGGTGGCTTCACCGTAATAGCCGGTGTAACTATTCTGAAAATAGCCGAGTTCGCCCAAGCGATATTGTAGTTTGGCGACGGTTTCGCCACTTTCACCGGGTCGCAGGAGGGCGAAAGCGGGGCGAGCGACGCCCAAGGAGCTGGCGGTGAGGGCGCAGGAAACGAAGGCGAACAGTCCTCTGGCGGTGAATTTGGGGAGTTTAACTCTTGGGGATGGAGACTGCTCTATGGGTTGTTCGTAGGCTTCGACGAGATGAATGTAAGCTAGAGATTCCATAGGTGAATTCCAATTGCAGTTCTAAACAGATTTTAATGCCCACTGGGCATATTGCTGTACCACCCTATCCCTTGGTCATCAAAACCTGATTTCGGGATGGGTGAGGTGAAAACCAAGTTGTTTTAGCTTGCGGTTGGAGACGCGGGCGATGTAGGAACGAGCTGTGGGGGCTGATGGGTCCCAAGAAACCTTGGCCCAACCTTGCTGCTCGCATAACCGATCGAGCAGCTCGCGGCTGGCGATCGGCACATCTCCAACCAAATTGTATATCCCCCGGAGTTGCTGGAGGCGGACAAACTCCAATCCCGCCACAATATCATCCAAGTGGACCCAGTTCATCGGTTCATCCCCAGCCCCAGGGCGAGTAGTTCCCGGAGCGTTGCGAAAAATTCGCTGTAGTTCTCGCCCTGGTCCATAAATCCCGCCCAAACGAAGGATACAAACCCGCAAGGCGTTATTGGCTGCCCCCAACAAGACATTTTCCGCATCGAGCATAATTTGGTGATTTTCATTAATTGGGGTTGGGGTGGTACTTTCATCAACCCACTCGCCGCCTTTGTCGCCATAGACAGAACAACTGCTGGTGTAGATAACTTGGCGGACGCTGGTGCCTTGCTGTAAGGCTGCCACCAGGTTAGTGGCGCTGCCGAGGTAAGTGTCTTTGTAATTATAGTTTGCCCCCCGCTTCGGTGCCACGCTCAAGACGACGACATCTTGACCGGAGAGCAGTTCTTGCAGGGCTAATGGTTGATTGGTTGTGAGTACCATTACCCGGTGCGCTACCTGTTCCAACTCAGCAACTCGATCGGGTGTGGTGGTGGTAGCGGTGACGGTGTGGCCCTGGCGACGCCACAGGCGGGCAGTAGGGGTGCCCACATAGCCACAGCCGAGGATGGCAATATTCATAAATTCTGGATAGATTCTTGGGGATGGATGTGAGCAGAGTCGGTTTTGCTTACCACAGGTGCGGGCAAAAGTCAAAAATTTGTGCCGCGGTAAGCCGGACTAAGTAAAGGAACTTCATAAATTGCCCCCACCAATTGAGGAAAAAATCGCACTTAGTAGTATTTTTAAAAGATATTATCAGGAATTAAGTTAATGAGACAGATTTTTAACCAAATTTGCCAGTGGCGAAGCTGGCTGCTGATGCCATTTGCGGCTTTGTGGTTGCTAGGGGGCTTGGTGGTGGCAGGACCGGCATTGGCAACAGCGGTGTATGAATTGCCCCCCTTGCGATCGGGAGAGCCCACTTGGGTGGTGGATAAAGCGGAGGTGTTAAGTCGCCTGAATGAAGGCAGTATCAGCAGCAAGCTGGAGAAACTGCAGCAGGAAACCGGTTATGAGGTGCGGTTGGTGACGATTCACCGCTTAGACTATGGGGATACGGCGAAAACTTATACCGATAAGGTGTTTGAAACCTGGTTTCCCACGGAAGATGCGCAGGCAAACCAAGTTTTGCTGATTTTGGATAACGTCACCAATGATGCGGGGATTCGCACGGGAGCCGGGGTAAAATCTTTGCTGACGGATGAGATTGCCGAGAGCGTGGTGTCAGAAACCCTGCAAGTGCCTCTGCGCCAGGGGGATAAGTATAATCAGGCGCTGTTAGATGCGAGCGATCGCCTCGTTACCGTCCTCTCCGGGCAACCAGACCCCGGTCCGCCGGTGGTGACATCCACCATTCAAGTAGAAGGCACATTTAAATCCGCCGAAGAAACCGATACGGTTAACTCCGCCGTGATTGTCGTAGTGCTGCTCGTACTCGCAACTGCCATTCCGATGGTGACTTGGTGGTGGTATCAATCCCAGTAGGGGCAATCACCCTTTCCCCGCCAAAGGCAGCCGGAGGAGAAATTGAGCAATTGCCCCTACGGCTTCCTTTTGGCTAATCTTGAACGTAATCCCATCCGTGAATCAGGGCCATTTCCGCTCGGACAAACTCCCGTCCGAGATAGGCGGCGTGATTGAGCATAGTCAATGGTGGCGGCTGGGTTTGTTCCAAAATCTTCACACAGAGTTCTTTGGCAGTTCTGGCGGTAAAGATGGCGGTGTGAGTGCGTTCTACCTTGCCTTTGGCGGGAATGACTTTACCGGTTTCCGGGTCAACTGCCCTGCCCCGATCGTCGATTTCATTGCGAAAATGCTTGGTGCAAATCAACCCAGCCTCGCGGTCAATATAGATAATGAAATAGCCTGCGGGGTCGAGGTCTAGGTGACGCCCGGAGAGTTTTTCATCAATTGCTTTAATATTTTCTACAGTTTGATTCATCTTGACGGTAAATTTATTTGACCAATTCTGGATGCTCTGGCATCCAGATGGCAATCACGAGAGATTGCTGTCTATAATCTATAGTAAAGTTAATTGCGGCACCGATCGTAATTTTATCAGAGTCAGACCAAGACAGCAGGTTTGTTAGAAAACCGCGTTTCTTGGCGGCTTAGCGGCTCAGTAGTGACAATCTGATACAATCAGATCCATGCACATCGGATTTCTTAACCCTCAAGGTAACTTCGACCCCGGCGACAGTTACTTGACCGAACACCCTGATTTTGGCGGCCAATTGGTGTACGTCAAGCAGGTAGCTGTGGCGATGGCGGAACGTGGCCACAAGGTGGATATTATCACCCGCCAGATTATTGACCCATGCTGGCCAGAGTTTGCGGGCAGTGTTGACTATTATCCCGGTGTCCGCAACCTCAGAATCCTGCGCATCCCTGCGGGACCGCCGGAATTTCTCCGCAAAGAGCTACTCTGGCAGCACATAGTGAAAGACTGGGTAGGGAATATCTTGCAATTCTACCGAGATAGTGGCAGTTTTCCCGATGCGATGACCGCTCATTATGGAGATGGCGGTTTGGCAGCAGTGCTGATCAATCTCCAAACCGGTATTCCTTTTACGTTCACCGGCCATTCTCTCGGTGCCCAGAAAATGGACAAACTGGAAGTGACGCCAGAGAATTTGGCAGAAATAGACGACCATTACCTCTTCCGGTATCGCATCCTCGCCGAAAGGCTGAGTATGAATTATTCCGTACTGAATATCACCAGCACAAAGCAGGAACGCTTTAAGCAATATAGTCACCGCGTCTATCGAGGCGCAGTGGATGTGAATGATGATAGTCGCTTTGTCGTCGTCCCTCCCGGAAGCAACCTGGCCATCTTCTCCGCCTCTGCATACTCTGATAACGAACTGGCTACCTATGCGCATGTGGAAGACTGCTTACGGCGAGACCTGCATAAAAGAGCCAACCTCCCCGTTATTATTGCCGCTAGTCGCTTAGACCCCAAAAAAAACCACATCGGCTTATTGCAGGCATTCGCTTACAGTCCAGAATTGCAAGACCGCGCTAATTTGGTACTGATTGCTGGCGGCTTGGTGGACCCCCTGAAAGACGATTCAGGCGCTGGTTCCACAGAGAAAGAAGTTTTAACCGCCATCCGGGAGGTGGTGGAAGAGAACAATTTGTGGGGCAAAGTTAGTGCGTTTTCTGTTGGCCCTCAGGCAGCTCTCGCCGCTACATATCGCTATCTGGCCGCGCGGGGCTCGGTATTTGCCCTCACTGCTCTGTACGAGCCTTTTGGGTTGGCGCCTCTGGAAGCAGCGGCGGCGGGGTTGCCAGTGGTGGTGACGCAAAACGGCGGACCGAGTGAAAGTCTGCGGGACGGAGATGAGGAGTATGGGGTTTTAGTGGACCCAGAAGACCGGGCGGATATCGCTCGCGGTTTGGAACGGGTGTTGTGCGATCGGCACGAATGGCATAAATTTGCTACCCGAGGGCAAGAGCGGGTGAAAAAGCATTACACTTGGCCGCGAGCTGCTGAAGGCTACCTCACCCAATTAGAGAAAATTCTGGCCTCACCCACCCCCCAGCCAAAAACCGATTTACTCCCTATCCCCGCCTATTTCCAACATCCATGTGCGGAAAATGACATTTCTCTTGATGAATTAAGCCGCATCTACTGGTCTGAAGATACCTAAATCACCTCTAGCTATCGGGTTTTTCCCTTAGAAAATAAGGTTTTTAGTTGGGCTTCAGCCCTATTCAACTGTCTATCGGACAGTAGGGGCAATTGATAAATTGCCCCGCCAAATTTACTTGAAGGAATCATTTATATCTCCAAATTTCTTAGTTCCTGGGTGCGAATTTCACTCATCCGAATCAGGCAAATATTTCGGCCTCCGGCTACTAGATTATTTTCAAAACCACAGTTGCCATCTCGAAAATCAATCCAAGCTAATTGGGCATCAATTAATTTTTCCCGTCTAGTAGCTGACAAGGAATTTAATAATTGCTGGTATGCTATATTCAGGAGTCTGTCTGCTTCCTGATAATTGCTCCCCAGTGCGGGCAGAATCTTACCCTGCTTATAAGAGGTCAAGTCCGCCGTGCGCTTTTCCGTGATATTTTCCATACATCCGTAGAAGATAGTGGGAGCAATGCTGCCTCCTTCAAAAGCACTCCTGGCCAACTCGCAGTTGCCATCTCTAAACTTAATCCAAGCTAATTGGGTATCAGTCAATTGTCCGCGAGTGGCAGCGGGGATTTGTTGGTAAACTTGGTTTAATTTTTTGTCAGCATCTTGATAAAATCTCGCCGCGCATTGATTCATTTGCGCTTGATTGAGATTCCCCATATCGTTGCAGTTGGGTTGCTGGGCATTCGCCCCACCAGTGATGAGGGGATGTAGGCTGAGAAAGGCTGCTAGAGTCGCTCTAAATATAGTCCAGATAGGATATTCCATTAATTACTTCCTATTTTGGGATGGGGGAACCAGGTTTGTAGTTGGGCTTCAGCCTTCAACTATGAAAGACAAAGAGGGCTAAAGCCCAACTAAGAACCTAAGAGTGAGGGCTAAAGCCCTACTAAGAACCGAAGATAGAGGGCTAAAGCCCTACTAAGAACCGAAAAGAGGGCTAAAGCCCTACTAAGAACCTTCTTGGTTCCACATTAAGCGGGGACTTCGATTTTTTGACCGCTACCGAGACCGAAAGCTGCGTGAATTGCTTTGAGGGCAATATCGCCTTGGTCTTGGTGGACGACACAGCTAACTTTGATTTCTGAGGTGGCAATCATTTGGATGTTAATTTGCTGTTCAGCGATCGCGGCAAACATTCTGGCGGCGACTCCGGGTTGGTTGACCATCCCCGCACCCACGACGCTGACTTTGGCGATTTGTTCGTCAACGACGATTTCACTGCATCCTAATTCAGAGACTACAGGAGCGAGGACGGTTTGGGCTTCTTTGGCATCGCCTTGAGCCACGGTGAAGGCAATATCTCGGGTGGGGGTGCCGTTGTGGATGTGGCAGCGTTGGGATTGGATGATGGTATCGACGCTGATGTTTTTCGCGGCTAACATCCCGAAAACTTTGGCGGCGGTTCCGGGTCGATCGGGTATTTGGCGGATGGCGATGCGAGCCTGGTTCCGATCGAGTGCAATACCACTAACAGGTTTTAGCCTTTCCAGATGCGCGGCATGGTTTGCTTTTGCCACATCATGCACTGGAGAGCTGCTGACTTTAAAAGTGTCACATAGTACAGTCAGGGCTTTGTCTCCATCTTCCGCATCAATAACGCAGCTAACTTTGACTTCCGAAGTGGAAATCATCTCGATGTTAATGCCAGCATCGGCGAGGGCAGCAAACATCTGGGCAGCCACCCCGGGGCGTCCAATCATTCCGGCTCCAGCAATGCTGACTTTCGCCACTTTTCTTTCCACCATCACCTCAGCTTCCTCGGAGGCGGGGTCGAAGTGAGTGCGCAGGGTAGGCGCGATCGCCGTTACCACCGCCTCCGCCTGATTCAGAGAATCCTTACTCACCGTAAAAGCAATATCATTACTATTGCCCTCGTGAATCGACTGGATAATTAAATCCACATCCAGGTTTTGACGGCCAATTTCACCAAACATCCGCGCCGCCACCCCCGGTCGATCTGGCACTCGCAACAGAGCCACTTTCCCTTGGTCCGGGTCGAATTCCACCGCATCCACCGGATGCACCAGCTCCAAACCCTCTAGAGGACGCGGTAGGGGAGCCGGAGAAATGACCTTCGTCCCCGGTTCGTCAGTCCAGCTCGATCGCACCACTAAGGTAACGCCGTAGTTGCGGGCAATTTCTACTGCCCTGGGGTGCAGCACTTTTGCCCCTAAACTGGCCAATTCGAGCATTTCATCACTGGTGATGTCGATCATCAACTGCGCATCGGGGATGATGCGGGGGTCGGCGGTGAGAATACCGGGGACATCGGTGTAAATCTCGCAACAGTCAGCTTTTAAAGCCGCCGCTAGCGCCACAGCGGTGGTGTCAGAGCCACCACGTCCCAGGGTGGTGATTTCCAGGTCTTTGGTGCTGCTGATACCTTGGAAACCGGCTACTACTACCACTTTGCCCTGTTGCAGTTGATGTTCCAGCCGATCGCTCGGGATTTGCAAAATCCGGGCGCGGGTATGTTCCGCTTCCGTGAGAATTCCCACCTGCGCCCCAGTCAGGGAAATCGCCGGTTGCCCCATTTCCTGTAGAGCCATACTCAGCAGGGCAATAGAAACCTGCTCCCCCGTAGATAGGAGCATATCCATTTCCCGACGACTGGGAGTTGCCGAAATCTGCTTTGCCAAAGCCACCAGGGAATCGGTAGTTTTGCCCATTGCCGAAACCACCACCACTACCGAGTTACCCGCTTTTACTGTATCGATTACCCGCCGCGCCACCGCCGAAATCCGTTCCACCGAGCCGACGGAAGTGCCACCGTATTTTTGGACTATTAAAGCCATATGATCTCGCTCTTCCTTGGTTTGCACTGCACGCTGTCCCCCCCAGCGGGAAAGCTGGGAGTTTTATTCTGTGTTAGCCTGCACCATCAAATTAACAGACTCACGTTGTCCAGACATGGAAAATGTGACGATTTGTCACGAACGCCCCTAGGTGTCGGGTTAGCATCGTTCCCTAAACATGACATGGGCGCGTTGACTTTGTATATTTGTGGTATCATGCTTCGATTATAGTGGGCTTAACCCGACAGTTCGGCTTAGCCTTTCCCAGATGCTCTTCTTGGTCACTGTAGCGGGTAGCTTTAAATTGATCAATCTTGGCAACCAAAAACCGGTTGTGTCAACAATTATTCACCCGTTGCCCGCTGAGCCAGATTCAGATAAATTTAACCATTTCATCAGGTGTCAATTCCGATGACCGTTTCCTTAGTCAACGTTGCCAAATATTTCCAGGGACTTTCCCACCAGGAAAGAGCCTTAAAGCGACTCCAAGAACAAATACTCAAAGTCCGCCCCGAACTGCTGGCTGATAACTCCGATTTTATCAGGATCTGGCGGAAGCAAGCCATCTCACCGCCCAGCAATGGCAGCGCCTCCAGCCTCCAATCCTCAATTAAGCTGAATGTCCCCTTCCTCAGCCAGCTAGATAACGTCAATAATCCCTACGGCACAACTGCCAACGTTACCAGTGTGGCCATGTGCATGGCTTACTTTGGGCAACCCATGAAAAATGCCAAAGGACAGCAGTTAGAAGACGAACTCTTTGAAGCCTGTACTAATTACAAGCTGGACCGCCATTCTCCCACGGATTTACAGCAGTTAGCCAAAGTTTATGGCTACCAGGATACTTTTCAATTTGATGCCAAATGGGAAGATGTCAAAAAATGGCTGTCTTTGGGCAAACCTTGCATCACTCATGGCTGGTTTACTAGAACCGGACATGTGGTTACGATTATCGGATATAATGAAAAAGGCTGGATTGTCAACGACCCTTTTGGCGAGTGGTACAGTACCGGTTATGATAATAAAGCTAGTGGTGCCGGTCTGATCTATTCCTATGATCTGATGCGTCAGCTATGCGGTGCTGATGGAGATTTGTGGATTCACTATTTTGATGGTAAAGTGGCGGGAGCTTCCACCGTCCCTCCCGCAGCGCCGCCGGTGGCTACGGGGAGCGGTTCTAGTGCGGGTGGTTCGGCAAATGTCTCTTCATCTTCCGCACCGCCAAAGAGTTTGCAGGATATCTATCAGAATGGCCAAACTGTGGCTTTGACTGAGGTGGCGAAATATCCTGAATTAGTCGCCCAAATTCAAATCCGCCTGAAAATGTTGGGTTTGCTACAGGGGACGGCGGATGGTGCTTATGGTCCAATAACTCAGGCGGCGATCGTCCGTGTGGCGAAAGCCTTTAAGCAACCAGAAGACAGAATTACTCCTGAATTTGCCAAACAACTAATTCAAGCTCAGTCAGTTCCTGGTTTCAACCCGCAACGAGAGATGATCTCCCCCGAAGTCACGGCGAAAATTCTCAACTGTCCCCTCGCTGATGCCCAAAAATACCTCCCCGGTATGCTCAACGCTTTGAATGAGAAAAAGATTCTCAATAAACCTACCCTCATCGCTGCTCTCGCCACGATCGGCGTGGAAACCGCCGGATTTCGCCCCATCAAGGAGTGGGGCGGCGATGCTTATTTTACTGAGATGTACGAAGGGCGATCGGACTTGGGCAATACCCAACCCGGAGACGGGGCCCGCTATCACGGACGCGGGTTTATCCAAATCACCGGACGGGCGAATTATCGCGACTACGGCAGAAAATTAGGCGTACCTTTAGAACAAAACCCAGACCTGGCTTTGGATGCAGAGATTGGCGCCAGAATTCTCGCCCAATATTTTTGGGACCGCGAAATCGATATGATTGCCAAAGAAGGTGACTGGAAAGGTGTCCGGCGAGCAGTTAATGGTGGTCTCAACGGCTGGGACGAATTCTGGCCCCTAGTACAGAAACTGCAAAGTGCGATCGCTTAAATCTCATCCAGGTTCTTAGTAGGGCTTCAGCCCTCAACTATGAAAGACAAAGAGGGCTAAAGCCCTACTACAAACCTTTTCACAGGGCTAAAGCCCTACTACAAACCTGCTTACCAATCACCACAGGAAAACCCATGACCATATCATTAGTTAGCGTCTTCAAATACTATCAACAGTTACCCCACCAAACCAAAGCCCTAGAATACCTGCAACAAGAACTCGCCAAAACCAATCCCGAACTATTAGAGAACACCGCAGATTTTGCCAATATCTGGAGACAACCAGATGCCACCCCCGGGCGAGTCGTTCAAAACATCAATTTCCAAGCCACCAAAACCGAAACTCGGTTAAACGTACCCTATTTAAGCCAAGTCGATAACATCAACAACCCCCACGGTTCCTGCAACGTCACCTGCTTGGCCATGTGCATGGGTTTCTACGGTCGTCCCCTCATCACGGCGGCGGGCAAGCAGTTAGAAGATGAACTCTACGAATATTGCTTAAATAACGGATTATCCCGACATTCGCCCCTGGACTTAGCCAAAGTTCTCCAGGTGTATGGTTACAAAGATAATTTTCAGCCCGATGCGAAGTGGGGAGAAGTCAAACAGTGGCTGGCGGCGGGTAAACCCTGCATCGTTCACGGCTGGTTTACCAAGTCAGGCCATATCATTGTAATTGTAGGATACAATCAACAAGGTTGGATTGTCAATGACCCCTATGGCGAATGGTTTGATTGGGGTTATGATACCACCATTAGTGGCAAAGGTTTAACCTACTCTTACGAGATGATGCAGCAACTCTGCGGACCGGACGGTGATTTGTGGATTCACTACGTTTCTAAGTAATTGTCAATTCAAATGACCAAGGACAAATGACAAATGACTTAGGACATTCTCACCTTTACCATCATCTCCCCAGTAGTTTGTAGGGTGGGCAGTGCCCAACAATTATTGCCCCTGTTTTGAGATGATTCAGTTCGGCACTGCCCACCCTACGACAAACTACTGATTCTGCCTGACTTGTGCCACGGTTAAGCCTAGGGCTTCTGCTACTTGTTCCGGCGTTAGTCCCATTGCCAATAACCGGCGAATTGCTTCCCGTCGGGCTTGGGCTTCGGCTTCGAGACTCCGTTGGGCATCTTGGGCCCGCGCTTCGGCTTCCCGTCGGGCTTGGGCTTCGGCTTCGAGACTGCGCTCGGCATTAAAAGCGCGTTGCCGTTCTTGTTCGGCCCGTTGCCGTTCTTGCTCCACACGGAGCCGCTCCAGTTCGGTTTGCTCCCAACCCGTAAGTAACAGATTACCTTCGCTATCCCACCAGCGCAACCAGACTTGAGTTTGGTTTTGATAGGCGCCTTCCCAAAGTCCTAGCTCTACGCCCAAGCGATCGATGGGATAGTGACCGCGCTCATTGGGGGACATTGGTTGATAACCGCCAGTGGCCAAGTCTAGTTGATACATTTCCAGAATCCCGGTTTCAATGACATAAATGCCATAATAAGGAATCCGAATTATTTGCTCGTAAACCCAAAATTTTCCCGGTCTTTTGCCCTGTTCTAGGTTGGCTCGCGATAACGGCGTGCGGTCTCGTTCTTCCGCACCATCGCCGCTGGCTAGTTCCAAGGCAATTAATGGCGCGATGAATTCCCGCCAAAACACATAAGAACGACGAATTTTGCCATCTAGATTGGGCGGTACGTTGGGGACGTAGAACCAGTCGGGGGCTTCGGCTCCTTGCTCTGGGGGTTCGGTTTCCCGCCAGTAGATGCCACAGTCTTGACCGATCGCATATTGTCCGTCAGGATGAATTGCTGCCAACACCGGGGCGATCGAATCGGTGAGAATAATAGCTTGAGGATGCGCCTGAAAATTTTTCACAAACGTACCATCTTTATCTGGTAGCTGGGTATGGTCTGGGAAAGGAGGAGGTAAGATGATTTTTTCCGCACTCTGGATCATGGCTATCCTCCGATATTTTCTGGCGATGACAGATGTGATTATTATAGCATTTTTGAAATTGGTTTACCAGATAATGTTCGTAGTTCGTAGGGTGAGCATTGCCCCACAAGTTCCCAACAAGTTCGTAGGGTGGGCATTGCACTTTCAGAAACCGGGTTTCTTTAGACAAATCTCGTTCTGGAGCCCAAATTTATCCCAGAAACCCGGTTTCTAGGCTTTTGATGCCACAATTGTGACATAAGGTTTCTTGGGTTAGGGGCGCTATATCCTTCCTCGGATAAACTCTCTTTGTGTGGGGAGAGGAGGCAGGAGGGAAATTTGCTCCCTTACTCCCCGTGTAATAAGTCTTCTCTCTCCCTCTCTGGGAGAGGGGTTGGGGGTGAGGGCGGATTTAGGGTGAGGTTCACAAAGTTGGGATGCACCCGATATCGCCGAAGTATTTACTACTTCGGAATCAGTAAATCAAGCTCTTCGTGCTTTACTTTCTGCCATGAGTCAGGCGGTCATAAAAAAGGGCGGATCATCCTGATTTTTCTGGCTCATCTAGGAGGAGTGCAGGGGGGCAACCACTCGCTTTTCGTGGTGGGGTGACAGAAACCGGGTTTCTTTAGACAACTTTCGGTCTTGATACCAAGATTGTAGTAGAAACCCGGTTTCTAAGCCCTGGGGCGATCGCTTTTCGTGGTAGAGGACAGAAACCGGGTTTCTACAGAAATCTCGGTGGGGATACCAAAGTTATACTAGAAACCCGGTTTCTTTGCCCAAGGGCGATCGCCTCAACGAATCATCATTATTCTATTTCTCGAGGCAAGGGTGGAATTAGCGGTTCTAACTGAGCAATTAGCACCGGAATATCCTCAGTCACCACAGACCAAAGCTGTGATTGAATAATCTCATCATATTGGTGGGCAATAACATTGCGTTGAGCAATGATACCCGACCAAGGAATTTGAGGATGTTCTTGCCTAAATTCCTCAGACATTCGTCGCGAAGATTCCCCAATAATTTCCAACTTACGCTCAACGGCACTTTGGATTAAAATACTCTCTAAATAATCTTCGTAGGATAAACCAGCGGTAAATTCCTGAATTCGTTGGGCTGCTTGTAACATATCCCACAGATAGCCAGCTTCGCGATTACTTGGCGGCATAAATCACCTCTTTAGTCCGGAGAATTTCATAACGTCGAAACGGATTTTTTAAACCTAGTTTTTGCACCAAATCAACCTCACGACCAAAAATCGTTTCTAGTTCTTCTTTCATCCTGACAATATCAAACAAACTCCATTTTTCATCCGGAGCAAAAGTCACCAACACATCCACATCACTATCAGGACGAAAATCATCTCGGAGAATTGACCCAAATAAGGCAAATTCAGTAATTTTCCATTTTTGGCAGAAAGCCACAATTGCATCTGATGAAACCTCAAGTTTAGGTATATTCATAGTTGTAATTCCTGGCGATGAGGGTACGGAAGCAAGGGGAGGATGGGGGAATGGGGGAGATGAGGAGGAAGTCCAGAAGACAGAAACCTTCTCCAGAAATCTCGGTCTGGATCCCAAAGCTATCGCCGCCTTCGTTTTATTGGCCTAGGGGCGATCGCTTTTTGGTGGGCGATTAAAAAGGAATCCACTCCAAGCGATCGATCCATTCTTCCGCATCACTGGTCTCCCAAACCAAAAATAATTCTTCTGCCCATCGCCCCACAGTCATCCCCGGACGCAGCCAAAACAACCCCCAAATATAGTCATTTCAATTAAGAATGAGAATAGTTTTTTGGTTAAACCCCACCGCTGATCAGCCCTCACCCCCGTCTCTCCCAGGTGGGGAGTTTGGGGAGTGTGGGGAGTGTGGGGAGTGTGGGGAGTGTGGGAAGTGTGGGAAGTGTTGGCAACTCTCAATGGTTGTCTCACTCTTATTTGAAATGACTATATGTCCACCTGCAGACCAATGGGCTTCTAGATGACCAGGCATACTTTTCCGATTATCTGTCACTAAAATTCGTCGCGATAATTGGAGATAGTTTAACACATCTGGATCGAGAGTTCCCAACGCCGGAGTTCCGCGATCACCCACGCGCAAGATATCAATATCTGGTTGCAGACGTAAAACAGCATCCTTAAGACGATGCGGTAGATTTTCGTCGAGCAAAAACCGTACTTTCACCACCTTTTACCCAACCATGTTAATTCGTTTAGCCTTCAATTCTCTGATCCGCTTCACCGCCGGAGATGGTTCAGCCTGCGCCCATTCTTGATAATGCTCTTCTCGTTCCTGATCCAGGCGCAACATATAAGCATTCATATCGGTGCGATGGTGCAAATAATAAGTAATTGTTGCATATATTTTTTCTAAACTTAGAGAAGGTAAATCAGTTTGAATTTGTTCGGGAGTATATCCATCTAGATAATATTTAATTACATCATCAATTCCAATGCGATGACCTTTAATGCGAATGTCATCCGGGGACAAAAACTCAAAATAATCTTCTAATTGCATGACTCCACCTCTACCTAGCAATCTTCTGATATATTTTACACCAAATTGGACAACATTTCCAGATTTAATCGGTGATTATAATAGGAGCCAAAAGCCTCGCACTCTTTTTCTGAGGGAGGGGGAACAGAAACCGGGTTTCTCCAGCAATCTCGGTCTAGATGCCAAAATTATAACAGAAACCCGGTTTCTTGGGCTTGGGGGGCGTCTCCCTAACCTTTAGGGGTCAACAGTAGGAGCTGCTGTTTTTGCAGTTGTCGCACTCCATCCAAATCTAAATTCACCTGCGCTAAAATTTCCCCCACATTATTACCCCCCGCACTTGCTTTGAGAAACTCAAACTCCGCATCAGATAGACGCAATGGGTAATAGTTGTAATCTAACAAATCTTGAGAGGGCCAACCGTAAACACAGGGACTAAGTTCGGGGACTGCGGTTTTGAGCAATTCATCATCAGCCCAACTGTGGCGGACTAGGGGAGGACGACAGAGGAAAAACTCATAGTGAGTTACTTCTGGGTCGAGGAGTTCAATGAGGCGATATAGTTCCCTGGGGCTCAAATTCTCTGCTCGCGACAGTAACTCCGGCGCTTTCCCCAACAAACGCTCTAAATTCCAGTAATCAGGATTGGAAAATCCCACAAACTCCAACCCAGAGGCGTCGATGAGTTCAAACAGGGTATCAATATTGTAATCAACCTCTTGGGGATGCACATACATATCGGCAAAATTGGCATCCCGCTGATTTTCTAATCCCCAGCGTTCTTTTTCCCGCTTGACAATCCGGTTGTTTTCTGGTAAAGAGGCGAAAACCTGCCGACCGACGCGGACCCCATCAGTGTAGTCACCGCGTTTGTCACCTTGGAGGAGGGCGATCGCCTTTTGCATCAACTGCACCTCCCAGCGGCCCAACTCCCCATAAACAAAAATATGAATCAACCCACCAGGGGCCAACTTAGAAGCCAGAGCCTGAATCCCCCGTTTAGGGTCCGGGAGGTGATGTAGCACCCCCACACAATTAATCCAATCAAACTCACCCTCAAGCTGGCCCACATCATAAATGCTCAAGTGGTGAAAATTGACCCGGTTTGCACCGGACCTCTGACACCGCTCCTGGGCCACCGCCAAGGCGCCCGAGCTTAAATCGATCGCCGTTACCTGTGCTTCCGGGTTCAGGTGAACCAAATAATCCGTCCCCACCCCGGTCCCACAACCCGCGTCAAGAATGCGAATTGCTTCAGTTTGGGGTTTCCGTCCCGTGCAGAAACCGTAAGCCGCCAGCCAATTCCAACGCCAGTTATATCCCGGCGGCGGTTCGTCGAGGAGGGTTTCCGGCGGAAACGGGTAAGTATCGTACAGACGCTGGACCGCAGCGCCGATATTTGCAGCAGTATCCATATTTCAATCCCTCCTCAGCTTTTCAGAGGTAGGTGATTTTGACCAAAGATATAGTATCAGCTTCTGGGACGCCGGTTTTCAGCGGTCCATGAGACCGTCAATGAGAAAAATCTACACAATTCTTAATAAATACCGGGTGTGATCCCGAATCGTTTTAAGCTAAATATCGTGGATTACCACATTTAGGCTCGGTAGGAGCAAGTTGCTAGTCACCAGTCACTTGTCACTTGTCACTTGTCACTTGTCACTTGTCACTTGTCCCTTGTCACTTGTGACTTGTAGGGGCGATTCGCGAATCGCCCCTACCAAAGGACAAAGGACAAAGGACAAAGGACAAAGGACTAAGGACTAATGACCAATGACACATTTAATCCAGTAGATATTCTGTTGGGAGCTTTTGAAATCTAATGAGTGTAAAGGCAAGTGGTGGAAGCTCAGTTGTGCGTCCGCAACTATATCAAACAGTAGCTGTGGCAACGATCGCTCAAGCGGAACAGCAGGACCGCTTTCCGAGCAAAGGTGAGCTGAGCGAACTAGACACATATTTCAAATCCGGCACCAAGCGGCTGGAAATTGCCTCAATCATCAGCAGCAATTCCGAGCTGATTGTTTCCCGAGGCGCCAACCGGATTTTCACCGGCGGTTCCCCCCTCGCCTTCTTGGAAAAGCCAGCCGATCTAGAACCCGCCATGAGCAAGGGTGGTACGGTGGTGACAGTCCAGGAAGGGATGAAACTGGGCACTGTGACCTATGTAGAAAGCAAGAGCAGCTTCTTGGATAACCTGCGCGGCACCTTTGGTGGCGGTAGCGGTCCAGTGCCAGCAGGATTTCAGCCGATTAACATTCCCCGGTACGGCCCTGGCAACATGGCCAAATCCCTGCGGGACCTATCCTGGTTCTTGCGCTACATCACCTACGCGATCGTCGCTGGCGACCCCAACATCATCTCCGTGAACGTGCGGGGTTTGCGGGAAATCATCGAAAACGCCTGCTCTTCTGCAGCCACCATTGTGGCCATGCAGGGGATGAAACTGGCCGCTCTGAGCTACTTCAAGCAAGATGCAGAAGCCAGCGCCATTGTCAGCCAATATTTCGATGTCACCATCAGCGAATTCCAAGCCGGAACCCCCTCCAACAAACTGCGCCAGCGTCCATCCGACGACCAGCAGGGGTTGGAATTGCCGCAAATTTACTTCAATGCGGCAGAACGGCGGCAAAAATTCGTGATGAAACCGGGTCTATCGGCTTCAGAAAAACAAGACGTGGTGAAAGCCGCCTACCGCCAAGTGTTCGAGCGGGACATCACTCGGGCTTACAGCTTGAGCATTTCCGACTTGGAATCCAAGGTGAAAAACGGTGAAATCTCCACCAAAGAGTTTATCCGCCGTTTGGGTAAATCCCCCCTATATCGCCAGCAGTTCTACGATCGCTTCGTCAACAGCCGCGTCGTCGAACTCGCCCATCGGCACTTCCTGGGACGGGGCCTCTCCAGCCGCGAAGAATTCAACAAATACTTTGCCATCGTCTCCCAAGGCGGTTTATCCAAACTGGTAGATGCGTTGGTGGATTCTCAAGAATACTCCGACTACTTCGGCGAAGAAACCGTACCCTACCTGCGCGGTTTAGGCCAAGAAGCCCAAGAATGCCGCAACTGGGGCGTCCAAATTGACCTGTTCAACTACAGCGCCCCCTTCCGCAAGGTGCCCCAATTCATCACCTTGTTTGCGGACTACACCCAACCACTGCCCGACCAGCACGTATATGGCACGGGCAACGACCCTCTGGAAATCCAGTTTGGCGCCATCTTCCCCAAAGAAACCCGCCAGCCGAAAAACCGGCCCGCGCCCTTTGGCAAAGACACTCGCCGGATCCTCATCCACCGTGGTCCTGGGATCAACAACCAACTGAGCAATCCTGGGGCGCGGGGTCAGGCTCCCGGTTCTCTCGGCGCCAAGGTGTTCAAGCTCGACCAAGTGCCCAGCGGCAGCGTCAAAATCACCAAAGGGCGGGCGACTCCGGTACAAGGCACTAGCGTCAAGTTCTCGGAAAGCAGCACCCAAAAGTTGATTACCGCGACCTACCGTCAGGTGTTTGGCCGCGATGTGTATGAAGGGCAGCGCCAGAAAGTGGCAGAAATCAAGCTGGAAAACGGCGAAATCACCCTGCGGGAGTTTATCCGGGCTTTGGCGAAGTCGGATGTCTTCCGCAATTTGTATTGGTCTTCGCTGTATGTGTGCAAGGCGATCGAATACATTCACCGCCGCCTGTTGGGTCGTCCCACCTACGGGCGTCAGGAAATGAATGCCTACTTCGACCTCTGCGCCAAAAAAGGTTTCTACGCCTTAGTTGACGCCATCATCGACAGCAAGGAGTATGAAGAAGCCTTTGGGGAAGACACCATTCCCTACGAGCGCTATGTCACTCCAGGCGGTTTAGCGCAGCGCACCTTCCGGGCGGGCAGCATTGCCGACAAGGCTCTCAAGGTGGTGACAGAAGAAACGCCACGTTTCCTGGAATTGGGAGCCGTGCCCGATCGCGCCCAACCCGATGTGGAATTGCGTTCCGCTCAAGGCGTCAGCAAACAGCGCGAGCAAACCAAGCTCTTCAAGCTGACCACCCGCAACCCCGTAGCGGTGCAAACCTTGGTTCAAGCCGCCTACCGGCAAATCTTCGAGCGCGACCTCGACCCATACATCATCAAGAACGAATTCACCAGCTTGGAAAGCAAGCTGCGTAACGGGGAAATCACCGTGAAAGAATTCATCGAAGGGTTAGGTTGTTCCAAGCTCTACATCAAAGAGTTTTACACCCCCTATCCCAACACCAAGGTGATTGAACTAGGGACCAAGCACTTCTTGGGTCGCGCTCCCCAGAACCAAGCCGAAATTCGTAAATACAACCAAATTTTGGCATCCCTTGGGATTCGCGGCTTCATCAGCGCGATGGTGAACACAATGGAGTATATCCAGATGTTCGGGGAAGATACCGTGCCCTACCGCCGCTTCCCCACCCTCCCCGCTGCCAACTTCCCCAATACCGAGAAGCTGTACAACCAGCTCACCAAGCAAAACAGCGATTTGGTGGTGCCCAGCTTCATCCCCGCTGATGCCACTCCCAACGTAGCCGCCATGCCTTTGATGCAACAGGCTATCGCCTCCGGGCAAGAAGTGGACTTAGTGGGAATTGGCCGTAGCAGCACCCCCGTGGGGAGTGACTTAGTAAGCACCATCGCCACCCCAGTCGCCCGGATTCACCGGCTCGGTCGTGGCAAGGGCGCAGCCGACATTGAGTCTGGCATTAACGCCATCTACCGCCATGTGATGGATGTTTACTCTGAGGAAATCCCCGCCGAGTTTCGCCTCTCCGAACTGGAAGCCAAACTCTACGCTGGTGAGATTTCTACCCGGGAGTTTGTGCGGCAGCTAGCCAGCTCTGAAGCATATCACGCTCGTTTTGTCAAGCCCTATCCGGCAGCAAAAGCGGCGGAATTGCTGGGCCGTCACCTGTTGGGACGAATCCCGGCGACGCCAGAGGTGGCGCAGTATGAGCAGGTACTAACGGAATTAGGTCTAGCAGTGGCTGTGACAGCTTTGGTAAATAGCGCTGAGTATAATCGCTACTTTGGCGATGACCTGGTGCCTTACCATCGCTTCTAAGTTAATATTTAGCTAGATAGCTAAAAACCCGGTTTCTCCCAGAAACCGGGTTTTTTTGGCTGATAGCGGTCAAAACGACGAGTTATCGAATGGGACCCAGGCAAATTAGGGGGAAAATGAGGAATTTTGTTAAAAAATATTAAGTTTAGGTGAACAATGTAAACGTGATGCTGCAAAATATCGATATTTGCAAAATGCGGCAGAAAACGTTCACGAAGTCGCTCGATCGCGTAGAATAACCCTGGTAAACCCGGGGAAGCTGGGCAATGAGTGAAAAGGCGACTTAGAACTAGCTCAGCCGCCGATTGCAAATCTGGGAACAAGCAAACCCTCTCAGTACAATCTCAGTTGGAGGAAAACCTGAATGAGTATCGTCACGAAGTCTATCGTGAATGCCGATGCTGAGGCTCGCTATCTGAGCCCCGGTGAACTCGATCGCATCAAAGCCTTTGTCACCTCTGGTCAGCGCCGCCTGCGGATCGCCCAAATCATGAGCGAATCTCGCGAGCGCATCGTCAAGCAAGCTGGTGATAGCCTGTTCCAAAAGCGTCCTGACGTGGTATCCCCCGGCGGCAACGCTTATGGTGAAGAAATGACCGCCACCTGCCTGCGTGACCTGGACTACTACCTGCGTCTGATCAGCTACGGTATCGTCGCTGGTGATGTCACCCCGATCGAAGAAATCGGTATTGTCGGCGTCCGGGAAATGTACAAATCCCTGGGCACCCCGATCGACGCCGTGGCAGAAGGCGTCCGCGCTATGAAAAATGCAGCCACCTCCCTGCTCGCCGCTGAAGACGCTGCCGAAGCAGCTGCCTACTTCGACTACGTTATCGGTGCCATGCAGTAGAGAGTCACTTCAACTCTCAACTCACCATTTGGCCATAGTTACCCAGCACAAGCAGTTTAAGGAAACATAAACATGCAAGACGCCATTACCGCTGTTATCAACTCCTCTGACGTTCAAGGTAAGTATCTCGACAGCTCCTCTCTGGATAAGCTGAAAGCATACTTCCAAACCGGCGAACTGCGCGTTCGCGCCGCCACGACCATCAGCGCTAACGCTGCCACGATCGTGAAGGAAGCTGTCGCCAAATCCCTGCTCTACAGTGATGTCACCCGTCCCGGCGGCAACATGTACACCACCCGGCGCTACGCTGCTTGCATCCGCGACCTGGACTACTACCTGCGCTATGCCACCTACGCCATGCTGGCTGGCGACCCCTCCATCCTGGATGAGCGGGTTCTCAATGGTCTGAAAGAAACCTACAACTCCCTCGGTGTACCCATCGGTTCCACCGTGCAAGCCATCCAAGCCATGAAAGAAGTCACCGCCTCTTTGGTCGGTCCCGACGCTGGCAAGGAAATGGGAGTTTATTTCGACTACATCTCCTCTGGCTTGAGCTAGTTGCTCGCCTGACATCAGAAGGCAAGAGCCTTATGAGTGTCTTCTGATTTTTGAGGTCAGGGAAGTCTTGAGTGAGTGCTAGATTGTCAAAGACCCATCCCATCCGCCCAGGCCAACTCCTGCGCCAGAGATGAGTTTTAGCGACCTAGTATTGACTCGAGACTCCCTGCCTTGAATTTTGATAATCTCAATTCACATCCGCACTTTTGCCCACAAAAATCAGGAGAAAACTTGCCCATGCGCATGTTCAAAGTTACCGCCTGTGTTCCGAGTCAAACCCGGATTCGCACACAGCGCGAATTACAAAACACCTACTTCACGAAATTGGTGCCCTACGATAACTGGTTTCGTGAGCAGCAGCGGATTATGAAAATGGGCGGCAAAATTATCAAAGTGCAGTTGGCTACTGGGAAGCCCGGAGCTAACACTGGTTTGCTCTAGTTCTGAAGCAAAACGCAACCGCCAGGGTGAGAAATCCCCAATCGGAGAAACCCGGTTTCCGTGAGAAACCGGGTTTTTGGCAGTTGATTGGGCTAGGAAGAGGTTGGCTTTTGGCGACGCAGGCGAGGAAGCGAGACGACATTACCACTGGTATTTTCCCGCGCTACCCGAATCAGCAAGGCGGCGGTAATTAAGCTGGAAATCATGGAACTACCACCATAACTGAATAAGGGGAGGGGTAGTCCGGTAGTGGGGAGAACGCCGGTGGCGACGCCGATGTTGAGGATTGATTGTCCCACCATCAGAATGGTGGCGCCGATCGCCACTAATTGATGCACCTTCTGGCGACTTTGCAAAGCCACTAACAAACCCAAACTAGCGTAAGTCACCAGCAGTAAGATCAGACTCATACTGCCCACAAAACCAAACTCCTCAGCAAAGACAGCAAAGATAAAATCCGTAAACTGAATCGGTAAATAGAGCAGCTTTTGTTGCGATCGACCAAACCCCGTCCCCAACGGACCACCAGAACCAACCGCCAGCAGGCTTTGAATGAGCTGGTAGCCATCGCCGAAGCGATCAGCCCAAGGATTGAGAAAAGACATCACCCGGCGGCGTTGGTATTCTTTGAAAGAAATACTCACCAGAGCCAGCAACAAACCGCTCACCGCAGTAGTACCTAAGTAGCTGTAGGGTAAACCCGCCGCCAACGCCACTAACCACAAAGTCATCCCGCATAAAGCCGTAGTGCTGAGGTTGGGTTGCAGCAGAATTCCCAACAGGATAGCGGCGAAAATACATAGCCAACGAAGGCGTATTCGCCAGGGCCAGCGCTCCCATTGTCCGAAGAGGCGAGCCCCTTGGAGAATTAAAAAGGGTTTGATCAGTTCCGATGGTTGAATGGGGATCGAGCCGATCGCCAGCCAGCGGGTGGCCCCGTTGACATTAGTCCCCAACCCAGGAATGAACGTCAGCCAGATGGCCACCAGCAGCACGATCGTCCCCACAGGAGCTTGGCGGAGAATCACATCTAGGGGGCGGTAGATCACAAAGCTGAACGCCACCAATCCTACTGCCACCCAGATCAGTTGTCGTTTAAAATAATAGAGGCCATCTCCAAAATCCGCATTAGCACTGGGATAAGAAGCGGAAAACAGGATCGCCAACCCAACAAACAGCCATAACAATGTCAACCACCGCAGTAAGCGGGGCAACAAGCCCCATGCCTGTACTTCAGGGTCGAAAATCGGGTTTCGGAGCGGGCGGATGTCCAAGGCTGATGTCCAAAAAATTTTGCTGATTACGGGTTTCTATTCTAATCTTTTTGCTTGATGAGGCGCGGAAGACGGTAGTAACTGCCTTTATGGGCAGGAGGAACGGGGTTTGGGGAGACAGAGTATATTTGATTTGGAAGTGAGCATTTGTTGGCGCAAGCATCGGGAACTGCTGGCGGAGGCAGCCTCGGCTGGGGGTAATGATGCTCAATTTCTCAAAGTTTAGGTAGGTCAAGAGTGATGAGCCAAGGCTTACGGGTTTTGATGGTGGAAGTTAGCACTCAAGACGCCTTGTTGCTGGTATTGGAACTGGAACGGGGTGGTTATAGTGCCGATTATCAACGGGTGGAAACGGCGGCAGCGATGCGCTTAGCTTTGGAACAGCTTGGTTGGGATGTGGTGTTGGCGGATGGCAGTGGACCGTCCCAATGTTGGATATCAGCATTACAAATCATCAGGGAGGTGGGCTTGGATCTGCCTTTTATTGTCATTGCCAGCCATCTAATTTCAGGGGAAGCGATGGCAACGCCCACCGATCGGTTCGCCGCCATCAAAGCTGGCGCCCACGATTACATTATGAAAGACCAGCTCAACCGACTTGTACCTGCCATCGAGCGGGAAATGCGCTCTTGCGCGGCTCGCCGCTCCGCCACCAATAACGATTTCTCCGGCACATTAGCAGCTCTCCGCTCCAGTGAACGCCAACTGCGGGCGATCTTTGAAGAATCCCTCGACGCCATGATCATTTTCAATGACGAGGGCAGGTACATCGGCATCAACCAAGCCGCCTGCACCCTGTTCGGGTGGGACAAAGAAGAGTTGCTCGGCCAGTTGCTCACCGACTTTATCGATACCACCAGCTCGGATTTCCAACTTTGCTGGTCTAACTTCCACAGCAAAGGGAAAGCTACTGGCGAACTCAAAATCGTCCGCCGAGATGGCACCGAGAGAGATGTAGTTTATTCCGCCACGGCCAATTTTATCCCGGGGCTACATCTATCGGTGTTGCACGATATCACCGATCGCAAGCGGGCCGAGGAACAGCTCCAATACAATGCCTTTTACGACTCCCTCACCGGTTTGCCCAACCGCACTTGGTTCCTCAACTGCTTAGGACGCTGCCTGCGACAGACCAAACGCCGTCCCACCTATGCTTTTGCGGTGCTATTCGTCGATCTCGATCGCTTTGAAATCATCAAATACAGCTTCGGACATTTGGTGGGAGAACACCTCCTGCGAGAAACCGCCAGACGCCTAGGCAGTTGCCTGCGCCCCAAGGATACCCTAGCTCGGGTCGGAGGCGACGAGTTTGCCCTGCTCTTAGAAGACCTGGAAGAACCCTTAGAAGCGCTCAAAGTCGCCGAGCAAATTCACAGAGAGCTGACTTTGCCTTTCCAAATCAACGGTAATGAAATGTTCAGCACTGCCAGCATCGGCATTGCCGCTAGTGATCTGCGCGTGCTAACCTCCGACTCAGACACCATTGGCGACAATGTGGCCGAAACCAGCCTGGATATGCCAGAAGACTTTCTCCGGGCAGCCGATACTGCCATGTATCACGCCAAAGTGATGGGCGGGGGCCGCTCCGTGGTGTTCAATCCCACCATGCACGCCGGGGCTCTCGCCAGCTTGCAGCTAGAAACCGACTTGCGGCGAGCCCTCAAACGCCAAGAATTGCGTTTGCACTATCAGCCGATCGTGGATTTGAATACCGGGCGGTTGGCTGGGTTTGAAGCCCTGGTGCGCTGGCAACACCCAGAGCGGGGTTTAATTTTTCCTGGTGACTTTATCTCCGTGGCGGAAGGCACCGGCTTGATTGTGCCGATGGGCGTGTGGATCCTGCAGGAAGCCTGCCGCCAATTGCGGGAATGGCAATCTTTACTGTGGCGTCAACAGCCCAAGCTATGGGGATTTCCCCTATCTAGTTCGGCGCTGAAATCCGGGGTGCAAGGAGGGAGCGAGTACCGTTCCGGTCACATCGGGGTTTGGGTGGCTCATGGGCCGAAATTACCCACCATCAATACTGATGAAGGTTTGAAAATCAGCGTCAATCTGGCCGGAGTTCAGTTTGCCCATCCGGGTCTGGTGGAGCAAATCGATCGGATTTTACATGATACTGGTTTGGAGGGGCGTTACTTGAAGCTGGAAATCACGGAAACGGCGATCGCTGCTGCCCCCGAGTCCACCCGCCAAATGCTCTCCCAACTCCGCGAGCGGCAAATCCAGCTTTCTATTGATGATTTTGGCACCGGCTACTCCTGCTTAAGCCGTTTGCACAAGTTGCCGATCGACACCCTCAAGATAGACCGCTCTTTTGTCAGTCAGATGAGCTTTGATTCCGATAGCTTTGAAATCGTCCGTACCATTATTTCCCTCGCCCACAATCTCGGTATGGATTTAATTGCCGAAGGCATAGAAACTGCCCAGGAGATGTCTCAACTGCAAGCCCTCGGCTGCGAATACGGCCAAGGATACTTTTTTTCCAAGCCCCTAGATGCGGAAGCTGCTACCGCCATGCTGGCGTCCCTACCTCACCAAGCTGTAGAAATCAGCAATTCTTCCCCCTCAGTTTAGAAACTGAGTTTTTGTCATTGGTCATTGGTCATTGGTCATTGGTCATTGGTCATTGGTTCTAGCCGCAAAAGTCTCTAGCCAAGCCTATTTTTAACTTTCTATGTTAAAATATGGCCAGATAATTTTCACTAAATTTCTCTAGGTCAGATTTCACCATACCCAAACCAGCATAGATATTGTGAAATTATGGAAATAATTAGTAGGGAAACAAATCCTCTAGGGCATTGGGCGCATCTAGCTATCGAAAAGCACTTTCAAAAAACTATTAAATATGAAGAAGAAGTCCTCCAAGACGAAGACCCAGAAGCTTTGCACCAAATGCGGGTCGGGATGCGGCGATTGCGGTCAGCAGCGAGCGGTTTTGCCCCAGCCTTGATTCTGCCAGAGTCAGCCTCAGTCGCAGCTATCGGGAAAATCGCGCGCACTTTGGGGAAACTGCGGGATTTAGATGTGATGCTTGCCTTGATAACAAATCAGACTAAAACTGATTTATCAAGTTCAGAAAAAAAGCAGATTAAAGAGGTAATAACAGAACTAAAGCATCAGCGAGCTTTGGCTTTTCAAGAAGTCAAAAAAACCTTGCATACCAAAAAGTATAAGAATTTCAAAAAGCATTTAAAATATTGGCTAGAGAACCCGGAATTTGACCAAATAGCTACGATTCCGATTTCCCAAGTGCTACCAGATTTACTCCTGCCAGAAGTGAGCCAAATGTTTTTGCATCCAGGGTGGCTGGTGGGGGTGCAATATGTGGATGAAGAAATCACCGGTATCGCCAATCTGGAGCCGTCAGAAGTAGAGCAAGAATTGGCCATAAATGGCGAAATCCTGCATGACCTGCGCAAGCAAGTAAAGCGGGTACGCTACCAGATGAGCTTATTTGCCGATTTATACGGCCCAGATTATACCAGATATCTGGGCGAGATGAAGGCCATCCAAGAGATTTTGGGGCAGATCCAAGATAGTCAGGTTTTGGCAGGGGCGATCGCAGCAGTTTTGGGGGCAGAAATTGCCGAAGTGCTGCCAGTAATGGCCGCCAAACTGGCAAGCAATATCTACGAGTCTTGGCAGGAGTGGCAAACCTGGCACGAAAAGTATTTTGCTCCAGAAACCAGGCGGGACTTTCGCTTAGTGTTATTATCTCATCTAGACCGGGAGTGAGAGGAGTAGCTCTCAGAGGAGTAATTCCCCAGGAGCATCCCACTTTTGTAGGGGCTAAGTATTCGCACCGATAAATTTTCGGTTGCAGATCCGAGGTTTATTCCCGAATGCTTCGCCCCCACACAGATATTTAGATGCGGCGGGATGCTCCCTCATCCCCCTCCGCGAGGGATCTATTTTGGGGGTCAGGCAAGAGTGATGGTTTGTGTCAATCCCGGAAAGGGGTTCAGTTAAATTTTGGTGCCACCCACCAGTCATCTCCCCACTCCACTATAATCACACTTGAGCATTTGAGAGGGGCTGTCTTTACGTAACTTTCACGAAAACTTTACCGGGAAATCAATCTGAGCATTACCAGTTCTTTACCTTGGTCATCTAGATTACTAATAGCTCAGTTGCCCATGCAGGATTTTTTCACTGGTAGATGTATGCTCCCAACAAAAGAAACCGGTTTTCTCCAACCCCAAGCTAGAGATTCACACCAGAGACTTTTCTCAGAAACCGGGTTTCTGGGCAGAGAAACCGGAGTAATCAACCGAGTTTCTCAACCGCAGCACTGGGGTGATCACCCCAGTTCTCCTAGGCAAAGCAGTTTCAGCAAGGGAGATTCACACCAGAGACTTTTCAGTGAAACCCGATTGCCGATCGGCGAAGAGCGCCGCTTGCATTATTATGGCAAAGGGGAAACGATTCCCACAGTGGCACAGGGAATATGGCAAGTATGCAAGGGACTGGTACAACTGAGTACGCTTTATCCCACTGGCGAAGAAGGATTGATGGGTTGGGCGGGACCGTCCATGTGTTTCAGCTTGTGGCTGAGTAATTTGCAGGCGTACCAAGCAAAAAGTTTATCTGATGTGTACTTGATTTGGTATTCGATCGCCGAAGTAGAAAACTCTCCCCAACTGGCGATGGAAATTTTGCCCCAACTGGGCCGACGGATGCGCCAGGTAGAGGCGCTACTGGCGATCGGAGGTCAGCGACGAGTAGAGGACCGCCTTGGGCAGCTACTGCTCCTCCTCAAACAAGAAATGGGAGAACCGGTAGCCGATGGCACTCGGTTGGCAGTTCGTCTCACCCACCATGACATCGCCAGGGCCATCAACACTAGCCGCGTCACGGTGACGCGGATGTTAGGAAAGTTGCGCCACCAAGGGGTGATATATCTCGACTCTAAACGCCACATTATCATCAAAAGCGGACATCTAGAACTCACCGGCCCCAAATCTCTCTTCCGGGGTTGAGTGCCGAAATTTTCCCCTCAATAGGCTGCGCCCTCTCTGCACAGGGAGGGTTTTTTGCTCCCTGATCTCAAGTCCGGTTCAACAATTCTCATATTTTTCGGGGCAGCCACGCTTGGCGCATGAATTGGGGCAACCACGCGGGGAAAAGCCCCTACAGTGATCATATGCAATTACAGCTTGTTCAACAGTGACTTAGTACAGTCCGGTCTCGACCCCTCACCCGAAATCCCTCGACCAGATAGGGAGAGGGACTTTGAAGATGTACCACATTTTTTCAGAACAGGCTGTAAACGGACTTGATATGAAGCCTCGCCCTGATGTCATTTCGGCACAGTAATTGCCCCCTCCCTGATAGTCCCTGATGCTTCTTAATTATCTAGGCATAGGCACAGTCTCGACAATTTGCGCCAGCATATATTAGCATAACCTTCACGGCGGTGAACTTGGCAGTATGCTTTATTGGTTAGTATCGGGTCGTCGCGATCGAACCACTAGGTTTGGTTTGGCCGTGAGGCGGAATTTTTACTCCCTCCTATGATTTCCTTGTCACCTGACCATTAGACCACGATCCCTGTTTTCCAAGCAAGGGATGGAGCAAAAGATTGGCGGGGACAACATGGAGATATTTTTTATAATTAAACCTGTTTGATTCCTACATTATTTCTTAGATTTTTACTTAATACAGCCTTTTGTGAAAAAATGTGGGATATCTTCAAATCCGGGATCACACTCTGGTCGAGGCGATGCACTGAGCTTGTCCAAGTGGATTTAGGGTGAGGGGGAGAAAATGGCTGTATTGAGTCACTTCTGCACAAGCTGTATCAGTCTTTGCCACACTTGGAATTGCTGCATAATGACACAATTGAGTGCTTTTATGCTAAAAATTTATTTGTAATTTTTGATTAATCAGGAATTAATATTTGAATTTATAGATTTTTCTATAAATTTTATAAAATTAAACAAATTTAGTCAAGATTATGATGGAAGTAAATCTAAAAATTATTCTTGCAGGATAAGGCTGTCACCCTTGAGGGGTATGGCCACCATGAGCCTAGATAATATAAGGCTTTTGGGAATATATTTGGTAATTTTAAAATATTTAAATTAATCAAAAAAATTAACTAAAAACTTTTTATAATAGCATAAAAAGTTTAAATTTATCGCAAATGTCAGAAAATCATTATCTAATTAATGCCCGACACCATTATGGTGACAAGTAGAATCAATAGCAATTCCGACAAATATCAGAAAATTTTATTGTTAAAAAATAATTAAATTCGGCAGGGATTCGATGACAGTAAGGTATAAATTTGCTATCTTGAAAGTAACCAAGAAGAAATTTAAAGTTGTGATGAAACTAAAACAAATAGTCAAGGCTGGAGACAAATATCAATGTGAAGACAAAAAAATAGAAAAGTTTTCCGGAAAAAGTGGAAGTAGTTTAGGAAAATGACAGAGCGATGGGTTGGGTTGGAGTTTGGGGTGCGTGGAAACCTGAATTTGAGAGCGTGATGGACAAAAGATTATGGATGCGCTGAAAGTAGGTAGGGAATATTCTTTTTTATCGGGAGCGTCGGTAGCAAAACAAGCTGGCTTCGAGCGGACTAAGAAATCCATCGTATTGATGGTGTTGATTACGGTAGCGATGAGTACGTACATCGGGCGATTGGCTCAGTTACAGCTAGTTGAAGGCTCCCACTACAGGGAAAGAGCAGATGATAACCGGACGCGGTTGGTGCCGATTCCATCTGATCGGGGTGCGATACTCGATCGCAAAGGAAAAATTCTGGCTGGGAGTAAACTGTCCCGGTCCGTCTTCTTGTGGCCGCGAGAGCAAACACCCGAAGGATGGCAGCTCATGGCTCATAAGCTGGCTCCCATCCTCAAACTAACTCCAGAGGAGATATTGGGGAAATTGGAGCAGTCCGGCTACGATTCTAAAATGAGTGTGCGCATCGCGCAGAACATCAACATAGAAGCCTTCGTCAGGTTGTCCGAGCGAGCTTCAGAATTTCGGGGGTTGGAAATTCGGGGTGAGTCAACTCGCTATTACCCCCAAGGCAATCTGGGAGGACACCTGTTAGGATACATTGGCGAAGCCAGCGAAGCCGAATTAAAAGCCAACCCAGATTATCCGATGGGAATTATCGTCGGTAAGATGGGCGTGGAAAAGATGGCGGACCGCATCATCAACGGCAAATGGGGGAGTCGCCTGGTAGAGGTGAACTCCCACGGTGACGAAGTGCGGGATTTAGATAAGACTGATGCCAAGAGCGGAGAAGACGTGCTACTGACTGTGGATCTGGATCTACAGAAAACCGCAGAAAAGGCCCTAGCTAACCGGCGGGGAGCGGTGGTGGTTTTGGACGTGAAAACCGGCGGTGTGTTGGCGATCGCCTCCGGCCCCACTTTTGACCCCAATCTCTTTACCCGCAAAATCAAGAAAAGCGATTGGGAGCAGCTGCAAAGTCCAGATAACCCCCTCTTGAATCGAGCATTGCAGGGATATCCTCCCGGCAGTACGTTTAAAATCATCACCTCTGCGGCGGCGATGGGGTCGGGCAAGTATTCCCCATATTCGATTTTGGGGACTTCTTCCTCAATCACTGTGGGAGGAATTAGTTTCTATGAACACAGTGGCGGTTATGGAGCGATCGGATTTCGTGATGCTTTGGCATACAGTAGCAACACCTTTTTCTATCAGGTGGGATTGGATATAGGACCCCAGGAGATTGCCAAATGGGCAAATAAGTTGGGAATTGGTAAAACCACCGATTTAGACCTGTTGGGACTAGAGGGGGGCACCAACGGTTCCGTCCCCACGCCAGAGGAAAAACAGCAAATCTACGGGGAGCCTTGGTATGTGGGGGATTCTGTCACCACAGCCATCGGCCAGGGGCTGGTCCTGGTGACACCTTTGGAAATGGCGGTGATGACGGCGAGCATTGCTAATGGGGGTTATCGGGTCAAGCCTCATTTACTGGCGTCTCAAACCAACACCCCGGCGACCAAACCGGAACCCACAGGAATGGCTCCCGAAACCGTGGCCACAATTAAAGATGGCTTGGTGGCGGTGGTGCAGAAAGGCACGGCGAGAACCCTTAATGATGGTTCGATTCCCCTGGTAGCGGGCAAAACCGGCACCTCGGAAGTGTTCGGACAAACATCCCACTCCTTGTTTGTTTCCTATGGTCCGGCAAATAATCCCCAAATCGCGATCGCGGCGATCGTGGAAAACGGCGGTTATGGCAGCGTCTCCGCCGCCCCGATCGCCCATGAAATCTACAAAACGTACTTTGGCCAGCAGAAAACTGCCAAACCAAAGCCGTAGGGGATTTGTCCGTTTTTGGTGCCCTTTTCCTTTACAGTAAGTAGGGGCGAGTTCACGAGGGTTTTCGTCCGCTATGACCCAAATCCCGTGAACCCGTTCCTACTTATGTTGTCTTTACAATCACTGTGCCTGTGCGAAAAATAATTCTGGCCGGTAACTGGAAAATGTACAAAACCCAGGCTGAAGCCCAGGAGTTTTTAGGGGGATTTCTGCCCCACTTGTCCAGCACTCCTGAAGACCGGGAAGTAGTGCTGTGTGCGCCCTTCACCGCCTTGCCCAACCTCTCGAAGAGTTTGCACGGGGTGCGGGTGCTACTGGGAGCCCAAAATATCCACTGGGAGGACGCAGGAGCCTACACCGGGGAAGTTTCCGGCCCGATGCTCGTAGAATTAGGGGTACGCTATGCGATCGTCGGTCACAGCGAGCGCCGTCAATACTTCGGGGAAACCGATACCACGGTTAACCAGCGATTGCTGGCGGCCCAACGCCATGCCCTAACCCCGATTTTATGTGTGGGGGAAACCAAACAGCAACGGGATGCCCTGGAAACCGAATCCCATATTTTCCGCCAATTGGAAGAAGATTTGGTGGGGGTTGACCAAAACAACCTGGTGATTGCTTACGAACCCATTTGGGCGATCGGCACCGGCGACACCTGCGCCAGTGAGGAAGCTAACCGGGTGGTCGGTTTGATTCGTTCTCAACTGAGCAATCCCAATGTGACAATTCAGTACGGCGGTTCCGTCAAACCCGACAACATCGATGAACTGATGGCACAACCGGAAATTGACGGCGTACTGGTAGGCGGCGCTAGCCTCACTCCCGATAGTTGGGGTAGGATTGTCAACTTCAAGGCATAGAAACTCCCGGCAGAGACACCGGGTGGGAAAACCTTGTCACAAAAGCGAAGTCTAAGGGTCAGTTGTAACTTAGGGGCAGCCACGCTTTGCAGCTTCCACAGTCAAAGAACCAATGACCAAAGACCAAGGACAAAAGACAAAGGACATATGTTCGATTGGGGGCATAGCACTTATATTATGGGCGTCTTAAATGTGACGCCCGATAGTTTCAGCGATGGGGGCCAGTTCAATACCCCAGCTTTGGCTCAGGAACGAGCCCGCTATATGGTATTGAATGGGGCGGATATTATTGATGTGGGGGGGCAGTCCACCCGACCGGGCGCCCCTCTGGTCTCCGAAGCCGAGGAAATGCAGCGGGTAATACCGGTGATCGAAGCACTCCGGGAGGAAAATTGCTTACCGGAACTTGCCCCTAGTACCCAAAAAAAACGACCAGAACCCCTTTCAGGGATTGAAACGCCGATTTCTGTGGATACTTTCCGCGCCTCTGTGGCAAAAGCGGCGATCGCGGCTGGGGCAAATTGGGTCAACGATATCACCGCAGGCACTGCCGATCGGGATATGCTCCCTGTGGTCGCCGAACTGGGAGTACCCCTAGTGCTGATGCACAGCCGGGGCACCCCCCAAACAATGCAGACCCTCACCAACTATGAAAATTTAATTGCTGACATACACGGCGCCCTGCAAGAGCGGGTAGAAGCCGCTGTGCAAGCAGGAATTGACCGCCGCCTGCTCATTATTGACCCCGGTATCGGCTTCGCCAAAACCCATACTCAAAACCTGGAAATCTTGCGCCGGTTGGCAGAGTTTCGGTCTTTAGGACTGCCTATTTTAGTTGGTCCATCCCGTAAGAGCTTTATCGGCCATATCCTCAGTTCCGTCCCGCCATCTGGAGAGATTAACCCACCCCCACCCCAGGAACGCATTTGGGGGACGGCGGCAGCCTGTACAGCGGCGATCGCCGCCGGAGCCGACATCATCCGCATTCACGACTTACCCCAAATGCGTGACGTTTGCCGCGTCGCCGACGCCATTTATCGGAGAAATAATTGATAATTGATAATTGATAATTGATAATTGATACAGCTTGTTCACCAGTAGCTTAATACATTGCCCCGTGGGGTTGCAGAAACCGGGTTTCTTAATTAAATCTCGGTTTTGATGCAGAGATTCTCGCAGAAACCCGGTTTCTTGGTTAGCTGTAATTATCAACTGTTAATTATCAATTGACAATTGTCAATTATCAATTATGATTGCCATTGCCCGTAGAACCCCCTTGGGGCGGCTCCTTAACACCTTCATCTGCCCCCATCAAATCCGTCATCGCCTCCGTCAGCACCTTGGGATCCATAAAAATAATTTTCGCATTAGGACTGGCGCTCAACTCTTTACTAGCTTGCACGTATTTTTGGGCGACTAAAAACTTCAGTACCTCGCTCATACTCAAACCATCGTGGCTCTTCTTCTGCAAAGTTTCAAAAATCAGCCCCATCGACTCAGCAATCCCCTCCGCCTCGGCGATACTAGCCCGTTTTCTGATTTCTGCAGAACGCTCCTCCTCCATCGACTTTTGCAGCGTTGGTGGCAGACTCAAATGCTGCACCTCCACCCGCAGAATCTTCACCCCCCACTTTTCTGTCACCTCATCCAACGCTTTCAGCAATGCCAAATTGATTTCCGGCGTGCCCGAAATCGTCTCCTCTAATTTCATTTCTCCGATTTTCGCCCTCAGAGTAGTATTGACGATATTTTCGATAGCCAAAGCCAGATTATCTATAGAATAATGGGCTTTTTCTAATTCTACAATTTGCCAGTAAACAATGGCATTTACTTCCACAGAAACGCTATCTTTAGTAATAGCAGCTTGGGGAGTAATATCTAACACCTGCTCTCTTACTGTGTCTTCTACAATAATATTATCTAACACCGGAATCAGAAAATTCAGACCGGGCTGGAGTTTGCGATGGTATTTCCCCAACCGCTCCACTAAGGCTTCATTTCCTTGATTAATTAATTTCATAGAACTGGCAGCGCCACCCCCTAAAAGTAACAAGGTGAACGGGAAAAGTAGAGCCAAAACTAAATCCATGATGTGATCACTCTCCGGGCTACAGGCAAAGAAACCGGGGAATAGAAAGCGGGTTTCTCATTCATGTGGGCGATCGCCGAAACGAGATGAGCAAGAAACCCGGTTTCTCGGTCATTACCTGGTTTTTGTCCAGGCACTCTCATCGTAGCGCGTTGGCGTCGTCATTGACACACCCCTCCCCTTATGCTATCGTTATTGCTAGCACCCAAAAAAAATACCCGAACCCCTTTCAGGGATTGAAACGAAACGGATTTTCCTGCCTTAGTGCTGTGACACCAGCACCCAAAAAATACCCGAACCCCTTTCAGGGATTGAAATGATTCGGAACTACCACCAAATTGGTGGCGTCCATTGATATGGGCGTGATCTTTCGGGCAGGACAATTCATAAATTGCCCATACCCCCACGACAAACCTTGTTTTTATATGAAATCAATACATTCGATCATGGCATATGGTGGGGAAACCCGCAGTAGTTACGGTTTATTCTCCAAACGTCCCTGTCGGGAAAATAAAGTTAAAACACAACGACCATCTCGGATGGTGGCGGCTTTGGTGCTGGCAGGATTTTCCTGCCTTACTGTGACACCAATTCTAGCAGCAGAAAGGCTGACAGTGCGCCTCGGTCCGGTAGAGCGATCGGCCTCGGTATCGGATTTAGAGCAGTTTGTCAAGACGGGCAAGTTATCCCGCGAGCTGGAAGTATTTGGACCGTTTTTGACCCAAGGGGTACGCCAAGCTCTGGATAGTCGTTTAGAGTTGGACTCCAAAATCGCCGAGGGGATAGTAGAAGATTTACTATCCTCACCGCAAGGGCAACGCCTTCTCGCCGCCTTGTTGCTAGTTTTCCCGGAACAAACGGCTGAAGAAATCAAAATGGCGCTGCAACTGGCATTCGCCAAAGCTAATGGGTTGAGCTTGTTAGGGATTTTGAAGGCTTTTCCTGGTGAAAACGTGACGGTGGATTTAACCGCTACCCTGGCCGTGGCTTCCCGGATTAATACATCATACTGGGAAACTCAAATCGCACGCTCGATTATTAAGCGGGAATTGACGGTGGATGGAGCGGCTTTTAAACCCACAAATCTTGACCCGACGGCATTAGGACCGTTCTCGGTACAGGAGGAAACCCTCAATTTCTCGGATCAACAGCGTCAACGCTCGCTCGCAGCGGATATTTACTGGGGGAATAATTCTGGTAGCAGAAGCGATCGGGAAGCTGTTAGGGATAACCCTTTGGTGGTGATGTCTCACGGGTTCGGGAGCGATCGCACCTCCCTGAGCTATTTAGCCCGCCACCTGGCCAGTCACGGCATCACCGTGGTAGCCTTGGAACATCCCGGCAGTAATAAACAGTGGTTGGATAATCTCCCCTTCACCATCAACCCCAGTGAACTGCTCCCACCTGGAGAATTTGCCGACAGACCCCAAGATGTCAGCTTTGTTTTGGATGAATTAGCCAAACTGAACCGCCAAGGAGATAACCCCTCCTTGCCCTCATTCAACACGGAAAAAGTGGTAGCGATCGGTCATTCCTTCGGTGGCTACACGGCTCTGGCTTTAGCAGGAGCCCGCCCCAACCTAGAAGAACTAAAGCAGTTTTGCCAGCGGAGTTTGCCGGTGGGCAGGGCCCCAGCGGACTGGTTGCAATGCGCCGCTGTGGGTGATAACACCAGTCGGCTGCCAGAAATGCGCGATCGACGCATCATCGGTATCGTCGCTCTCAACCCCACCGCCGGGAAAATCTTTGGTAACAAAGGTCTCCAGTCAACCGCCGTCCCTACCCTATTCTTCTCCACCACCGAAGACGCCTGGGCTCCCGCCGTCAGCCACCAACTGCAACCATTTTTAGGAATTCCAGAGCCGAAATACCTCGTCACCGCCTTTTCTGGCTCCCATTTCAGCTTCACCGCACCGGACTCCCCCAACCCCTTCCAAAACAAAAGTACCGAAGAGCTAGAACCACCCGCCGCCCAAACCGAACCCCTCCGCCAGCTTGTGGGTGGGATTGCGATCGCCTTCATCAAGCAGCAAACCCCCCAAGCCAAAACCTATGCCCCATTCCTCACCCCAGCTTACGCCGAATACCGCTCTACCGCCGAAATCCCCCTCCGTCTCAACACCGAAATCCCCTCCCGCCTCGCTCGCTGGTTGGAAGCCAGAGAAGAAACTATCGGCCAGAGATGACCAATGACCACTTACCAGGGTAATATTTCCCCATTAGCGTGCCAAAAAGTCCCGGTATTTTCCAAGTTTAGCTCATCAATGCGGGCAATCAGTCCAGATGCAGCTTCAGCCGGGGGAATGCCTGTATTAGTCATGGATGTATTTACCAATCCGGGATGGAGAATCGCTACAGCAATTTGGCGAGGTTTCAAGTCCCGGGCGAGAGACATTCCTACCATATTCGCGGCCACTTTTGACATCCGATAGCCATAATAACCCCCAGAGCTATTGTCCCCAATAGACCCCATCCGGCTGGTGATAATAGCAATTTTGCCACCAGGCGGCATCTGGGGTAAGAGCGCGGCGGTGACACGCAGTGGTCCGAGGGAATTGATTTCAAACTGTCGCCGAATTCCTTCAAAATTCAGGTTTTCCAGGCTCTCTGCTGCCAAAATCCCCGCATTATTGATTAATACATCAATGGTGATACCTTGCAAGTTATTAGCCAAGCTAGCTACAGCGGCATCGCTGCTCACATCGATTCCCATTACCACCTGGATTCCTAAACTGTCCAATTTTGGAGAATTTTGGCGGCATACGGCGATGACGGTTTCGCCTCTAGCTTGCAAATGGCGGCATAGTTCTAAGCCTATACCTCGGTTGGCACCGGTAACTAAATATGTAGCCATGTTGGAGATTTTTCTAGAATTGATTATTAGTATAATGGTTTGTAAGTAGGTCAACCTAAAAAAACGCCAATAACTCGTAAGCCGTAGTAGGGTGGGCAGTGCCTGACCGAGAATTATCTTGATAACCAGTAGCAGTAGGGGCGATTCGCGAATCGCCCCTACTACAGAACCTGATTTTCTGTCATTCCCGCTTTCGCGGGAATCCAGCCGCCATAGAAGAGAAAAAAGGGTGGATTAGTCCAAATAATCTGTTTTTATAGATATGTTATGATGGCCAAAACATTAGATTTTCAATTAGTTTGGTGTGTAGCAGGCATCATCGCCATGATGCCCGGTTTGGCGGTGGGTTGCCAGCAGAAACCAGAACAAACATCGGCAAATAACCGGGCTGAAGCCCAAATACAAAGAGGAGCAATAGTGATACTTACAGGAATGGTTTTGCAAAAGCCTTGGGCGAAGACCGAGGAATCTTGGCGCGCTGGGGGTAGTGAGTATTATGTTTTAGATGTGGGAGATACAGAAGTAGAGGAGCGTTCTGCCCAAGAAGGCGTCATCCTCCGTCCTTCTGAGGGCATAACTTTAGACAATTTTGCCCAATACATCGGTAAACGGGTGGAGGTGGAGGGGAAATATTTACCCCTAGAGCCTTATGTCCCCCAGAGTCCGATGGAGTCTTATCCTATGGGATATGATGGCAAACCCCTGCCTCGGGGCGGGGGTTTTCAAGTGCTGTCAATTAGAGAAATCCTAGGTTCGTAGTTGGGCTTTAGCCCTAAAAAATGGTTGAATCGAGTTCTTAGGTTCGTAGTTGGGCCAGTTCTTCGGTTCGTAGTTGGGCTTTAGCCCTAAAAAATGGTTGAATCGAGTTCTTAGGTTCGTAGTTGGGCTTTAGCCCCAAAAAACGAACCAGGGAAAGAGGGCTAAAGCCCAACTACGAACTTGCTTTATTCAGCTTCACTGGCGTGGTAAGAACTGCGGACTAACGGGCCCGATCGCACATGGGTAAAGCCCATTTCACGGGCAATTGCCCCCAGATGGTCAAATTCAGCAGGAGTCCAATATTTTTCTACGGGGAGATGTGCCAGGGAGGGACGCATATACTGACCGAGGGTGAGTCGATCGCACCCCACGGCCCTTAAATCAGCCATCGCGTCCACTACTTCCGCCGTAGTTTCCCCCAAACCCAACATCAACCCCGACTTAGTGGGGATGCTCGGGTTAAATTCCTTCACCATCCGCAACACCGCCAAAGAGCGATCGTACTTCGCCCCCCGCCGCACCGGACCCGTGAGCCGCCGCACCGTTTCCAGATTATGATTGTAACAAGCCGGAGCCGCCGCCACCACCAGACCAATTCGCTGATGCTGCATTGCCTCTGGAGTCATTCCCTCACATGAACCACCCCAAAAATCCGGCGTCAACACCTCGATACTCGTTCCCGAATTCAACCGGCGGATTGCCTCCATTGTGGCCACAAAAATGCCCGCCCCCCCATCAGGCAAATCATCCCTCGCCACCGCCGTCAACACCACATAACGCAACCCCAAAAGCTGCACCGCCTCCGCCACCTTTTCCGGTTCTTCCGGGTCCAGAGGCATCGGCGCATGTCCCTTATCCACCTGACAAAAAGCACAAGCGCGGGTACAAGTAGGACCCATCAGCAGAAAAGTTGCCGTTTTCTGGCTGTAACATTCCCCCCGGTTAGGACAGCGCCCCTCCTCGCAAATCGTATGAATTTGCCTTTGCTTGACAATTCGCTGCACCGTCAAGATATCACTTGCCTTGGGTAGAGGGCGCCGCAACCAAGAAGGCATCGCCGCCACATCTTGCCGCAGTTGAGCAGTCCTGGAGTCAGTTTGAGAACTCATCGGCAATTCCATTTCTATCCCTTATCACCTAATATGGTATTGTTACCCCACTCTGAAGGAGCGGCACCACCGCCTTTGGAGGATGACAGCAGGAGAATAGGCAAGATGCCTGTTTCTCAGTCTATGCCCAGCTTTGGGCGTGGAAATCTTGATGGATGTCGCTTTTTGTTTTGGAGGGGGCACCCCCATCCGCCCGCGCCCCCCGGAAAGGAGGGATGAACGGGGCCACCACCACCAACAGAAAAGCCCCTACCTGTCCTATCCAGGAGCCTGCCACCCCGTGCCTCCTGCCCCTCCGTTCTGTTTGTTACCCTATGGATGAGAGCTTCTCTCCTGCTTAGGGGAGGCAAAGCTCGGCTGTGCTGTAGAATGAGGTTTTGCCCAGCGGTTCGCTTTCTTTGCCGGAGCAGGCTAGGCTTTACACTTCTACGGTGTCCCGCCCAGATTCCTTGCCTGCATCAGGCGATCGATAGGCAGTACAGTAACAAAACAGGATCTTCTATTATTTTAGCTTTACACTCACCTGCATAGGAGTCAGTCGTGGCAACTCACAAAATCCTGGTTATCGATGACAGTAAAGTTATCCAGAAAATGGTACGCGAAATGTTGCCTCCGGGCAACTTTGATGTCCTCCAAGCCAAAGATGGGGAAGAAGGACTGAAAATGATCCGGGCAGAGCATCCCAACCTGATTATGTTGGACTTCCTATTACCGAAGGTGAGCGGTTGGGATGTATTCCAAGAGCTGCACAAAATCGCCCAGTCTGAGGGCAAGATGACGCCACTGGTTTTGATGTCTGGGCGGAAAGAGGAAGTAGCCGAGAAAATCTCGGAACCCTTTGAATACTTTGAGTTTATCGAAAAGCCCTTTGAAAAGAAATCCCTAATCGGTGCCATTAAATCTGCAATGGCTAAGGCCAAAGACTGGCATCCCCCTGGTGGTGTTGCTGCCGGTGGAGCGGCGGCTGGTGGGGGTGCCAGCGCGGCGGAAATTATGGCGCTGAAGAAGCAAATCGCCACTATGCAAGGAGAAATTGATACTTTGAAGAAACAGGTAAGTCAAATTATCACCTTGGTCAAGCAAAAATTAAAGTAAATTTATTTCGGGGACGCTGTTTTGATGGCAGTGGGTAGATTTTCTGCCGGGATGCTGCCAATTTTGTCCTCAAAGCTGATTTGCCCACACCAGCACTGAATGACTCGGGCAATAACCCCATTTTTCATGCCAATGGTTCTAGATTCCTCGTTTGCCCCGATACTGAGTGCCTCAGCCGATCGACTGCACCAGCTCATAGCAGGTTTTTCCCATTCCCGGATCCTGGTTGTCGGTGACTTGACCCTCGATGAATTTCTCACCGGTCAGGTAGAGCGGCTTTCCCGGGAAGCACCGGTCTTGATTATCCGCCACGAAAACACCCGCCAAGTGCCTGGGGGGGGTGCCAATGCTGCCTACAACCTAGCCAAGTTAGGCGCCCAAGTCAAAGTAGCTGGGTTGGTGGGTAAAGATGACCAGGGACGGGCGCTGCGAGATATTTTCGCGGCAGCGGGGGTGGATACTACGGGTATCTTACCTGACCCCGCCAGACCCACGGTCACGAAAACTCGGATTTCTGCTCACGCTCGCCAGTCTGTGACGCAGCAAGTTGTCCGGGTCGATCGCAAATCAGACGATTTGCCCGATTCTGACTTACAGCTAGAATTAGCCGACTACATCCGCCAACAGCTACCCTATGTGGATGCGGTGGTTTGCTCCGACTACGGCGATGGCGTATTTACAGCGCCAGTAATTGAAGCTGCCTTGAACCACCATCTGACGGTTGTAGATGCCCAAAAAGATTTGCACCGTTACGCCGGAGCTACTGTGTTTACCCCCAACTTGCCCGAAGCCGAGCTGGCAGTAGGCTATCCGATTAACCGGCCCCAAACCCTGACTCAAGCCGGAAAAGACTTGTTGCAACTGGTCAAAGCGCAGCAAATTCTCATCACCCGAGGCGAGCAGGGGATGAGTTTGTTTGACCACACCACCGAGGCGCATATCCCCGCCTTCAATCGCACCGATGTGTTTGATGTTACCGGTGCTGGCGATACCGTGGTAGCAGCTCTCACCTTGGGGTTGACTGGTGGTGCCTCGTTCTGGGAAGCCTCAGTTTTGGGGAATTTGGCAGCTAGTATCGTTGTGCGCCATTTCGGCACAGCTACCACCACTCCTGCTGAAATTGCCGAGGCGTTGCAGTTGCTTTTGAGCGAGGAGTGATTTTCGGTTTGATCTGGGTTGGTGCCTCTCCGGGGCGACCATCTCCAACTCTCCACTGTCGATCGGCGGACGAATCCAGTTTCGGACGCTATGATTATCTTTGTGTTGGCGCTTCCGAGGAGCGACTACGGCAAGAACCCCGATGAGCCTGTTGCCATTGCTGGGAATTTCTCCAGTAACGCCCTGCTCATACAGAAAAGCTCTAGGCTTCAGGCTTAATTCTGAGTCTGAGTAGTTTTGCCATCAACAATGCCCTCTTTCACCAGTTGAAACGGGGGCATTTGATACTTGATTGGTGATTTATTCCTGGTCATTGCTCATTTGACAAAAGACAAATATGAAGTTTTGTTTCCCAATGTGTCTGTTTCTCAGCATCAAGGGAAAAATATAAATATATAGGGATACGGTATGCTGTGTCCCTAAAATCTCTGGGAGGTTTACTGTGTTATTCAGGGACAAAAAACTCAATCTGGTGCATTCCCCCCAAAATCAAGGAAGCGTCATTTTAGAAATCATCGTGGTGCTTTTGGTTTTAGGTGCTTTTCTCTACGTGATCTGGCCAATTATTATGCGAAATTTGTCTGAGGATAATAATTCTTATCAAATTTTGACGGCCAAAAAGAATCTGCAAACTTGATGATGATTTCGGCCACAAAAGGGTCAGGGTGTTTTTTTAGTAAATCAAGTTGAATTAGGTGGATATTGTTGGGCTAGAGAAGTTTCAGAAAAGCCAGTAATAAGTATCAAGAAAAATAGTTGGCTGATATGTAGCGCCCTGACGAGGTGGGTGGATGGGTGTTTTGATGGGGGAGGGGGATATTCAGGACCTCGATCGCCCACCCACATGGACCCTGGAGATATGGACCATTGGGGTGAGATTAACTGGGGGGTGACACCCCCCAAAAAAAAGCCGAAAAATTTTTTGAAAAACCCCTTGACAAATCCAAAAGTTTGAGGGATTATGTATAAGGCTCGCATAAGGGACTGTAGTTCAATTGGTTAGAGCACCGCCCTGTCACGGCGGAAGTTGCGGGTTCGAGCCCCGTCAGTCCCGTTCTCTTGACTGTGCCACCACGGCGTTATCGGCGCCCCCTGGCTCAGTCGCAAGATACTCGTTTCTCTAGATTTTTCTCTGAGACTGTTCTAATGATAGGGGTCGAGCCCCGTCAGTCTCGTTCTCAAGTATAATAGAAACTTGTTAGTGATGGCGTGAAAAGTTGAGCGTTCGGGTCAGAATCGCTCCCAGTCCCACTGGGAATTTGCATATCGGCACAGCCAGAACGGCTGTTTTTAACTGGTTGTTCGCCCGTCACCACGGGGGCCAGTTTGTACTGCGCGTAGAAGATACGGATTTAGAACGATCGCGCCCCGAGTACACCCAGAATATTCTGGACGGACTCCGGTGGCTGGGTCTGGAATGGGACGAAGGGCCTTTTTTCCAAACTCAAAGGCTGGATTTGTACCAGCAGGCGATTAAAACTCTGATGGACAAGGGTTTGGCTTATCGCTGCTACACCACCCCAGAAGAACTCGAAGAACTCCGCTCCGCTCAAAAAGCTCGGGGCGAGGCACCTCGTTATGACAACCGCCACCGCAATTTGACGGCGGAACAGCAAGCCCAGTTTGAAGCCGAAGGACGCACAGCAGTAATTCGCTTCAAAATCGATGATGACCGCCAGATTTCTTGGCATGACTTGGTGCGCGGGGAATTAGCTTGGCAAGCTAAGGACCTGGGTGGCGATATGGTCATCGCCCGATCGGCCCAAGGAAACAACATCGGTCAGCCCCTGTACAACTTAGCTGTGGTGGTGGATGACATCGATATGGCTATCACCCACGTGATCCGGGGGGAAGACCATATCTCCAACACGCCGAAGCAAATCCTCCTCTATGAAGCCTTAGAGGGGAAAGTCCCAGAATTTGCCCACACGCCCTTGATTCTCAATCAAGCGGGACAAAAACTCTCGAAGCGAGATGGGGTGACTTCGATTTCCGATTTCCGAGACATGGGCTTTATTCCCCCAGCTTTGGTCAATTATATGACCCTGTTGGGGTGGTCCCCACCGGATAGCCAAGAAGTGTTTACCTTAGAAGAAGCGGCAGCTAAATTTAGCTTCGATCGGGTAAACAAGGCGGGGGCAAAATTCGACTGGGATAAGCTCGATTGGCTCAACAGCCAGTATCTGCATACTATGGACTGGGCAAAACTAACGACTCTGTTGATTCCTTATTGGCAAAAAGCGGGTTATGAGTTCGACCCAGTGGCAGAACGACCCTGGCTGGAGCAAATTACTGCCCTGATTGGTCCAAGCCTGACTCGCCTGCCCGATGCGGCCCCGATGACACGGATTTTCTTCCAATCAACGGTGGAAATCACTGCGGAAGGGGCAGAGCAAATAGAGCAAGATGGGGCGCTGAAGGCGATGCAGGCAGTTCTCGAAGGGCTGGATCGCTTTCCCGAGTTCACCCCAGACACTGCCCAAGAACTGCTCAAACAAGTGACTAAAGAGCAGAACGTGAAAAAAGGGTTGGTGATGCGATCGCTGCGCGTCGCCTTCACCGGAGATGTTCACGGACCGGATTTAATCCAATCTTGGTGCATTCTCCACCAAAAAGGGCTCGATCGGATCCGATTGCAAGCCCTTTTATCCTCTCAAGAACCACCAAACACCCCTGGCAACCCGCCAGTAGAACCAATGGCAACCACCCCAGAACCGGAACCAAACGGAGGTGACAGCGGGGCGGATCCCCCAGTGGCACCAATGGCAACCACCCCGGACCCGGAACCAACCGGAGGTGACTTGTGGGCGGATCCCCCAGTGGCACCAATGGCAACCACCCCGGAACCGGAACCAAAGGCAGATGAATCTGCAGCCGCTCCCCCAGTGGCACCAATGGCAACCACCCCGGAACCGGAAGTAAAGGCAGGTGAATCTGCAGCCGCTCCCCCAGTGGCCCCAATCTTGCCAGTTCTTCTCGTGGAGCCACTAGCTCCACAACAAGCTACAACCGCGCCACCAAAACCTTTCCCTTTATCAGCTAAAAGCACTTCAGAGGTTCTGCCAATACCACCAGTGGCGGCAACTACCCCCATACCGAAAGTGGTGGCAAACCCAGCTCCGAAAGTGGTAACAGCGCCAATACCAGAACCAGAAATGGTAGTAGCGCCAACACCAGAAGTTTTAGCAGCGCCAGAACCAGAACCGGAAATGGTGGCAACTCCAGAACCGGAAATGGTGGCAACTCCAGAACCGGAAATGGTGGCAACTCCAGAACCGGAAATGGTGGCAACTCCAGAACCGGAAATGGTGGCAACTCCAGAACCGGAAATGGTGGCAACCCCAGAACCGGAAATGGTGGCAACTCCAGAA
>Ga0209172_10000818_pt1 | contig 78451 bp, 70 predicted proteins | sample LarsenN4metaG_FD_184113 | JGI IMG/M metagenome (GOLD analysis project Ga0209172, IMG submission 184113) | Hot spring sediment bacterial and archeal communities from British Columbia, Canada, to study Microbial Dark Matter (Phase II) - Larsen... ... | reverse complement strand
CGAACGCCGGAACCCCTTTCTCCTCGCCCGGCTTCTTGCTACAGTGCTCCATCGCGTCATCCTCCCGGCACCCGCCGCCAAGCGGGCGCGCAGCTCCTTAAAATTGCAACTGCGCCGGATGATGACGCGATTTCTACTTTTCCACCAGAGTCAAGACACTGCCGCAGTAGACTCTGGTCGATGGGTCGTGCTCGTCATGTCGAACTCCTTTCGAGTTAGTTCCTCAAAAGAGAGTCAACATACAACCCGACCCATCGTCTGCCCTACATAGGGTCTGAAGCCGGACACTACAATGCGACGCGCTCGTCCGGCTGAAGCCGGACACTACAATGCAACCCGCCGCAGCCGCAGCGCGTTGGCAATCACCGAGACCGAGCTGAACGTCATCGCCGCACTGGCGATCATCGGGCTGAGCAGCACGCCGAACACGGGATACAGCACACCCGCCGCCACGGGCACGCCCAGCACGTTGTACACGAACGCAAAAAACAGGTTCTGCCGGATGTTCCTCATCATCGCGCGGCTCAGACGCCGGGCACGCACGATGCCTCGCAGGTCGCCCTTGACCAGCGTGATGTCGGCGCTCTCCATCGCGATGTCGGTCCCCGTCCCCATCGCGATGCCGACGTCGGCCCTGCCAAGGGCCGGGGCATCGTTGATGCCGTCGCCCGCCATCGCCACGGGCTCGCCCTTCGCTTGCAGGCGCTCGACCGCCTGCACCTTGTTCGCGGGAAGGACTTCCGCCTCGACGTGATCGATGCCGACGGCTCTGGCCACGGCCTCGGCCGTGGGGCGCCGATCGCCGGTGACCATCACCACCGTCATGCCGTCGTTGCGAAGCGCCTGGACAGCTTCCCGGGCCGACGCCTTGATCGGATCGGCAATGGCCAGCAGTCCCGCCGGGCGGCCGTCGATGGCGACGAACACCACGGTCCGGGCTTCGCGAACATGCAGCTCGGCCAGACGCTCCAGATCGCCGATCCCCACGCGCAGCGATTCGAGATACGCGAGGTTGCCGATGACGACGGAACGGCCTTCGACGCGGCCGCTCACCCCTCGTCCGGTTTCCGACGAGAAGTGCTCCACCTGCACCGGCGCAATGCCTCGAGCCCGCGCGCCGGCGACGACAGCCGCCGCAAGCGGGTGCTCGCTCGCCTGCTCGAGGCTCGCCGCCAGCCGCAGGAGCAATGCCTCATCACATCCCGACAGCGTCTCGACGCCGACCAGGCGCGGTTTGCCCTCGGTCAGCGTCCCGGTTTTGTCGACAACCAGCGTTGTCGCGCGCTCGAGGATCTCGAGCGCCGCGGCATTGCGAATCAGTACCCCCATCTCGGCGCCGCGCCCGGTGCCGACCATGATCGACATCGGCGTCGCCAGTCCCAGCGCGCACGGGCAGGCGATGATGAGGACGGCGACGGCGTTCAGCAGCGCATACGCGAGCCGCGGCTCCGGACCGACGCTCGCCCACACGATGAACGTGATGACGGCAACCACGACCACCGCCGGTACGAACCACGCCGAGACGGTGTCGGCGAGCCGCTGAATCGGCGCACGCGACCGCTGCGCCTCGGTGACGAGGCGAACGATCTGCGCCAGCAGGGTGTCCCTCCCGACGCGGCGCGCCTCCATCACGATCGACCCGGTGCCGTTGACCGTGCCACCGGTCACCGCCGCACCCGGCGTCTTCTCCACCGGAATCGGTTCACCGGTCACCATCGACTCGTCCACCGACGTCGTCCCCTCGATCACGACGCCATCAACAGGGATGCGCTCGCCAGGACGCACCCGCAGGCGGTCGCCGACCTGCACGTGTTCGAGCGGCACATCACGCTCGGTGCGGTCGGGTTCGATCTTCCGCGCCGTCTTCGGGGCCAGACCGAGGAGCCCGCGAATCGCGCCGCTCGTGCGGCTGCGTGCGCGGAGCTCGAGCACCTGTCCAAGCAGCACCAGGACGACAATCACCGCGGCAGGCTCGAAGTAGACTCCGACCTCGCCGTCCATGCGGAACGAATCGGGAAACATGCCCGGCGCGATGGTGGCGGCGACGCTGAACAGATATGCGGCGCCGACGCCGAGCGCGATGAGCGTGAACATGTTCAGGTGACGGCTGACGATCGACGCCCAGCCGCGGGCGAAGAACGGCCAGCCGCCCCACAGCACCACCGGCGTGGCGAGCACGAACTGGAGCCACGTGATGACCCGCCCCGGGACCGCGGCCTGAAGCGGCTGGCCTGGAACCAGCTCCGACACCATGAACGCGAGGATCGGGACGGTCAGCGCCAGCGACCACCAGAACCGCCGGCTCATGTCGATCAGCTCGTGATTGGGCTCCTCTTCGAGCGAGGCCTCGACCGGCTCGAGCGCCATGCCGCAGATCGGGCACGACCCCGGCCCGATCTGACGGACCTCGGGGTGCATCGGGCAGGTGTACTCGCGCCGGTCCACGGGTGCCGGCGCGGCTGCGGGCTCGGGGCGCGCCGGGGCAGGCGTCCCCGTACGTTTCCTGGTGAGCGTCAGCGGTACGGGCGCGGCATGCATGGCGTGCACGCCGGGCCGATAGGACGGATCGAGATACTTCGCCGGGTCAGCTTCGAAGCGCTGCTGACAGCCCTTGCTGCAGAAGTAGTAGGTCCGTCCTGCGTGCTCGGTCCGGCCGGCAGCCCGGGCCGGGTCGACCTGCATTCCGCATACGACGTCTCGTTCCATTCAACCGCCTTCCACCCTCCAACGCACGCGCCGCAGGCGCATTACACTAAGGGACCATCTTATGACGCGCCTCCGATTCGCCTCGTGCCTTCTCGCGGTTGCCCTCGCCGCCGCCTGCGGCGGCAACAGCCCCGACAGCTCGCCCCGAGCCGCGCCGGCCGCGCCGGCGCCCTGGGCGGTCACGATCGAGCCGCTCGATCCGCCGGCAGGCGCGAGCTCGATGGCTCCGCAGCTCACCTCGTCCAGCCGCGGCGTGCTGGTCAGCTGGCTCGAGCAGGTGGGCGACGACTTCGCGCTGAAGTTCTCCGAGCGTTCGGACGGGGCCTGGTCTCCGGCAACGATCGTTACATCGAGCAACAACTGGTTCGTCAGCGCCGCCGACGTCCCGACCGTGATGCGCATGCGCGACGGCACGATCGTCGCGAACTGGTACCCGGCCGTCGACTTCCGGCTCGAAGCCTACGACATCCGCCTCGCCTACTCGAAGGACGAGGGCAAAACGTGGTCGCAGCCGCTCGTGCCGCATCACGACAAGACGCGCACGCAGCACGGCTTCGTGTCGATGTTCGAGATGCCGTCAGGCGGGCTGGGCCTCGTCTGGCTCGACGGACGCAACCAGGGCAAGGAGCCCGAAGACGCGGAGATGGCGCTCTACTTCGGCAGCTTCGACACCTCCTGGAAGCAGACGGCCGAATCTGCCGCAAACCTGCGCGTCTGCGAGTGCTGCACGACGTCGGCCGTCGTGACGCCCGACGGCGTGGTCGCCGCGTTTCGCGACCGCAGCGCGCAGGAGATCCGCGACATTCACGTCGCGCGTCTGGAGAACGGCAAATGGACCGACGCGCAGATCGTGCACGCCGACAACTGGGAAATCGATGCCTGCCCGGTGAACGGGCCTGCGCTGGCGGCGCAAGGGAGTCAGCTCGCGGCGGTGTGGTTCACGGGCAAGGACGATCAGGGGCGGGCCTACGCGGCGTTCTCCGGCGATGCCGGGCGCACCTGGGGCGCCCGGATCCGCATCGACGACGACACCTCGCTCGGGCACGTCGACGTCGAATGGCTCGACGACGGCTCCGCGGTGGCGACGTGGGTGGAATTCGCCGACAACCGCAGCCAGTTCCGGATGCGGCGCATCGAGCCGTCCGGCGCCAGGTCGGCGTCGGTCACCATCAGCGGCACGAGCCGGGTCAGCGGCTACCCGCGCGTGGCGCGCAGCGGAAACGAGCTGGTCTTTGCGTGGACGGAAGGCAGCGAAGGCGAGGGGATGCAGAAAGTCAAAGGGGCGATCGCACGCCTGCCGCGTACGACCGCCCCGTGAATGAACCGGCGTTCGTCGACGACTAGTCGACCACTTCGCCCGGACGCTTGCCCCAGCCGAAGCCGTCCTTCGGACGATGCAGCGTCACCATGCGCACGCGATGGTCCTTCGGGTTGCGGCCCGGGCTGCCCGAGATGATCACGTAGTCGCCGGCCTTCAGCGTCTCTCTGGTAACACCCTGACCGCCAAGCTGACCAGCGCCGCCCCATTCGACGGCGTAGCGCACCATCGTCCCATCCTTCTCCTTCACCATGACGTGGACGAAGGAGTGCGGATTTCGAAACAGGAACTGCACCAGCTCACCTTCGATGGTCACTGTCTGGTCTTCCAGGTAGGTGGCCGCGAAGGAGTGGTGGGCGTATGCCTGCGCGCCAACAAGGCTCGCTGCCGCGACGAGGCCGATAACCAGCAGACGCTTCATAATGTGGTTCCTCCCACTAACGCGGGCCCGCCTCCGCGCGCCCGTGATAGAACCCATGCATTCGCAATAGAAATCGTAGCCGACTTCCTCGAAATCCGGTCCTGAAGACTGTCTGAATTCTTCGTCAGGAACCGGGAAATTTTTCCGCGGCGACTACGCGGGAGAATACACCGAAATCGCCGTTTTTGCGCCGACTTATTCACGCCTTCGATACCGTGCGCGCTATCGAGCGGCGGCGATGTAGGCATCCACCTGCTCCTCCAGCAGATCCAGCGGAAGGGTCCCGTTCCGGAGGACCGCATCGTGGAACTGCCGGATGTCGAACCGCGGTCCGAGGGCCTGCTCCGCGCGGCGGCGGAGCTCCCTGATTTTCAGCTCGCCGAGCTTGTAGGCCAGTGCCTGGCCCGGGCGCGCGATGTAGCGATCGACCTCGGCCAGAGACTGGCCAGGCACGTGGAGCGCGAAGTACTCGCGCGCTCGATCGCGCGACCAGCCCATCGCGTGAAGCCCTGTATCGACGACCAGCCTGACCGCGCGGAACTGCTCGCTGGCCAGTTGACCGAATTTCGTCGTGGGGTCGGCGTAGACGCCCAGCTCGGATCCCAGCGATTCGGCATAGAGCGCCCAGCCTTCCGAGAACGCCCCTGCCGAAAACACCTTCCGGAACTCAGGCAGCCCCTCCAGCTCGCGCGCGAGGCCGACCTGCAGGTGATGGCCGGGAAGGGTTTCGTGCAGCACCAGCGCTTCCGTGCGGTACTTCACCTGCTCGGTCGGCCGGTAGGTGTTCATGTTGAACCGGGCCGGCCTGGTGCCATCGGCCGTGCCCGCCGTGTAGCTGGAGGCCGTCGACGCCTCGCGATCGGGGGGAATCGGACGGACGTCCACCGCCATCCGCGGGACGCGCAGGAACAGCTTCGGCATCGCCGGCCGCAGACGCGCCAGCACGTCGCGCGCGTACTGGATCATTTCGGCCTGCGAGGTGAACCGCATGCCCGGCCGCTGCCCGAGCCGCTTCTCGTACTCGGTCACCGCGCCCTGGAACCCGTCGGCGCGCGCCAGCTTCTCCATCTCCTTCTCGATCCGCGCCACTTCCTGCAGACCCAGCGCATGGATCTCCTCCGGCGTCATCCGCGTGGTCGTGTAGGCGTGGATCAGCGCGGCATAGGCGGCGCGTCCGTCCTTCATGGACGTCAGGGCCGTCTGCGGGCGCGCCTGCTTGCGATAGGTGTCGCGCAGGAAGGTCTCGAGCGTGCGCCAGCTCCGGACGAACTGCTGGTCGTACGCGGCGTACGCGGCGGCACGCAGCCGCTCCTGCTCGGCCATGGGAATCTCGTTCGGGAAACGGCGGAACGCGGCCACCAGCGGCGAGTCGCTGGCCGGCGGCGTCCTCTGCGCGACGACCTGATCGAGCATCAGGTCCACGACCACCGCCGGCTGCGCATGACCGGCGGCCAGCTGCTCGCGCATCAGCCCGATGGCCTGGTCGATGAGCGTGGGGAGAGCGCGCAGGCGCGTGATGATGTTCTCGTAGTCCTGGACCGTGCGCGCCGGCATCTGATCGATCACCGAGAACACCTCGTTGTGCAGGCCGTCGGCCTGCGAGACGAGCTGCACGAGGTTCAGGTAGTCCCCCGCTTCCAGCTGCGTGCGCAGTTCGTGCTCCATCAGCAGCGAGGTCACCAGGTCGGTGGGATTCAGGTTGCCCGGCGTCAGATACATCGCCCGCTGCAGGTACTCCTCGCGCTCCCTGCGGATGCGATCGCGCGCCGCCTTCGACAAATCCCGCCAGTGATTGTTGTGGTCGACGCGGCCGACGCGCGTGGCGAGCTCGGGCTGCACCGCGAGCTTCCACTCCCAGTAGTCGCTCGTGAGCTGCGCGAGCGTTTGCGAGGAGGGCCCGGAGAATCGCTCGGGCCCCTGGGCGATGACGAGGGCCGGCGCCAGACACACCAGCGCCACGAAAACTCGATTCATGCGATCAGCGTAATGCACCCTGCGGCCGGTCGTGAAGAACGGAGGCCGATTCGAAAGGACCGGCCCTACGCCGCAGGCAGGCGGAACGCGATGAGCTCGCCAGGGAAGCCCGGACCGCTGATTGCCACCACGATGTACTGCCGGCCGTTCAGCATGTAGGTCATCGGCGACCCGGTCTGCCCGGCGGGCATGTAGACGGCGCCCACTTCCTCGCCGGTCCGCTTGTCATAGGCGCGCAGCATGGCGCCCCGGCGGCCGTCGGGCAGCGTGAAGGTCCCCCCTTCCCCGGCAATGAGCAGCGTCTTGGTGACGAGCGTGCCGATGCGCCCCTGTCGGCCGGTGCGGGGAATGTTCAGCCCCTTGAGCGCCGGATGATTGCGGATGTTGTCCGGCGTCTCGCCGTGCGCCACCTGCCACAGCAGCTCGCCTTTCTGCATGTCGATGGCCGTAATCCGTCCGTAGGGCGGCTTCACCAGCGGCAGGCCCCTCACCGTCGTCGGAACCGGCGGGGCTTTCGGATTCGCCGGATCGGCGGCCTGCCCGCGGATGTAGTTCATGTCCGACGGCTTGTTCGGACGCTGCGAGCCCGGAACGAGGCCGACCGCCGCGATGTTGGTGTTGGTGAAGATGTAGAACGTGCCCGTCTCCGGATCGTACGAGCCGCCCTGCCAGTTGGCGCCGCCGGTCACGTCCGGCAGCATCAACGTCGCCAGCGGGCCGGGCCACGTGCTGACGACGGGCGGCGTGAAAATCGGCCCCATCTTGAAGCGCGATACGAGCTTCATCGCTTCGGCGCGCAGTTCCGGCGTGAAGTCGATCAGGTCGTCGATGGTCACACCCTGCCGCTCGTACGCCGGCGGCTTCGTCACGAACGGCTGCGTGGGATGCGCCTTCTCGCCCGGCACGTCGGACGGCGGGACCGGCCGCTCCTCGATCGGCCAGATCGGCTCGCCGGTCACGCGATCGAACACGTAGAGCCAGCCCTGCTTGGTCGGCTGCATGACGATCTTGCGCATCCGTCCGTCGATCGTGACGTCGGCGATGATCGGCGCGCACGGCAGATCCCAGTCCCAGATGCCGTGATGAATGAACTGATAGTGCCACTTGCGCTTGCCGGTCCGGAGATCGACGGCAACGAGGCTCTCGCCGAACAGCCCCGCCCCCGGGCGATGGCCGCCGTAGTAGTCGCCGGTCGGCGTCTCGACCGGCAGGAACACCGTCTCGAGCTCCTCGTCCACGCTGATCTGCGCCCAGACACCGGCATTGCCGGTGTACGACTCGGAGTCCTGTTCCCAGGTGTCGCTGCCGTACTCGCCGGGCTCGGGGATGGTGTGGAAGATCCACAGCCGCTTTCCGGTGCGCACGTCGTAGCCGCGCACGTAGCCTTTCTCGTTGCGCCGGCTCTCGGGGCGGCTGCCCTCGGTGTGCGCGGCGCCGACGATGATCACGTCCTTCGCGATCACCGGGGCGGCGTGCAGGCCGAGGTCGCCGGTGATCAGATCCATGTCCTGATCGTTCTCGAGCTTCAAATCGACGACGCCGTTGTTGCCGAAGGACGAGATCAACTGACCGGTCCTGGCATCGAGCGCCTTCATCCGGTAGCCTGGCGTGACGTAGATGATGCGGCCGTTGCGCCCGTCGGACCAGTAGGCGAGGCCGCGGCCGGACAGCTGACGGGGCGCCTCGGCGCCGCGCTGGCCTTCGTCCTCGCTGTGCATCCACTTCATCTCGCCGGTGGCGGCGTCCAGCGCCACGACGGCGCGGCGCGTGCCGGCCGTCGTGTAGAGCCACCCGCCGACCATCAGCGGCGTCGACTGGAAGTTGAACTCCGGCCGCGGTCCGAGGTTGTCGGTCTTGAAGCGCCACGCGACCTCGAGGGTGTTGAAGTTCTCCTTGGTGATCTGGTCGAACGGCTTGTACCGCGTGCTCCACAGATCGCCGCCATAGGTGCGCCACTCGCCGCCGGTGTCTTCCTGCGCGAAGGGGCCGTCCTGGCGCGGCCCGGCGACGGCGGTCAGCGCCACCGTCGCGAGAACGAGCAGACTTTGCTTCCTCATCGAGGCCATACGGTTCCCTGATCCTTGCGCGTCACGGCGCGGATGCCCTTGTAGACGAACTTCTGCAGGCGTTTACCTTCGTAGGTTTCGGTCGTGTAGATGTTGCCCTTCGAATCGACGGCGATGCTGTGCACGGCGTAGAACTGCCCCGGCTGGCGTCCGCCGTCGCCGAAGCTGGTGAGCTCCTCGAGCGTGTCGCGGCGCAGGATGCGGATTTTCATGTTGTTGCCGTCGGCCATGTAGAGATAGGTCTGCGCGGGATCGCGCGAGAACGCCAGATCGAAGACGGCGCCGTCGCCGCGGCTGTTCTTCGCGTAGAGCGCCTCCTTCACGAACTTTCCGTCCTTCGTGAAGACCTGGATGCGGTTGTTCGCACGATCGCAGACGTAGACCAGACCGTCCCTGGACATCTCGGCGCAGTGAACGGGCGTGCGGAACTGCTGCGGCGGCGCGGCATCGGGCCGGTACGGGCCGAGGTCGACGTCCTCGGGCTTGTTGCCGTAGGCGCCCCAGTAGCGTTTGAGCTTTCCGGTGTCGGCGTCGATGATGGCCACGCGCCTGTTCAAATAGCCGTCGGCGAGATAGGCCTCGTTCGCCGACGGATCCACGAAGATCTTCGCCACGCGGCCGAACGAGATCGTGTCGTTGCTGCCGCCGCTGTAGGTGGGCCTGGCGCCGCCGGCGGCCTGGTTCAGCCGCGCGTTCGCCTTCCCGACCTGCAGCAGGAACTTGCCGGTCCGGGTGAATTTGAGCACCTGCGAATCGCCGGGACCGTTGCCGCCGATCCACACGTTGCCCTTGTGATCGATGGTGATGCCGTGGTTCGACGTCGGCCACTCGTAGCCCTCTCCCGGGCCGCCCCAGTGCCCCACCAGATTGCCGTCCGGATCGAACTCGAGCACGAGCGGCGCCGCCGCGCAGCATTCGTCGGAGAGCTTCGTCTCCAGCGCCCGCTCCTTGTCGGCCATCGTCGACGACCCGCGATGAATGATGAAGACGTGGTCGCGGTCGTCCACCGACACGCCGATCGCCGAGCCGAGCAGCCAGTGATTGGGCAGCGGCTTCGGCCAGAACGGATCGACTTCGAAGTACGGCGCCTGCACGGCGTTCCGGCTCTGGCCCGCGATCTCGCGTGCCACCAGAAGACCGGCGGTCACGAAAACGAACAGGAAGAGGATGGCTCGACCGTGTTTCACAGGAAGCCTCCTTGAAGGAGTGGCCGGATTATAGCCGCTGTTGCGATCCAGGGGACGCGGAGGAGGCGGGGGCGCAGGGGAAGCCATTCGCCGAGATCGCCGAGAGGCGGAGGACGAGGAGGCGCTGCCACGCGCGCCCCGCGCTTCGCGCGGCATGGAGCGAGGGACGGTGCCAATCACAAACGCCTCATGATCCGCGTGGCGCTTGTGATTGGCACCGTCCCTCGCTCTATGAAGGCGGCCGCAGGCCGCCCGGGCGCGCGTGGCAGCGCCTCTGCGATCTCTGCTCCCCCGCGATCTCGGCGAATGGATTCCTCTGCGATCTCCGCTCGCGCTACTCGAGGAGTTCTTCCGCCGTGACGAAGCGCGGCTCGATGTCGACGGGGATGTCCTTCAGCTTGTCGAGCACGGCCTGCACCTGCGGACGCACGACGCCCAGCGTGTCGACCATCCGTTTGCCCGCCTGAACGTCCCCGGTCGCCTGCATCGTCATGATGTCGCGCGTCAGATCGACGACGTTCCGGCGGATCCGTTCGGGGTTGACCGCGAACGTCCCGTCCTGGGCGACGGTCACGCCGCCGTTGTCGAGGAAGTAATTGAGCTGAATGGCCACGCCGCGGCCGTGGGCCTCGTTGATGCCGAAGCGGATCGAGCGGAACATCGAGGCGAGATAGGTGGTGTACATCGTGTCGTTGAGCGACCTGTCCAGCTTCTCGCGATCGACCAGGAACTGCAGCGCGAAGAGCCCGGAGACGTCGGCCTTGGCTTCCTCGATGGTGCTGTAGATCTCCTTGAACTCCTGCCGCACGTTCGTCGCCCGGCCGCCCACCGTGATGTTGTGCGGCCCCAGCCCGTGCATCAGCTCGTGCATCAGGATATGGGTGAAGAACGCATCGAAGGAGACGTGCCGGCGATCGTCGGCGGCCAGCGCCACCCGGCTGATCGGCTCGAGCACCATCCTGAACTTCGCCTCCTGATTGTTCTTCAGCATCACCCGCTTCGAGCCCTTCTCGGTGATGACGCGCTCGTCGTTGGGCAGGTTGTAGGCCGCCGTCTGGACGCCGCGATTGGCGTCGCCGGAGGAGAACACGGTGTTGACCACGCGGATGGGCGCCATCGCGCCGAGTCTGGGATTGCGGTACTTCGGGTCGATGGGCAGGTTGTTCTCGATTTCCTGCAGCTCGGCCCCGAACCGCGCCAGCTTCTGCGTTTCCGCGTCGTCGCGCACGGCAATGAACGCTTCGAACGCCGCCTTGTAGTTGAACCACTCGTCTTCGTAGGTCTCGTACGGGCCAATCGTCGGCTCGATGCTGGCGTCGAGCTCCATCCACGCCACGTCGCTCTGGTAGTAGTCGTTGTCGAGCAGCGCGGCGGCGCGCAGCTCGAGATAGCGCTTGAGCGTCGGCTGCGTGGTCAGGGCAGCCGCCTCGCGCAGCAGGCTGCTGACGCGGGCGAGCTCGCCCTGGTACTCCAGCGAGTACGGCACGGCAATGAACCGGCCGTCGGGACCGCGGCGGATGGTGGTGAAGAAGCCGGTGGCGCGCGCACGCTCGGCGGGCGGCAGGCTCTTCATCCATGCCTCGACTTCGTCGCGGGTCGCGCCCGCGGGATAGAAGTTGGCCTGCGGCGGCTTGGGCGGCACGCCGGCGATGAACGGCTCGTTGTGATCGAGGCGCGACCACGGCCCCTTGTTGATCAGGAAGTAATGCAGGCGCGCGCGTCCGAGCGGCGAGGTGTCGCGCACCAGATCCAGCAGCAGCGTCTCGTTGCCTTCCCACACCTGGCGCAGGAACAGCGTGTCGAACACCTTGGCGGCTTCGACCATCCTGGCCAGCGCCTGGCGTTCGTTAGCGGGGAGCGCCGTGATGTCGGCGGTGAGATCGACCGGCGCGAATCGCGCGGCCATCGCTTCGAGCTTCCGGGTGTCGGCGTCGGCGGCCGGGGCGGCTGAACTGGTGGTCGTTGTCGTCTGCACGGTTGGCTGCGGTGCCTCGCCGCCGCATGCGGTGACGAGCGCGAGGCTGAAGCATAGGTAGGTGAGATGTCTCATGGGCGAGGCCATCCAGCGCCGCGTCCGCCGGCGCCTGTCAATGCACTCCGGAACTGACCTGGAGCTTTGCGGGATCGGTCCCGAGACGGCGTATCGCCACCTCCCACATCTGCTCGGGCGGCACGCCGAAAATGAGCGACGGGTCGACCTCCATCGTCAGCCAGGACGACTCGGCAATCTCCGCGTCGAGCTGGCCCGGCCCCCACACGGCGCAGCCGACGACCACGCGGGCGCGGTTCGAGGGCGGCGATTGCAGCAGCTCGAGCGTCAGGCGGCGGGACACCGACAGCAGCACCCCGGGACAGACCTCGCGCTGTTCCTCGTCCGGCCCCTGCGCATCGGCCATGAGGACCCAGGTGTTGTGCACATCGACCGGGCCGCCGATGAAGAGGCGCAGATTGGGGTCGACGCGCACCTTGGGATCGGTCCTCACGATGGTGTGGGCGTACTCGTCCATCTGCCGGTTGACGATCAGGCCGAACGCGCCGCGCTCGGTGTAGTCGCACAGCAGGACCACGCTTCGGGCGAAGTTGGGATCCGCCATCTGCGGCATCGAGAGCAGCAGCAGCGGTGCCGGTCCGGTCACGGTACGCATGATACCTGACCGATTGCGGTTTAGGTGCCCGGCTTGCCCGCGCCGCGCTGCGCCCATTCGACGTGCGTGCGCACGAGCGGGTCGGCAATCGACGGCCGTTCCGGGTCGTCGGCGTCCAGCGCGGCGATGGCGTCCCGATCGCCCGTGTTGCCAATCGCCACGGCGATGTTCCGGCGCAGGCCGGCGAGTTTCGCGCGCGTCATCGGCCCTCCCCTGATCGAGCGCCGAAGCTCGGCATCTGGCCGCCGCCAGAGGTCGACGAGCCTCGGAAGGTCGAGGGCGGAACGCGGCTGCCACTCGGGCGCGTCGGAGCGCGGCGCCGGCCGGTTGTAGGGACACACTTCCTGGCAGATGTCGCAGCCGTAGACGTGGCTGCCCAGCGCGCGGCGGTGCTCCTCGGGAATGTCCGAGCGCAGCTCGATCGTCAGATACGAGAGACACCGGGTCGAATCGAGCATCCCCGGCTCGACCAGGGCGCCGGTCGGGCAGGCGTCGAGGCACCTGGTGCAGGAGCCGCACTGCTCGAGTCCCTGGGTGTCAGGCTCGAGCGCCAGCGTGCTGATGATCTCGCCGAGGAACAGCCACGATCCCAGCTCCGGGTTGATGAGGCAGGTGTTCTTGCCTATCCATCCCAGGCCCGCGTACTGCGCGTAGACGCGTTCCTGCACGGGGCCCGTGTCCACATAGGCACGCGCGTCGAACGGCTGTTCCGACTGCTCGCGCATCCACGCGAGCAGCGCGTCCAGACGGGCTTTCAGGATGTCGTGATAATCGTCGCCCCAGGCATACCGCGAGATGCGGGCGACCTCGCGCGGCAGCTCGTCCGAGTACGGCCGGTCGGTGTTGTACAGCGTGGCGGTGACGATGACGCTGCGCGCGCCCGGAACGACCTGGCGGACGTCGGCCCGACGCTCCGCCGTCCGCACCATCCACGCCATCTCGCCGGCGTATCCCCGCGCCAGCCACTCCGGCAGGACCGCCAGCTCGGGAAACGCATCCACCGGTGCGATCCCGCAGAGATCGAAGCCGAGCGACAGGGCCTTCTGCTTGACGCTCGCGGCGGTCAGCATCCATCGATTCTACCGGCCCGTCCCGGTCCTGCGCCCGCCCGCTTCCTCCTCCCGCCTCGCCCGGATCACGGCCCGCGTGAGCAGCCGCATCAACTGCCGACCCTCCTCGACGAGCGGCTCGCATTTCTCCTGCGATCCGAGCCGCCGCGCCGCGCAGGCGCGCAGCCATCGCACGGATTCGCTGGCTGCGAGCAGCGATGCCTCGTTGTAGTGGACGATCTCGCGGAAGGACGAGCGGCTGAGCGCCTCGTCGCGATTGCTGCCGATCGATCCGGCCGCATCCACCAGCCGCCCGATGATGCGGCTGGTGGTCGGTCCGATGGGAATGGTCTCGACGAACGCGATGACGTCGCAGAAGAAGCGGTCGGCGCGCGGCGCGATGCCGTCTGGATCCTCTCGTGTCATGGCGCCGGCCAATGCAGGGCCAGTGCCGCAGCCGCGCCGGGCCGAATCCCGCCGTCTTTCTCACGAGGACGCGCCAGGGGTGGCGGAATGTGCCGACACCGCGGCGCGCGAAGTACGAAGCTTACGCGACGCTCGCGACGTCGACCCTGCGGATGTCGTCGGTGCGCGGCGCCGGACAGCGGGCGCAGGACTCATCGCCCTGCGCCCGTCGACCTTACGCGCGTCCGACGAGCTGCCGCACGACGTACGGAAGGATGCCGCCGTGCTTGAAGGCGATCAGCTCCTCCGGCGTGTCGATGCGCGCCGTGGCCGTGAACTCGCGCACTTTCCCGTCCGGAGCGGTGGCGGTCACCCGGACGTCGCCCCGCGGCGCGAGACCGCTGGCCACGCCGGTGATGCGGAACGACTCGGTCCCGGTGATGCCGAGCGACGCGGCGTTCTCGCCCGGCTTGAACTGCAGCGGCAGCACGCCCATGTTGACCAGGTTGCTGCGGTGGATGCGCTCGAACGATTCGGCGAGCACCGCCTTCACGCCGAGCAGGTACGTGCCCTTGGCCGCCCAGTCGCGCGAGGATCCGGAGCCGTACTCCTTGCCGGCGATGACCAGCAGCGGCACCTTCGCCGCCTGATAGGCGACCGACGCGTCGTAGATCGTCATCTGCTCGCCGCTCGGCTGAAACCGCGTCCACCCGCCCTCGGTGCCAGGCGCCATCAGGTTACGGAGACGGACATTCGCAAACGTGCCGCGGACCATCACCTCGTGGTTGCCGCGGCGGGCGCCGTACGAGTTGAAGTCCGCCGGCTTCACGCCTTTCTCGATCAGATACTTCCCCGCCGGGCTGTCGGGCCTGATCGAGCCCGCCGGCGAGATGTGATCCGTCGTGACGCTGTCGCCCAGCAGCGCCAGCACGCGGGCGCCCTCGATGTCGGTCAGCGGCGCCGGGTCCATCGTCATGCCTTCGAGGAACGTCGGCTTGCGGACGTAGGTGGACGACTCGTCCCACGCGAACACGCTGCCCTCGGGCACCGGCAGGTTCTGCCAGCGCTCGTCGCCCCGGAACACGTCGCTGTAGGTGCGCCGGAACATGTCGGCGTTCACCTTGAGCATCGTCTCCTGCAGTTCCCGCTCGGTCGGCCAGATATCCTTCAGGAACACCGGGCGCCCCGACCGGTCGTGACCGAGCGGCTCGGTGGTGATGTCCATGGTGATCCAGCCGGCCAGCGCGTACGCCACGACCAGCGGCGGCGAGGCGAGATAGTTGGCGCGCACGTCCTGCTGGATGCGGCCCTCGAAGTTGCGATTGCCGCTCAGCACGGAGCACACGACGAGGTTCTTCTCGCGGACGGCCGCGGCCACCTCCTCGGGGAGCGGGCCGCTGTTGCCGATGCAGGTCGTGCAGCCGTAGCCGACGAGATTGAACCCGAGCTGATCGAGATACGGCGTCAGGCCCGCGGCGTTGAGATATTCGGTCACGACCTTCGATCCAGGCGCAAGACTGGTCTTCACCCAGGGCTTTCGCTGCAGCCCGCGCTCGACGGCCTTCTTCGCCACCAGCCCGGCGCCGATCATGACGCTCGGATTCGAGGTGTTCGTGCAGCTCGTGATCGCCGCGATCACGACCGCGCCATGATCCAGCGCCTCGACCGCCGGCTCGGCGACTGCCACGGCCGATTTCGCCGCCGCCGCCGTGCCGCCGCCGCCCTTCGCCGGTACCTGCATCGTCGGCAGCGCCGACTGGAACGCGGCCTTCGCCCGCGACAGCGACACGCGATCCTGCGGACGCCTGGGGCCGGCCAGACTCGGCTCGATCGACGAGAGATCGAGATCGATCACTTCCGAGTAGACGGCATCGGGAGCGCCCGGCGTGCGGAACAGGCCCTGCTCCTTCGCGTACCGCTCGACGAGGGCCACGTGCGCGCTGTCGCGGCCGGTCAGCCGCAGGTAATCGAGCGTCATGTCGTCGATCGGGAAGATCGCCACCGTCGCGCCGTATTCCGGGCACATGTTGCCCAGCGTCGCGCGGTCGGCAATCGTCAGCGCGCTCAACCCTTCGCCGAAGAACTCGACGAACTTGCCGACCACCCCGTGCTTGCGCAGGACTTCGGTGATGGTGAGCACGAGGTCGGTGGCGGTCGTCCCCTTCGGCATCGCGCCGGTGAGACGGAAACCGAGCACCTGCGGAATCAGCATCGAGCTCGGCTGGCCGAGCATCGCCGCCTCGGCCTCGATGCCGCCGACGCCCCACCCCACGACGCCGAGCCCGTTGACCATCGTGGTGTGCGAGTCGGTGCCGACGACCGTATCGGGATACGCCTCGACAACACCGTTCGCCTTCTGCGAGACAACGACACGGGCGAGGTATTCGATATTGACCTGATGAACGATGCCAGTATCCGGCGGCACCACCTTGAAATTGTTGAACGCACGCTGGCCCCAGCGCAGCAAGGCATAGCGCTCGCGGTTGCGCGAAAACTCGATCTCGGCGTTCAGCGAGAACGCGTCCGGCCGGCCGAAGTAGTCGACCTGGACGGAGTGGTCGATGACCAGCTCCACCGGCTGCAGCGGGTTGACGCGATCGGGATTGCCGCCCAGCGCGATGACGGCGTCGCGCATCGCCGCGAGGTCGACCACGCAGGGCACGCCGGTGAAGTCCTGCAGCAGGACCCGCGCCGGCATGAACGAGATCTCCTTCTGCACGCCCGACGAGGCATCCCACTGCGCGACGGCGCGGATGTCGTCGGCCTTGACGAAGGCGTCGTCCTCGCGCCGCAGCAGATTCTCGAGCAGGATCTTCATCGAGTACGGCAGACGCGAGACGCCGGGGAAGCCGGCCTTCTCGAGGGCGGGCAGGCTGTAGATCTGAACCGGTTGACCGTTGACGCGGATTTCGGTGCGCGTACCGAAGCTATTCAGCGTAGGCATGATCCCCGATGATAACTCGGCGAGGCGCCGGCGTGTTCGAGGTCGGCGACGACGTCGCCCGCCCGTTCGCCTCATCGAGCCGCGCGACACGCGGAGATGTGGTTCGGTGTCCCGCGCTCAGAAGACGACGAACACGCTGCCGCTCACCGAGACGTGGCGCCTCGCCCCGTCGTCGACCCTGACTCCTCCCGAGAGCACGTTCAGCCGCACGTCGCCGCGGGCACCGAGCCCGCGCAGCAGGCCGCGTGTGCGCGTAACGAACGCGCGCCGCGCGCCGCCGCCGACATAGAACACGGTGCCCTCTTCGGTCAGCGTGAGCCCCTCGTGCAATTGCCGCAGATAGCCGGCGCCGCCGGCGGCGAACGGCTGCCACCCGCCGGCCGTGAGTTCATGCAGCGCGATCACCACACCGCCGTCGATCACGTATTGATCCAGCCGATCGAGCGCTGTGACCGGGGATGCGCTCTCGACGTCGCCCGACACATCGATGCGCAGCTCGGGATGGCCGTACAGCAGGTGTCCATCGATGCCGAAGCGGCGGGTCAGATCAACGGCCACCCGCAGGTCGAGAATGGCGGCCCGCTCGAGGCGGCTCGAGCTTGCGAACAGCCGATACGGATCGCTCGACATGTTGGACCGCAGGTTGGCGTCGGCACTGCCGAGCGACGCTCCGCCGACAATGCCGATTCCCGCCGCCAGCTGCAGACGACGCAACGGTATCTCGCTCTGCGCGTGCGCGCCGGCAGGCAGACAGAGAACGAGCAGCAGCCAGAACGCCCTCGTCATTTCGGGCGAACCGCCACGTCGACGCGATCGCTTGCGCCGCCAGGCGGCGCCACCGCGAGCCGCGGGTGAATCGTCACCTGAAAGTCGAGGTCGATGCCCTCGGGCTCGAAGAAGCTGTCGATATCCGCATCGTCCAGCGGCTCGACGCGGATCACATACGGCCCCGGCTGCAGCCCGGCGATCTGGAAGGCGCCGCCCTCCCCGAGCGAGAACCCGCCGATCAGTGCCCCGGTTCTCGGATTGAAGGCAACGACATGCGCCCCGAGCACGCCCGCGCCGTCGCGCACGATGCGTCCGCTGATCGCGCCGGTGGTCTCGGCAAAGCCGCCGTCGGGATAGAGACCGGATATCCCGGCGATGTCGTCGGGCTGCAGCTCCCGATCCTGGATGCTGCCCCGGCCGAGCGAGATCGGAAACATCACAGCCCCCGAGGCCAGCACGCGCCGGCCCTCGGGCCGCATCTCCGTTTCGCCGAGCGCCGAGTGGCCCAGACCGACGAAGTGGCCGATCTCGTGCGTGGCGACGGACTGGAGGTCGAATCGGCCGGCGTCCCCCGAGGTGGACCACGGGAAGATCGAGTTGAAGAAGACGTCGGACTCGACCAGCTCGCCGGTCAGCGTGTCGACGACGAACGAGGTCGCACCCAGCACGCGATCCAGCTCGGGCTCCGCCGCGAAGCCCAGTGTCGAGATGCCGTCGTCCTCGAACGGAACGTTCGATGTGAATCCGATGAACTGAAACGTGATCGATGCAGTGGGCACTCCTTCCCAGGTCGCGAACGCGCGGGCGATCGATACCTGGAACTGCGTGGCGCTGACGCCGGAGGCGCCGCGGTCGGTGGCAAACCAGCCGACGCGCGTGCTGTTCCACTTCAGCGGCCTCTGCGACGAACCGATCGAGAGCGTCAGGTGGAGATACGCGTGCGCCGGCGAGGCCGCCGCCATGACGGCAAGGAGCATCAGCGTCAGCGCGCGTTTCACGGCTGCCGCTCCGCGATCGTCCGCACATTCCTGGTGAACGCCGCCAGATCCATCGGCCGCCGCGCCGGGTCGCCGCGCACCACCCTTCCAGCGGCTTCGGCGACGACCGGCGGTGTGACCATCCGGCGGCCGCCGGCCTGCTGGACGACGCGATACACGCCCTGGCTCAACCCGAAGGGAAACGGAACGCCGGGCGGCCGGCCCTTGAGGAACAGCACGACCTCCTCGCCCGTGGCGAACTCTGGTGCGCCCACCATGACGCGGCGGTAGCGGCCGACCTGACCGCCGGGCACGCGGAAGTGAACCAGCGCGCCCGGCTGGCCTTTGATCGCGTCAAGAACCGCGAGCGTCACCACCGTTTCGATTGCCCGGCGATTGCCGACGACGTGCGGACGCACGTCAACCACGCGCCCGTACACGACCAGCTCCGACTCCGTCACCATCGCCGAGAACTCGGCCGGGAGGACGACCATGGCGTGGAGCGGTGCGGCAGCGACGAGACCTGCCACGCCAAAGACCATCGCCGTGAGGCCTCTGACGCGATCGCGACGACCCGGACGATGTGGACTGTTACTCATCGGACCCCCTTGTGGTGATCGCGCCGTGCGCCACTTCGAGAACCGCTTCTGCCGCGCGCGCACTGGCGCCGGGCGGCCCGAGCTGCTGCCGTACCTGAGCAAGCGCCTGGCGCGTGTGCTCGTACAGGTCGCGATCGGTGAGGAACTTCAAGGCTTCCGCGGCCGTGCGCTCCGGTGTGAAGTCCGCCTGGATCAGCTCGGGCACGATGCGCGATCCGGCCACCAGATTGGGCATCGCGTACATGTCGACGCGGCCGAACGGCTTCACCAGCCGGTACGTCAACGGCGAGAGCCTGTACACGACCACCATCGGCCGTTCGTGCAGCGTGGATTGAATCGTGGCTGTGCCCGACGCGGTGATCACGACGTCGGAGGCGGCAAGCACGTCGTCGGTGCGTTCGCGCACGAGCACGACACGGGATCCGATATCGCCAACCACCAGCGGCGCGAACAACGAATCGGCCATGGCCGGCGCGCAGGCGACGACGAACTGCACGTCCGGCACCCGGGCGCGAATGAGGGGGACCGTGGCGGCCATGATCGGCACCGTGCGATCGAGCTCGTTCTTGCGGCTGCCGGGCAGCAGCGCGACCGTGGGGGCCGCGGGATCGAGCCCGCGCTCACGCAGGAACGGTTCGCGCGGCTGGCCCGATTTGGCGAGATCGACGAGCGGGTGTCCGACGAACTGCACGTCGACGCCGGCCTCGCGGTAGAGACGCTCCTCGAACGGGAAGATCACCAGGACGCGATCGACGTACGTCTTCATCGTCTCCATCCGTCCGGGGCGCCACGCCCAGAGCTGGGGACTGACGTAGTAGACGATGGGAATCCCGAGACGGCGGAGCGCTGCCAGCAGCCGGAAGTTGAAGTCCGGCGAGTCGATGGCCACGAACACGTGCGGGCGCAAGTCGCGTGCCGCGTCGACGAGACGGCGCAGCATGGCGAACGACCGCGGCACGACGCGAATGGCTTCGGTGAGACCGGTGACCGCAAGGCCGCCGTAGTCGCCGACGAGGTGTCCGCCCGCGGACCTGAGCCGCTGGCCGCCGAACCCGAAGATCTCGGCATCCGGTTCACGGGCGTGCAATTCGGCGGTCAGCGCCGCGGCATACAGATCGCCTGACGCCTCGCCGCAGGAGATCATGATTCGCATGGCCGTGTGCTGGCAGGTTACTGCTGGAGTGGCCCGCCCGCGGCAGCATCGGCCCGCCGCCTCGGCTCCTTCCTGAGGGTCGCCGACATCAAATCGAGCTGATCGAGGGGGATGATCTCGAAGTCGGTGAACCCCACCGAGCGCAGCTGCGGCACGAAGGCCTGCGCGTTGCCGACGAGCACGATCGACAGCCGGTCGGGCTTGATGTACTGGCGCGCGACACGCTGAATGTCGTCGGGCGTGATGGCCAGGACCCGCTCGCGGAAGGTGCTGATCTCCTCGAGTGGCAGCTCGTAGAACATCGCGTTGAGCACGATGGTGGCGATGTCGTTGGGCGTTTCGATGGTCAGCGGGAAGCTCCCCGCCAGATAGGCCTGCGCATCGGCCAGCTCGCGAACGAAGACCCGCTGGCGCTGCAGCCTGGCGAACTCCTCGACTGTCAGGCGCAGCGCCTCGCCGGTCGTCTCGGTCCGCGTGCTCGTTTCGGCGACGACACTCCCCGCCTGCTTCATCGCCCGGCTGAACGCTTCCGCCCCGTAGGTCAGGCCACGCTCGGAGCGCAGCACGCGATGCAGACGGTTGGCACCTTCGCCGCCCAGGATCTTCACCGCGAGATCCCAGGCGAGGTAGTCGGCGTGCCTGCGCGGAATCGCCAACTGACCCACGCGAATCTCGGTCTGCACGGCGTCGGGCTTGTCCACGACGATCAGCCGTCGGGTCGGCGGCGGCGGCTCGATCGGCGTCCAGCGCGGCACCTCGCTCCGCGCCCAGTTGCCGAACACCCGCTCCGCCTGCGCGAACGCGTCCTCGCCGGTCACGTCGCCGACAATGGCGAGGATCATGTTGTTGGGGACGAAGTACTGGCGGTGGAACCGCCGCAGATCGTCCTGCGTGATGCTCGCCAGCGTCTCGGGCGTGCCGCTGCCGGGCAGTCCGTAGGGATGGAATCCGTAGACCAGACGATCGAACAGCATCGACGCGACGTAGCTCGGATCCTGGGCGCTGACCTGCAGCGACGAGAGCGCCCGCTCGCGCTGCCGTTCGATCTCCTCGGGCAGGAACGCCGGGTTGCGAACGATGTCGGCCACCAGGTCCATCCCGAGCGCAAACGAATCCTTCATCACGACGGCGTTGACGTAGGTCAGGTCGGTGCCTGAGCCCGTGTCGAGCACACCGCCGATGAAGTCGATCTGCTCGGCAATCTGCCGCGCCGGGCGTGTCGTCGTGCCCTGATCGAGCAGGTGGGCGACGAGCTCCGCCGTGCCGCGTCTGGCGGGCGGATCCTGCGCCGCGCCGGCGGCCGTCAGCAGGCGGATCGTCACAGCCGGCTGCTCGTGATGCAGGATGACCATCACCTGCATGCCATTGCCGAGGGTGCGGATCTCGTAGGGCGGGAACTTGAATTCCTTCGGCGGCAACGGCCGCGGCGCCGTTTCGGTCGGCCAGTCCACCGCCTGCGCGTGCGCCGGCGTGGCGCACAGCACGACGCCCAGCGCCACCGCCGCCCGCCGTGCCCGGTCCGGTCTCCGTCGCGTCATCGCGATCCCCCCGACCTGGGAAGGATGTGGAGCACCACCCGGTTGTCGGGCCTGAAGTACGTCTTCGCGACGCGCAGGACGTCGGCCTCTGTCACGTTCCTGAAAATATCGAACTCGCCGTCAGCGCTGGTGATGTCGTTGTGAATGACCGCGGCGTGCGCGAGATGCCGCGCCTTGTCCTCGTTGGATTCGCGGCCCAGGATGTAGTCGCGTGTGAACTGGTTCTTGGCACGCTGCAGCTCGGTGGCCAGCACGGGCTCTTTCGTCAGGCGATCGAACTCGGCAATCAGCGCCTGCTCGGCCGCCTGCGGCGTCTGCCCGGGCTGGACGATCGCGACCGCGTAGAACAGATTGGGATCCTCGGTGATGTTGCCGCTGCCGAATGCGGTCAGCGCCAGGCGCTTCCGGTACATCAGCTCGAACGGAATTCTCGCGCTCGCCCCGTCCGAGAGGATCTTGGCGGCGATGTGCAGCGGATAGGCGTCGGGGTGTCCGTCGTAGGTGACGTGATACGCAACGACCACCGCCGGCAGCGGCCACGATTCCTCGACGACGACGCGCCGTTCCCTGGTCTGCGTCGGCTCCTTCGGGATGTCGCGCGGCACCGGTCTGGCCGCCTTCGGGATGCGGCTGAAGTACTGCGTCACCAGCTGCAGCGCCTGCGCGGAGTCGAAGTCGCCGACGACGGTGACGGTGGCATTCTCCGGAACGTAGTAGGTGGCGTGGAACGCGCGCACGTCCTCGATCGAGGCGGCCTCGAGGTCGGCCATCGTGCCGATCGTCGGATGCTTGTAGGGGTGCGTCGTGAATGCATGCTCGTAGATGATCTCCGACAGCCGGCCGTACGGCTGGTTCTCGACCCGCATCCGGCGCTCTTCCTTCACCACCTCGCGCTCACGCTTGAACGCCTCCTCGTCGACCCGCAGCGTCGCCATGCGATCCGCCTCGAGCCACAGCGCCAGCGGCAGGTAATGGGCGGGCAGCGTCTGCCAGAACACGGTCTCGTCCTCGGTCGTGTAGGCATTGCTGCGCCCGCCGACGCTGGCAATGATCGAGGTGTGGGCGTCGGGCTCGACGTTCTTCGAGCCCTTGAACATCATGTGCTCGAACAGGTGGGCGAAGCCGGTGCGTCCGGGACGCTCGTTCTTCGATCCGACGTGATACCAGACGGACACGTGCACGATCGGGGTCGAATGATCCTCGGAAAGGATGACGCGAAGCCCGTTCGGCAGCGTCGCAATCTGGTACTGGAGCTTCGGCGGCCGCACCGCCGCGTCGAGCGGCGACAGCGCGATCACGAGAAGCCCGGCAGCGATCGCGGCGAGCCGCCGCACGCGGGGGATGGCCATACCGCAATTATCCCAGAGGTCAGCGGCTGAGCAGGCGAAAGCCGACGGACACCCAGCTGGCCGTGCCGAACAGCAGCGGCGTCGGATCGACGCGGCGTTCGCCGGCCAGGAAGAACTCCATCGCGCCCTTCCCTCCCTCGAAACGCACGCCCATCTCACCGCGGAACCCCGTCTGGTCCCCGCGGTTCTGCGTGTCGTCCACACCGAGCCGCCGCAGCGTCCCTGCGAACAGCAGACCCACCGCCGGCCGGATGTGCACGTCGCTGCGCACCGCACCCTCGATCTCCCAGTTGTAGTCGACGAACGCCTTCGCCACCGTGCCGCGCACGTCGAGGCGCGCATCGAGCGACGTCCGGCCGGTCGTGACGACGCGCTGCAGCCGCACGCCCATCATGTTCCACGCCACCGCCACGCGGTTGGCGCGATCGGCGAGATGACGCGACTGATGGTAGAAGACGCCGTGAATCTCCATCGGCTTCGTGCGGATCGACGCCGAGCCGGCGAGGATGTAGTTGCCCTGGTTGGGATCGAAGCGGCGGAACTCGTTGCCGAGAATCGCCTGGTAGTTGGCGAAGAACGTGAACCGGCCGGCGCGGTAATCGATCACGTCGAGGTCGCCGCCGAAGTTCGTGTCCCACGCGAACATGACGCTGTCGTCGGCGAGGTGCTCGGCGGCAAGGTGGAACACGGTGCGCGGGAGCAGCCGCACGGCCGGGGGCGGGTCGGAGCTGTCGCGCTGCTGCGCCGCTGCGCCGCCGCAGAGAACACACAGGACCGTTGCCAGCGCCGCAACGGCGCACCTGGTGAAGCGAACCGACTGTCTCACTCGAGGGACCTCTCCGGTTTGGACTCGGCGCCGGACAGGATACGGGCGACGCGCGCTTCGAGCGCCTCGATGCGGCGCTTGAGCTCGGGCAGGCGCTTGAACAACACAGAGGCCTTGCGCCACTCCCGGCTGTCGATCGCGGGATAGCCGGCCACCATGGCCCGCGGCGGCAGCGAGTTGGTCACGCCCGATTGGCCAACCGCAACGGCACCGCGGCCGATCGTGAGATGCCCGCCGACGCCGACCTGTCCGCCGAACACCACGTCGTCCTGGATCTCGGTGCTGCCGGCGATGCCGACCTGCGCGGCAATCAGCACGTTGCGGCCGATGCTGACTCCGTGGCCGACCTGCACGAGATTGTCGATCTTGGTGCCGGCCTTGATCCGCGTCTCCCCCACCGCCGGCCGATCCACTGTGGTGTTGGCGCCCAGCTCCACGTCGTCCTCGATGACGACTGTCGCTACCTGCGGGATCTTCTCGTGCGTACCGTCGCCGCGGCGCACGAAGCCGTAGCCGTCGCCGCCAACCACGACGCCGTTCTGGAGGATCACGCGGTCGCCAAGCGTCACGCGCTCGCGGATCGAGACGTTGGAATGGATGACGCAATCGGCGCCGATGCGCGCGCCCGGACCAATCGTCACGTTGGGATGGATGATCGTCCGGTCGCCGACGACCGCGCCTTCCCCAATCGCGACGAACGCGCCGACCGACACGTCGGCGCCAATCCGGGCGTCGGGGGCCACGGCGGCAAGCCGGTGGATGCCGGCCGGCGGGCGGGACACGGGGGCAAACAGACCGACGGCACGCGCGAACGCCAGGTAGGGATCCTTCGCGCGGAGCATCGCGCACGGCGCGGCCGGCGCGTCATCCCTGAGGATGACCGCCGAGGCACGCGTGGTGCGCAGAGCTTTCTCGTATTTGGGATTGGCAAGGAACGTCACGTCGCCGGCGTCAGCCGTCTGGATGCCAGCCACCCGAAGGATGTCGACGTCTCCGTCACCTTCCAGCCGGCAGTCGAGCCGCTCGGCAAGTTCGCGCAGTTTCACCTGAGGCGAGATTGTAATGCGAAGGCTGGTCCGGCCGGCGATGTGTATGATGACAGGAGCCTGCCGACTACCTCCTGCTTTCCATCATGCGCCAGATCGCGTATCGCCTTGCCCGCCGGATCGCCATCACCATCGTCGGTTTCACGGTCCTGGCGGTCGGCATTGCCATGATCGCGCTGCCGGGGCCGGCGTTCATCGTGATTCCCGCGGGTCTCGGTATTCTCGGGCTCGAGTTCGCGTGGGCGCGCCGCTGGCTGAACAAGGTGAAGGAAAAGGCCGAGGCCGTGGCCAAGACCGTTGCGGGCTCGAACAACGCGCCGCGGCAGGAGCCGTAGGCCGCTTACCGCCGCCGCTGCGGCACCGGCCGGGCATTGACCGGCACGGCCGGCTTCCCTGCCGCTTCCCAGGCACCGGCAATCATCGCCGCCGACGCCGCAATCGACTCGTTGAGCCGGCGCTCGACCACGGCACGGTTGGCTTTGAAGAACGCGGCAAAGTAGGCGTCGTCGTACTCGGCGCGGCCGCGGCTGGCCACGCGATCGGCCTCGAGGATCGGCGCCACGAGCTGCGTCCCCTCGCGCACGACGTCGAAGATGTAGTCGCGCGGATTCCTGATCGGCGCCTTCGCTGCGGGCGCAACCCTCCACTGATCCCGATACCGCTCGAACAGATATGCCTCGAAGCGCGCGTGAATGCCGTGCTGGCCGGTCAACTGTCCGTCGTAGTTGACCACGGCATGGAACGGCACGTGCGCGTCGCTCACGTAGTGCGTGAGCCAGGCGGAAAAAAAGAGGATGTCGAAGCGTCCGAACGGCCCGCGCCGCGCGTACGACTCGAAGGCCCGGCGCAGGTTGCCGTACATCTCCTCGACACGCCACGGCACTGTACCGTTATCGGTGATCCGCTTCTGCCCGAACTTGGCGACGGCCGCCGAGTAGTCGCGCGGGAGGCCGTCGAACGGATACTTGCCGTAGCCTTCCCAATCGAGATCCAGGAAGTGATGGTGGTCTTCCTGATCGGCGAAGCCGGCCACCTGCCACGTGTCGGGATCGATGGCGCGCTCGACCAGCGTCGCCCGGTTCTGCTCGAAGAACGGGCGCAGCTCCGCCGGCAGCAGAGCGATCGCCCGATCCATGATGAACTGGTGGGCGTCGTAGCCCCAGGCGTGCGTGGCGGTCGGCGCCGCCGCCATGCCCGCCGCCACCACACAGAACACGACCAGCACTCGGCGCATGCGCGTCAATTATTGTCCGACCGCGGGCAGGGTGGTCGAGGCGCTGAACCTGGCTCCGCCCCGAAACCGCATGTCGGAGACGGTCACGCGGGTACCGGCGGGCGTTGGCTCGATGGTCCAAACCGGAAACCTGGACCAGACGAGGAACGCGCGGACGTTCTCGTCCCGGCGCGCGACCTCCACGTCCGGCGCCGTGTCGTTCTTCGGGACCTTCTCCGGTGCAAACGCCGCCGTCCTTCGGAACCACGAGAACGTGCCGTACTCGTAGTGGCTCCCGGCGTCCACGATGACCTGCCGGCCGAAGGGCCACACCGGCAGCGGTCCCACCATGAGCGCACGCGGCTGCGTCCCGTGCATCTCTCTCCACTGTCTGGCCACCATCCCCCGCGCCACCCATCCCGACGTCAGCATCGCCGACACGTAGCAGCCGGCGATGACGAGCGCCAGCCGGGCGGGACGGGGCCGGCCGCGCGTCCTCGCCAGCCACACGCCGGCGCCCAGCACGATCCACATCCAGGGATCGATGATGAACAGGGCATCGCCGTAGGACCATCGCCAGCAGATCGGACTTGCGATGCGTATGCCGTAGTTGTTCAGGAAGTCGAGAAAGACATGCGAGTACACGCCGACGAACGCGAGCAGCAGCGTCCATCCCGGATGAAACGGCAGCGCCGCCGGCGCGGCGGCCGCAGGGATTCCATCACCGCCGGCGCGGGCGCGCGCGCACCGATCGACCAGCCACAGGGCCGCCGTCCAGGCCGCCGGCAGCGCCAGCTGCGCCAGGATGCCGTGCGTCCAGCCGCGCCGGAACGCGATCCACGCCTCGCCCGTCGCAAACGCCAGCACGTCGATGTCGGGCAGGTTGGCCGTGACCATCAGCGTCGCACCGGCGAACCGCGTACGCCGATTCAGGCCTGCGGCGCCGAACGCGGCACCAACGAGCGTGTGGCAGACGTTATCCACGCGAACGTTCGCCGAAGACTTCTGCTTCGAACACGAAGATGCGCGCGCCGCGGCGCCACGCGTCAGCGGCCAGTCCGGCTTTCAGGCACGTGTGATCGAGGAAAGTGTCGCGATCCCAGCCCATCTCCTGCGCTACCTGCGGCAGCAGCAGCCCGCGGCACGTGCCCTGCTCGACGATCAGTCCGTGTCTGCCTACCTCGATCTCCTCCACCGAGTCGATCCGGCGCTCGCGCGTCAGCACCGAAATCTCGACTTCGATGCCCGGGAGCTCCTGCGGCGTAACCGACTCGAACCGCGGATCGGAATCGGCCACCGCCTGCGCGAGCTGCGCGACCAGCCGCGCAATCGGCAGCTGCGAGTTCAGGCGGCCGAGGCAGCCGCGCAGCTCGCCGTCGCGATAGATGGACACGAACGCGCCGCGGCGAATCCCGGGGGCCAGCGCGTCGTCGATCTCGGGAAACCCGAGACGACAGACACGGGCCTCGAGCGCACGGTGCGCGAGATCGAGGAGACGTCGCTGGTCGTCGGGAGAGATCACCATACCGCCGCGGCCATGTAGCCGACGACCGACGACTTGTCGCCTGTGACGTCGCCGGAGTCGGCATACTGCAGCAGCCGCGAGCTCGCCGCGCCGAGCCGGCGCGCTGCTTCGAGAACCGCCACCATGGGTCCGCCGCCGCAGGCATGCCGCGGCTCGGCCTCGAGGGCCCCCATCAACCCTTCGGGATCGAGGCGCTCGACATGATCGATCACCTTCCTGTCCATCGCCTCGGCGGTGATGGCGTCCTCGTAGTGCGAGAGGTCGCTGCTGGCGACGAGCAGCGCGTCGGGCGCGTGCGCTTCGACGGCGCGCGCGATCGCTTCGCCGAGGGCGAACGCGGTCTCGCGCGTCTGGTGGCCCATCACCATCGGCACGATGGGCACGCCGGACAGCACGTGCGCAATGAAGGGCATCTGCATTTCGAGGCTGTGCTCGCGCCCGTGCGCCGCGGGCACATCGACGATTTCCGACGACGCCTCGACGAGCGCGGCGGCCAGCCGGCCGGCCACCGCGGCAGGCCCGAGCGGCGTCTCCCAGCTCCCCTCGGGCCAGATCGACACGCCGCGGAAGGGCACGAAGTGGGAAGGCCCGACCAGCACGATCGCCGACGGTCGATGGCGCCTCGCCGCCGCGTACGCGCAGGCGGCCACCGGGCCGGAGTACATCAACCCGGCGTGCGGCGCGACAATGGCCCGCACGGGCCCCGCCGGTACGCGGTCGTACGCCTGTTCGAGATAGCGATCCAGCTGCGGCACGAGATGCGCCGGGTCGGCGGGATACCAGGTCCCGGCCACCGCCGTTCGTCTGATCCGCATGGCGCCGATAGTACCTCGGCCCACCACCTTTGATAGCATCGGACCAGTGTCCACTTCACTCACCATCGCAGACGTCGAGCGCATCGCCCGGCTCGCCAATCTCGAGCTGACCGACGACGAGAAACAGCTGTTCACCAGACAGCTTGCCGACATCCTCGCCTACGCCGAACACGTGCAGGCCGTCGACACCACGGGAGTCGAAGGCATGGCGCACGTCAATCCGCACGGCGTCGAGCGGCCCGACGAGCCGAAGCCCTCGCTCGCGGTTGCCGAGGCCGTGGCCAACGCGCCTGACGCCGCGCCGGAGGCCGGGCTGTTTCGCGTGCCGCGGGTCATCGGATGACGGCCGCCACCGCCCGCGAAATCCGCGAGGCCATCGTCACGGGACGGACGTCGGCGGTCGACGTGTGCCGCGCCTCCCTGGCCCGCATCGAGCGGCTGAATCCGTCGCTGAACGCCTTCAATCACGTCATTGCCGAACGCGCGCTCGCCCGCGCCGCGCAGATCGACGAACAGCGCGCCGCCGGCGCCGCCCTGGGGCCGCTTGCCGGCGTGCCGGTTGCGCTCAAGGACAACCTCTGCATGAAGGGCGTCCGCACGACCGCGTCGTCGAAGATGCTCGACAACTTCCATCCGCCGTACAGCGCCACCGTCGTCGACCGGCTGGAGGCGGCCGGCGCCGTCATCGTGGGCAAGACCAATTGCGACGAGTTCGCGATGGGGTCGTCGAACGAGAACTCGGCCTTCGGGCCGGTGCGCAATCCGTGGGCGGCCGATCGGACGCCGGGCGGGTCGAGCGGAGGCTCGGCGGCAGCGGTGGCCGCGCAGTGCGTCCCGGTGTCCCTGGGCTCGGATACGGGCGGGTCGATCCGACAGCCGGCGTCCTTCTGCGGCGTCGTCGGTCTCAAGCCCACCTACGGACGCGTCTCCCGCTACGGCCTGCTGGCATTCGCGTCGTCGCTCGATCAGATCGGGCCGTTCACACGCACGGTGAGCGACGCGGCGCTCGTCCTGGCGACGTTGTCGGGCCGCGATCCGATGGATTCGACGTCTGCCGACGAGCCCGTACCTGATTTCACGGCGGCGTTGACCGGCGACATCCGCGGCATCCGCGTCGGAGTGCCCCGTGCGTTCGTCGCCGAGGGCGTCGACGATGCGGTCCGCCGGGCGTTCGACGCGGCGCTGGAGGTGCTGCGCGATGCCGGCGCCACGCTCGTCGATGTCGAGCTGCCCCACGCCCGCTACGCGATCCCGGTCTACTATCTGATCGCCACCGCCGAGGCCAGCTCGAACCTGGCGCGCTACGACGGTGTGAAGTACGGATTCCGCGCGCCGACGACACGCGACGACACGCTGACCACGATGTACAGCCGGACGCGCGACCAGGGATTCGGCGCCGAGGTAAAGCGGCGCATCATGCTCGGAACGTACGTGCTGAGCGCCGGCTACTACGACGCCTACTACCTGAAGGCGCTGCAGGTGCGGACGCTGCTCGGCCGCGACTACGCGCGCGCCCTCGAGCAGGCCGATGTGGTCGCGATGCCGACCAGCCCGATCCCGCCGTTCAGGCTCGGCGAGAAGACCGCCGACCCGCTGCAGATGTATCTCGCCGACATCTTCACCGTGAGCGTCAATCTCGCCGGCCTGCCCGGCATCAGCGTGCCGTGCGGCTTCACCCAGGGAACGACGGGGCTGCCGATCGGGTTCCAGATCATCGGCCGGATGTTCGACGAGGCCACGATGCTCCGCGTGGCGGACGCGTACGAGCGCGCGACGCCGTGGTCGAAGTGCGCGGCACCTGTGTAAGGGCGCCGATGCGCAACGCTCAATGCCCATTGGCCCATGCCCATGGGCACTGAGCGGTAACCAACGGCCAGAGATTAGGGCTCCAGCTCCAGAGCCAGGGCCCAAAGCCCAAAGACCAGAGACCAGACGCAGGAATTGCCTCGTTTTTGCCGTGTGCATTGACCTTGGTGCACTACGATCCGTCGCTATGACCGACATGAATCGCCGCGAATGGATGATGCAGGTGGGCGCGGTCGGCGCCGCCGCCGCCCTCAGCGCGCGCTCCTCCTCGGCACAGGCGCCCGCTGTCGACACGACGAAGTGGTTTCCGGGGTTCAAATCGTTCCGGGTCAAGACGAGCGGCGCCGAGATCAACGGTGTGATTGGCGGCTCGGGGCCGCCGATTCTGCTGCTGCACGGCGCGCCGCAGTCGCACGTGACGTGGCGCAAGGTGGCGCCGCGGCTTGCCGCCACCCACACGGTGGTGGCGACCGATCTGCGCGGCTACGGCGACAGCAGCAAGCCGCCCGACGGCGAGATGCACGCCAGCTACTCGAAGCGCGCGATGGCGCTCGATCAGGTCGAGGTGATGCGGCACTTCGGCTTCGAGAAGTTCCCCGTGATCGGCCAGGACCGCGGCGCCCGCGTGACGCAGCGCATGGCGCTCGATCATCCCGACAGGGTGACGCACGCGGCGGTGCTCGACATCATCCCCACCTACTATCTCTACACCCACGTCGACATCGAGTTCGTCCAGGCGTACTACCACTGGTTCAGCTACCTGCGGCGGCCGCCGGCGCCCGAGAACGACCTGAAGGCCCAGAACGAGGCGCGGAAGGCGCGCGCCACGGACGAGATTCAGCTCGAGTACCTCCGCACGGCAAGCACGCCCGAGAACATCCACGCGATGTGCGAGGACTACCGGGCCGGCGCCTCGATCGACCTGAAGCACGACGCGGCCGACCTGGACAAGAAGATCACCTGTCCGCTCCGTGTGCTCTGGGCCGAGAAGGGGGCGATGGGGCGGATCTACGACGTGATGAAGATCTGGAAGGAGCGCGGCACGAACGTCACCGGCCGCGCGCTCCCCGGCGGACACAACCTGCAGGAAGACGTTCCCGACCTGGTGCTGGAAGAGATCCTGGCGCTGGTGAAGGCGTAGCCAGCATCCCTGTCATTGCCGACTGTCGATCGGTGAATGTCGATTGGGAGCTGGCAGCAGCTCCCAATCAACAATCTGTCGATCGACAATCACCGATTCAATCGACCATCAACAATCGCCCAATCAGAAGTCGATCTGGGCGCTGAACTTCACGAACCGCGGCTGCAGCACCGACGTCGGCGTCAGCCACGACCCTCTCGGGTTGGCCGCCGTCGGCAGCACGAACGTCTGGTTGTAGCCCAGCACCGGTGCCACATTGGCGACGTTGTAGAGGTCGATGCCGATGTTGGTGCGCGTCCGCCCGAAGCGCAGGATCTTGGCGAATCGCATGTCGAACTGGTTGATGCGATCGCCGAACAGCGTGCCCGGCTCGATCAGGTTGACGGTGATCGTGTTGCCCCCCACGCCCGCAAACGGACGATTGAGGCCGACGGTCGCGGAGTTGGGCGCGGCCCAGTTCGCGGCCAGCGAGATGCCCTTGTCGCTGCGAAACGTGCCGGCCACCAGGACGTCGATCTTCGGGATCGTGTAGGTGCCGAGGCCGGTCACACGCGTCAGCCAGCCCGTGTTCGTGTCGCACCAGGGATTGGTCGGCGACGGCCCGCCGAGGACGGTCCATTCAGGAATCCGCGCACGCACCTCGCAGTAGTCGGTGTGGGTGTTGGCGGTGCTGAATCCGCCCTGCAGCACGAGACCCGAGCGGGGACGCGCGCTCACGTTCAGATAAATCGAGTTGGTGCTGTTCACGTAGTCGCCGTAGTCGTTCGACAGCGTCTGGAAGTTGTCGTTCAAGCGCGTCGCTGCCGCGGGCGTCACGTTGTAGAGCCCCTGCAGCACGCCGCCGCCGCCGCCGGGCAGCCGCGGGTCGCTCGGGATGTTGATGCCGAACGACGAGTGATCCTCCGGCCCCCGGGCCCGGTTGTCGGTGACCAGGAAGTTCACCAGCCAGCGCCGCTGGTAGCCGAGCTCGACGGCGACGCGCGGCAGCACTTCCTGCTGGATCGACGCGCCCCACTGCCAGTCGCCCGGACGGACTCCCCACCCGGAGAGCAGCGCGGGATCGAGGGTCGACTCGAACACCTCGGTGCCGAAGTTGGCGTTGGTGTTCTGGCCGCAGCTGTCGCCGCCCGACGCGATGAGGTTCTGCGCCGCCGGATTCAGCAGGTCGCAGTCGACGCGGAAGTTGCCGTTCGCGTCATTCCACGAGCGCGTCGTGCTCGTCGAGAGCCGCGCGGTCGGATTGAGCGCAACGAACGTGCCGCCGTTCTGGGCAGCCTCGAGATAGCGGCCCATGCTGACCTTGAGCGAGGTCTTCCCGTTGCCGAAGACGTCGTAGGCGACGCCGCCGCGCGGCCACAGATCGTGGTAGCCCTCCACGCCCACGGTGTGCGGGTAGGTCTTCGCCGTCGGGAAGAACCGCACCGGACCGACGGTCTGCTCGGGGAAGTAGCTCCAGGCGTGGTCGTAGCGCAGCGCGCCCTGCAGCGTCATCCTGCCGAGCGTCCACTGCTCCTGCGCGTAGAACGCATCGCTGCGCACACGCTGACGGATGCCGAACGCGTTGATCGACATCGTGATCTGGTCTGGCACCCCGTTGTTGACGCGGTACTGCAGGAATTCAGAGTTCGTGAAGTTCTTGCGATCGTCGTAGAGCAGCGCGCCCTGGTAGCCGATCTTGATGCTGTGGGTGCCGGTCACCAACGACACCGCGGCGTTCCACTGCGAATTCCAGTTGATGTTCGACGACCAGTTGCCTGACCGGTAGGTGAGGCCCGGAATGCCGCCGTTGTTGGCACAGCCCGCCGCGCACTGCTCGACAACGCGGATCAGGTTGGTGGTTTCGAGGCCGGGGACTTCCTTGCCGCCCCACCGGCTGCGATACGAGCCGAAGCCGGCTTCGAGGAGCAGCCGGTTGGAGACCGGCGCCGTCCACTTGGCCTGGTAGACGCGGTTGCCGTGATCGCGATACGCGGCCGTCTCGGGGGCCAGCGTTGCCGACGCCGACGGCGTCGGCGCGGCGGTCGAGCCGCCGTAGACCAGATCGTTGGTCGACTTGCGGCACGCGCTTCCCGTGTACCCGGCCGCCGCACCGCCCTCGCAGGGCTGCTGCTCGTCCCAGAAGAGCGCGAACTTGTTCCGCGGCGTCGCCTGCGTGGTGATGCGCATCGACATCATCCGGTACGACGCGGCATTCACCGCCGGACGCGAGCGGTCGGCGACGTAGGTCCACTTCGTCGGATCGCCGGCGTTGGCGTTGGCGAACATCCCGGGCACCGAGCGCTCGCTGCCCTCGTCGCGGAACGTGCCGAAGAACCACACCCGGTCCGCCTTGATCGGACCGCCGACGCCGAGATTGAAGTCCCACACCTTGCGCGTCTCGCCCGCGGTCGTCAGCCCGCGGTTCCGCAGGTCCTCGGTGTAGTTGCTGCCGATCATGCCCTCGGTCACACCCGCCGCATAGAAGCTGCCGCGAACGGTGTTGCCGCCTTCCTTGGGCACGATGTTCAGCGCGGGGCCGCCGCCCTCGACCTCGCCGAGGCCGCCCGAGGTGATCATCGTCACCTCGCGCGCGTTGCCGACGTCGGCGATGTAGGACGACACGCCGGCGCCGTTGAACGCCGAGCCGACGCTGATGCCGTCGACATTGACGCGGCCCTCGTTGTTGCGCCCGCCGGCGCCGCCGAACACCACCATGCCCGGGACCACCTGCGTGTCCATGGCCGCGCCGCCCTGCGTGATCGTGTTCGGCATCAGCTGCATCAGGCTGTTATAGGCGCGGGTCGCCGGGATCGATGAGATCGTCTCGTTGTCGAGCACCGTCTGACGCCGGATGCTCTGCACGTCGACGATCGGCGAATCGCCGGTCACCGTGATCGTCTCCTCGATGGCGCCGATCCGCATGTCGGCGTCCACCGTCGCGGTAAACGCTCCGGGAAGCTCGATTCCTTCGCGGCGCACCGTCTGGAAGCCGGTGAGGGTGAAGGTCACCGTGTAGGTGCCGGGCCGGAGGTCGACGATCCGATACCGCCCCTGGACGTCCGTCACCGAGCTGCGGACCTTCTCGATGAGGGCATCGCTCGACGCCTCGACCGTGACCCCGGGCAGCACGGCGCCGGATGAATCCTTGACAACACCGGTGATCGACGCCTGCGCGTGCGCCAACGAGGGCAGCAGCAGCGCCGCGAGCGCGATCACAAGGCACGCAGCTCTCACTTGCATGAACGACTCCCTTCGTATCCCGCTTAGGCCCAGCACGAAAAAGCGCGCTGATTGTAGAGGCCGGGCGCGGCGAAAGGACTGCAAAAAGCCGTCAAATCGACACCCCCGCCGTCTCTTGACCGGAGGACAAAAAGGCGGCAAATTCCCCCCTACGGCGGCAGGTACCCCATGTCGGCAGTCAGCTTCGGACCCTTTCTCCTCGACCCCTCGTCGACGCGCCTGACGCGTGATGGAGTGGAAGTCAAACTGCGTCCACAGGCCTTCCAGGCGCTGCACACCCTGCTCCGTCACAGCGGCCAGTCGATCGGCTACGAGCAGATGATGGCCGAGGCCTGGGACGGCACGTTCGTGTCGCGCCATACGGTGGACGTCACCATCGGTGAAGTCCGGAAGAGCTTGGGCGAATACGGCAAATGGATTACCCATCGCCCCAAGGTCGGGTACTGTCTCGAGATTCCGGCCTCCGAGGAGCTGGTGCGCACCGGCTGGCACTATTGGAACCGGCGCACCCGCGAGGGCGCCGACCGCGCCATCGAGTGCTTCAAGCGCGCCGCCCGCGAGTGCGCGACGGACTTCCGCGCCTGGGAAGGCATGTCGACCTGCTATCTGATGATGGCCACCTTCGGCATGCGCGCCCCGCGCGAGGTCTACCCCGAGTTCCTCGCCGCTCACGAGCGGGCCGTCGAGGCCGGCGGCCTGCGCCCGGAGCTGCGGTGCAATCGCGCCCACGGCCTGCACATGTTCGAGCACCGGCTCGAGGAAGCCGAAGCCGAGTTCGAACAGACGATTCGGGAACGCCCGACCTACGGCACGGCGTACGTGCGCAGCGCCCTGATGTACTCCACGCTCAAACGGCTCGACCGCGCGCTCGAGGTCCTCGAGCGAGGGATGCAGGTCGAACCGCTCCTGGCCACGCTTCCCGCCGCGATGGTGCTGGTGCGCATGTGGCGCGGTGAGCTGGACGAGGCCATCGAGCAGGGACGCAAGGCCGTCGAGCTGCACCCGTACCTGCAGATCTCCCGGGCCAACTACGCCATGGCGCTCGAGTGCGCCGGCCGGCTGGACGAGGCGCTCGAGCAGTACCAGCTCGGCTCGGTCATGTCGCTGAATCTGCCGTGGATGCGCGCGCTCGAGGCAACCTGCCTCGCCCGCATGAACCGCATCGAGCCCGCTCAACGGATCCTCGCCGAGCTGGAGCAGCTTCGCCGCAGCGAATACGTGGACGCCTATTACATGGCCATGCTGCGCGAGGCCCTCGGCCAGCGCGCCGAAGCCTTCGACGAGCTCGCGCGCGCCTACGCCGAGAACTCGGCGTTTCTGTATTCGATCGAGATCGATCCCAAGATGGAGCGGCTGCGCAACGACAAGCGGTTCGCGCAGGTCCGGCGCGAGGGGAGCGCATCACCGGCCAGGTAGCAACGCGAACACGCTCGACCCGGTAACGTCACGACACGCAAGGAGCTGGCGATGAGGACGAGGCCCGTCGGCGTGCTGAGCGGGGTTCTTCTGGCCGTGCTGGCCCTCGCGGGCGCCTCCGCCCAGGGCCCGGTCGGCTCCACGCGGAGCGGCACCACGGTGCCTCGCACGCCCTGGGGCGATCCCGATCTGCAAGGCACCTTCAGCAGCGAGGCCGAGCTGAGCGTGCCCTTCGAACGGCCGCCGCAATACGGCGAACGGCGATTCCTCACCGACGCCGAGTACGCACAGCGCCGCGCACAGGCCGACAGGCAGCTCGCGTCGGACAACGCCGACTTCGACCTCGAGACGGCCGACCGTTCGAACGCCGGCGCGGTCGGATCGGCCACCTCACCGCCGCCGCACTGGCTCGAGCGCGGCAAGGTCTCGCGGCGCACCTCCCTCGTGATCGACCCGCCGGACGGAAGGCTTCCGCCGCTCGTGCCGGGCGCACCGGCAGGCCGCGGCCGGGGCGCCGGGACCTTCGCCGGCCTGGGCGCGTTCGGGGCAACCGCGATCGTGAACGGCCCCGAGGATCTCAGCCTGTGGGAGCGCTGCATCACCCGGGGCATCCCGGGCGCCATCTTCCCCACCGTCTACAACGCCAACGTCCGCATCGTGCAGGGGCCGGGCGTCGTGGCCATCACCTACGAGATGATTCACGACACGCGCGTGATCCCGATCACCACTGCCCCGCACGTCGGCCCGGCGATCCGCGGCTACCACGGCGATGCCCGCGGCCGCTGGGAGGGCGACACGCTCGTCGTCGATACGACGGGGTTCAGCAGCAGGGCCAACTTCCGCGGCTCCCGCGAGCGGCTGCACATCGTCGAGCGTTTCACGCGCGAAGGCGACGACATCCGCTACGAAGTGACCGTCGACGATCCCACCGTGTGGACCCGGCCGTGGACGGCGGCGCTCACGCTCGGCCGGCAGCCCGACGACTCGCTGTTCGAGTACGCGTGCCACGAGGGCAACAACTCGATGCGCAACATACTCAGCGCGTCACGCGCGGCAGAACGGTAGGGCCGGTCCTCCGGGATCGGCCGGCACCGTAGGTCGGGACCGGACGGAACGGACGTTCAGGTCGGGCGTTACTGCGCGGAGCCCGCACCTCCCTTGCCTTCCACCGTGTAGGTGAAGAAGCCGATCATCATCTCCTCCCACGTCTGATCACCCCAGCGCACCGTCGCCGTCGGATCCGGGTTGCTGCGGTTTGCCGCGGAGTTGTCGTAGTGGGCGGAAACATGGAGCTTCGATCCTTTCGGCAGGACGAGCGGCTTCGCCAGCCAGTAATCGGTCTGCCATCCGAAATCGAACTTCGGCACACGCAGGACGATCTCGCTCCGGCCGTCGGGATAGATCGCGGTGTAGGTCATGTCCTTCCCGCGCAGATGCATGTGGGGATGCATGCTCCACACGTGCACGTCTTCGGTGAACGTCGCTTCGGCCTGAACCTCGTGGTTCGCGGCACCGGGCGGAATCGCGAACAGGGGATTGAGGATCATGCCGGTGCGCACCTCGCGCGCCGGCGGTTCCCTGGCGAAGATCAGACCGAGGCGCGACCGGTCGGTGCCCGGCGTGCCGTTGGTCGTGTAGTGCACCTGGAAGACGAGCGTCGATCCCTTCGGGATGCGTTTGGCCATGCCGGGGAGGAACACCGGCGCATCTTCACCGACGGCCCAGTTGACGAGCATCTGATCGCCGGTTCGTGCGACGGGCGATGCCGCGGCGGGACGAGGTGCGGGCGTACGCACGGCAGTTTCCGGTCGTGCCGCAGGCGCCGCGCCCGGGATGGGCCGGTTCACCATCACGGAAGGACGCGGCGCGGGCGACGGCTCCTTCACGTAGACGATGATGTGGTGCACATGGGCACGGTCGCCGGCGCGCACTTCACCAGCCTGCATCCAGCGATCCTCGGTGAAGTTCGTCGGCACTTCGAAATACTGGTATTCGATCTCACCCTTCGCCGGGACCTCGAACGCGACCGGCATCTCGAACACGGCGTCGGGTATTCCGATCTGCCAGCCGTCGGGAAACGCAGGGCGTGCGGGCATCCGCGACGGATCGCCTTCGGGCGCCCCGGCGTTCACCCACTTCACGATCGTGTCGATCTCGTCCTGCGTCAGACTCTGTTCGTTGCGGAAGGTGCCGTATCGACGGTCCGCGTGCCAGGGCGGCATCGCGCGCGAGGCCACCTTCTCGCGGATCGCGCTCGCCCACGGGCGCACCTCCTTGTAGCTGATGAGCGGCATGGGGGCGACCTCTCCCGGCCGGTGGCAGCTCACGCACTTCGAGTACAGGATTGGTGCGACGTCGGCGCTGAATGTCGGCGGCGCAGGTGCGTCGGCACTGCGCGGCGGCGGCGGCGCATCAGCGCGCGCCCCCTGCGCGGCGCGGCCTGCCGTTGACGCGGCTCCGAGCCACATCACGACGAGACACAGGAGAACCAGGGTCTGTTTCCCGAATCGCTTGCCTCTCATACGCTACTCCAGACCAAACGCGAGGAGGACGTTGCCGGGCCTCCCGCCGAACGCTCCGTATCCCGAGTTCACGTAGACCATCCCGCCGGCAACGACCGGACCGGGACCGATCATCGACGCTCCCCTGGAGGGCACGCCATTGACGGTGACGAAATCCCTGTTCGTATCGAACTCCCAGACGATGGCGCCGTCGACGGTCGAGTACGCGCGAAGCGCTCCGTCGTTGGATCCCGAAAAGACGACGCCGGGAATCGCGGTGACGGCAGCTGATTGCGCCGCATTGCAGCCGCGCCCTGCGGCGCAGACTGGGGCAGCCGGCGGCGCGAACCACGCACGCTCCCCTGTCGCCAGCCGCACGGCATGCATGCCGCCTGGTCGCGGCTGCAGCATGTCGGATACCGCGAAATAGGCGTGCTCGTCATCGACCGCCGCGCCCCACTCGATCCCGCCGAGGACTCCACCCTGACCCGCGCGGTACTTCCAGAGCACGTTCCCGTCCTGCGCGGGGTCGAGCGCGAACGCCATGCCCGACTTCTGTCCGACGATCAGCACATCGCGACCGCCGGTTCGGGCCAGCACGGGCGGACTCCCAAAGTCGAAGTCCGGTCCGTTCTTCTCCGGGCAATTGGGATTCCCCGGGCGGCAGTTGCTCACGTAGACATCGCCCGGTGTCGCCTGATACGTCCAGCGGATCGCGCCCGTCTCGAGGTCGAGCGCAACGATGGCATTCGTCAAGGGATGCGCGGGCGCGCTGTAGGCATTGCCGGTCGCGACATAGAGGCGCTTGCGCGCCGCATCGATCGTCGGCGCCGACCAGATGGCCGCGCCTGACGGCCCCCAGAGCGCGACGCCGGCAGTGCTGGTCCCGCGGCGCGTCAGCGGATCGGCGATCATGGGCGTCTTCCAGATCACCCGGCCGGTCGCGGCATCGAGCGCGCTGACGCTGCCCCGGAAGGTGCAGCACTCGTAGCGCGGGTCGGCACCCTGCGACTCCTCGTACGACGACACCGGCACGTACACACGTCCGTCGTACAACGTCGGCGATCCCGTGATCCGCGCGAGCGGATGATCGTCGACCTTGCGGATCCACACCACCCTGCCGGTGCGCGCGTCGAGCGCGTAGGCGTTGGCGGCCGTGTCGCCGAAGTACACCATCGAGCGCACGGGACCAGCGTCCGGTCCGACCACGACTGCCGTGCGGACTCCACCGGCAGCGCTGTAGGTCCAGTGGATGCAGCCGCTCTTCGCGTCGAGCGCGTAGACCGTGCCGTTCTGGCTGCCGACGTAGAGACGGCCCGCCGCCATCGTCGGCGACGACCACGCAACGGAGGCATCGGGAAACCCGAGCGCCCACTTCAGCGTCAGCCGGGGCACATCGGAGGCGGCGAGCCCCGCCATCTCACGCGATTGATAGCGCGTATTCGTGACCGACGGGCTCCAGCCCGACCACGCAGCACCTCGCACGTCGTCGCTCGCGCGCACCGAAGGCGCACACTTCCCCTGCGCCGATCCCGTCACGTCGATGCCGATGGTCCTGCCGGTCACGAACTCGGCCACGGCGCGGCGCTCGGGGCCGCTCAGCCGCGCGCCCTGCGGACGCATCGCGCCGGTCATGAGGCTTTCGATGACGGCTTGTGGAGTGCGGAGTCTGAGGGCCTCGGGCGCAGGCGCGCGCGAGTCGGGTGCGCCGTCATGACAGGAGGCGCAGCGCTGCTCGAAGATCCGCGCGCCATCGGGCGCGCCTTGTTCCTGCACCCACACCTTGCCGGTCGCGCCTGGCCCGAGGAGCAGGATTACCGCGATCGAGGCAATGGTCAGTCGAGCCGTACGGGCGGGAGTCTAGCACCGCGCCTCGTGGAAACGGAGGTGGCCGACGAGACGGATTCACACGGGGGAACGGAAAAACGGAGAAAAATTTGCTCAAATGTCTCCGTCTCTTCGTTTCTCCTGTGAATCCGGTTTCCTCCCCCCCTCCGCTCCCTCCTGCCGGCATAATGGAACGCGCTCCGTATGAAGCCCATCCTCACGGCCGCCATCGTCGCGCTCACGCTCGTCACGGTCGTGGCACAGCGGGGTACGGCGCCGGCGGCACCGGCGCTGCCGCCGATCTCGATGACGTGCGTGCACCATCCGGACGTCCTCGAGTCGAGGCCGGGCACGTGTCCGTTCTGCAAGCTGCCGCTGGTCCCGGTGCGTCTCGATTCAGCCTGGATGTGTCCGGTTCACACGACGGCGACCGAGTCCACGGCCGGCAAGTGCCGTATCTGCGGACGTCAGCTCGTTCCCGTGACGGTGTCGCTGACGTGGACGTGCAAGGCCGATCGCGCAACCGAGCACCTTGAACCGGGCCTCTGCGCCGACGGCTCGCTGCGCATCATGCGCCGCACGCTGCGCGCGCACGGCAATCACAATCCGCAGCACGGCGGCCAGTTCTTCATGGCGCCGGACAACTGGCATCACCTCGAAGGTGTGCATCCATCAGCGCGGATCTTCCGGCTGTACGTGTACGACGACTACGGCCGCCCGCTCCCCCAGGCCAGGCTCAGGGAAATCCATGCGCGAGTCGTGACGAAGGAGACCTTCGATCCGGCGACGCGTACGACGACCGAGCTCAGCGCGTTCCCGCTGAGAGCGCCGCGCAACCGGCAGTATCTCGAGGCGCGAATCGATCCGTCGACGCTCCCCGCGGAGATGACGGCCAAGGTGAGATTCGGCGCCGGCCAGCCGGAGTACCGCTTCGACTTCGCGTTCACCGAGTTCTCCAAGGAGCCGCCCGCCCCGGCGCGTCGTCCCTCGACGAGACAGCCGCTCGCGCCGCCAACCTCGCCGGCGGCAGCCCCGGAGACCGCGCCTGCATCATCGTCCGCGCCGACTGTGCCCGGTGAACCCGCAGCCCCACCGGTCTCGACGACGGTGCCGGATCCGCTGGCGGAACCGATTCCGGTCTCGATGAGCGGCATGCTCGAGCAGATGCAGGAGCGCGAGAAGGAGGTCGGCGCGCTGATCGCGCGCGGCGAGCTCGGCGCCGTCTGGGTTCCGGCGTTCCGGGTCAAGGACATCGCGATCGCGCTCGAGCCGCACCTCGCGCATCTGCCCTCTGCCGCGCGCGACGCCGCGGAGCCGGCGCTGTCGCGAATCGTCCGCACGGCATGGCTGCTCGACGCGGCGGGCGACGTCGGCAATCGCGCACAGGTCGACGCCATCTACGCGGCGTTCTCGGCAGCGGTCGCCGACGCGCTTGCCGCCTTCGGAGGCGTCAGGTGACACGCGGCACGAGGCACGCGCTCGCGGCGGCAACCGTGGCGGCGATCGCCGTCGGGTTCACCGTCGAGCCCGGACGCGCGCACAAGCCGATCACCTCGCCGTATACCTACAACGACCACGTCTTCCCCATCCTGCGGGACAAGTGCGGCCGCTGCCATGTCGCCGGCGGCATTGCTCCCATGTCGCTGATGTCGCACGCGCAGACCGTGCCGTGGGGCGAATCAATCCGCCTGGAGCTCCTCGCCGCCCACATGCCGCCCGCTGCGGTGGACGAAGCGCCCGCGCGTTTCCGCAATGCGCCCGGCCTCACACCGCGCGAGCTGAACGTGCTGCTGACGTGGGTCACCGGCGGGACGCCGATCGGCGAGACCGAGGATCCGCCGCCGGTCGTCCGCAACACGGCGTGGCCGCTCGGACTGCCCGACCTCACGCTGCCGCTGCCCGGCGCAACCGTGCTCGCCGCGGGCGAACGCGAGCGCACCGTCGAATTCGTCGTGCCCACCGGCCTGAGCGCGCCGCGCTGGGTGCGCGCCGCGGACCTGCTGCCGGACAACGCCACGATGGTGCGCGCGGGCACGATCTCGGTTCGCGGCGCGACGGCACGCACGGGGCCGGAACGCGTGCTGGCGCTGTGGCTGCCGGGCGAAGACCCGATCCCGCTCGACGAGGGACTGGGCTTCGAGCTGCCAGCGGCGTCGGAGCTCGTGGTGCGCGTCCTGTATCGAAAGACGTGGGAGTACGAACGGCAGGAGCTGCGCGATCGCAGCACGATCGGTTTGTACTTCGCGGCGGGGACGCCGGCCACCGTACGATCCGTGCGGCTGGCCCCGGACTTCACCGCGATTGCCGCACCCGAACGCTTCGCGTTTCGCCGCGTGCTTGCCGAAGATGCGCGCGTGCTGGCGGTCTATCCGGAAATCGGCCTGCCGAATACCGGCGTGAAGGTGTTCGCGACGCGGCCCGACGGCGCGCGCGTCGACCTCATCGCCGTACATCCGCGGCCCGACTGGCTGCGCCGCTACTGGTTCCGCGAACCGATCGTCCTGCCGAAAGGCACGACCGTCGAGACGACGGTGCTGTTCGACGACGAGACGCCGCTCATGCCCCTGAGCCTGTCATCACCCGGAGCGGCGGCGCGCCCCGATCTCTCGTCGATGCGGCTGACACTCAACGTCGTTCCGTGATCGCGGCATCGCGGAGGCCCGTCTTGACGGCGGGCCCCGCGATGTCCCCTTTTACTTGGCTCGTCCGGTGTACCCCTGCGCAAGCATCGGGATCGCGATGACGCGGTTGCGCGCGCTCGGCGTTCCCCAGTCGCCGTAGAAGACGATGCCGAAGAGCGTCTTCTTGTCGGGGCCGCCGAAGGCCGTGCCGTGCAGTCCCGGCGGCCCGGCAATGCTGCCGAGGAACTCGCCCTTCGGCGAGAAGACATCGACGGACGCACCGGTCGCCACGTACAGCCGCCCCTCGCTGTCGATCGCCGATCCGTCGCCGGACTGGCCGCCGCGCAGCCTGGCGAATTCGCGCTGATTGGTCAGCGAGCCGTCGGCGCCTACATCGAACGCGAGCACGACGGCACCGTTGGTGACATACAGCGTCTTCTCGTCGGCGCTGAGGACGATGCCGTTGGCCACGGGCACGTCGCCGTATTTCGTCATGACCCCCTTCGGGTCGGCATAGAACACGCCCGCCCCCGTGATCGCGAGATAGACGCCGCCGCGGCTGTCGGCGGCCAGGTCGTTCAGCACGCCGCCGACGCATTCGATCGGCTCGCCGCGGAACGTGCTGGCCAGCAGCCTGCGCCGGGGCTCGAGCTGCAGGATGCCGCCGTTGAGCCCGCGGGCGGCCACGAACAGCGCCCCGTTCCTGCTCCGCGAGAGGGCGCCGCCGGTGTTCGTGTCCTTGTGGATGACCGTCGCGAGGCCCGTGGCCGGATCGAGCCGCATCACGTTGCTCGCGTCGTTGTTGGCGAACAGCACCGTGCCGTTGTCGCCGGCGATGATGCCGTCGGCGTTGTTGCCCTCCCAGTGCCAGACGACCTTCCAGGTCTGGCCCGCCGCGATGACGCCCGGGATCGCGGTCGATGGCGGCGGCGCCGGCGGCTCGGGCGGCTCCGGCCTGGTGTTCTGCGCAATCGGAAAGCCGAAGGGTCTGGGCGGCGTCTTGCATTTGGCCAGGACGTTTTTGAGTCCCGGGCTCTGCCACGCCTGCTGACTGTTGCCCCGCGCGAAGCTGGAGGCAGGGCCTTGAGCCGACACGACGAGAGTTGCCGCGATACAGCCGGCGAACACGGTGACGAGAGCTGCTTGTCTCACTCGAACTCTCCTTGGTCGCTCAGATACTACTCCCGAGCCTTCCGCAGGCGGGAGCCGCTCTCACAGTCACGATCTCAACGCAGAGTTCGCAAAGACGCGGGGGCAGGCAAGCTGGCAGACGCGGCCAGCGCCCGTCGGCCGCGCGAAGCGCGGGCTGCGTCCGCCAACCCCCGCGGTCTTGGCGTTCCCCGCGTTTCAATGTGGGGGTCCGCCTGAAGGTGTCCGGGTCCGCCTGAAGGTGTCCGGGTCCGCCTGAAGGCGGACACTACGGCGTCAACAGAACCTTGCCGGTCGTCCGGCGCGCTTCCAGCTCTTCGTGTGCGGTCCGGGCCTCCGCCAGCGGGAACACGTGGCCGATGCGGATCTTCAGCCGGCCGCTCGCCAGCCACTCGAAGAGGTCGCGCGCTCGCGACATCAGCTCGTCGCGCGTGGCCATGTATTGATTGAGCCCGGGGCGTGTCAGGAAGAGCGACCCCCTGGTGCCCAGAATCGCGGGATCGAACGGCGGCACGAGCCCGCTCGAAAAACCGAACAGCGCCAGCATGCCTCGCGGACGCAGCGAGTTCAGACTGCCCTCGAACGTATCCTTCCCCACCGAGTCGTAGACGACGTCGACGCCGCGGCCGCCGGTCAGCCGTTTCACTTCGGCCGCGAAGTCCTGTTTCGTATACACGATCACTTCGTCGGCGCCCGCCTGCCGCGCAAGCTCCGCTTTCGCCTCGGTGCCCGCGGTGGCGATCACGCGCGCGCCGGCGATCCGCGCCACCTGCACGATGACCGATCCGACGCCGCCTGCCGCGGCATGCACGAGCGCGGTGTCTCCCGGCTTCAGCGCGAAGGTGCTGTGTGTGAGGTAGTGGGCGGTGAGCCCCTGCAGCATGAGGCCGGCGGCCGTCCGCATGTCGAGTCCGTCGGGCAGCGGCACGAGCTTCCACGCCGGGACGACCGCGTACTCGGCGTACGACCCGAGGCTCATCGCCCAGGCGACGCGATCGCCGACCTTGAGGCCGGTCACGCCGGGGCCGACTTCGGTGACGAAGCCCGACGCCTCGGATCCGATCACGAACGGCAGCGGCGCCTTCACGCGGCCGATCCGGTATTGCACGTCGAGATAGTTGAGGCCCGAGGCCGCGATCTTGACTTGCGCCTCACCCGGCCCGGGACGCGGGACCTGCACGTCCTCGTACGTCAGAACCTCGGGCCCTCCCAGGGCGTGTACGCGAACGGCTTTCACTTCCGTGCAGTCGACGACGCCGACGGATTCAGCGCCTTGGCCTCCGCATCGACGTCAGCCTCCCACTGCGCGATCAGCGGAAACAGCTTCCTGACGATGTCCTGGCGCTGATTGGCGAGATCGTTGCGCTCACCGAGATCGGTGGCGACATTGAACAGCATGGGGTTGTTGCCGTCCAGCATCAGCTTCCAGTCACCCTGGCGAACCGCACGCTGGCGCCGTGCGGGCAGGGTGTAGCGGAAGAACAGCGTCCGCTCGACAGCTTTCGCGCCGTCTTGCAGGAGCGGGATCAGACTGATGCCCTCGAGGCGCGCATCCGCGGGCACCGGCGACTCTGTGGCGGCCAGGATCGTGGCCGTCAGATCCATCACGATGCCCACCTGGTTCGAGGTCTTGCCCGCCGGGATCCGTCCCGGCCAGCGCAGGATGGCGGGGACCCGGATGCCGCCCTCCCACACGGTCTGCTTGCGATGGAAGAGCGGCGCGTTCCGCGACAGCCACTCGCCGCCGTTGTCCTGCGTGTAGATCACGAGCGTGTTCCGTGCCAGACCTCGACGCTCGAGGGCGGCGAGAATCTGCCCGACGCCGCGATCCGCGCGCTCGAGAATCGCGACGTAGTCCTGCCGCGTGTTCGTCGGATCGTCCTGCGGCTGAACGAACCGGGCGTTGTTGGGCGCCACCGACGGACGATCCGGAACCTGGAACGGCCAATGCGCGGCGTTGTAGGCGACCTCGAGAAAGAACGGACGTCCGGCGTTCTCCTCGATGAACTTGACCGCGCGCTCGGTGAACAGGTCCGTCGAGTAGCCCGTCACGTGCGTCGGCTCGCCGTTCTCCCACAGATCGTGCGTGCCAGTCTGATCGGTGTGCTGGTAGTAGTCGATCAGCCCGCTCTTGAAGCCGAAGAAGTAGTCGAAGCCGTGGGCGTTCGGGCTGAACTCCGGCTTGTATCCCAGGTGCCACTTGCCGATCAGCGCGGTGCGGTAGCCGTTGTTCTTCAGCAGCTGCGGCAGCGAGCGGCCCGTCGCCGGCAGTCCCTGCTCCATCGCGGTGCGGGCCGCCCCGAGCGGGACCTCGATGCGATAGCGCTGCTGGTAGCGGCCGCTGATGAGCGCCGCGCGCGTCGGCGAACAGCTCGGCGCCGCGTAGAAGTCGGTCAGCCGCGTGCCGTCCCGGGCGAGGCTGTCGATGCTGGGCGTCCGAATATCGGGAGCCCCGTAGCTGCCGATATCGCCGTATCCCACATCGTCGGTGATGATGAGGACGACGTTCGGCCGTGAGGACGGCTGCGCCGCGGCGGGCACGGCGCAGGCCAGCGTGGCGGCAATCACGAGCACAGTGCGCATGGGCGTTACTTGAAGATGGCGCGAAGCGCGTCCATCTGCGAAGGGTCGGTTTCGCCGACCTTCATCGGCGTGACCGATACGTAGCCGTTCGACACCGCCCACATGTCCGTGCCCTCCGGAGCGGTGCCACCTTCCTCGTACTGGTTCCAGTAAATCGATCGGCCCGAGGGGTGCTTCGTCTCGGCAAACCATTCCTTGCCGCCCTGCCGCGCCGCCTGCGTGGTGATCATGTATCCCTTGTAGCCACCGGCGGGCATGATCGGGACATTGACGTTCAGGAACGTGTTGGGCGGCAGGCCCCACTGCTTGACGCGGCGGGCGACCCCGAGCACTTCCTCGGCAGCGAACACGTAGTCGCGCTGCGTGCTGTTTTCGGGAACCGACGAAGCAATCGCCGGCACACCGAGCATCGCGGCCTGACGCGCCGCGCCGGCCGTGCCCGACACATACGCCGAATACCCGAGGTTGTAGCCGCGGTTGATCCCCGTCACCACGAGATCCGGCTTCGGGTCGACGATGTTGCTGATCGCGACGTTCACCGTCGTCGCAGGCGTGGCCGTCAGGGCGATCGCCTTCAGACCGTTGGGAAGCGTGAGATCGGTCCGGAAGATGGGCTCGGTCGTGACGATCGAATGGCCCTTCCCGCTCTGGTTTTCGGCCGGGGCAACGATGATCACCTCTCCGATCGCCTGCAGCGTTTGAGCGACGATGGCAATGCCGGGCGCACGAACGCCGTCGTCGTTGCTGACGAGAATGCGGTAAGGGGGCGGCTGCGGCCGCTGCTGCGCCCGGACGGGCGCGAGCACCGCTGCCAGCAGCAGAAGGAAGACGACCGCGATGAAAGGCCGGCCGGTTCGGGCCGGTGCGCACAACCTCGGCATGGCGCCGAGATTATCAGAATGCGGGGGTGGGACGCTTCGCCAGGCGGTAGACCGCCCAGACGAGCAGCCCGAGCAGCGCCACCGGAAGCAGCGGGGCCACCAGCGGCAGCGCCGCCGCGAGCACTGCACCGATCACCACAATCGCCGCGATGACCGCGACGATCGGTCCGATGATCAGCCCCAGCACGCCTCCAATCAGGCCCAGCGCCATCCCCAGAATGACACCCGCCAGCCTGAACAGGAGGCGGATCGGAATCAGGATCAGCCAGATCGCGGCGCCGATGACGATGAACGGGAGCGCGGCGGCGCCGACCGTCAACAGCGCCAGCACGCTCAGCACGATGAAGGCGGTCATCTCCCCGGACGTTACGGCACGCACCGGACGGACGTTTCGCCTTCGGACCCGGCCGCGCTTACTGGCTCTGGATCTGGGAATGTTCCGGCTGATTCATGCCGGGGAGCTCGTAGTGGATCAGCCCGCGCCGCACTTCTTCCATGGCCACCCGCTCGGGTTTGTACGGCATGCTGCGCGGCTTGCCCGTTCCCTCGTCGTCGGCGCCCAGGCGCGGCAATGCCCCGCGGCGCAACTGCTTGGCCCGCATTGCCGCTACGTCGACGAACAGAAACCGGCTTTCAATCGGAGGTGCCTTCGGACGAGGAGCGCTCGGCTCGGGTTGACCCGCGTCCGATCCGAGAATTTCGTCTGTATCCGCCATAGGTTGAGACTAACACAGCAGAAATCCAGGAATCAGGAATCAAAGGAATCAGGAATCAGGAAACAGGAATCAGGAGGAATCAGGGATCAGGGGTCAGGGATCAGGGGTCAGGAACCAGGGGTCAGGAAACAGGAGGAATCAGGAATCAGGGAGCAGGAATCAGGCCTTTCCCGATTTCCGGATTCCCGCTGATTCCTGATTCCCGATTCCTGATTCCTGATTCCCGATTCCTGATTCCTGATTCCCGATTCCTCCTGATTCCTGATTCCTGATTCCTGATTCCTGTCTCCGTGGGCTTCAGGCCGCGACTTCGACGTTGATCGTCCGCGGCTTCGCTTCCTCCTTGAACGGCAGGTTGATGGTCAACACGCCGTTCCTGAATTCAGCGCTGACCTTGTTCGCGTCCACGGTGTTGGGCAGCGTGAACGACCGGCTGAAGCGGCCGTAGCGCCGCTCGACGCGCCGGAACTGGTCCTCCTTCACGTCGGCGGGCATCTTCTTCTCGCCGCGCAGCGTCAGCGTGTTGTTCTCGACGGTCACCTCGACGTCATCGCGGTTGACATCGGGCAGCTCGACCTTGATCACGAGGTCGCCGCCGGCCGTCTCGAAGATATCCACCGGCGGCGTCCAGCTCCCGCGCGGCGTGATGTCCTCGTCACGCAGGTAGACGTCGCTGAACAGCCGGTTCATGCGGTCATGCAGCGTGGTCAGCTCACGAAACGGATCGAATCGGGTAATCATTGCCTCTCTCCTGTTACGCGTCGACGACTTCGCCGTCCTTCACGTTGTCGCTCGTCTCTGTCCCGGCCTTGGCGCCCGCCGCCTGCTGCTTGTAGAGCTGCTCCGCCAGCGAGTGCGACGCCTTCTCGAGCTCGCTGCGCGCGGTGCGGATCGCCTGCAGGTTGTCGCGCTTGACCGCTTCGCGCACGGCCGCGATCGCGGATTCGGCCTTGCCGATCTCACTCGAGGGCAGCCGATCGCGGTTCTCGTTGACCGTCTTCTCCACCGAGTAGGCGAGCGAGTCGGCCTGGTTACGCTCGTCGATCAGCTCACGGCGCGCCTTGTCCTCGGCCTCGTGCGCGGCCGCATCCTTCACCATCCGATCGACTTCCTCCTTGGTGAGCCCGGAGGAAGCGGTGATGGTGATCTTCTGCTCCTTGCCCGTGGCCACGTCCTTCGCCGTCACGTTGACGATGCCGTTGGCGTCGATGTCGAACGTGACCTCGATCTGCGGCACGCCGCGCGGCGCCGGCGGCAGCCCCACGAGGTGGAACCGGCCGAGCGTCCGGTTGTCGCGTGCCAGTTGCCGTTCGCCCTGCAGCACGTGTACCTCGACGCTGGTCTGGTTGTCCGTCGCGGTCGAGAAGATCTCGCTCTTCCGCGTCGGAATCGTCGTGTTCCGCGGAATCAGCGTCGTCATCACGCCGCCCAGGGTCTCGATGCCTAGCGAGAGAGGGGTCACGTCCAGCAGCAGGACGTCCTTCACCTCGCCCATGAGCACGCCGCCCTGGATGGCGGCGCCGACGGCCACGACTTCGTCCGGGTTGACACCCTTGTGCGGTTCCTTCCCGAAGAAATCCCTGACCATCTTCTGGATCTTCGGCGTGCGCGTGGTGCCACCGACCAAAACGACTTCATCGATATCCGACGGCTGGAGACCGGCGTCGGCGAGCGCCTGCTTCACCGGGCCCATCGACCGCTGGAACAGGTCGTCGGCCAGCTGCTCGAACTTCGCCCGGGTGAGCTTCATCTGCAGGTGCTTCGGCCCGCTCGCATCAGCCGTGATGAACGGCAGGTTGATGTCGGTCTCGAGCACCGTCGACAGCTCGATCTTGGCCTTCTCGGCGGCTTCCTTCAGACGCTGGAGCGCCATGCGGTCCTTGCCCAGATCGATGCCGTCGCTCTTCTTGAACTCGGCGATCATCCAGTCGATGATCCGCTGGTCGAGATCGTCGCCGCCGAGATGCGTATCGCCGTTGGTGGCCTTGACCTCGACGACGCCCTCGCCCACTTCGAGGATCGACACGTCGAACGTGCCGCCGCCGAAGTCGTAGACGACAATGGTTTCGTCCTTCTTCTTGTCGAGGCCGTAGGCGAGCGCGGCCGCGGTCGGCTCGTTGACGATGCGGAGGACGTTCAGACCGGCGATCTTCCCGGCGTCCCTGGTCGCCTGCCGCTGCGCATCGTTGAAGTACGCCGGCACGGTGATCACCGCGTCGGTGACCTTCTGGCCGAGATAATCCTCGGCGGCGCTCTTCAGCTTCTGCAGCACGACGGCCGAGATCTCGGGCGGCGAATACCGCTTGCCGCGCACCTCGACCCAGGCATCGCCGTTATCGGCCTTGACGACCTTGTAGGGCACGCGGGCGATCTCCGACGACACCTCGTCGTGCTTCCGGCCCATGAAGCGCTTGATCGAAAAGATGGTGTTGTCGGGGTTGGTCACGGCCTGCCGTTTGGCGACCTGACCGACCAGCCGCTCCCCATCCTTCGTGAACGCCACAACGGACGGGGTCGTCCGTGCACCTTCCTGGTTCACGAGAACGGAGGGCTCGCCACCCTCCATTACGGCAACAACCGAGTTGGTCGTGCCGAGGTCGATTCCAATGACCTTGCTCATCTGTTGGACTCTCCTGCCTGGGAGAGATAGTAGCCAAGTATATGAGTGCTTGTCAAGCAGTTAATATGAGTGTATTGCACTCATATTGTGTCTCTACCATTTTGACTCTGCCTTTCCTTGCCGGGATTCACGCCGCCCCCTCGGCGCCAGGCGGTGAGCCGTGCGATGATGCCCGGGTGGCCCAGTTTTCGTTTGTGATTCCCACGGCCGAGACCCGTGAGCTGGCCGCCGACCTCCGCGACCTGTTCGCCGATCTGGACGCCTCGTTGCCCCCGGAGCACCGCGTCTACTCCGGCGAATGCCATCCCGCGCTGGACGTCCTCGAAACCGAGGCCGGCGTGGAGGTGATCGTGGACGTCGCCGGCGTCCCGGCCCGAGCCCTTCGCATCCTGTTTCGCGGGGACACGCTGCTCATCGTCGGTGAAAAGGCTCCGGGGCCGGCAGCCGCCCAGGGGAGCTTTCATCTGGTGGAGCGGGAATTCGGCCGCTTCGCACGCGCCGTCCGTCTCACGGGCGCCTTCGATGTGTCGCGCGCGCGGGCAACGCTCAACGCCGGCGAGCTCACCATCGTGCTGCCGCGCCTCGCGGAGCGGCGCGGCCAGCCGCACCTCATTCCGCTCACGACGGGCCCCCGGCGCGCATGACCATCCTCTTCATCGGCGACATCGTCGGCCGGCCGGGACGCGAGCTGATACGCAAGGGCGCGCGCGTGCTCGCCGACAAGCACGGCGCGGATCTCGTCATCGCCAATGCGGAGAACGCCGCAGCGGGCTTCGGCATCACCCGGGACATCGGCGAGACGCTCCTCGAATACGGCGTCGACGTGATGACCTCGGGCAATCACATCTGGGACAAGAAAGAGGTGCTCGACTACATCGCCAGCGAGCCGCGTCTGCTGCGCCCGGCCAACTACCCCGCCGGCGTTCCCGGGCGCGGCTCCTACGTCGCGCGCACGGGCGACGGGCGCGAGGTCGGCGTGATCAACGTGATGGGCCGCGTGTTCATGACGCCCATCGACGATCCCTTTGCCGTCGTGCTGCGCGAGATCGAGGCCATCCGCCATCGGACCCGCGTGATCGTCGTCGACTTCCACGCCGAGGCGACGAGCGAGAAGGTGGCCATGGGCTGGCATCTGGACGGCAGGGCCACGCTCGTTGTCGGCACGCACACCCATGTGCAGACGGCCGACGAGCGAATCCTGCCCAACGGCACCGCCTACATGACGGATGCCGGGATGACCGGGCCGCACGACTCGATCATCGGCATGGAGCGTGAGCCGTCGCTCGCGCGCTTTCTCACGGGCCTGCCGACCAAGTTCGAGCCTGCCAGCGGCAACGCGCGTCTCAATGGAGTGGTCGTCACCGCCGACGACGCAACGGGGCGGGCGACGATGGTGACGCGGATCAGCTATTCGGAGGCGGAGCTCACGGCGCTGGCCACGGGGGCCGAAGCTGCGCACGCGCATCAGCGATGAGTCTGTTCGACCTGCCGTTCGAGGAACCCGGGCCCGAGGACGAAGACGGCCTGCAGCAGCCGCCGCCGGGCGCGCCTCCTGCCCCTCCCGTGCGCGAGCGCCGCATTCACACCGTGTCGGAGCTCACCGGCCGCATTCGTGAGCGGCTCGAGGAAGAGTTTTTCGAGGTGTGGGTCGAGGGCGAGCTGTCGAACTGCAAGCTCTGGAACACGGGCCACCTGTATTTCACGCTCAAGGATGCGCACGCGCAGATCAAGGGTGTGATGTTCCGCTCCTCGCTCCTGCGTCTGCGCTTCAAGCCGCAGGACGGGCTGCGCGTCGTGGCGCGAGGCCGGGTGACCGTCTACGATCCGAAGGGCGAGTACCAGCTCGTCTGCGAGCACTTCGAGCCCGAGGGCCTCGGCGCACGCCAGCTCGCCTTCGATCAGCTCAAGCAGCGGCTGGCCCGCGAAGGGCTCTTCGATGCGCGCCGGAAGCGCGCGCTTCCCGCCCTGCCGCGCAAGATCGGCGTGGTCACGTCGCTCGACGGCGCCGCCATCCGCGACATCCTGAAAGTGCTCTCCCGGCGCTACGCGAATGCGCACGTCATCATTCGTCCGACGCGGGTGCAGGGTGAAGGCGCTGCCCTCGACATCGCCCGGGGCCTTTCGGCGCTGGCGCGGGTCGGCGGCGTCGACGTCATCATCGTCGGCCGCGGCGGCGGCTCGATCGAGGACCTGTGGGCGTTCAACGAAGAGGTCGTGGCGCGAGCCATCGCCGGCTGTCCGGTGCCGACGATCTCGGCGGTGGGACACGAGACGGACGTGACCATTGCGGATTTCGTCGCCGACGTCCGCGCCCCGACGCCGTCGGCGGCGGCCGAGATGGTCGTCGCGCGGCACGATGAGTTCGTCGGCCGCATCGACCGGCTGGCCCGACGCCTCGACGCGGCAATGGCGGCGCGGCGTCATCGCCTCGAATCGCGGCTCCGGATGCTCGACGCGCGGCCGGGGCTGGCCGGCATGCGGGCGCGGCTCGCGATGCGCGGCCGTCACGTCGCCGAGCTCACGCACGATCTCCGCCGCGTGATGCGCGACGGGCTGTCGCGCCGTGAACGGCGCTATCAGCGGCTGCGGCTGATGCTCGAAACCTTCGACCTGCGCCGCCGTCTCGCGAGCGTGCGCACGCGGCTCGTCGCCGGCGAGGGGCGTCTGGCCGCGTCGATCGCCCGGCGCCGTCATGCGGCCGCCTCGCAGCTCGGGGCGATCACGGCGAAGCTGGAGAGCCTCAGCCCGCTGGCGGTGCTGGCGCGGGGCTATGCTGTCTGTTGGAACGGCGATCGTACGGAGGTGATTCGCGACGCGGCCGCCGTCAACATTGGCGACCGGGTCACCGTGACCGTCCAGCGCGGCGAGCTGTCGTGCGAGGTCAGCGGACGCCGGCTTGCCCCGGTCGATCCCACACGCGAAAGCTGAGATTCGTGGATTCAACCATCAAGGATTTCGAAGCGGCGATCGCCGAGCTCGAAACGATCGTCAAGAAGCTCGAGGAAGGCGACCTCCCGCTGGAAGCCTCTCTGCAGCTGTACGAGCGCGGCGTGCACCTGTCCCGCTACTGCCATGCCCGCCTCGAGGAAGCCGAGCGGCGGATCGAGGTGCTGAACGAGCGCGGCCAGCTCAAGCCCGCGCCGTCGACGCTGAGCCCTGACGATGAGTCGAAGGTGTGACGGCCGCTGAGCTCACCGCCTATCTCGATGCGCGACTCGCCGAGATCGAAGCCGCGCTTCCATCCTTTTTGCCGTCGGCTCCCGACTGCCCGCCCGTCGTGCTGGAGGCGATGCGATACAGCCTCCTGGCAGGCGGCAAGCGGCTGCGTCCGATCCTGTGCCTGGCCGGTGCGGAGGCCGTCGGCGGCAACAGGTCGCTGGCGCTGCCGGCGGCGTGTGCGATCGAGCTGATTCACACCTACTCGCTGATTCACGACGACCTTCCCGCCATGGACAACGACACGATGCGGCGCGGTCGGCCGACGCTGCACGTCGTCGCCGGCGAGGGCATGGCGATTCTGGCCGGCGACGGACTGCTGACGCACGCCTTTCACGTGCTCGCGACCAGGCCACCCTCGGACGATCCCGCCGTCGTCGAGCGCAAGCTGCGCGTGGTGGCGAAGGTTGCGGAAGCCGCCGGCCCGGTGGGGATGGTCGGCGGCCAGGCGATCGATCTCGCGTGCGTCAGGCCCGATCCGCAGGGGCGCGTCCTGCCCATGCCCGACGCTGCCCGTCTTGGCGTGATGCACGCGAAGAAGACCGGCGCGCTGATTCGCGCCGCGTCGGTCTCGGGAGCGATCCTCGGAGGCGGCAGCCCATCTCAGGTGAACGCCATCGATCGGGCCGCCGCGGAGCTCGGCCTCGCGTTCCAGATCGTCGACGACATTCTCGATGTGGAAGGCGTGTCGGCGGATCTCGGCAAGACCGCGGGCAAGGATGCGGCCGCCGGCAAGCCGACCTATCCGCAGCTCTACGGGGTGGATGCGTCGCGGCGTATGGCGCGTGAGTGCCTCGCACGCGCCGAGCGCATCCTCGAGGGCGCGAAGCTGGCGGACCCGCGTCTGCTCGGCATCGGCCGCTGGATCGTGGAAAGGTCGAAGTAATCCGAGAGGGTCAGACCCGGGGTCTGACCCGGGGTCTGTCCCGGGGTCAGACCCCTGTTGCATGGCTCGCGTACGACTTGATCAGTTATTGCTCGATCGCAAGATGGCGCCGTCGCGCGAGCGGGCGCGCGCCCTGGTCATCGCGGGACAGGTGATGGTCGACGGCAGGCCGATCACCAAGGCGGGAACCCAGGTCGACGCCGACGCCGACGTCGCCCTGATCGCCCCGAATCACCCCTACGTCAGCCGCGGCGGCCTGAAGCTGGCGCATGCGCTCGACACCTTACACGTGTCCGTCGCCGGCCGCGAGTGCCTCGACATCGGTGCATCAACGGGCGGCTTCACCGATGTCATGCTGCAGCGCGGCGCCGCCCGCGTGGTCGCCCTCGATGTCGGGCACGGCCAGCTCGACTGGCGGCTGCGGCAGGATCCGCGCGTGGTCGTGCTCGAGCACGTCAACGCGCGCAATCTCACCCTCGACATGCTGCCCGGCAAGGTCGACCTGATCACCATCGACGTGTCGTTCATTTCCCTGTCCCGCATCTTCCCGGTGCTGCCGCCCCTGATGCGGCCCGGCGCCGACGTCATCGCGCTGGTCAAGCCCCAGTTCGAGGCCGGACGCAGCGAGGTGCGAAAGGGCATCGTCCGCGACGCCGCCATCCACGCGCGAGTGCTCGACGAGGTCGCGGCGGCAGCCGCTGAGGTAGGATTGACTCGCGTCGGCTCCACCCCCTCGCCCATTACGGGCCAGAAGGGCAACGTCGAGTTCCTCGTCCATTTCCGCGCGTCATGAACCAGGCACAAATCGCACGTGTCGGCATCGTGGCCAAGACCGGTCTGGTCGCGGCCGCCGATCACCTGCAGCGGCTCGCACGGTGGCTGCGCGACCGGCGCCTCGAGGTTGGCTTCGAGGAGGGGACCGCGGTGCTCGCCGGCGAAACCGACGCGCGCACGTACACCCGCGACGCGCTCCCCTCCGAAGTCGACCTCATCATCGTCCTGGGCGGCGACGGGACGCTGCTGAGCATGGCCACGCGGACCGCGCAGTCCGGCCGCGACATCCCCATCCTCGGCGTGAACTTCGGCAGCCTCGGGTTTCTCACCGAAGCGCGCATCGACGAGCTCTATACCGTCCTCGAATCGGTCCTCGACGGCACGGCCACCTTCGACGAGCGCGCGATGCTGGCCGCCGACGCCTACCGCGATCGCGAGCATTTCGACTCGCGCATCGTGCTCAACGACGTGGTGTTCACCAAGGCGGCGCTGTCGCGGATCATCGAGCTGTCGGTCTCGGTGGCCAGCGGCCTGGTGATGAAGGTCAAGGCCGACGGCCTGATCATCGCGAGCGCGACCGGCTCGACCGCCTACAACCTCGCGGCCGGCGGTCCGATCATCCATCCCAGCGCCGACGCCATCGTGCTCACGCCCATCGCGCCGCATACCCTGACCAACCGGCCGATCATCGTGCCGGGCAGCGAAATCATCGAAGTCCGTCCGCAGCTGCAGGGCATGGAGGACGAGATCTTCGTCACCTACGACGGGCAGTCGGGGTATCCCCTCCAGCAGGGTGATATCGTTCGCGTGCGCAAGTCGGAGCGGACCCTCAAACTGGTGAAGGCGCCGCGCAGCTATTTCGAGATGCTGCGCGAGAAGCTGAAATGGGGCGAACGCGGCGGCCGCGAGTGATGCACCGCCGCGAGTCGTACGGGCGCGGCAGGCGCCCGAGCTAGGAGGCGTGATGTTTCACCGAATCGTGTTCACCGCTGCGGCGCTGGTTGCCGCGATCGTGGCGCTGGCATCGGCACAGACGCGCCCGCCGGCCGTCAAGAGCCTCCGCCTTTATATCTTCGACAACGGCGCGATTCGCGGGCTCGACCCCAAGCTGTTCAACTTCACCCGCGCCGAGCTGAAGGAAGTCGATTTCGTGAACACCTCCTACCTCGTCGTGCACCCGAAGGGCACCCTGATGTTCGACGCCGGCGCCATCGAGGACAGCCGCTTCAAGGGCGACGGCGCGCCGGTGGTCGAAGGCATCATGTCGGCCGCGAAACCGCTGCTCCCGCAGCTCGCCTCGGCCGGCTACAAGCCGTCGGACATCGACTACTTCGCGATGTCGCACTACCACTCCGACCACACCGCCAACGCCAACGCCTTCGCCGGCGCGACCTGGATCGTGCAGAAGGCCGAGCGCGATTTCATGTTCTCCGAGAAGCCGCAGGGCATCATCCGGCCCGAGCACTACAGCGCGCTACGGAAGGCGAAGACGAGAGTGCTGAACAACGAGGACTTCGACGTCTTCGGCGACGGCACGGTGGTCGTGAAGACGGCGCCCGGACACACCCCGGGGCACCAGGTCCTCTTCGTGCGGCTGCCCAGGACCGGACCGGTCGTGCTCGCCGGCGACCTGTATCACTACCTCGAGGAGCGTACGACCGGCCGCCTGCCCACGTTCGAGTTCAATGCCGATCAGTCGAAGGCCTCGCGGGCCAGGATCGAGGCGTTCGTCAAGGAGACCGGAGCGCAGCTCTGGATCGAGCACGACATCGCCACGCACGCGAAGCTGCCGAAGGCGCCGGCCTTCGTGGAATGACAGCGCCTGCAGCAGCGGGCGTCAGAGCGTCCGGTCGGCGAGCGCCAGCAGCCGCGAGCTGATCTTCAGGCCGACGTCTTCCGCGCTCTTCTTGTTGATCTGCAGCCGCAGGCGGTCGTCGGATCGGAACACGCGGACGATGCCTCCCTCGCGCAGGAAGGCGGTCGTCTCGCCGACGGTCAGCACCGGCCTGGAGCGGGCAGCCCGCAGCAGCGTCGCCGACCGGTCGTCTTCGTCTGCGCCAACGAAGAGCAGCTGGCAGGCGCAGTCTTCGTCCGAGTCGCCGATCAGGCGCACGACGATGTCCCTATCGTAGACACGGCGGCCGCGAACGGCATCCAGCACCTTCTGGCTGAACTCCCTGCCGGCGGCGACGCCGATGACGAAGCGGTCGCGCATCGCTCCGGGCGGCCAGTCGACGAACAGCGCCACCTTGACGAGCGCCGTCGCCTTGACCACACCCTCGTCCATCTGCGACGCGGACGCGGGTGCCAGGCTGGCGACTCCGGCGACGAGCAGCGCCAGCACGCAGGTCGTGAGTGTCCGCCCGCAGGAAGCCATCAGAATCTCGCGATGATGCGGGCGCGGATGGTACGGCCATCCTGCGCGATTGCCTGTTGCCGGTGCTCCTCGGCGCCGGGATCCGCGTAACGTGTGTCGAACAGGTTGTAGACCCCGAGCTCGAGGTCCAGCCCCCGGTTGACGGCCGTGCTCGCCGTCACGCTGGCGAGCATGAAGCCCGGCAGCACGACGCCGTCCAATGTGCGCCGCTCGCCGACCCCGCGCAGCTCGACGCCGACGCGCGACGACAGCGACGGGATGGGGGCGCTCGCGCGCACGTTGGCGAGGTAGCCCGGCGAGTTCGAGAGAATCGCCTTCGTCGCCCCGTCTCTGACCCGCACATGGCTGAAGCCGGCCGAGGCGGTGATGCCGTTCCCCCAGCGCCCCTCGATCTCGGCGTCCACGCCCTGCGCGTGGCTGCTCCCATCGTTGACGAAATAGAGGTCCTCGCCAGGCTGGGTGCCATCCGCGGCGCGCTGGGTGATCAGGCGATTCGCGTAATAGTGGAAAGCCGACAGCGCGGTACGGAGGTGATCACCGATGTACTCCTCCCACACGATCTCCGTCGTGTCGATCGTCTCGGGCTCGAGCGTCACCCCGCGCTCCCCCATGGGGTCGTAGTAGAAGAGCTCGTACGCATCCGGGGAACGGAACGCGCGGCCGTACAGCAGCTTCACCGCCGTCTGCCGGCGCGGGAGGAAGACCAGCCCGGCACGCGGGGACAGGCTCGAGCCGAACACGCTCTGGGCATCGAGCCGCAGGCCGGCGTTGAGCAGGAGCCACGCGCGCAGGCTGACCTCGTCCTGCGCATACAGACCGATCACCGTCGATGGGCGGTTGACGTCCAGCACGTGACCGGACTCGTCCCACGACTCCTGATGATTGTGCTGAATCCGCCGCAGCTCGGAACCCATCGTCAGATGATGGTGCTTCGTGCGCCGATTCACCGTCAGTTCGCCCGACATCTGCACCGAGTGCGCGAAATCGTTCCAGACGACCACGCTGCTGCTCCCGTAGTCGATCGGATAGGCGCCGGTATAGGCGTAATAGTCGACCGCCGCTCGCGCCACGCCCGTCCAGGCGCCGCCGAACGGCCCGACGTAGGCGGCGTCGGCATAGGCGCGGCTGTCCTCCGTGCGCGCCCGTGGATCCCCGAGCACCGTGTCGAACGCGCCCGTCGGAATGCGCTTGCGGCGATTGCCGATCGCGCCAGACAGACGCACGTGTCCAAGGAGCGCCTGCGCCTGCACCGACGCGGCGCGATCGCCGTCGGCGTCGCGGGCAACTCCGTCGCTGACGCCCGCGATGTCGTACTCCGGGAAATACAGCCGCGAGGCGCCGGCCGAGTCGTAGCCCGAGCCTGCGACGAGGAGCTCGTTGCCGTTGCCGAACACGTGACCGAGGCTGACCGTGGCGCGCCGCGTCGCGCGCGAGCCGAGCGAGGCGTCGACGCGGGCGCCTGGAGCCGCCGCCGCCGTCCTGGTCAGCACGTTGACGACCGCGAAAAAGGCGCTCGTCCCGTACAGCGATGATCCCGGGCCGCGAATCACCTCGATCCGATCGATGAGCGAGACGTCGATCGGAAAGTCGGTGCCAATCGGCGCCATGTCGTAGGTCGGCTCGTTGAGGCGATGGCCGTCGACGAGGAGCAGGATCCGGGTATTGTAGTCGCCCGGCCGCGCGAATCCCCGCACGCCGATGTAGGTGTAGTTGCGATCGTAGGTGGTGTAGAAGCCGCGCACGCTGCTCAGAATTTCCGCCAGCGTGCGATAGCCATGCTGCCGGATCTGCTCGGCGGTGATGACGGTGACCGACGCCGGCGCGCGCGTGATCTCCTGCGCGAACTTCGACGCCGTCGACGTCAGCTCCACCTCGAACAATTGCTCGAGGGACAGCGCATCAGGGTCCGACGGACCGGCTTGCGCATACGCTCCCGAGGGCACGAGGCAGACCGCGAGCGCGATGCTCGAGACGACACGGAAGGGAAATGCGATCCGGTCCTGAATGATTCACACTCCTGCCACCGCTCATGAGGTGCAGGAGAGATGCCCGGCGCGAGAGGCCGGAGATCCCCGCGATCGGGCGGGAATCGTGTCGCGCGGCGCGGCGGGCGGACGGCCGATGTCGGGCAGCCGACGCTCTTACTGTCGACGGGGCGACGACGGCGCCGGGTTTACCGGAGTACCGACACGCCCGCGGCCCGCTGCACGCGCCGCCCGCTGTGCGCGGAAAAACAGGACCTGGTACTGATACACGTTCGCGTTGTGCTCCCTGAGCGTCGTCGCGAAAACGTGTGAACCGTCGTTGCGGCTGACGAAATAGAGATACGGCACGTCGGCGGGCGCCAGTGCGGCTTCGAGCGATGCGCGGCCGGGCGCGGCGATGGGTCCGGGCGGCAGTCCGGGATACCGGTAGGTGTTGTAGGGCGAGTCGAAGTTGAGATCCTCGCGTCTGATGTTGCCGTCGTACTTGCCCGCTTTCGTCAGTGCGTAAACCACGGTCGGATCGGCCTGCATCCCCATGCCCCGCTTCATGCGGTTGCGGTAGACGGCGGCCACGAGCGGACGTTCTTCGGCGCGCGCGGTCTCCTTCTCGATCAACGATGCCAGCGTGACGACCTGCCGCGTTGTCAGCTGGTGCACCTCGGCGCGCGACCGCAGCATCTCGTCGTAGGACGCGCGAAAGCGATCGACCATCATCGCCACGACGCGCGCCGCCTCGGCGCGGCGCGGGAGCGAATACGTCTCGGGGAACAGATAGCCCTCGAGATCGCGGGCCTGCGGGTCGAGATCCTTGATGAGCGAGCCGTCTCCCGCCGCCTTGATGAAGTCCTCGGCCGAACCAAAGCCCCGCGATTCGTACAACCTGGCCATCTCGGCGATCGTCAGGCCCTCGGGGAACGTCAGGCGCTGCGTGTACACGTCGCCGCGGGCGATCTTGTCGACGACGGCAAGCGGACTCATCGGTTGATCGAAGTGATACTCGCCTGCCTGCAGCGAGCGGGAACGGCCCGACCACCACAACGCGGCTCGCAGGATGAAATCGTCGGCCACGACGCCGGCCTCGAGGAGGCGCCGGCGAATCTCGGGGGCGCCGGCGCCGGTGGGAATCTCCACGAACACCTCGGCACTGTCGTAGCCCTTGTACGGCTCGTGGAGCCGGCGGCACAGCTCATAGGCGAAGGCCGCGCCGACGAGCGCGACGACAGCGACGACCGCGAGGAGGCCGATCAGGAGTTTGCGCATCACCGTTGGTCGAGATAGTCCTGCAGGATGATTGCGGCGGCCGCGGCATCGAGCCGCTCCTTCCGCGAGCGCCAGTCCTTGTCGCGAAGGGCGAGGCGGCTCTCGGCCTCGCGGCTCGTGAGGCGCTCGTCCTGCAGCACCACCGGCATGCCCGTCCGCGACTGCAGCGCGGCCGCAAACGCTTCGACGCGCCACGTCATGTCGGTGGGCGTTCCATTGAGACGGCGCGGGAGCCCGACGACCAGCGACGACAGGCCATCCTCTTCTGCGGCCAGCCGTGCCAGCTCAGCGGCGACGCGCTCGACGGCATCACGGTCGAGCCCCGTGATCCGCAACACCGCGACCGGCCGGGCCAGTGTGCCCGTGACGTCGCTGATCGCCACGCCGATCCGCCGCTCGCCGACATCAAGCCCAGCCACTCGCCCCACGTCGTATAATTCTCGCATTCCTCGCTCATCTTCCTTCCTGCGTCGGGTTGCGCCGGGGTCCGCAGCCCTGGTACTGACGGCTGCGCTGGGCGTTGGCGCGGCAGCAGCGCAGGCACCTCCCGCGTCGAGCCGCCAGGGACAGATCGTCAGCGAGCGCATCCGCGCGCTTCAGCGCGAAGCGGATCGACTTGCCGGCGAGGCGCGAACGCTGCTCGGCGAGCTGCGCAAGCTCGAGATCGATCGCGACCTCAAGACCGAGGAGGCCAGGCAGGCCGCGGCCGAAGCCGCGGAAGCGCAGAACACTTTGCGCGAAGCCACCGACCGGCTGGCGGGCCTCGAGCTGCAGCGTCTGGCCCAGCTGCCCGACATGAAGCAGGAGCTCGTCGACATCTACAAACGCGGACGGAGCGGCTACGCCGGACTGTTGTTCTCCGCGCGCAACCTGCGCGAGTTCGCGCGCGCGGCTCGCGCCGTCGCTTCCCTGGCAAGCATCAGCCGGCAGCGTCTCGAGGAACATCGCCGAACGCTCGAGGCGCTGCGTCGCGAGCGAAATGCGTTCGCCCAGCGCGCCAGGGAGCTGCAGCAGCGCGAGGCCGCAGCCCGGCGGGCACAGGCCGCCGCCGAGCGCGCGGTCAAGGCCCGGGCGGCCCGAATGGCCGAGATCGATTCACGGCGCGATCTCACCGCTCAGTACGTCGGCGAGCTCCAGGTCGCCTACGAAAAGATCCAGCAGCAGCTGAACGCCTCCGACGGCAAGGGCGGGGCGGTCATCGTGCCGCTGGCGCCCTTCCGCGGCGCCCTCGAGTGGCCGACCACGGGCCGAATCGGCAGCCGGTTCGGCCAGTCGGAAGGACGCCTGGGGGGCAGCGCCGTCACCAACGGGGTCGAGATCCTGGCCGCCGAAGACCTTCCGGTCCTGGCCGTGCACGGCGGCACGGTTGCGTATGCCGATGCATTTACCGGCCTGGGCACGCTGGTGATCCTCGATCACGGCGGCAACAACTACTCTTTGTACGGTTATCTCGGGACCGTCTCGGTCGAGAAGGGCGCGACCGTGGAGACCGGCGCGGAAATCGGCCGGGTCGGGCCCTCCCCGGCCGGACCTCCCGCGCTCTACTTCGAGCTGCGAATCGACGGTAAACCGACGGATCCCGTACAATGGCTCAAGCCTCGGTAGTTCCCATTCCCCGGCATAATCCCGTGCGTCCGGCGGGCTTCCCGGAGTTGGGGACAGGGAGTTGTGTCCGATGACTGCACGCACCCGGCTTTGGGTTCTCGCCATATCGACGCCGATCATCGTGTTCGTCCTGGTGGGCGGGTACCTGGGACAGGTCATGGCGAAGGACGACACCTATCAGCACCTGCGGGTGTTCGATGATGTCGTCACGCACGTCGTCAACAACTACGTCGAGGAAGTGGATCTGAAGAAGGCCATGCGCGGCGCGATGCGCGGCATGGCGGAAGCGCTCGACGCCGACAGCGCGTTCCTGACGCCCGAACTGGTCCGGACCGTCGAGAGCAACTCCAGCGCCGGCCCGGCGGACGTGGGCATCGAGCTGGTCCGGCAGTATTACCTCCGAGTCGTGTCCGCGCGTGAAGGATCCCCCGCGGCCAGGGCCGGACTTCGCACCGGCGACTTCATCCGCGCGATCGACAACCGCCCGACGCGCGACATGTCGGCCTACGAGGGCGCGCGCCTGCTGCGCGGGGCGCCGGGCACCAAGGTCACGCTGCTCGTCTTCCGCGGGAACGCCGCCGATCCGCACGAGGTGACGCTCGTCCGCGAGCGGCTCGCCGGGCCGGAGCTGACGTCGCGGATGGCCGACGCGACCACCGGATACGTGCGCATCATCGACTTCACCAAGGAGTCGCCCACGCGGATCAAGCAGGCGTTCGATGCGCTCGCCAAGTCCGGCGCCAGCCGCTACATCATCGATTTGCGCGGTACCGCGCGCGGCGATCTGGACGACGGCGTCGCGGCGGCGCGGCTGTTCGTGCGCGAGGGCGTCCTGACGGTGAAGCTGACGAAGACCGGGCGCGAGGTCGTGTCGGCGCAGGCCTCCGATGGCGCGATCACGGCACCGGTGGCGCTCCTCGTCGATCAAGGCACCTCTGCGGCCGCCGAAGTGTTCGCATCGGCGCTCGCGGGCAACAACCGCGCCGAGCTGGTTGGCGAGCGTACGCTCGGGCGCGCGGCGCGGCAGCAGCTCGTGAAGCTGCCCGACGGCAGCGGACTGCTGCTCTCCTCGACACGGTATCTGACACCGAAGAACGAAGGCATCCACGAACGCGGTCTCACGCCGCACGTCGAAGTCACTCAGCCGGACGTCGAGTTCGGCGCGACCCCGCCGGCCAGGGACGAGACGCTCGAGAAGGCGCTCGAGCGCTTTGACGAGAAGACCGAGAAGAAGGCGGCGTAGCCGGTCGCCCGGGTCGCGAGGAACACTGATTCGTCGCCGGCCGACACCGGCCGCGGCTGTCCGTTCCCGGCCCTGCCCCGTCCTTGTCCGCCTTCTGCTATACTGATCGTTCGTTTTTGGCCTGATTTGCGAGCCATAGGCGCGTAGCTCAGTTGGTTAGAGCGCCTCCCTGACACGGAGGAGGTCAGTGGTTCGAGTCCACCCGCGCCTACCATCCTTCGCTCGCTACGCGAGCTTCGGATGGCAAGCCACGACGGCTTGTCCACCGTAGCGCGCAGCGCGAAGGTGGATGACCATACGCTGAAGCGGCGAGCGCAGCAGGCCAGATCGAATAGGACGTAGAGACAGCTTCCTCAGCTCCCCACGACGCGAATGAGCCAGGTGACGATCACACTTCCCGACGGATCCAGTCGGAGTGTGCCCGCCGGCACCACGGTTGGCGAGCTCGCTGCCTCGATCTCGCCGGGGCTGGCCAAGGCTGCCCTGGCCGGCAAGGTCGACGGGCGTCTGGTCGATCTCACGTATCGCCTCGACACGGATGCCTCGGTCCAGATCGTCACCTCGAAGAATCCCGAGGATGCGCTTCCGCTGTACCGCCACAGCACCGCCCATCTGCTCGCCGCGGCAGTGACGAACCTGTTCCCCGGCGTGCAGTGCGGCATCGGTCCGCCGACCGACGAAGGGTTCTTCTACGACTTCGTCGTCCCCCGCCCGTTCGTGCCCGAGGACCTGGAGGCCATCGAGAAGAAGATGCGCGAGCTGGCCGAGCAGGATCTCGTCTTCGAGCGGCAGCTCTGGCCACGGGAAGAGGCGCTGCGGTTCTTCGGCGCGCGCGGCGAGCCGCTCAAGGTGCAGCTCATCGAGGAGAAGACGGCCGGCCAGACGCACGTCTCTTGCTACACGATCAAGGATCGGGAGACCTTCGTCGACTTCTGCGTCGGCCCGCACGTCCCGTCGACGGGCAAGCTCAAGGCGTTCAAGCTGCTCAACACGTCGAACGCCTACTGGAAGGGCGACGCACGCAATCAGCCGATGCAGCGCGTCTACGGCACGGCGTTCCTGTCCGAGAAGGAGCTCCAGGATCACCTGCGCAGGCTGGAAGAGGCCAAGAAGCGCGACCATCGCAAGATCGGCCGCGAGCAGCGGCTCTTCATGTTCCACAGCTGGGCGCCGGGCGCCGCCTTCTGGCTGCCGAAAGGCACGCTGATCTACAACACGCTGGCCGACTACATGCGCAGCGTGATCCTGCCCGCCGGCTACAGGGAAGTGAAGGCGCCGATCGTGTTCAACAAGGCGCTCTGGGAGACCTCCGGCCACTGGGAGCATTACCGGGAGAACATGTTCCTGGTCGAATCCGAAGGCGAACAGATGGGGCTCAAGGCGATGAACTGCCCCGGCCACTTCCTCATCTACGCCAGCGAGGTCCGCAGCTACCGCGATCTCCCGATCCGCCTGCACGAACAGACGCCGCTCCATCGCAACGAGGCGTCGGGCGTGCTGTCCGGGTTGACCCGGGTCCGCCAGTTCAGCCAGGACGATGGCCACTGCTTCGTGATGGAGTCGCAGATCGGAAGCGAGGTTGAGCACGCCCTGCGGCTCGTCCAGCGCGTCTACGCCGACTTCGGGCTCAAGCCGGAGATGAAGCTGTCGACCCGTCCGCCCGAGTTCCTCGGCACCATCGAGCAGTGGAACCATGCCGAGGCCGAGCTGCGGAAGGCCCTCGACAACGTGGGCGAGCCGTATACGGTGAATGAAGGCGACGGCGCCTTCTACGGCCCGAAAATCGATTTCGACGTCGTCGACGCCATCGGGCGGAAGTGGCAGTGCGCCACCATTCAGCTCGACTACATGATGCCGCAGCGGTTCGACCTGAAATACACCGGTGCGGACAACGCGGAGCATCGGCCGGTCGTAATTCACCGTGCAATCTTCGGCAGCTTCGAGCGGTTCATCGCCCTTCTGATCGAGCACTATGCGGGGGCGTGGCCGCTGTGGCTGGCCCCGGTCCAGGCCGTCGTCATGCCGATTTCCGACCGCCATCGCGAGTACGCGGCCGGGGTCCGCGACCGGCTGGCGGCGGGCGGGCTGCGGGTGGAGCTGGACGACCGCCAGGAGAAGATTGGTTATAAGATTCGGGAGGCCCAGCTGCAGAAAATTCCCTACATGCTGGTGACTGGCGATCGCGAGGCCGCTGACGGGGCGGTGTCCGTGCGCAGTCGCTCGGCCGGAGACCTGGGATCACGCACGGTCGACGCGTTTCTCGAGGACGCGCTCGACGAGATACGCCGGAAAGTGCAGACGGGACCGGCGCCCGCGGCCGCGCACACGCCGGCGTAGGAGGACGTTATCGCTTTCGATCGCTCGCCCAGACGTGATGATCGCGTTCGTACGAACGAGCGCATCCGTGTTCGCGAAGTTCGCGTCATCGACGAGAATGGACAGCAGCTGGGGATCATGCCGCCGCCGCAGGCGCTGGCGATTGCGCGCCAGAAGGGCCTGGACCTGGTCGAGATCTCGCCGACCGCGATGCCGCCCGTGTGCCGCATCATGGACTTCGGCAAGTACCAGTACCAGGAACAGAAACGATCGCGCGAGGCCAAGAAGCACCAGCGGGTGATCGAGGTCAAGGAGATCAAGTTCCGGCCGAAGGTCGACGAGCACGATTACCAGTTCAAGAAGAAGCACATCGAGCGCTTCCTGAGCGAGGGCGACAAGGTCAAGGCCACGATCTTCTTCCGCGGCCGCGAGATGGCTCACCCTGAGATCGGGCGGCGGATTCTCGAACGGCTGATGCAGGAACTGTCGGACGTGGCGCTGGCGGAAACCGCGCCGCGCCAGGAAGGCAACCAGATGCACGTCATCCTGAGCCAGCGCACGGGCCGGAAGAGTGCAGGCAGGCCGAAGCCGGAGATCACCGGGACGGCCGACGAATCCTAGCGCGGGGGCCGGCAGCCCCCGCCGACACGTGCGGAACACGGGAGCTGCAGCTCCCGCGGACAGAGACCGAGATGCCCAAACTGAAGACACATCGCGGCGCAGCCAAGCGCTTCAAGAAGACCGGCACGGGCAAGATCGTGCGCGCCAACGCGTTCAAGCGCCACATCCTGACCAGCAAGACGACGAAGATGAAGCGCCAGAAGCGCGGCACGACGCTCGTGGCCGAGCAGGACGCGGCCAAGCTGCAGCGCATGCTGCCCTATAAGTAGGTTCGTGGTTTGTCGTTCGTGGTTGGTGGTGTAAGAGGATCCGATGCCGAGAGTTAAGAGAGGGACGGTTCGCCGCGCCAAGCGGAAGAAGCTGCTCGCCCGTGCGAAGGGCTTCTACCAGACCAAGAGCAAGCTGTATCGCGCAGCCAAGGAATCGGTCGACACGGCGCTCAAGTACGCCTACATCGGCCGCAAGAACAAGAAGCGCGACTACCGCCGCCTGTGGGTCATCCGCATCAACGCCGCGGCCCGCGAGAACGGACTCACCTATTCGCAGATGATGCGCGGGCTGAAGCTCGCCGGCAGCACGCTCGATCGGAAGATGCTGGCCGACCTGGCGGCCACGCAGCCTGCCGCCTTTGCCAGGGTCGCCGCGCAGGCGAAGGCAGCGCTTCCTGCGGCTTAATCAGTGCCCAATGCACAATGCCCAATGCTCAATGCCCGATGCAATGCTCAAGGCCCTTGGGCATTGACATTGAGCAGCGAGCATCTGGGCATTGAGCATTGACGATGTCTGACCTGCCCGACCGTTCCACCATCGACGATCTGCGCGCCCGCTTCGGCGCCGCTCTCGCCGCCGCCGGGACGCCCGCCGCGCTGAAAGCGCTGCACGACCAGTTCCTCAGCCGCAAATCGGGATCCATCACCGGCCTGCTGAAGATGCTCGGCTCGCTGCCGCCGGACCAGCGGCGCGAGTTCGGCAGCCTCGTCAACGCGCTGAAGAACGAGATCGAGCAGGCGCTCGACGAGAAGCGGCAGGCGCTCGAAGCCTCGCGGCCGCCGGCCGGCGCCGTGGACGTCACGCTGCCCGGCCGCGTGTCGCCGATCGGCCGCGTCCATCCGCTGATGCGCGTCCGCCGGCAGGTCGAGGACATCTTCACCCGCATGGGCTACGAGATTCTCGAGGGCGCCGAAGTCGAGGACGACTTCCACAACTTCGAGGCGCTCAACATGCCGCCCGAGCACCCGGCGCGCGACATGCAGGACACCCTGTATCTCGCCCACCCCATCATCGGCGGCACCTGGGGCGCGCACCGCTCCCCGATCCCCGGACACGTTCCCGAGGCGCAGGTCCGCGCCGCCACGCTGCTGCGCACGCACACCTCGGCAATGCAGGTCCGCTACATGAAGACGTTCCCGCCGCCGGTCCGCATCATGGTGCCGGGCCGCGTCTACCGGCGCGACAACCTGGATCTCACGCACACGCCGATGTTCCAGCAGTTCGAGGTCCTGGTCGTCGGCCCGGGGATCTCGATGGCCGATCTGAAGGGCACGCTCGAAGCGATGCTCACCGCGCTCTTCGGCGATGTGAAGGTCCGGCTGCGTCCCAGCTTCTTCCCGTACACGGAACCGAGCGCGGAGGTCGACATCTCGTGCCACAGCTGCCGCGGAGCGGGATGCAGCCTGTGCAAGCGCACCGGATGGATCGAGATCCTGGGCAGCGGCATGGTTCATCCGGCGGTCTTCGAAGCCGTGGGCTACGACCCTGAAGCGGTCACCGGCTTCGCCTTCGGCATGGGTCTCGAGCGCGTCGCCATGCTCAAGCACGGCGTGAACGACATTCGCCTGTTCTACGAGAACGACTTGCGCTTCCTCGAGCAGTTCCCCGTCCCATGAAGATCCTGCTCTCCTGGCTGCGCGAGTTCGTCGACGTGCCCGGCTCCGCCGAGGAGATCGCGGCGACGATGTCGGTGCGCGGATTCGCGGTGGAAAGCATCGAGCCCGCGCCCGAGTACACGGCGGCCGCCGTCGCCGGCGACGCGGTGCGAACGACGGCAGCGGGCGCCGACGCCGTGATCGATTTCGAAGTCACGGCCAACCGTCCCGACTGCATGTCCGTCGCCGGCATGGCGCGCGAGATCGCCACCGCCTACGGCCTTCAGGTCCGCCGGCCGGTGGTGGGCGGATCGTCGCTGGCGCTCACCTCGCTGAAGTCGGTCGAACAGGGCGACATCGCCGTCGCCATCGAGGACCCGGAACTGTGCCCGCGGTACGTGGGCGCCGTCGCCGACGTCCAGGTGGGGCCGTCGCCCGACTGGATGCAGGCCCGTCTCCGTGCGGCCGGCGTCCGCCCGATCAGCAACATCGTCGACATCACCAATTACGTGCTGCTCGAGCTCGGACAGCCGATGCACGCGTTCGACATGACGAAGCTGGGCGGCGGGCAGATTCGCGTCAGGACCGCACGCCCGGGCGAGACGCTGCGCACGCTGGACGGACAGATGCGCACGCTCACCCCGCAGATGCTGGTGATCGCCGATGCCGAGCGCCCGGTCGCCATTGCCGGCGTGATGGGCGGTGCCGACAGCGAGGTCACCGATTCGACGCAGGTCATCGTCTTCGAGAGCGCCTGCTTCACCCCGCAGCAGGTGCGGCGCACGAGCAAGCTGCTCGGGCTCAAGACCGAAGCGAGCATGAGGTTCGAGCGCGGGACCGATCCGCGGCTGCCGGTCACGGCAATGGAGCGCGCGTGCGCGCTCCTCGAGCAGATCCGCGCCGGCGCGGCCCGCGGCACGATGGTCGATCGCTATCCGCTGCGGCGCGAGCCCACAATCCTGCGCCTGCGGCGCGACCGCGTGACCGGCCTGCTCGGGACCGCGATCGCCGACGCCGACATCAAGCGGATACTCGACAGTCTCGGGTTCGCCCTTCGCGAGGCCGAACCCGCATCGTCAACCGGGGCCGGCGGCAGCTGGGACGTCACGGTGCCGACGCGGCGTGTCGATGTGCTTCGCGAAGTCGACCTCATCGAGGAGGTCGCGCGGCATCATGGATTCGATCGAATCCCCTCGACGTTCCCGGCGGTGACGGCTCCGCCGCCGCCGATGGATCCGCGGATCACGCAGGCCCGCGCGCTGCGCACGATCATGACCGGCGCCGGCTTCTCCGAGGCAACGACGTTCGGCTTCGTCGCCGAAGCCGCGGCGGCGCCGTTCGCCGCCGACGGCGACGTCGTGCCGATTGCCAACCCGTTGTCCGAGAGCTTCGCGGTGCTGCGGCCGTCGATTCTGCCCGGGCTGATTTCGGCGGTCGCCCACAACCGGCGGCGCGAACAGCGGGACGTGCGGCTGTTCGAAATCGGCGCGCGCTTCACGCGCTCGCGCGGCGAGCGCCGCGTGCTGGCATTCGCCTGGGCGGGCAGCGTCGGCGCCGATCACTGGAGCGGCGGCACCCGGCCGATCGACTTCTTCGACGCGCGCGGCGTGGTCGATCGCGTGTGCCAGGCGCTGCGCGTGGACGCGCGCATCGAGGCCGTCACCGAGCGCTGGCTGGTCCCGGGACAGGGGGCGGCCATCGTCGCCGGCGATACCCGCATCGGCGCGCTGGGCCTGCTGTCGCCGGCCATTGCCGCGCAGTACGAGCTGGCGGCGACGGACGCCATTTACGTCGCCGAGCTCGATCTCGACAGCGTGCCGCCCGTCGACGAGGACGTGCAGGTGGAACCGCTGCCGAGGCATCCCTCGATCACTCGCGACATCTCCATCCTCGTTGCCGACACGCTGCCGGCGGCAGCCATCCGGCAGACGGTCCGCGAACACGCGCCCGATACCCTCGTGCGGATCGCCGAGTTCGACCGGTATCAGGGCAAAGGCATTCCCGACGGCCGCGTCAGCCTGTCGCTGCGACTGACCTTCCGCGCGCCCGATCGGACGCTGACCGACGCCGAGGTCCAGGTGGCGGTGGACGCGGTGCTCGCCGCGCTCAAGACACGCCACGGGGCGGTCCAGCGATAATCGCGAACACGCAGTTTGGGAGTTGTGCCCTGCGAAAATTCGTGGCACCATCTCCTCCACACTCCCCGATCAAGAGGAACCTATCCGGATGGCAAAACAGGCGGTAGCGGCGCGCACTGATCTCGACCCGATCGATCGACTCGAGGAAAAGGTGAAGCTGCTCGTCAGCGTGGTGGCGCAACTGCGGCGCGAGCACGCCAAGGCGCTCGACGAGAACTCGCGGCTGATGCACGAAGTCGACAGCCTGCGTGCGCGCCTGGCGGAAAGCGAAGCCACCGGCAGCGAGCTCGCGGCGCTGCGCGAGGAACGCGAGCTGATTCGGACCCGTGTGTCCGAGATGCTCGAGCAGCTCGAGGCCATCTGAGAGCACGTCGCCGCAGGGAATGAGCAGCGTGATCACGGTCGAAATCGCGGGACAGCGATACCCGATACGAAGCGGGCTCGACGAACGCTACGTCACCGAGCTGGCCGCCTACGTCGACCAGAAGATGCGCGCCGCTTCCGATGCCGCGCCGGCCAGCGACATGCTCGGCCTCGCGGTGCTCGTCGCGCTCAACATCGCCGACGAGTTCTTCCGCGAGCGCGACCGCGAGGTCTATCCGCCAGCCGAGATCCACGAACGTGCGCTCCGTCTGGAGCGCATGGTCGATGAAGCGCTGGCGCAGGTCGCGGTCAAAAAGGCCGTCTAGGCGCGCTCCCGGGACTGTTGACCGGCCCCGGACCGCACGATAAGATTCCTCGAGCTCCTGCTTTGCTCGTGATGGTTTTTCGGAGGCTCGTCTGAGCCAACGTTAATCCAAAGTGAGCCGCGAGGTTGTGCGTTGTGCATGCCTCTGCTTCGAGGAAGCCTGAAGCGCAACCGATAACAGCGGCTCCACCTGCTTTCGCAGGTTCATTCGACCTCCCCACACGGCAAAGCGGGGCTTACTCGCGTCTCCCCGTCCCGCACCTGCTCCCGCGGATCTTCTGTGCCCCCACTCACCGTTGCTGACCTCGGCGAACGTGCGCTCATCGACCTGATCAAGGCGCGCGTGTCGATGCCGTCCTGGGTCGTCATCGGCCCGGGCGACGATGCCGCGGTCATTCAACCGGAGCGGGGGGCTTATGACGTGGTGACGGCCGACGCGCAGGTCGAGGGCGTCCACTTCGATCGCCGCTTCGTCCCGCCCGACGCGATCGGCCACCGCGCGCTCGCGGTGAATTTGAGCGACCTGGCCGCGATGGGCGCGATGCCCCGTGCCGCCGTGCTGTCGCTGGCGCTGCCGCCGACCTTGCAGGTCAGCGATTTCGAGCAGATCGTCGACGGCGTCCTGGCGGTGGCGGCGTCGCATCGTGTAACGCTCATCGGCGGCAACATCACCAGCACATCGGGGCCGCTGGTCGTGGACGTGACCGCGATCGGTGCGGCGCGTCCGCGCCGAATCATGACGCGGTCCGGCGCGCGGCCCGGCGATGCGGTCTACGTAACCGGCGCGCTCGGGGAAGCGGCTGTGGGTTTGCGCAGGCTGGCAACTGCAGCCCGGGCCGGCGCCGATTGCCCTGCCGACCCGTGTGTCGTACGGTATCTGAGACCCCAACCGCGGGTCAGGGCCGGCATGCTGCTCGGGCGGAACCGTGCAGCCTCGAGCTGCATGGACGTGAGCGACGGCCTGGCGGACTGCGTGCGCCAGGTCGCGGAAGCCTCGGGCGTGGGAATCACTCTGGACGCCGCGGCAATCCCGGTTCCGGCAGAGGTTCGCCGCGCCGAGGCGGAACGGGGGCGCGACCCGCTCGAGGCCGCGCTCAGCGGCGGCGACGATTACGAGCTGTTTTTCACAGTACGGCCCACCCATCGCGGCCGGCTGCGGGCGGTTTGTCAGCAACTGGGCAATCTGCCGATAACACGGATTGGAGTGGTAACCGAGAACCGGGACCTGCTGGTGCGCGACGACCACGGCACGCGCCCGCTGCCCGGCGGATACGAACACTTCACGTCGACCTGAATGCGGCTCATCCTCGCGCGCTACACGTGGCTGAAGATCACGGTGCTCCTCGCCGCCGTGGTCGGCTTCGTGTTGCTGTACGAGAGCCAGGTGCGCGACTCGCGCAACGCCGCCTGGGAAACGATGACCAATCCGGACGGGTCGCCCAAACCGGGCGCCCGCCTGCCCTTCAGCGCCACCGCCTACTGCAAGGGCACGACGACGGCCTCCGGCGTGGGTGTGCGCAGCGGCATTGCCGCGGCCGATCCCTCGATTCTGCCGGTGGGCAGCGTGCTCAACATCGCCGTCGGCGACAGCCGCTACAACGGCGTCTACACGGTGATGGATACCGGTCCCAAGGTGCAGGGACGGCTGCTCGATCTCTACATGTGGAGCTGCCACGAGGCGCTCAAGTTCGGCCGCCGGGAGGTGCAGGTGACCGTGCTGCGCCTCGGCTGGGATCCGCGCGCGACGGCGCCCACGCTGATCGATCGCGTCTTCCGCGGCCGCGCCGTGCGAAAGATGCCGGCGCCCGAGCCGACGCCCGCGGACGCGCCGCCCGTGGATGCGGAGCCGGCCGGCGCCGTGGAGACGCCCGCGGAAGTCCCCGCGCACGAGCAGGACCCGCAGCCTGCCGCGCATCCCGCCGACACCGACAGCGCGCAGTAGCGGTCGTCAGCGCGGCTGCAGCGCCGCGCCCGGCTCGAACTGCAGCTGATACAGCCGGTGATAGATGCCGCGCGCCGCCAGCAGCTCCTGGTGCGTGCCCGATTCGCGCAGCTCCCCTTTGTGCAGCACCAGGATGCGATCCATGTCCTGGATCGTCGACAGCCGATGCGCGATGGCAATGGTGGTCCGGCCGCGCATCACCACCTTCAACGCATCGCGGATGAGCAGCTCCGTATCGGTGTCGACGCTCGACGTCGCCTCGTCCAGGATCAGCACCTTCGGATTGAACGCGAGCGCCCGCGCGAACGACAGCAGCTGCTTCTGTCCCGACGAAAGCGTCGCACCGCGCTCGGTCACCGGCGTGGCGGCCCCCTGCGGCAGGCGATCGACGAACCCCGAGGCGTGCACGGCCTCCAGCGCCTTGCGCACCTCCCCGTCGCCGATCGCGGCGTTGCCCAGCCGCACGTTGCCGGCGATCGTGCCCGAGAACAGATACACGTCCTGCAGCACCAGGCCGAACTGACTGCGCAGCTCGTGGAGATCGAGATCGCGGATGTCGACGCCGTCGATCGTGATGCGCCCCTGCTGCACGTCGTAGAAGCGCAGCAGCAGATTGACGATCGTCGTCTTGCCGGAGCCGGTGGCGCCGACCAGCGCGACGCGCTGACCCGGCCGGACCTCGAACGACACGTTGCGGAGCACGGGCTCGCCTTCGACGTAGGCAAAGCTCACGTTCTCGAAGCGAATCGTTCCACCGGGTGTGGCCCTGCGAGGCACCGCCGGCGGCACGACCTCGACCGGCGTGTCGAGCAGCGCCAAGATGCGTTCGGACGAGGCCATCGCGCCCTGGAGGAGATTGAACTTCTCCGACAGGTCGCTGATGGGCCGGAAGAACCGCTGCGAGTACTGCAGGAATGCCACCAGCGCGCCCAGCGTCAGGCCGTTGCCCTCGACGACCCATCCGCCGCCGACCCACAGGATCAGCGCCGCGGCGAGCGCGCTGACCAGCTCGACGCCGGGATAGAACGCCGCGTAGTAGAAGATCGACCGGACGTTGGCGTCGCGGTGGCGGCGATCGATCTCGTCGAACAGCTCGAAGTCCCGCTGCTCGCGGCGGAAGAGCTGCACCGTCGCCATCCCGGTGATGCGCTCCTGCAGGAAGGCGTTGATGCGCGCGATCCACAGCCGCACGTCGCGGTAGGTCTCGCGGACGTTCACGCGAAACCACTGCGTGATCATCGCAGTCAGCGGGAGCACCTCGAACGCCACCAGCGCCAGGCGCCAGTCCATCCACACCAGCACCGCCATGATGCCGATCAGCGTGAACACGTCGCCGAACACCGAGACGACGCCCGAGGTGAACAGATCGTTGAGCACGTCGACGTCGGTGGTGACGCGCGTCATCAGGCGGCCGACCGGGTTGCGGTCGTAGAAGCGCAGGTCGAGGCGCTGCAGGTGCTCGATCATCTGCATGCGCAGGTCGAACATGATCTGCTGCCCCGTCGCCTGCATGGTCCACGTCTGCACGAACTCGAGCGCGAACGAGGCCGCCAGGACGCCCAGGTAGAGCGCCGCCATGAGCCCCAGGCCGGAAATGTCGCGCGTGGGGATGTACTCGTCAATCGCGATCTTGGTCAGGAACGGCGGCGCCAGCTCGAGGCAGGAATGGCCGATGATCGCCACCACGGCGAACGCCACCTGCCGCCGGTACGGACGCAGGTACCCGAGCAGCCGCCGCATGAGGCGGGCGTCGTACGCTTTTCCGAGAACGTCTTCTTCCATCAGGAGGCTGCCAGCTCCTCCTCGAGCTGCTGCTTGCGATAGAGCTCGGCATAGAGCCCGCCGCGGCTGACGAGCGCGTCGTGGGTGCCGATCTCGGCGATGCGCCCCTCATCGAGCACGACGATCTGATCGGCGCCGCGCACCGTCGACACGCGATGCGACACGATGATCGAGGTGCGCTCCCGCATGACGCGCGACAGCCGCTGGAGGATCTCCTCCTCCGTGTGCGTGTCGACCGCCGACAGGGCATCGTCGAGGATCAGGATCGCGGGCGAGACCGCCAGGGCGCGGGCAATGGCGGTGCGCTGCTTCTGCCCGCCGGACAGCGTGATGCCGCGCTCGCCGACCAGCGTGTCGTAGCCGCTGGGGAACGTGTCGACGTCCTTGTCCAGGCGCGCGATGGCCGCGGCCTCCTCGATCAGCGCCCGCGACCGGGCGTGTTCGGGCACGCCGAAGGCAATGTTGTCGGCCACCGACGCGCTGAAGAGGAACGGCTCCTGGGAGACGAAGCCGATCGCGCCGCGCAGCGTGGCCAGCGGGATCCGGCGGACGTCGACGCCGTCGATGAACACGGTGCCCGGGGGCGGCTCGTGCAGACGCGGCAGGAGGCTGAGCAGCGTCGTCTTCCCGGACCCGGTGGCGCCGACGATGGCGGTCGTGGTGCCGGCCGGGATCGTCAGCGAGATGTCGTGCAGCACCCCGGTGCCGCCGTAGCCGAACGTCAGATGGCGGATCTCGATCGCGCCGCGAATGTCCCGCAGCGGCGAGGCCGGCACTTCCGCATCGGTGATCGCGGGCTGCGCGTCGAGCACCTCGAGGATGCGCTTCCACGAGGCAGTGCCGCGCTGGATGAGATTCGTCACCCAGCCGAACGCGATCATCGGCCAGCCGAGCATCGCCAGGTAGCTGTTGAACGCCACCAGCTCGCCGATGGTCATGCGGCCGGCGATCACCTCGCGGCTGCCGATCCACAGCACCAGGAGCGCGCCGGTGCCCATCAGGAATCCCATGCTCGGGAAGTAGACGCCCTGCAGCCGGATCAGGCCGCGGTTCCGCCGCACGTACTCCGCGTTGGCGCGCCGGAAGCGCTCGATTTCGAACGCCTCCTGGCCGTAGGCGCGTATCACGCGGACACCGGCCAGCGACTCCTGCGTGACGGCGCTGATGTCGGAGAGCTGTTCCTGAATCTTCTCGAACCGGTGATGGATCGCCGAGCCGAAGTAGCGCACGACGATCGACACGAACGGCAGCGGGACGAGGGCGAGCAGGGTCAGCCGCGGATGGATCGACATCATGAGCACGATGCCGACGATGAAGGTGAGGCTCGTGCTCGAGGCATACATGACCGCCGGCCCGATCATCATGCGGACGGCGTTGAGGTCGTTGGTCGCCCGCGACATCAGGTCGCCGGTGCGCGTGTGCTGGAAGTAGCCGAGATGCATGCGCTGCAGCGCGGCGAAGAAGCTGTTGCGCAGCTCGTACTCGAAGTCGCGCGACGCGCCGATGATGATGCGGCGCATCAGGAACCGGAACACCCCGCCCGCCAGCGCCAGCAGGAGCAGCGCGCCCGCGTACAGGCGGACCTTGCCCAGCGTCAGCGAGCTCTGGAGATCGTCGATGGCGTACTTGACGAGCCAGGGGCCGGCCAGCGTCAGCACGTTGGTGACGACGACGCAGGCGAAGCCGACCAGGAACGCGCGCCGATGTTTCGCGAGCGACCGCAGGAGGCGACGCTCCTGGGAACCGAGCAGCACAACTAAAGGGTACCAAACGGCGCGCCGATAGACGAACCATGCGAAACCCTCTGGTGCCCGTTGTCCTGCTTGGTCTGCTGTTCTCCTCCCCCGCCTACGCGCAGTTCCGCCTGCCCGATCCCGCGTCCGGCGAGCGGTTCCACGTCGAGCTCGGCCTGATGTTCTGGTCGCCGACCCCGGAGATCCTCGTCCAGACCGGCGCGCTGGCGCCCCTGGGCGAAGCCGGGGTGGACTTCGTCAGCGAGTTCGGCATCGAGAAGACGCGGTTCAACGAGTTCCGGGGCGTGATCAAGGCCGGCCGGAAGCACAAGATCCGCGTCAGCCACGTGCGGATGGAATACAGCGAGAGCACGACGCTGCAGCGGACGATCGTCTTCGGCGGCCAGACCTTTCCGGTGAGCGTGGCCGCGAGCGCCGACCTGTCGTGGCGTCTGTGGCGGTTCGGCTACGAATGGGATTTCGTGGCCCGCGACCGCGGGCTGCTCGGTCTGGTCACCGAGCTGAAATACAACCAGGTCTCCGCGGCGCTCTCCGCGGCCGGCTTCGGCAGCGAGCTCACCGAGGTGAACGCGCCGATTCCGACGATCGGCCTCATCGCCCGCGGCTATCTGCACGAGGACGTGTCGATCACGGCCGAATTCACCGGGTTCAAGGTGCCGGGCTTCATCGGCGAGCGCATCAGCGACAGCCTGAGCGGCGACGATTTCGAGGCGAAGATGTACGACTTCGATCTCTACGGCACGATCAATTTCGGTTCGCACGCCGCGGTCCAGGGCGGCTACCGTTCGGTGACGGCCGACTACCTGGTCGACGAAGACGCCGGCGATCTGAAGATGAAGGGCTACTACTTCGGCGGACTGCTGCGGTTCTAGAACGCCGATCGGTTTAATTGCCGTGAAAGAGTCATCTGCAAGCCAAGGATCGACGGATCGAGCGATTTGTGATCTGATGCGCTCGTGGGCCGTGGCCCCGAGGAGGCAAGCAGATGACGATCG